>CABEDX010000060.1_pt1 | contig 36851 bp, 35 predicted proteins | sample 3132991 | NCBI WGS metagenome assembly CABEDX01 (sample SAMEA5534332, study PRJEB31848) | metagenome | biome: tundra; feature: field; material: soil | place: USA | collected 2013-05 | depth 0.15 m
CCTCCCGCCGCGTTAAAGCGACGATGGTCTCGGCCGCCTCGGTGGCCGTCTTAGCGGGGACGATGCCCGCCGCTTCCAGCAACGTCCGGCCCTCCTCCTCCATGGTGCCCGTCATGCGAACCACCAGCGGCCTGGTGATGTGCAACTGGTCACGAGCCGCGATGATCCCGCGCGCGACCTCGTCGCCCCGGGTGATGCCGCCGAAGATGTTGATGAACACGCCGCGCACCTTGGGATCGAGCAGCACCATCTCGAGCGCGTTGCGGACGCGCTCGGCGTTGGCGCCGCCGCCGATATCGAGGAAGTCGGCGGGCTCGCCGCCATGCTGCTTGACGAGGTCGAGCGTGTTCATGGTCAGGCCCGCGCCATTGCCGATGCACCCGATATCGCCGTCGAGGTGCACGTAGGTCAGGCCTCGCTTGCGCGCCTCGACCTCGAACGGGTCGTCGCCGCTGATGCCGGAGTCCCCGGTCGCGTCACGCGCAAGTTCCTCGGCGACGTCCTGGTGCCGCGAGTCCGCGTTCTCGTCGATCTCGAGCTTCCCGTCGGCGGCCACCAGGGCGCCGTCCTTCGTGAGCACCAGCGGGTTGATCTCGCAGGTCAGGGCATCCAGCGACGTCGCAACCCCGTAGAGGCGCGTGGTGAGCCCGACAAGGCTGCTCACCAACTTCGGCACCCGGTCGTGAAGCTCGGGCGCGTGTTCGAATCCCGCGAAGGCGAGCTGGCGGATCTCGAACGGATGCGGTCCAGCGAAGGGATCCGGCCACAGCTTGGCGATGCGCTCGGGCGCCTCCTCGGCGACCTGCTCGATCTCCATCCCACCCGCGGCTGAGAAGATGATCACGAGCCGCCTGCGGTCGCGGTCGAGCGTGATGCCGAGGTAGAGCTCGGAGCCGATGCTGAGCCCGGTCTCGCACCAGACGCTGCGCACCGGGTAGCCGCGGATGTCCATCGCCAGGATGCGCGCGGCCTCTCGTTGCGCCTCCTCGGGGGTGTCGACGACGGCGATCCCGCCGGCCTTGCCCCGGCCACCGATGGGCACCTGCGCCTTGACAGCGATGCGGCCGAGCTCGCGGGCGGCGTCAGCAGCCTCCTCGGGGGTTCGCGCCAACCGTCCCGGCGGCACCGCGATGCCAGCCGCGGCGAAGCGCTGTTTCGCCTGGTACTCGAGCAGCTTCATCGGCGGGCCAGTCTAGAGAAAGCCGGCGTGCTCATCGACGAGGCGCGATCCGGTCGAGCTCCCCCAGGTCGGCAGCGCTGGGACGCCACCGGCCAGAGCGAGCGTTTGCCCGAACCTGCTCGGGGGAGGTCGCCCCGGCGATGACCGAGACCACCTGCGGTTGCGCGGCGAGCCCCCCGATCGCAACGTCGAGCAGCGAGATGCCGCGCTCCTGCGCGTAGGCTTCGAGCGCCTCGACGATGTCGAAGTTGGCGTCGGTGAGCCATCTGCTCGCGTTGGCGCCGGGCACCGAGGCGAGACGGCTGCCCGGCACCGGCGGCCGGCCGCGCCGGTGCTTGCCCGTGAGCAGGCCGTTGGCGAGTGGGCTGTACGGGATCATCCCGACGTCGAAGTGCGCACACGCGGGGATCACCTCGACCTCCGCCGACCGGTGGAGGAGGCTGTACTCGTTCTGCGCGGTGACGAACCTGGTGAGGCCCCGGGTACGCGCCATCCAGTCGGCGTCAGCGATCTGCCATCCCGCGAGGTTCGACGAACCCGCACAGCGGATCTTGCCCTCGGCGACCAACTCGGTCAGCGTCTCCAGCGTCTCCTCGATCGGCGTCGCCGGGTCCGGGGTGTGGAGCTGGTAGAGGTCGATCCAGTCGGTGTCGAGCCGGCGGAGGCTGTTCTCGACGGCGACGCGGATCCATGCGCGCGACCCTCCGCGCCCCGCGCCACCGGACACGTGTCCGAATTTGGACGCGATCACGGCCTCCTGGCGACGCCCCTTGAGCGCAGCGCCAAGCATCTCCTCGCTCTGTCCGCCCCCATAGATATCGGCGGTGTCGAAAAAAGTGATCCCCTCCTCGAGCGCAGCGTGCACCACACGCGCCGTGCCTTCGGCGTCCACCCGGCGGCCGAAATTGTTGCAACCGAGTCCGACCACCGTGGCCTGGAGAACCCCTCCACCAATTGGACGAGTCTCAAGGCCGCTCACGCCGGACAGGGTACGCAAAGCCCGTGTCTCAACAGCAGCCGGAGGCTGTTAGGCTGACCCGGTTGGCAGAGCGCATCGTCGGGACTGAACCAGACGAAGGTCCGGCGCCAGAGCCGGCTGAACCTCGAATCGGGGATGTTTCCGACCGCGTCGCCACCGAGCCGCACAAAACGTCGCGTCGCGAGGGCGTCAACGTCATCACGGTGCGCACGCTGGTCACCGCGGCGCTCATCGTGCTCGGCGTCGTGGCGCTGGTCGCGTTTCTCGCGTCCATCATCAGCATCGTCCTCGTCGTGCTCGTGGCGGTCGTGTTCGCCGAGGGGATACGGCCCCTCGTCGACGACCTCCACCACCGGCGCGTGCCGCGACCGGTCGGGATCCTGGTCGTCTACATCGCCGTGCTCGCGTTCATCGCAATCATGGTGCTGCTGCTCGTGCAACCGATTGTCAGTGAGGCTTCGTCGCTGGCCACGAATTTTCCCGCGTACCAGCAGGACTTCCTCAAGTGGTTCACCGGCGTCGAGCACCAGTTTCACTTCAACGTCAACATCGCCCAGCAGGTGAGCACATTCATCGACGCGACCCGAAACATCCTGCTCGCGATCGGCGGCACGATCTTCAGCATCATCGTCGACTTCGTGCTCGTGCTCGTCGTCGGCTTTCTCTGGCTGGTGAGCAGCGACCGCCTCAAGTCGTTCACGGTCGATCTCTTCCCCGAAGCCCATCACGACCTGATCGTCGACATCTTTCGCGAGATGGGATTCCGTATGGGCGGCTTCCTCCGCGCGGTGGCGATCAACAGCCTTGCGCTCGGACTCGTGGTCGGAGTCGTGTGCTGGCTGCTCCGACTTCCCGACCCGGTTATCCTCGGCATCTTCGCCGGCCTCACCGCGGCGATTCCCATGGTGGGCGGGATCATCGGCGTGATCCCGGCGGTGTTGCTCGGCTTCACCATCAGCCCCGAGTACCCGATCGTGGTGCTCGTCGTGTTGATGGTGATCCAGTTCGTCGACGCGAACACGGTTGTGCCCATGGTCATGAACCGGGTCGTGTCGCTCCCCGCACTCGGGGTCGTCCTCGCGCTCCTGGTCGGCGGAGCCATCCAGGGCCTCATCGGCGCGATCCTCGCGGTGCCGGTTGCGGCCGCACTCCAGGTGCTCCTGGTGCGCGCCGCGGTCCCAGCGATCCACCATGCTCAGGGCCGCACCGACCAGGCCTACGCCAAGGCGTACGTCCCGCTTTCTGCGGGCCTCAAGGACTCAGCCCCGCGCACGGGCGGACGGCGAGTGAATCCGCGCTGACCGTCAGAGCGGAATGTTGCCGTGCTTCCGCTGCGGTGTGACCACGTGCTTGTCTCGCGCCATGCGCAGCGCGGCGATGAGCGCCCCGCGAGTCTGCCGCGGCTCGATCACATCGTCGATGTAGCCACGCTCCGCGGCGTAGTACGGGTTGGCGAACTGCTCCCGGTACTCCTCGATGAGCTGGTCTGAGCGCTGCTTCGGGTTGTCCGCCTGCGCGATCTCGCGTTTGAAGATCACGCTGACCGCACCCTGTGGTCCCATCACCGCGATCTCCGCCGTTGGCCAGGCCACGTTGTAGTCGGCTCGGATGTGCTTCGAGCACATCACGTCGTAGGCGCCGCCATAGGCCTTGCGTGTGATCACCGTGAGCTTGGGGACGGTCGCCTCGCAGTACGCATAGAGAAGCTTGGCACCGTGACGGATGATGCCGCCGTACTCCTGGTCGGTGCCGGGGAGGAATCCGGGCACGTCGACGAAGGTCACCAGCGGCACGTTGAACGAGTCGCAGAAGCGCACGAAGCGGGCCGCCTTGTTGGAGGCGGCGATGTCGAGCGCACCCGCGAGCACGCGCGGCTGGTTACCGACCACACCGACGGGATGGCCGTCGAGCCTCGCGAAGCCGCAGATGATGTTCTCGGCGTGGTAGTGCATCACCTCGAGAAAACGGCCGTCATCGACGATGCGCGTGACCACGTTGCGCATGTCGTACGGCTGATTCGGGTTGTCGGGGATGATCGTCTGCAGCTCGGCATCCTCGCGGTGCGCATCGTCGAGGGTCGGACGGTACGGCGGCTTCTCGCGGTTGTTCTGGGGGAGATACGAGAGCAGCTCACGCATCTGCGCGAAGGCCTCATCCTCCGTGTCGGCGATGAAGTGGGCGACGCCACTTCGCTGGTTGTGCACGTCCGACCCGCCGAGCTCTTCGAAGGTGACCTCCTCGCCGGTGGTGACCTTGATGACGTCGGGGCCGGTGATGAACATGTAGCCGATCTTGCGCACCATGAAGATGAAGTCGGTCATCGCCGGCGAGTAGACCGCACCACCGGTGCACGGCCCCGCGATCAACGAGAGCTGCGGGATCACCCCGCTCGACTCGACGTTGCGATAGAAGATCTCGGCATACCCGGCGAGGGAGACGACCCCCTCCTGGATGCGCGCTCCGCCGGAGTCGTTGATGCCGATGCACGGACAGCCGCTCCGCAGCGCCAGGTCCATGACCTTGGTCACCTTCTCCGCGAACACCTCGCCGAGCGAGCCTCCGAAGACCGACGCATCGTGGCTGAAGACGAATACCTGCCGGCCTTCGATGGTTCCCCAGCCGGTGATCACCCCGTCGCCACGGATCCTCCGTTCATCCATGTCGAAATTGGTCGTCCGGTGCAGGGCAAACATGTCGAGCTCAGTGAACGAACCGGGGTCGAGCATCCGGTCGATGCGCTCACGCGCGGTGAGCTTGCCCTTGGCGTGCTGCGAGCGCTCGGCGGCGCCGGCCCGGTGGACCGCGTCGTACCGGCGTTTGCGCAGCATATTGATCTTCTTGCCCGTGCCGCCGCCGGATCCACTCGTCGATGCTCCATCCGCATCCGTAGGTGCGGGGGCGCCGGCGGGAGCGACCGAATTGCTCGCGCCGACAGGTGGAACGCCTTTGCGCGCCTGTCTGGTCACGGCGTCAGGCTACCAGGGGATCGCATGCCACCTCGGGTTCACACGGTGACCGGGGGACGGTAGGCGCCGAAAACCTCGCGCAGCACACCGCACACCTCTCCCACAGTGGCACGCGCCTCGAGCGCGGTGCGCATCAACGGGAGCAGGTTGGCCGTTCCCTGCGCACCCGCGCGCAGCGCATCGAGCGCGCGCCCCACGTCGCCGGCCGATCGAGCGGCGCGCAGTTTCGCGAGCCGTTCGACCTGCGCCGCTTCCAGGGCGGCTCCGATCGTGAGGATGGGGACCGTGGGTTGCGACGTCTCGGTGAACCGGTTGACGCCGACGATGACCCGATCGCCGGATTCGACGAGACGCTGATGACGGTACGCGGACTCCTGGATCTGCTCTTGGTAGAAGCCCGCCTCGATCGCCGCGACGGCGCCACCCCGCTCCTCGACGCGCGCCATGAGCGCTCGCGACTCTTCCATGAGGTCGTGGGTGAGCGACTCGACGAGGTGTGATCCGCCCAGAGGATCGGTGACGCTGGCGACGCCGGTCTCGTGGCCGATGACCTGCTGGGTGCGCAGCGCGATCTCCGCGGCCTGTTCGGACGGGAGCGCGAGCGCCTCGTCGTAGCTGTTGGTGTGCAGCGACTGCGCGCCTCCGCACACGGCGGCCAGCGCCTGCAACGAGACCCGAACCACGTTGTTGAGCGGCTGCTGAGCGGTGAGCGTCGCGCCGCTCGTCTGTGCATGGAATCGCAGCTGCAGGCTGCGCTCACCGGTCGCGCCAAATCGTTCGCGCATGAGCTCCGCCCAGAGCGCACGTGCTGCTCGAAATTTCGCGACCTCCTCGAAGAAGTCGTTGCTGACGTTGAAGAAGAAGCTCAGCCGCGGTCCAAAGTCCTCGACGTCGAGACCCGCGTCGATCGCGGCCTGGACATACGCGATGCCGTTGCTGAGCGTGAAGGCGATCTCCTGCGGGGCGGTCGCGCCCGCCTCCCGGATGTGATACCCGCTGATGCTGATGGTGTTCCATCGCGGGAGGTGCTCGGCGCAATAGGCGAACGTGTCGGTGACCAGGCGCATCGACTGGCGCGGAGGGTAGATGTACGTTCCGCGCGCGGCATATTCCTTGAGGATGTCGTTCTGGATCGTGCCCCCGAGCGTCGACGCGGCAATTCCCTTGTGCTCGGCAGCAAGCTCGTAGAGCAGCAGCAGCACCGACGCGGGTGCATTGATGGTCATCGACGTGGTGACGCGGTCCTGGGGGATGCCGCGCATGAGCAACTCCATGTCCTCGATGGAGTCGATCGCCACACCGACCTTGCCGACCTCGCCGTGCGCCACCGGGTCGTCGCTGTCGTAGCCCATCTGCGTCGGCAGGTCGAATGCCACCGAGAGCCCGCTCTGACCGGCGCGCAGCAGGTAGTGAAACCGCTCGTTGGTCTGCTCGGCGCTGCCGAACCCCGCGTACTGGCGCATCGTCCAGAGCCGCGATCGGTACCCGTCGGCGCGGATGCCCCTCGTGTAGGGAAACTCGCCGGGGGGCGGTGGCTCGTCCGGCTGGCCCACGTAGAAGGGCTCGATGGGGATGCCGGATTCGGTCTCCGCCGGGATGCCGGGGTCAGCGCCGGGCTGGTCGCTCACGATCGCGACCCGGCATTCTCCTCGTCCGGCTGACATAGTTCGGTGAGCACCCCGTTCGCCGCCGACGGATGGAGGAATGCCACCAACCTGCCTGCCGCGCCGCGACGCGGGCAGGTGTCCAGGAGCTGCAGGCCGAGCTCGGCGAAGTGATCGAGGCTGGCCTGGACGTCGTCCACGCCATAGGCGATGTGATGGAGTCCACTCCCCCGTCGGGCCAGGAACCCGGCGATCTTCGATTCCGGCCCGGTGCTGCCGAGCAGCTCGATCCGCGACTCGCCCACCTGGAACATGACCGCCTCGATCCCATCGGAAGCCACGACCTGGCGGTGCGCCGGCGCCGAGCCGGTGAGCCGCTCATAGGCTGCAACCGCGACATCGAGGTCGGCGACGGCGATCCCCACGTGGTCGATCCTGGTGAATGCGCTCGCCATCGTCGGCCGAGTATAGGAAGCAATACGGCAACGCCGCGTTCGCTTCGGGGAGCTCGATGCTAGCGTCCAGAGGCCGTGAGAACCCGTCGCGCGGTCACCATCGCGATCGCCGTCAGCACCGTCCTTCTCGCGTATTACGCGATCGCGTGGGCCCAGGTGACCCCGCTGCGCGAGCGGGGGACCGACTTCTCGGCCTCGTACGTGGCGGCGCTGCTGGTGCGCAGCGGCGACGGCGCCCAACTCTACGACCAGGCGGCTGAGCACACGCGGCACCTCACGCTGCTCCCCGCCGGGACGGTCATCAATCTCCCCTTCATCACGCCGCCGACCACCGCGCTGCTCGTCCTTCCACTCACCGCGCTCGATCCGGGCACGGCGTTCCGGGTCTGGTCGGTGATCGAACTTCTGCTGCTGGGTCTCGCCGTCTGGGTGGCGATCCGTGCCGGGCCGTGGCCTGCGGGTACGGGAAGCACAACGCGCGCGGCCACGCTGCTGATGGCGCTGGCCGCAGGCGGCACCTACGCGTTCCTTCTCCTCGGCCAGATCGACGGCATCGCGGCCATCGGGCTCGCCGTCGCGTACGCCTCCTGGCGGAAGGAGCGATCAGCGTCCGCAGGCTTCTGGCTCGCGCTGGCATTCGCCGCTACCAAGCCCCACCTCGCGATCGGGCTCGGCATCTGGCTGGTTGCGAGACGCGACTGGCGCGCGCTCGGCGGCGCGGCCGCCGGCTGCGCGGTGGTCGCCGCCGTGTCGCTGGCCCTCGTCGGTCCGGCGGGCCTGGCGGGTTTCGTGTCCGCACTTGGGTTCGCGGCGGGCAACACGCCGGGAGCGAGCACGCTCGGCTTCCCTGGACTGGTCGCCTCCTGGCTTGGGGGCGGCCCCGACGCGGTGGTCATCGGCATCCTGGGATCGCTCATCGCGCTCCTCGGATGCGGTGTGCTCGGATCGCGCTCGCGCGGCAATCCCGGCAGGCTCGAGGTCTCGCTCGCCGGCGCCGCGGCGCTTTCGCTGCTCGCGTCTCCGCATCTCCTGCCCCACGACCTCGTGATCCTGGCCCCGGCATTCGCATGGTGCCTGGCGCGCGCGGCCGCGGTCGAGGCCCCACCCTGGCCGGGGCTCGTCACCATCCGGGTGACCGCCGGGTGGGCGGCACTGGGAGTGCTGACCCTTGTCGATACTGGAAACGCCGCCTCCGCGCCTCCCGGCAGGCTCGTGCCACTGACGCTCCTCGGCATCGGGATCGCGGCGCTCATGCTCCCGGTATCGAGCCCCCGCGCCGGACAGCCGGCACGGGTCGCCGTGGCTCAGTCCGGTGGCGGCAGGGGCGCCGGCGGGTCGACCGCGTAGTCGTAGAAGCCGCGGCCGCTCTTGCGGCCGAGCCGGCCGGCTCCGACCATGCGCTCGAGTATGGCAACCGTCGCGATGTCACCAGGTGCGTGGTCGCGTTCCATCCGATCTCTGCGGATGGTCAGCACGGTGTCGAGGCCGGAGAAGTCCGCGAGCTGGAAGGGGCCCATCGGCCAGTTGAGCCCCTTGCGCACCGCGATGTCGATGTCCTCTGCCGAGGCGACGCCACCCTGGAGGAGGGAGAACGCCTCGCGAGACGCGGCGCCCAGGATGCGGTTGACGATGAATCCGTCGATCTCCTTCTCCACCACGATGGGGGTCCGGCCCATCCGCTTCGACCAGGCGACGGCTCGGGCACAGGTGTCGTCGGAGGTCTCGGGTCCGCGCACGACCTCGCACAGGTCCATGACCAGCACCGGGTGGAAGAAGTGCATGTTGCAGCAGAGCTCAGGACGGGCAGTCGCATCCGCCAAGCGCGAAACCACGATGTTGCTCGAGTTGGTGGCGATGCCCGCACGAGCCGGGAGATGCGCGTCCAGCTCGGCGAAGATCTCCCGCTTGACCGACGGCAGCTCGACCACCGCCTCAATCGCCCACGCCGCGGAGGACGCCGCGGCGGCGAGATCGGTGGTCGCTGTCACACGGCTCGCCGCGTCCTCGGCTTCGGCACGTCCGAGCTTGCCCTTCTCGACACGGCGGTCGAGCCACTGACGGTTCCCCGCCATGGCTCGCTTCAGGTGTTCGCCATCGACGTCGACGAGCGAGACGTCAATCCCGTGCAGGGCGGCCTGCTGGGCGATCTGCGCCCCCATGGTGCCGGCTCCGACGACGAGCAGACGACCCTGATCGCCGCCGTCGGGTACCGACGAGGTCATCCGGTCACGCCTCGTCCGGCCACCTGACCGGCACGCGGGTGGTGCAGTTGGTCAGCTCCTGCGAGGCCTTGGTGTAGCGGACGATGGTTGGGAAATCGCCCTTCAGCTTGAGGCGGCCGAGCATGATTCCCTTGGTGGCGTCGAGCTCCTTCTGCGCCACCTGCTTCCAGCGCGAATAGGCGCCGGTGATGACGAATTTGGCCTGCTGGGCGTCCTCCCGTGTCCCGACGCGGACGTCGCGCGCCTCGCCGTGCCAGAGATCGAGGAAGACGCCGCGATCCTCGGGGAAGTTCTTGTCGGGCTCGGCGAGCACGACCAGGCCGACGGTGCCCTCCCAACCAGCCGCCGCCTGCTTGTAGACGGGCGAACTGTTGATCTCGGCCTTGAAGGCCTCGGCCCACTCGGGACTGTACGCGTTGACCACCTCGGTGTCTGCCACTGTCTGCCTCCTTGGACGGGTAGTCCCGGCACCGCCGGGACCGCCAAGTGTGCCCTGACCGCCGGCCGGTGCGCCACCTGCCTTGACCTGCCATCCTCTTGGCCATGGGTGACAATCTGCGCCTGCCGGTCGATCCTCCCTGCGCGCGCTGCGAGGGGAAGCGGCTGATCCCGCTGACCTTCGGTGATCGTCAGACCGGCTACGACCAGCCCGGATTCAAATGCGCAGATTGCGGGGCGCGGTTTCAATCGCTGCACAACCAGCGGATGCCTCGCCCCATCTGACCATCGGCGCCTGATTTGACAGGCACGCCGCAGGTCAGCCGACTACCGGGTCCTTGAGCGCACGCGCGACGTAGACGGCGACGTCGTCGACCGCCAGGGTGTCGCCGATCTGCTTGGCGGAGATGCCCTCGTCGAACATGGCGAGGCAGAACGGGCACGCGGTTGCGACCTTGGTTGCCTTCGTGTCCACCGCCTGGTCGACTCTGCGGTGGTTGACGCGCGGCTGACCCTCCTCCATCCACATCCTGCCCCCGCCGGCGCCGCAGCACATTCCCTCGCTCTTGCTGCGCGCCATCTCCACGACCTTGAGACCGGGGATTTGTTCGAGGATCTCCCGCGGCGGGGCGAAGATGTCGTTCCAGCGGCCCAGATAACAGGAGTCGTGGTACGTGATCGTCTCGTCCTGCGCCTTGGCCGCGTCGAGCGTGATCCGCCCTTCCTTCAACAGGCGATCGATGAGTTGCGTGTGATGGATGACCTCGTAGTCACCACCGAAGTCGCCGTACTCGTTGGCAAACGTGTTGAAGCAGTGCGGACACGACGCGATGATCTTGCGCACGTTGTGCCGCTTCAGCACCTCGACGTTCTCCTTCGCGCGCTCCTGGAAGAGGTACTCGTTGCCGATCCTGCGAGCGGGATCCCCGGTGCATTTCTCCTCGGTACCGAGGATGGCAAAGTCCACACCCGCCGCCTGAAGGATCTTCGCCAGGGCTGCCGCGATCGTCCTGGCGCGCTCGTCGAATGATGCTGCGCAGCCGACCCAGTACAGGTACTCGGCATCGGGCTTGTCGGCGATGAATGACACACCGAGATCCTTTGCCCAATCGGCTCGCGACTGGTTGGATAGGCCGTAGGGATTGGCGACGTTCTCGATGTTGCGCAGCGCCGACTCCGCCTGCTTGGGCAGGCGCGACTCGTCAAGGACGAGATGCCTGCGCATGTCGAGGATCTTGGGAACATGCTCGATCAGCACCGGGCACTGGTCCATGCATGCGCCGCAGGTGGTGCACGACCAGAGTGTCTCCTCGAGAATCGTGCCCCCGATCAGCGGACGGGGTCCGCCGTTGGGAACTGCTGCTGCAACCTCGTCGGGCGAAAGCCACGACGGCTGGAAGTGCCCGGGCAGATCGTGCACGGCGCCGGGGTGATGGTCGCCACTGGTCCACATCACCGCGCTGTCCGTACTCGCGCCTTCGCCTCCCTCCGCGGCAATGTGCGCGTCGTGCTTCGTCGCCGCGTAGCCTCCGGCGAGGTTCTCGTACGCGAGGTCGCGCAGATCGGTGATCAGTGTCTTGGGTGACAGCGGTTTGCCGGTGTTGTAAGCGGGGCAATGCGTTTGGCAGCGTCCGCACTCCGTGCACGTGTAGAGATCGAGGGTGTCCTTCCACGAGAAGTGCTCGAGTGCTCCGGCGCCGAAGTGCTGGTCGGCCTCGCTCTCGGCGTTCATCACGGCCTCGATATCGAGGGTGCGCAACGCCCCTTTTGGTCGCTCGTTCTTGAAGAAGACGTTGGGCACCGACGTGATGATGTGCAGGTGCTTGCTGTAGCCGAGGTAGACGAGGAATCCGAACACGAGCGTCAGGTGCGCCCAGAAGAAGATGCCGTGGAAGACGATCAGCGCCTCGCTGTGCGCGCCGAGTGGCCGGAAGATGCTCGCGAGCGCGGACGCGATGGGCCGCCAGTGACCGAGGGCTTCGGGCGCACCCTCGGCGATGCGCGTTGCGTAGTTGAGCTCCATGCAGATGAGGAGCACTCCGATCCAGGCGAGGATGAGGATGGCGTCGCCGCGGTGGCTCCCGCGAAAGCGCGTCGGGTTGATCACCAGGCGGTTGAACAGCGCCAGCGCGATCCCGCAGATGACCACGAAGAAGAAGAGGTCCTGCAGGAATGCGATCGCGCCGCTCCCGGGCAGCTGATCGAACTGGAATCCTTGCCAGAGTGCTTCGACGATTCCCTGCGCGATCGCGGTGAGCAGGACCACGAAGCCCCAGAAGATGAAGGCATGGAGCACACCGGCGAGCGGCCACCTGAGCAACCGTCCCTGGGCGACCACGTAGATGAAGAACGCGCGCACGCGCGCCATCGGGTGGTCGAGGCGGCTCTCCTGGCGCGTGGTCCGCCGCATCAGGCCGAGCAGCTTTCGCCAGCGCAATCCGCTCGCGATCAATGACACCGCGGCGAGCAGCAGAAGCGCGATCGGGCTGAGGATCGCGGTCACTAGCGTCCCTTCCACTCCGGCGGGCGTTTCTGCATGAACGCCGCAATGCCCTCCTGGGCGTCCTCAGTCGAGAACAGCGCGATGAACTCTCTCCGCTCGGCCTTGAGTGCCTCGGCAATGGGCAGTTGCGCGCCGGCCCGCATCGCGCGCTTGGTTGCGCCGAGCGCCAGCGGCGCTCTCGAGGCGAGCAGTTCGCCCCAGCGCTGGGCGGCAGCGGGGAGCTCGTCGGGATCGACCACCTCGGCCACCAGTCCGATCGCCAGGGCGCGGTCGGCGTCGACTGGATCCCCGGTGAGCAGCAACTCAGCGGCGCGCGCCGTGCCGATCAGCCGCGGCAGGCGTTGCGTGCCGCCCCAGCCGGGAATGATTCCGAGCTTGATCTCCGGCTGCCCGAAACGGGCGGTGCGCGCCGCGATGCGGATGTCGCACGCTAGCGTGAGCTCGCAGCCGCCGCCGAAGGCGATGCCGTTGACGGCGGCGATCACCGGAAGCCGCGAAGCCTCGAAGAGCAGCGTGAGATCGATCGCCTTGCCGATCGCATCGGCGCCCGCTCCGAAGCCGGTGATGTCGGCGCCTGCGGAGAAGAACTTCGGACCGTTGCCGGTGATGACCAGCGCACGGCAGGTGTCGTCGGCCTCAGCGCTTGCGAGCCCCTCGGCCAGGCCATTGACGACGTCGCCGTTGACGGCATTCGCCGGGGGATGGTCGATGGTGAGGGTGACGACCGCGCCCTGGCGCTCGACGCGGACTGCGTCATGAAGAACCTGTCCCACGGGCTGTGCCTCCCTCGATTCGATGATGGCTGCATGCGTCATACAGCAAATGGACGCTGACGCGCCGCGATGCGCGACCGGGCTGCGAGTAGAGTGCGCAGGGGTGGAGCTTCCCCCTCTCGGCGACCGGGTCGAGCCCGACGCGCTCCGTGATTTGAGAGACAGCGGTCTCGATGCCCTCGGTGCCGCACTGCAGGCGACCGAGCGCGCCACGATCGCAGCGATGGCCCCATACGAGCAGCATCTCCGCGAGATCCGCACCCGTGCCACGGAACTGGCCACGGAGCGGCGGCGGCGCGAGCGTGCGCAGCAGGTGGCTCAGCGGGCCGGAGTTCGCGAGGCGGCGAAGTCGGGTGGCATGCCGAGTCTCGCTGCGGCGTTGGCAACGGATGAGGACCTCTTCGACGTCACGACGCCGCTGACCGGCGTGCGCGCATTTCTCAGCACCGGAGGCGAGGTCGGCTTCGGTTTCGCGACGCGCCCCGGGACCATGACCTTCACCGACGGTCGCCAGCAGCGCATGGCACGCACCTGGGGCGACGCTCGAGAGTTCCATGCGCTCGGATGGGATCCGGGCGCTCCCGGGGTGCCCGGCGTGCGTGTCCATCTCGCCGGAAGCCGCGTGGAGCGAGTGGTACCTGTCTCGGATGTGGTGCTCAGCATCGGCAGCCCGACCAGCTTGTCGGGCGATCAGCCGACCGGCGCGCTGCCGTAGGAGCTCGGCTCGAAACCTCCGGCATTCCGTATTGGTGACGTCGGTGCCGGCGCCGGGAGGCGCTGCACGATCACCTTTTCTATGTCACGCGAGACGATGATCGCGGGACGGGTCGCATCGATACGCACGAACCGCCGGGGGTGCTGCGAAGCGAGGTGCTCGAACGCTGCTTCAACGGCGGCGTGGAATGTCTCAGGTGCGACTTCAAAGCGATCGAGCGGAAGCTGCTGGGCACGCTGGCGCTGTGCCGCCGTCGAGGCGGGTATCGCCAGGTAGAGCGTCAGGTCGGGCCAGACGTCGCCGCATGCGGCCGCGTGCAGACGCAGCAGATCCTCCGTCGGAATGCCTCGTCCCCCGCCCTGATAAGCGATCGTCGAATCCGCGTAGCGGTCTGCGATCACGACTGCGCCACGGCGCAGCGCGGGCAGGATGGTCTCGTGCAGCAACTGCACACGCTCCGAGGTGAACAGGAGGGCCTCGGCCCAGGCCTCGAGCGCCGGACCCCGCTGGTGCTGAAGCACGAAGCTGTGCAGGATCTCCCCCAGTGGCGTCTCATCGGGTCGCACCGTGACGACGTCATGGCCCTGCTGACGCAGCGCGCCCGCCAGGGAAGCGACCTGCGTGCTCTTGCCTGCACCGTCGAGCCCTTCAAACGAGATGAAGAATCCACGCCACGCGCCCATATCGATCACCACTCCCCCGCCGTCGGGCCCCTCGCCCGAACGGCTCATTCCGAGGGTCGCAGTATGACGAGTCGGCGGTTGGGTTCGTCACCGGTGCTGCGTGCGCTGAGCGCGTGCTCTTCGACGAGTTGATGCTGAAGCCTGCGCACGTAAGCGTTCTGCGGTGTGAGCTCGACGTCGTTACCGGTTCGTTGCATCTGCTCGATCCCCTCGAGGACATCCTGCATCGCCGGCTCGGTGTCATCGGGCGTTTCGGGAGGTGCTTCAACGCCGTAGACGCGTGCGAGCGCTCCTTTGATCTGCGCCACCGTGTTGCTGCGCAGCACATGGATCGGGATGCCGGACGACTCGGCGGCGCGCACCGGAGAGTCGTGGCGCCGGTAGTAGTTCTTCAGGGTGAGCACGAGGTCGGCGTCGTCGACGTGGTGCTGGATGCGGACGGGAAGGCGCATCTCGCGAAGCGACTGCTCGAGGTAGTTGCGTGAGACCCCGTAGGGAAAGATCGAGAGCGGCGGTCCTGGACGGACCGCAGGAGCGGGGGGCTCCCACTCGCGCTCGCGTCGCTGCTGACCGGCGATGTACTCGTCGACGTCGAACCGCCTGCGGCGCTCGCGAGTTCGCCTGCCACCACGCGCGCCGCCCTGGAATGGGGCGGGCTCGAAAGGCGACGGTCGGGTCGCGGCGGCGCTGGTGTCGACGCGGCTGACGATGGCGCCCGCCTCGTCGCGAGTGCGCAGCTGAGGCGGCCGGACCCTCCCGCGCAACGCCTCGTCGACGGTCTCGGCAAGCGGTGCATGCACGACGACTCGATCACGTTCCTGGATCTCGATGAGCACGTCAAACGTCGGCGGCGATTTGCGCTCGAGCACAGACTTCTGCGTACCGCGGCGCCGAGCCTCCTCATCCGACAGTGTCACCGTCTGGATCCCGCCGAGCAGGTCATTGAGCGTCGGGTTGACCAGCAGCGAATCGATGTTGGAGCCATGTGCGGTGCCGACGAGCTGCACGCCGCGCTCGGCGATGGTCCTCGCCGCGACGGCTTCCAGCTCGGTGCCGATCTCGTCGATGACGATGCATTGCGGCATATGGTTCTCGACAGCCTCGATCATCACCGCGTGCTGGAGCGCCGGGGTGCGCACCTGCATGCGGCGAGAGCGGCCGATGCCCGGGTGAGGGATGTCACCATCGCCGGCGATCTCATTCGAGGTGTCGACGATGACCACGCGCTTGCCGCACTCGTCACTGAGCACACGCGCGCACTCGCGCAACATGGTTGTCTTGCCGATACCGGGCGGGCCGAGGAGCAGGATCGACTGCCCGCTGATGACCATGTCCTTGATGATGTCGATGGTTCCCGTGACCGCGCGGCCGACTCGGCACGTGAGCCCGACGATGGTGCCCTTGCGGTTGCGGATCGCGCTGATCCGGTGCAGCGTGCGTTCGATCCCGGCGCGGTTGTCGTCACCAAAGAGACCGACGTGCTCGGTCACGTAGTCGATCTCGGCGTTCCCGACATTTGCGGAGTCCAGGAACGCCTCCCCGTCGGTGAACCGTGCTTCGGGCTCGCGGCCGAGGTCGAGCACGACCTCAAGAAGATCGCCTCGTCCCTGGGAGAGACGTTGCGCGGCAGACGCGATGCGGGGCGGGAGGGCTGCGAAGAGCAGGTTGAGCTCCTCTTCCCATGAGGATCCGTAGGGCGTCATCTGGGCGACGATCTCTGTCTCCTCGTTGTGGTCGTGGACAGGACGCGGAGCGGTGCGGAAGGCGAACTTGACGGGACGCTGCGTGCGATCCCTGCCTGGACCAACACGGGCTTCTTGCGTCGCGACGGCGCGTTGATGCGCACCTTCTCACCGAGCTCACTGATGAGCAGCAGCTGGGTGCCGTAGACGGCGAATCCGCGCAGCTGGAGCGCACGGATCAGCTCGGAGTCGTAATGGCGGAGCACGCAGGAGGCAGGTCCCGAGGGCAGCTCCGCAAGCACGGCGTCGATGATGGCATCACGCAGTGCCGGGTCGTGGCCCTCGACCATCATGCTGAGGCTCGCCGGCTGCGCTGCTGTCGGCGGCCGGATGGCTGCCCAGGCAACGATGCCGGGACGCTCGACGACCAGGTGCCGCACGTTGTCGCGACCCATCCCTGCAATCAGCCCCTGCGCATAGCCGGCCTGCCACGTCTTGAGTGAGGGACCCTCGACTGCCGCGACCTGCGACGGGGTCGTGCGGAGGTAGAGCAGGTAGATCGCCCCGATGTCATCCCGCCGCGCGGGGCGGATGAGGGCGGAATTCACCGAGGGCTCGGGGTGCGCCGCAGCCTGGTCGCGATACAGGATCTGCTCGGTCGCGAACTGCGTGTAGCCGTGCTCGAGGAAGACGGGCAGGAGTGGATGGTCAAGCGGCAGGCGCACGTGCACGCGCTGCACGCCGTGCTCGAGCCCGCGGTTGCGCACACCGTCAAGGAGTTCCGCGCGGGCGAAATGGCCATGCGCGGTGGTCGACGCGCAGAGGTTGAGGATCTGCCACGACCGCGGGCGCACGGACCGGGACTGGACCTGTACGAATCCGACCACCCCTTCCTTGCTGTCCTCGGCGACGAGCATCTCCTCCGAGACATCGGTGATCGGCACCAGCGACGACAGCGATTTCGTCAGCGCCTGCCAGAGGCGCAGCAACGTCGCCTGCGGGACCGGGCTGTCGAGGGTCATCTGTGCCCCGTGACGCTCGTCCTCGGTGGCTTCCCGGTACAGCTGCTCGATGCGCGCGAGGTCGCGAAACGATGCCGAGCGGATGATCACGCCGCGCTGACCTCCCGGGAGGCCGCCGCGCGCTCCAGGAACAGCTGGTGCACGCGCAAATCGTCAGTCATCTCCGGGTGGAAGCAGAGACCGATGTGCGGCCCCTGGGCGACGGCCACCGGATTGTTGCCGAAACTGGCGATAACATCGGCATCGGGGCCGGCCTCCTCGATGAGCGGCGCCCGGATGAACACCGCGCGGAATGGCGCCACCCCAAGCGGCGCGATCGGGATGTCCGCCTCGAACGACTCCACCTGTCGTCCGTAGCCATTGCGTCGGACGCTGACATCGAGAATCCCTAGCGCGATCTGATCTGGTCGACCATCCAGCACCTCGCGACTCATGAGGATGAGGCCGGCGCACGTTGAGAGGGTTGGCATGCCATCGGCGAGGCGCTCGCGGAGCGGCATCTCGAGGTCGAACACCTTGAGAAGGCGGCTCATCGTCGTGGACTCGCCGCCCGGGAGGATCAGCGCGTCGACACTCTCGAGCTCATCAGGGGTGCGTACCGTTGACGCCTCCGCGCCGCAGCCGCGGACCGCCAGCAGGTGCTCCTGGACGTCGCCCTGGAGGGCGAGGACGCCTACCCGGAGGATGGTCAATTCCCTCTCAGCGGACGCGAACGCTCCGTCCCTGGTGGGGCAGGCTTCGCGTCATTCGCACACCTCTAGTGTACGCCGCCGGCCGGGCGGCGTCAGCCTTACCAACCGCGGGTTGCGAGCAGCTCTCCGGCCGGCATCGAGGCGACGTCGAGCCCCGGCATGGCCTTGCCGAGTCCGGCGCTCACTTCAGCGATGACCTCGGGCTTGTCGAAATACGTTGTCGCGGCGACGATCGCTTTCGCGTATGCCTCGGGATCGGTGCTCTTGAAGATGCCACTCCCGACGAAGTTGCCCTCACAGCCGAGTTGCATCATGAGCGCCGCGTCGGCGGGAGTCGCGATGCCACCGGCGGAGAAGTTGACCACCGGCAGTTTCCCGGTCCTGTGAATTTCCTGGACGAGGTCGAAGGGTGCGCCGAGATGTTTCGCCTCGGCCATGAGCTCCTCCGGCCGCATCGATGCGATACGGCGGATACCGCCCTGCACCGCGCGCATGTGGCGGACCGCTTCGACGACGTTGCCGGTGCCCGCCTCGCCCTTGGTGCGGATCATTGCGGCCCCTTCGCCTATGCGCCGGAGTGCCTCGCCGAGGTCGCGCGCTCCACACACGAAGGGCACGTCGAACTGCCACTTGTCGATGTGATGTTCCTCGTCCGCGGGGGTCAGCACCTCGGACTCGTCGATGTAGTCAACACCGAGCGATTGCAGCACCTGCGCTTCAACGAAGTGACCGATGCGGGCTTTTGCCATGACCGGGATGGTTACCGCCGCGATGATTTCCTTGATGAGGCCCACGTCGCTCATGCGCGCAACACCGCCGTCACGACGGATATCCGAAGGTACGCGCTCGAGCGCCATGACTGCGACCGCTCCGGCGTCCTCGGCGATCTTCGCCTGCTCGGGTGTGACCACGTCCATGATGACGCCGCCCTTGAGCATCTCCGCCAGGCCGCGCTTGACGCGCACGCCGCCGGTGTGGGGCTCGTGTCCGTTGGAACTCGTCTTGTCGCTCGTCATGCTCTCGCTCCTCATCCGGCTCGCTGTGCCGGGAACAGTTTCATTCTAAGGGTTTCTTGACGAGTTCTTTGCCCTGGATCTCGTTTGTACTGCTGGCTTTGTTGCAGGTTTTGTGGTGCTTCTCGCAGCCGGCGCGGCGGTCTTTGTTGCAGATTTTGTGCTGGCTTTGGTGGCCGGTTTCGCCGCCGACCTGGGGCCCGTGACCTTCTCGGTGTTGAGCTTGAGTGTCTCGACGGATCGCTGCAGGTTGAGGCGCACTATCGGCTCGGCGGCACGACCCAGGAGCTTGCCGGCAATCCCACCACCAAATTCGTACTCCATGTCGAAGGTCACCTGGGTCCTCTCACCTTTGGGTTTGAATGCCCACAGACCGTTCTGTTTGAACCCTTCGTTGGAGTGCCAGCCGATGGCTGTGTTCTCTGCCCATGTTGTGATGTCGACCACCGACGTCAGCGTCGTCGGACCCGCTTTCATCCCGACGGCGAACTGTGCGCCCTTGCCATGTGTGACCTTGCCGGTGGGCTGCCACTTCACCAGGTCCTTCATGTACTTGGTGGTGTTGCGGTAATCGTCCACGTATGCGAATACCGTGGCCGCTGGAGCGTTGATGGTCATGTCGATGGTGATACGACCCATGCCTGGACTCCTGGCGCGGTGGCACCGCGCGATTACCTCAGTATGCGATTCGAGGCAGGTCCGTGCAGGGCGGTCTCGGGGCCCGCTGAAGCGGGTGGTATCATCCTGGCCGGCGCCGGGAAGTAGCTCAGCCAGGTTAGAGTGCACGGTTCGGGACCGTGAGGTCGGGAGTTCGAATCTCCCCTTCCCGACGGTCTCCCCGCGATTGAGTGCACCGACAGGTCAGTGCGCCGTGCACACGGACCGAGCGACCCAGCCGGCGGCGTACACGTCATCTGCAGTCGGAGCGGTGCCCGTGCAGTAGATATCGTCGACCAGTAGCTGGCTGCCGTGGACGATCACCAAGAGGTCGTATTTCTCCATCGTGGTTCCAGCGCCGAATCCCAGCACCACGTGGGCGATGCCGCCGGTTGATGACGGCGTCGTGGTCACCGACTCGGTTGTCCATTCGGGATCCTGGCCGCCGCCGAGTGGGTCGGGTGCACTCGCAACGCCGTCGACCTCGCTCTTCAACTGGGTGACAAGTCTCGCGGTCAACGGGCACGGGGCGAACACGTCGGGCCCGGACGAGCTCGCGTCGCAGGTCGTGAACATCGCATCTCCGGCGCAGTTGGCCGGCGTACATGCCGGATATACCGTCGACGCAACCACGGACAGCTCATCGCCGCTCGCCGCTGCGGTGGATGCGGGTGCCGCCGAGGGAGTCTCGGTCGCCGCGAATGTCGGCGCCGGCGTCGCCGTGCTGGTCGCGCCGGCCGTCGGATTCGCCGGTGATCCGCACGAGACGAGCAGCGCAATCGCCATCATCGGTGCGCGCCAGACGACTGTCTTGAAAAACCTCATGCGACCTTCTCGCAGTTGGACGTGACCGCGACCAGATAGCATTAAAGGTTGCGGCCCCGTAGCTCAGTGGATAGAGCGGCGGTTTCCTAAACCGTGCGCGCAGGTTCGATTCCTGCCGGGGCTACCAACGTTGTGTACGCGAGAACGCCACCAAAGCCAATCAAGCCTGCGCCGGCGACACCGTCGGTCAGTCGAATCGAACGCGGACTCATCGATCGACCCGCAAATGCGACACCGGTTGCGAGCGTTGTGACCCAGGTCAGGCTCCCAACCGCGACGCCCGCCACGAGGAGTATTGCGGAGACAGTTGTGTGCACCAGCCCCGCTGTGCTTGCCGCAGCGAAGATTGCCGCCCACGACACGATGGTCGACGGGTTGGATGCGGTCCCGCCCAGTGCGGTGAGAAATGCACGGCGTGGGCCGGCAATCTCCGAAGGCGTTTCTCCACCGACGCGCACGCGGAACGCGCTGTACAGGGTCCGTGCCCCGAGCCAGACGAGCACGATCGCGCCGGCAAGCCCGAGAGCCAGGCGGAGCGGGTGAATGGTCAGCAGCTGGGCCGCGCCGCCGGCTCCGGCTGCGGCGTACAGGCCGTCGACGGCCGCGATGCCGGCACCGATTGCCGCCCCCACTCGCCACCCGCTCCGCAGCGTCGACCTGATCAGGAAGAGCGACATCGGACCGAGTTGCAACGCAACGAAGAATCCGAGTCCGAACCCGATGATCGCGGCATTCATGGTTCCGGACGCTCGTTCGTGGCGAAAGGGATCACGACAGATCCAGCCGTTTCACGGGGCCGATTCTCTTCCAGAAGATCAAGGTCCCGGTCAGCCCTCCGTGCGGCTTGAATGCATAGTCGGGTATCTCACCGGTCAAGTTGAACCCGAGTCGGTGATAGAGGCGGGCGGCGCCACCGTCGACCGCGGTGTCCAGAACCAGCAGGGTTCGCCCCAGCTCGACGGCGATGGTTTCCGCGGCCTTCATCAGCGAGGTGCCCACGCCATGGCCGCAATGGTCCGAGCGGGTCATGAGCTTGGCGATCTCGGCTCGGTGCGGCTGGTTGGGTGCGAGGTCGAGGAGCAGGGTCACGGTGCCGACCAGGACGCCCGCCTCCCACGAGCCGAGAACCACGCGCTCATTCCGAGCTTGTGCGGCCAGCGCATCAGCCCAGTACGTCTCCGCCACAACCGGGTCGAGCGGGTGCATGAAGCTCACCGAGCCGCCATTCGCAACAACCTCAATGAGCATGTCGCGCAACTGTGCGAGCGTCCCCGCTGATGCACGTAGCGTGGTGATCTCCCTCTCCGCCATGACGATTAATTGTGCAAGCACAGCCGGAAGTCACGTGCGTTCTTGGTCCTACGTTCGGGTCCGAGCTCCGGCGAGCGGTGCGACCCGCATCGTTGTGGTGCCGGCCGGCTGGTGCGATCGCCATGACGCCACGCAGGCGAGAACGGCTGCGGCGACGAGGGCCCAGCCGGCGAGCTGGCCTGGCGGAAACTTCGCTGCATCGGCGAAGTCCGCGAAAGCCCCCAGGGTGATCAACCCCCAGGCGCAGAATGCCAGGCTCACCGGCGAGCTCAGCGTCAGGAGGTCGTTGGGTCTCATGAGCCGCGCCGCGGCTGCAACGCCGATGACCATGACGGGCGCGAGCATCACGAGGTCATCCGAGTACGCGTGGGGCGACGCGACCAGGGACAGCACCGCGGCGCCCACCAGCGCGGTGTCGAGGCGGCTCGGATCACGGCGGACCAGTGCCCCCAGCCACACGGCAGCTGCGCACGCGAGGAGGGTCGCGACCAGGCTGATCAGATGGGCGGCAGCACCGCTGCCGAAGAGGGAACCCACCACACCGATGAAGCTCAGCATGTTCGCCAGCACCCACCGAGTGGTGGACCCGGCGAGGATCTTGACGAACCCGTCGATGCCTGACGGACCGACCAGCGCGAGCGAGGCCAGCGCCAATCCGCCCGCTCCGGCGATTGCGCCGAGAATGATCCGGCGCCGGCGCCAGCCGAGCAGAAACGCGAGCAGCCCGAGCGCCAGGTGCGGCTTTGCGATCCCCGCCGACACGACCAGCAGCGCCGCCCCTGTCGCCTGGTGGCCGCCCTTCCACGCCCGGTAGGCGAGCACGATCCCGAGCGCCAGGATCGGAGTCCACTGGGCCTGGATCAGCGTCGTCCAGGTGCCCATCGAGGCAAGCGCGGCGGCTCCCGCGGCAACCTTCCAGACCCGCGGGGTCCCTGGCGGCCACTCAACCGACCGAATCGCGAGGACGATGGCGAGGAGCAGGACCGCGAGCTCGAGAATCCCCCAGAGACGGTAGGCGACGGGGAGCGGCAGGAACGTCGCCGGCAGCACCAGCGCGGCCGCGACCGGGGTGTTGACGAACGGAAGGTTGCCCTCGCGGTCAGGCGCGATCAAGGCGCTGTGGAGCGGCTGCTGAACGGCTTCGTTGTAGAGGTCCCCGGTATGTCCCTCGCGAAGCAGCGTCCCGCCGACGTAGAAGGCGGTGAAATCACTCCGTCCGACGTCGATGCTGCTCACCTGCGACCAGACGACCGCGTACGCGAGCAGCAGCGCGGCCGCGAAGGCGATGATCAGCCGAGCAGGTCGTTGAGATCGGCTCACCTTCGGGAGCCTATCCGCTGACGCCGGGAATGCCCGGGGTGTTATCAGGCCGTCACAGTGCCATCGATTTCGATTTCGACAGCACTTTCGACGCGGCTCGATGCAGTGCTGCGACACTTGAGCGCGATGATCACGGCCGCACACGCAGTGCTGTATGCGGACGAGCCCGACCGGGCACGGGCCTTCTTTCGTGATGTGCTCGGGATGCCGAGCGTTGACATCCACGGCGGATGGCTCATCTTCAAGCTGCCTCCGGCCGAGCTCGGTGTCCATCCGGCCGGCGAGGACTCACCGGGCGGCCACCACGAGCTGTTCCTCATGTGCGACGACATCGATCGCACCGTCGAGGAGCTCACTGCGAAAGGCGCTGAGTTCTCCGAGCCTATCAGCACCGCTCGTTTCGGGCGCCTCACCCGTCTGCGCATCCCCGGAGGCGGAGAAATCGGTCTGTATCAGCCTTCGCACGCCACCGCATACGACCTCGAACCCTGAAGCGCGTCACCGTCGTCACGTAGTCGGACGGCTCGGTACCATGAGGCGATGAGTTCCGAAGCACGCACGCAGATGGTCCAGGCCCCCGATGGGCGGCAGCTGGAGGTGGTGTCCGCCGGACCGGAGGACGGCCGGTGCTTCCTCTTTCACAGCGGGACGCCCTCGGCAGCGGCTGCCTATCCGCCGCTGGTCGCGCAACTCGCCAAGCGCGGGTTGCGCCTGGTCACGTTCTCACGCCCTGGCTACGCCGCGTCGTCAGCCATGCACGGTCGTGGGGTCGGTGATGTGGCCACGGACGTGCAGGCGGTCATGGACGCGCTGAAGATCGGCTCGTTCTTTTGCGCCGGTCAATCCGGCGGCGGTCCGCATGCGCTTGCGTGTGCTGCTTTGCTTCCGGACCGCGTCCTTGCCACAGCGTCACTGGCCGGGGTGGCCCCGTGGGGGGCCGAAGGGCTCGACTGGCTGAGCGGCATGGGCCCTGAAAATCTCGAAGAGTTCGGCGCAGCCTTGAAAGGTCAGGAGGCCCTCGAGGCCTACCTCGAGCGTGAGGCCGCCGCGATCCACGACGTACGACCCGACGACGTGGCGGCGTCGCTGGGAGGCCTGGTCAGCGATGTCGACAAGGCGGCGCTCACCGGCGGGTACGCCGAATACATGGCGAGCGTGCTCCATCGCGCAGTCTCAACCGGCATCGCCGGGTGGCGAGACGACGACATCGCGTTCGCCAGCCCCTGGGGGTTCGACCTGGGGTCGATCCAGACGCCCGTGGCCGTCTGGCAGGGAGGCGAGGACCGCATGGTGCCGATGCCACATGGCGCATGGCTCGCTGCCCACATCCCCGGAGCCGAGGTGCATCTCCTCCCGGAAGAGGGCCATCTCTCCCTCGCACTCAATAAGATCGGTGACGTGCTGGACGGCTTGCTCGCGATGAGCGAGGCAGCGGCGCGTCCGGCCGGCACATCGTGAACCCCGTATAGTCGCCGCAGCCTTCGAGGACGCGGAGAGGAGATCAAACCAATGACACCTGATGAGGTCAAGCAGAGCATCACCACCTGGTGCTCGTCCGATGACGACCTGGAGATTGCCTCCGACCGATTCGAGCCCGGCACGGACTTCTCGTTCGGGCTGAAGGCCGGGACCCTCAGCACCGCGCCAGTGGACCTGATCGTGCTCAAGGCCGACGGCGCCGACCGCGTCACCATGCGGCGGAGCGTCACCCTCACCGGCGACAACGTCGATGCGGCCAATCAACTTATCGCCTCGCGGCCTGGTTCGGTCACCGCGTCGGTGGAGCGCTCGGGCGCCGACACCACCGTGGTCGCGCAGACGTATGTCTACCTCGACGGGCTGAGCAAGCACACCTTCGTGCAGGCGGTCGCCGAGCTCGCCCGGACCAGCACGCTGCTCGACGCGATCGGTGGTGTCGAAACCGCCTCCGCGATCGATCAGGAAGCCGCCGTGGTCGCCTCCGACGCTGTCGATGCGGACGCCGAGCCGGACTCCACCCCGTACGTCGACACTCCGGTCACGCCCACGCCGGCGGTTGCCGACTCGACGTTTCAGCCCTCAACGTCCCCGTCGATACCGCAGCCGAGCTCGATCCCGTCCGGGATCCCGGTCGGGCAGCCGTTGCCGACTCCCAGCTTCACGCCGCAGCCGGTTCAGCAGGTCCAGGCGCAGCCGGCTTACACACCGCAACCGATGCAGCAGCCCTACCAGGCCCAGCCGGTCCAGGCGCAGCCCGCGCCGCAGCAGGCTGCCGGCGGATGGGCCCCGAGTCACTCCGTTCCATCCCAGGGGTTGCGCGCGTGGGGCGCCCCGGATCCTTCTGGACCGGTGGTTGCCAACCTCGCGCCCGGCTTGCCCATCCAGGTTGCCGAAGTTCGCGGCGCCTGGGCGCGAGTGATCTGCTCGAACGGGTGGACCGGCTGGATCGACGGCCGGATCATCGGCGTCGCTGCCTGACCTTCGTACCGCGATGAGCAGCGGCTCGGAGACGCCGAGCCTCGACGCGCTCACCACCGCGCTCGGCGATCGCCGTGTGCGCTCCCTTGCCATGGGTGGCGAGGAGCGGGTCGCCCAGCAGCACGCCCGGCACAAGCTGACCGCTCGCGAGCGGATCGACCTGCTCTACGACGCGGGCACGTTTGTCGAGTTCGGCCTGCTGGCCCATCAACATTCGATGACCGGCGCAGCCACCGAACCGGAACGGACGCCGGCAGACGGTGTGGTCACGGGCGAGGGACTGGTCGACGGACGCCGCGTCTACTGCGCCGCCTACGACTTCACAGTGATGGCCGGCTCGATGGGGATGATCGGCGAGCAGAAGGTGGCCCGCCTGCGCCGGAAGGCGATGCTCAACCGCCTTCCCATGATCTGGCTCCTCGATTCAGCGGGCGCGCGCATCCAGGAGGCGGCGGGGAGCACATTCGCCGGCAGCGGGGCGCTTTTCTTCGAGCAGGTGCAGATGAGCGGCGTCGTTCCGCAGGTGGCGGCGATGCTCGGCCCTTGCGCGGCGGGCACCGCATACATTCCGGGGCTTGCCGATTTCGTCCCCATGGTCAAGGACACCAGCAGCATGTCGCTGGGCGGCGCGCGCCTGGTCAAGGCCGCGACCGGCGAGGAGACCACCGACCACGACATGGGCGGGAGCCAGGTGCACTGCTACGTCAGCGGCGTGGGAGATCTCGAGGTCGACGACGATGCGGCGTGCATCGCCGCAGTTCGCGACTTCCTCTCCTATATGCCATCGAATAACCGCGAGCAGGCACCGCGACGTGAGACCGCCGATCGTCGCGACCGGCGCATCGACGACATCGAAAAGATCGTGCCCACCAACCCACGCGCCGCCTACGACATGCGCAAGGTGATCAAGCGCCTTGCCGACGACGGCAACGTCTTCGAGATCAAGCCGACCTTTGCGCGCAACATCGTCACGGCGCTGGTGCGTCTCGACGGCCGGCCCGCCGGGATCGTCGCGAACCAACCGATGATCAAGGGCGGCGCGCTCGACATCGACGCCGCCGACAAGGCTGCACGCTTCATCTGGCTGTGCGACGCGTTCAACGTGCCCCTGGTGTTCCTGCAGGACGTCCCGGGATTCATCGTCGGCACCGAGGTCGAGAGGCAGGGCATCATCCGGCACGGCGCGAAGATGCTCTATGCGGTGAGCGAGGCCACGGTTCCCAAGGTGACCGTCGTCCTTCGCAAGGCGTACGGCGCCGGGTATTTCGTGATGTGTGGTCGCGGCTACGAACCCGACACGCTGGTCGCCTGGCCGACTGCCGAGATATCGGTGATGGGACCCGAGGGCGCCGTCGACATCCTCTTCACGAAGCAGATCGCGGCGGCCGCGGACCCGGCGGCGGCGCGCGCCGAGTATGCGGCGGCAGTGCGTCAGACCATCGATCCCTTCATCGCCGCGTCATGGGCGATGGTCGACGACATCATCGACCCGGCGGACACTCGACGGGTGATCATCGACGCACTCGAGGGTGCTGAAACCAAACGGCAGCGGCGCCCGTGGCGAAAGCACGGCGTGCCACCGGTATGAGGAGGGCAACGTGACCGAGGTCAAGGCCGAGCTGGTGGGCAATCTCTGGAAGATCGTCGTCGAGGTGGGACAGGCGGTCGAGGAGGACGACACACTGATGATCCTCGAGTCGATGAAGATGGAGATTCCGATAACGACCCCGACCTCCGGCACCGTGAAGGAGATCCTCGTCGCCGAGGGAGAGGTGGTCCAGGAGGGTCAGACGGTCGCCGTCATCGACTGACCGCACGCCGGCCACCATCTCGCGACGCAAGGGTTTCGTTGCAGTGGTGGCGGCCGGCGGCGCGCGTGCGACGATGAATCGGTGAATTCGAGCCAGCTCGACACGATCAGCGTCAAGACTTCGGACAACGTCACCCTCGGATACAGCGTCGCCGGTCTTGGCAGCCGCCTGGTGGCGCAGATCCTGGACAACCTGGTCGCGTTGCCGATCACGCTGGTCGCGATATTGCTCTACGGCGCCGTAGCGAACGTCTTCGTGACCAGCGCGGAGGGCACGGGATTTGCCGATGCGGGCGCGGGGTTCTTCGCCGGCTTCGTCTACTTCGGATACTTCTTCGTGGCCGAGGTGGTGACCGGCGGCAAGACCCCGGGGAAGGCCGCCATGGGACTCCGGGTCATCCGGGTCGACGGTTCTGCAGCCGACTTCGGCGCCCTCGCGGTGCGCAATGTGCTTCGCATCGTCGACGTGGGAGTCGTCCTGATCGGCATCGTCATCATGTTCTTCCAACCCCAGACACGCCGTCTCGGTGACCTGGGCGCCGGAACGATTGTGGTGCGCGACCGAGCGATGGTCTCGCTCGCCGCCGCTGTGGCACCGCCGCCAGTCATCCTGCGAACCCCCGACGCCGGACCGCCGATCGATGGGCTCGACCATATCGGCGGCGTTGAGCGCGACGCGCTGCGTGTCTTTCTCTCGCGACCCGGTCTGAGCCCGAAGTTGCGCGCCGATCTCGCGGCGGATATCGCCAGTCGCCTCCTCGACCGGCTCGGTCTCCCGCCCGGCGCACCGGAGCGGCTCTGGCCCCCGGAGCTCTTCATCGAGCGGGTGTACCTCCAACTCGATCAGCTCCACCAATGATCCCTTGCCATGAGCCTCCGGGATGAGCCTCGACGCCTTCATCGCTGAGCGCCAGGGGCGCTGGGGCGCTTTGGAAGCTGCGATCAAGACCGCCAAACGCGGACGGCTGCGCAATCAGTCCGCGAGCGACATCGAGCGCTTCGGCCTGCTCCTCCGTCAGACGTCGAGCGACCTCGCGATTGCGCGCCGCGATCACCCGGACGCGCCGATTACGGAGTACCTCAACACTCTCTGCGCGAGGGCTCATCCGCTTCTCTATCGAGGGAGGGCCTGGCGCATCGGTGCGATCGCGCCGTTCTTCGCCACCGCCCTGCCGCGCTCCTTTCGCGCCGCGTGGCCGTACATCGTCACCAGCCTTGGGCTGATGCTGATCGGCTTCATCGCGGGCTGGCTCGCCGTGGACCTGCGTCCCGACCTGCGCGCATCGCTGGTGCCGCCGTCACTCTTCGATGAGATGGCGCGCGGCCAGATCGGCAGCGGCGTGCAGGACGCCCCGTTCGCGGCGGCGTTCATCATCCAGAACAACATTCGGGTTGCGCTCATCTGCTTCGCGGGCGGCATGTTGCTCGGGATCCCCACCGCATTTGTCCTGCTCACCAACGGGTGGATGCTGGGGACCGTGGCTGCGGCGGTTCGCCTCGGTGGCTACGACTTCCAGTTCTGGTCGCTCATCGTGCCCCACGGAGTGCTCGAGCTCAGCGTGATCGTGATCAGTGGTGGCACCGGCCTCATGCTCGGCGACGCCATCCTCCGCCCGGGGCAGCTTCGCCGGGGAGAGGCACTGGCGCGTGTGGCGGTGCGAGCGGTGTTGCTTGCCCTCGGTGCGGCCACCCTGCTCATCATCGCGGGCACCCTCGAGGCCTTCGTATCGCCGAGCTCCCTCCCGGGTGGGGTGAAGCTGGCGATCGGAGCCGGGGTCGGTATCCTCCTCTACTCCTGGCTCATCCTGGCCGGTCGAGCTCGGAGGCGGCCACGTGGGTTCACGTTCGATCGCCCAGCGGAAACCCCCGCGTAGACTGGAGTCGATGGACGTTGTCCGGATCACGCCGCGTGGCTACTGCCACGGGGTGGTGGAAGCGATACGAATCGCAAAGCGTGAAGGCGCTGCTCGCGCGGGCAGCGAGCCGGTCACCATGCTCGGCTACCTGGTGCACAACGAGCACGTGACCCGCGAGCTGGAGGAGTCCGGTGTGGCGCTCGTGGCCGAGCCCGATCGAATGAAGGCGCTCGAGCAGGTCACCGAGGGAACCGTCATCTTCACGGCCCACGGCATCTCGCCGGCAGTCGTCGACGCGGCCCGAGCCCGGGGTCTCAACCTCGTCGACGCCACGTGCAGTGACGTCACCCGAACTCATGACCTCGTCCGTGAGCTGGTTTCCGGCGGCCACCACGTCATCTACATCGGGAAACGCGGTCACCCGGAACCCGCCGGGGTGCTCGGCATCGCGCCGGAGCACACCACCCTGATCGAGAGCATCGAAGAGGTCGACACGCTCGAGCTGCCGGACCAGCGACCACTCGCGGTCACATGTCAGACCACGCTGAGCATGTGGGACACGCAGTCGATCATCGAGCGCCTGCAGGAACGATTTCCGACCATCGAGGTGCACAACGAGATCTGCCGCGCAACCCAGGAGCGGCAGGAGGCCGCTGTGCTCGCGGCCGACGACGTGGATTGCGTGGTCGTGGTCGGCAGCGAACGCAGCAGCAACAGTCAACGCCTCGTGCAGGTGGTTCGCGAGAAGGGTCATCGCCCCGCATACCTCGTCGACACCGCGGCCGACCTCGACCCGGCATGGTTCCGCGGCGTTCACCGTGTTGGTGTCACCTCTGGCGCCTCGACGCCGACGCAGATCACGCGCGCCGTCATCGCCGCGGTGGAGGCGATGCCCGACACCGCGTGAGGTGACGTTTCGGCTGCAAGGGTCACACACCCCGGAAGCCTGCTAGTGTCCGCCTCGATGACCGAAGGAGGGCCGCCGCTTCCCCCGACTCAGGCGCCCGGTCAATGGGATGGAGGGCAGTCGTACCTTCCGCCGCCGCCTCCAATGTATCCGGCGCCGACGTACTACGCGGGACCGCAACAGGGGCCGGCACCGGGTATCGCTTATGCCGGTTTCTGGATTCGTTTCGTCGCCGCGCTGATCGACGCGATCATCGTCGGCGTTCCGCTGGTGGTCGTTTTCATCATCGTCGAGGGATCGGCGATCAGCGCCTTCTTCACCTGCATCAACAACACAGTCAACGCAGGGGTGGCAACCAACATCTGTCAGGCCTCGTACCCGACCTCGGTCGTGTATTTCGAGCTGATCGGCCTCGGTGCCGAGTTGCTCTATTTCGTCATCCTCTGGTCTCAGCTCGGTGGAACGCTCGGCCAGCGAATGCTCGGACTGCATGTCGTCGACGCGGCAACCGGAAAGAACATCGGGATCGGGCGAGCCCTGGGTCGCTTTGTCGGCTTCGTGATCAGCTCGATCCCCTTTGACATCGGCCTCATCTGGGCCGCCTTCGACCCGCGGAAGCAAGGCTGGCACGACAAGATCGCGAGCACATTCGTAGTCCGCAAAGTCTAGAATCCGGCCACCGACTCGCCGGACGAGACGGCCTAACCGAGGAGGAGAGCAACGTGGCAGCACTGCCGCCCCAGCCACCAGGCAGCCCACCCCCGGAGCCGCCTGGCTTCACACCGGCCGGTGGGCCCCCGGTGGCGCCGCCCCAGGGTCCCTATTCGCCCGGCAACGCATACGCGGGCCAGATGCCGGCTCAGCCATACGTCTCGCAGCCGATGCCGCAGCCGGTCGTGGTCAAGGTGCACAAGCGCACCTTCTGGCTGACGATCGCCCAGATCATCATCATCCTCAAGGCGATCCTGATCCTTCTGCTCGCGGCAGGGTCGATCGCAATCGGCGTGTACATCCTGGCGGCGGGACACGCTGCGCTGCACAACATCCCGGGGTACGACAACTACGCAACGCAGTTCGGCAACTCATTCGTGAACGCTGCCGGAGCGCTCTTCTTCGCGTTCGCGATCGTGCCACTGATCATCGGCATCGTCGACCTCGTCCTCGGCATCATCGTCGGAAGGCCGTCACAGGTCGCACGCTGGATCATCGTCGTGCTCGATGTTCTCAGCATCATCGTCGCGCTCGCTGACTTCGGCCGCGTGAACACGAGCGCCGGTGACCTGATCCTCGTCGTGTACCTCGCACTCCAGGTCATCGTCCTGTATGCGCTGCTGATCGACCCGCCGACACGAAGGAACTTCGCCGGGACCGCTCGGTAAGTTGCCGGGAGCGGGCGCGTTCTGCGCTACAGACGCGCCCGCCGCTTGAGGTCGAGATAGCGGTTCACGAGCCGCGGCGACAGCGTGCGCGCATCCGCGTCGATGGTCTCGACGCCGGAGCGGCGCAGCATGAGCAACGTGTCATCGCGATCGGCGATGAGCCCGCCGGCGACCGCGCGGGCATAGGCATCGTCGCCACTTCGCGGAACAGCGCTGGCCGCGTCGTCGAGCGCGGGGTCGCGCACCGTGACGACCAGCGGCAGATGACGGCGACGCAGGCGAACGCATTGCCTGATCAGCGCTTTCCCCTGGTCGGGATCGAGCACGTCGGTGAAGATGACCACCAGCGAGCGGCGGGTCTGCCAGCGGCTGAAATATGCAAGCGCATCGTCATAATCCGCCTCGGTCTCACCCGGTTGGATCGGACGGGTGGCGTCGAGAAAGCGACGCAACTGCGCGGTGCCGGCGCGCGGCGGCAGCGTGCTGGTGACCGTGTCGGAGAAGGCGAGCATCCCGGCACGATCCCCGGCGCGAAGCGCGACGTGCACGAGCAGTAGCGCCGCATTGATCGCGTGGTCCAGCTTGGTGAGCTCGCCGGCGCCGATCCCCATCAGCCGGCCGTGATCCAGGCAAATCACCAGCGGCTGGGCACGCTCGGGGATGAGCTCCGTGGCCATCAGGCGCCCGGTCCGCGCGGTGGCGCGCCAGTTGATGGCCCGCAACGGGTCGTCCGGAAAGGCCTCGCGTACACGGTCGAACTCGCTGCCCTCGGTGCGCAGGCGCATGGTGCGAAGTCCCAGCTCGGCGAGCTGACCGCGACGCGCCAGTGCCTCATACACATCGATCGCAGCGAGGTTCGGGTCGACCCGAACTGCCCGGGTTGCTGCGACCGTGGTTTGCCGCCAGCCGATCCCCCACGGCCCGGTCGCCCGGACGACCGCCGGCCCCAGGACGACGTCGCCGCGCGCGACCGGCGTGACCGTGTACTCGACACGGGCCGGGAGACGCACCTTCCAGCGGTTCCGCGATGGGTGCAGTCCTGAAGGGACGCGTTCATACACGATCGCTGATGCGCCCGCGGATCGAGCCGTGACGGCGAGAATCACGCGGTTGGCGACACCCACCGAAAGCAGATCGTTACAGTCGCGCTCGACACGCAGCACCGTTCTTCCCGGCGCTCGCCGCGAATCGACGGAGATCGCAACCAGCACGGCGAACAAGAGCGCCAGTCCCACGACAAACACGGCTGGCGCCGCCGCACCCGCTGCAATCACCGCGACCGGCACCAGCAGGAGACCGGCGCCACGCCACGTCATTGAGGCGTAGTCACCTCGGGACCGGGACCCTGCCCACCGCCCGCTGCACCGCCGCGACCTCGGACACGCCCTGGATCTCCGCTTCGGGACGGCGAATCATCCGGTGCCGGAGCGCCGGGATGCACACGTCCTTCACGTCGTCGGGAACGACGTAGTCACGTCCCTGAATGGCGGCCATGGCCTTGCCGGCCAGCAGCAGCGCGATCGATCCGCGCGGGCTCGCCCCGAGTGAGAGGTCCGGACTGTTGCGCGTCGCGGTCACGATCGCCGAGATATAGCCGAGCACCTCGTCGGAGACGCGAACCTTCGCGACCTCCGCGCGAACCCTCGCAAGGGCGGCGGTGTCGATGATCGAGGTCACCCCCGCTGCCACCAGGTCGTGAGCGTTGAACCCGCCGTCGACGCGACGCAGCATCACCACCTCGGTCGCCGGCTCCGGGACGTTGACCTCGAGCTTGAAGAAGAATCGATCGAGCTGAGCCTCGGGGAGCGGATAGGTGCCCTCGTACTCGACGGGGTTCTGAGTGGCGACCACCAGAAAGCGGTCGCCGAGCGAGCGACTCTCACCGTCGGAGGTCACCTGGCGCTCCTCCATGGCCTCGAGCAGCGCCGATTGGGTTTTGGCCGGCGCACGATTGATCTCGTCGGCGAGCAGCGTGTCAGTGAAAATTGGGCCCTCACGGAACTCGAAGGTTCCCGAGTCGGGACGATAAACGCTGGTGCCGATGATGTCCGACGGCAGCAGATCAGGCGTGAACTGGATTCGCGTGAAGCGCGCGTCGAGCGCGGCAGCCAGCGTGCGCGCCATCAACGTCTTCGCCGTGCCCGGGACACCCTCGAGGAGCACGTGCCCGCCGCAGAGCACGGCGATGTACAGGCCGTCGATGACCTGGAGCTGGCCGACCACAGCTCGTCCCATGGTCTCGTGCAGTGCGCCGCGCAGAGCGGCGGCGTCGTTCACAGGTGCCACTCCGGGCATTGTGCCCTGTGCGCTCGCGCGCTCATCCAACTGGCGCACCGGTCCATTGTCGTTCGCAGGCGTCGACATCGCGGGCGAGGCGGAGCAACTCGCTCTCCTCGGGTCGCCCCGCTGCGAGCGACCGAGCGTGGGCCAACAGGGCGGCAAGCCCCGCGCCCGCCTGCGGGTTGGTCATCGACGCCGCAGCGCAGAACGCGGCATCGTCGAGGTGCCGGTCCACTCCCGTCGCGCTCCCGATCTTGCGTTTGAGCTCGTCGGCGTAGCGGGCCGCGATCGGTCCTCGCTGCCGGCTCCGTGCGAAGAGCTGTCCCATCGCGGTGACATATGCGCCGGCGCTCGGCACCCGTGCGTCGCCGCCATCCTGCACGGGCTTCCCGAGGCGGCGGCCGTTCAACGCGATCGCAAGCAGCACCACCATCGCGACCAGCACGGACGCTAGGCCGACCGGTCCGTCAAAGATGGCCCCCGCACCAGCTGTCTGGGTTCCCTCGCCATGGTGATATTCGTCAAAGCTGATCCGGCCGCCGCGAGCACGCTGCAACAGGCTCAGCGCGACGTCCGAGGAGTCGGGGTGACGGAGCCCATCGTTGGACAGCGGCGCGGTGTCGCCGAGAACATACGCGCGCCCGCTTCCGATGCGGATCACGCCTGCCACGACGTTGCTCTTCTCCACCAGTATGGGGACCAGCGGCGCCTGGTTGGAGAAGGTCAAGCCGCTTGCGACCGGGACCGAATGGACTCGATCGGTGCTGTCAAAGGGCTCAGCAACTGTCGCAATGCCGCTCCCCTGCGTTGCCGAAGGATTCACATCGAGCTTGCCGAGCAGCGGCGCGGCAGCGGCGAGGCTGTCCGGGGTAACCACGAGAACCAGGTCGCCGCCGCCGCGGAGAAACGTCATCAGGGCATCGACGTCCGGCGTGGTCAGCGCGACGGTCGGGTCATAGCAGAAGACCACGTCACTTGCAGTGAGATCGAAGCTCCCGCTGATCCGGCCGACATCGAGACCGAGGTCCGAGAACCACGTATACAGAGCGAGGGTGCCGAGGCTTCCGGCCGATCGCGACGATGGGTTGACCTGGTCGTTGGGAGGGATCGCGCTGCTGATCGCGATGACCGCGAGGATGCAGAGCGCCGTGATCAAGGTGAGCATCGCCGAGAGCGGCGGCCGGCTCATCAGCTCTGCGCTCCCGGGCTCTGCGCTCCCGCGGCGCGGCGGGCCACGCGTCGCACCGCATCACATCGGGCGCGTGCGACCTCCCAGTCAGCTGCGCCGACCGCTTCTCCCCCATACCAGGCCTTGTCGAATGACGCCGCCGCGGGCGCCACCACCGCAAGGAGATCAGCGTCCGCGGAGAGTGTGGCGAGCATCTCGCGGGTCGTCCATGCGCGATTCAGCTGCGCTCGCCGGTCGGCGACCTCGAGCAACGCTGAGCGGAACGCTCGTCGAATCGCTTCTCGATATTCCCCCTGCTGCGCGGCGGCAAGCGCGAGATCCCACTCGCCGTCCGGGTCGTTGCCGGCAGTGGCGGGTTCGTCCGGTGCGCTTGCACGCCGGCTTCCCGCAACCCCGCGCAGCCGGTAGATGACGAACGCCATGATGCCGACGAGCACGATGAGGCCGAGCAGAATCGAGCCTCCCTGACCGAGCAGTCCGAAGAGATGCGAAAGAATCCACTGGACGGCCTCGCCGATGCGCGCAAAGATCGAGGGCGGTTGGTTCTGGTCGAGAGCGGCAAAAACAGATGATGCATACACTTGATGTAGCAGGTTCTGGGCCGCCTGGGAGTCGACCTGGCACGCAGAGCCGGCGGGCAGCGCGAGCGTGGTCACGATGAGGTCGATCCGCTGGATGGAGCCGGCGACGTCGGGTGGCGTCGCGGTGAGACCAGCGATTATCGGAGCGAGCGCCTGGCTCGAGGATGGGGCGAGATCCTCCGCGTCGGTGACCGCGGTCAGCGCCGCCGGCGGCTGAGGAGGTACAGCCGTCAGGGCGCTCTCCGCGCGTCCCAGCAGGGCCAGGTACTCGATGGTCACGCACGATCCCGCGGCGCTTCCCCGCGCTGCCGTCGACCCGGAAACCGCGATGAGCGCGGCGGCGATGCAACCCGCGGCGAGCAGGCGCCTCACAGCGACCGCGCGAGCATCTCGATGTCGAAGCCTTCTTTGCGGATGCGAATGTCGTAGTACAGCAGCGTCACCCCGATGTAGGTGATGGGGCCGACGAACACGGCCGCGATCGCACCCGCCACCTGTTGGAAGACGAAAGAGTTGTTGGGCGCGATGAGGTTTCCTGGGACCTGGAAGATGGTGGACACCACTCCCGAGATGATCGAGGTGATGAGCACGAGCAGGAGCATGCGTCCGAACGTCGGCCAGAAGCGGCCGCCGATCAATTGCCAGCTCCGCTTGAGGCCGCCCCACCCGGACACCCGTTCGAGAACGATCGCAGGCACGGCGACGACCGTTCGCACGTAGATCATGATCAGCACGGGGATCAGCCCGATGAATGCGATCACCGCCAGCAGGGCGCCGAGCCCTCCCGCTCCAGCGGCGCCGAGCAACGCCGTGAACAGGATCACCACGGCGAGGGACCCCGCGTAGACGACGATCAGGATGAGAATCATCGCGATCAGCGCGCCGAGGCGGCTCCAGGCCGCCCGGTAGGCGGACAGCAGCGAGCTCGGACGGTCCAGGTATCGATCACTCACTGCGCGCGTCGTCGCCGCCTCTCCGAGCGGGACGACGATCAGCAGACTGAGCAGCAGCAACCCCAGGGTGACGACGAGGATGCCGAGATACGAGTTGAGGAGCTGCTGGGCCTGCGCTTGGGTGATGCTCTGCCCGCCAAGCGATGCGAAGGGGGATCGCACGAAGGTGGCAACTCCGGTCAGCTCGAAGAGCAGCCAGGTGAGCAGGGCGTAGGGGATCTGCACCACGGCGCTGATCGACGCGATGAGCGCGAAATTGCGGCGGTAGAGCGTGAAGGTGGCGTCGAGCCACTCTCCCACCGACATCGAACGGAAGCGTCCGGACCCGACCTGGGACGGCATGAAGCCGGGATTCCAGCCCGGCTGCGGGGCTCCCCAGGCAGGCGGTTGACCCCACCC
>CABEDX010000063.1_pt1 | contig 36763 bp, 31 predicted proteins | sample 3132991 | NCBI WGS metagenome assembly CABEDX01 (sample SAMEA5534332, study PRJEB31848) | metagenome | biome: tundra; feature: field; material: soil | place: USA | collected 2013-05 | depth 0.15 m
TTTCAGCTCCTCTTCCAGCGGACGATTCCCGGATTCGAGCCGAGCCCGGAAGCGTACGCGCCGGCGATGGACGCGCTTGAGAGCGCCCGCAAGGCCGTGCGCGCCTGCGGCATCGGCGACGCTCGTGCCATCGACATGTGGACTGCCATCACGTCGGGACTCGCAGCGCAGCAGACTTCCAATGAGCCCGGCGGTGATCGCTGGATGCGCCTGGCAGACGACGCCACCGACATGTTTCTCGCGCACTACGCGTCAGCTGGGAAGAAGGGCAAACCATGATCCCGCGGACCACTGCGGCGGCACTCATTCCCGCCATCGAGCACGATGAGGCGATGCGCCTCGCGGCGATGGAATGCGAGCGGTTACTGGCCGTCGCCGACGATCTGCGGGCAGAAGAGTGGCTGCTGCCGACCGATTGTCCGGACTGGAACGTCAGGGAGATGCTCGGACACATACTCGGCATGCTCGAACTCCAAGCGGACGCCGATGAACGGACGCGACAGTTCAAGATCGCGACCAGCGAAGCAGCGCGGACAGGGGCTCTGCGCCTCGACGCGATTACCGCACTGCAAGTGCGAGAGCATGCGCCGCTGTCCTCGGAAGCGGTGCTGCGAGCCCTGCACGACACCGTACCGCGAGCCCTCGCCGGCCGCCGCGCGACGACCCCTGAGCAGCGCTCCGGAACGTACTCCTCCGCGCTCCCCGGCGAGGACGCGTGGTCGTTCGGCTATCTGTTCGACATCATCCTGACCCGCGACCCGTGGATCCATCGCGTCGACATCTGTCGCGCCGTCAACCGCGACATGGACCTGTCTACGGATCACGATGGACGCATCGTCGCCGACGTTGTCGCGGACTGGGCGCGTCGACACGGGCAGGCGTTCACGCTCACCCTCAGCGGACCTGCTGGTGATCGCTTCAGCGCGGGCACCGCAGGCCCCGACCTGAATTTCGATGCCGGTGAGTTCTGCCGCGTCCTCTCCGGCCGAGCGGCCGGCTCCGGACTCCTCGCCACACGCGTGCCGTTCTAACCGTCATCGACCCACAGGGAGACAGCGTATGCGCACGTATCGACTCAATGAGCACGTGACGGTGCTCAACGACCAACTTGAGGTGCCCGGAATCGGGTTCCTTCCCATCAACGCCTTCGTCCTGCACGCGCGCGAACCCGTCGTGGTCGACACCGGACTCGGGTTGCCAGACCGTGACTTCGTGCGGACATTGAGCGCGGTCATGGATCCGACGGATGTTCGCTGGATCTGGCTCACCCATCCCGATCGAGATCACACCGGTGGTCTGTTCAAACTCCTGGACGCCGCGCCTCATGCCCGTCTGATCACAACGTTCATTGGCGCCGGCTTCATGTCCACCGAACGACCGTTGCCCCTTGATCGCGTCTACCTGCTGAATCCTGGTCAACAACTGGATGTCGGCGATCGGACCCTGCATGCATTCCGCCCCCCGCTGTTCGACAACCCCGCCACCGTGGGCTTCTACGATGACCGCTCGCGCGTGTGCTTCAGTTCCGACTGCTTTGGCGCGCCGATGGCGACGGTCGAACTTGCCAGCGCCAGCGACGCACGTGATGTGCCCGCCGCGGAACTGCTTGCCGGACAGCTCCTGTGGGCCACCATCGACAGCCCCTGGGTGCACAACGTTGATACCAGCCGCTACTCGAAGAGCGTCCAGGCGATGCAGGCCGTTGACCCCGACGTCATCCTGAGCACGCATTTGCCGCCCGCAACCCGCATGGGAACGCGGCTCTTCGACATGCTGGCTCTCGCACCCGGCGCTGACCCATTTGTCGGGCCCGATCAAGAGGCCTTACAAGCGATGCTCTCCAGCTTCGAGCCCGTTACCGCGGCGATCTGAACCTCCCGTCGCAACGTCCGAGGCGTTGAGGGTTCGAACTCCCTCTCGCTTCGGTTGCACCTGCCCCGTATGGTCTATCGACTCCCGGGACGACGCCGCGGCCCGAAGGCCGAGGGAACTCAGCGCCGCGCACCCGGGAGGCAATGGAGGTGAGGCAATGGAGGTGCAGACGGCGTCGCGCAGGTTGGAACAGGACCCAGCATGCAGGATGAATGTGGCCCGCGACGGACGAGGCGCTGGACGTCGATGCGACACCACCTCCGCACGGGCAAGGAGCGACCCATCAGTCCGGGCGCCACCGTGCCCGGACTGCGTACCTCCTACCTTTTGAGACGCCGGTGCGGATGGCCCGGGCTCGTCAAGGCTCATCAGCAACGCGCACCCGAGCGTCTTGTCACCTGACGTGATTTCTCGCTCCGCAGCCTGCCGCTGAGCCGGCGAATCCAGGCCCAACGCAGACCCAACGCAGACCCAACGCGGGTGCATTCGCCTGCCTCGTGGTGCCCTCAGCTACTGAAATTTGAATACGCGGTGCCCGCCTGTGCCCGTGCCTGCACCTCCCTCCCGAGACCTGGGTACGCGTCGGGAGTGGCGCGACGCTGGTGGGCGGTGTCGCCGAACTCGTTGCCGCAATCGGAGGCTTGGCGCTCATGGCAGCGTGCCATGCTGCTCGCGGAGCAGCGGTCGCGATCCGAGAGGATCACCGAAGCGGTCGAACCGATGGCGGCGCACGACGCCACAGAGGAGGACGGAGACCCATCTCCGCCCTCCCTGTGCGGCAGTCGTCGTCGTCAGTGCGGGCCACTCGGCGATGCCGTGTACGGACGTCGGACCTTCAGCTGATCCCGGGACAGCCCGCGGGAGCCAACGCCGGCGTCTTGTATGCGACGCTGCCCGGTGCGACGTCGAGGAACGTGGCCTGCAGCGTGACGTCCGTCGTGCCCTCGTTGCGCGCGATGTGCACGATGCCAGGAGCTTCGACGAATCCCTGCCCCGCGGTGTAGGTCGCGCTCGTGCAGGTGCCGTTGTCTCCCACCACGTAGCGGGTCACGGTGCCGGTGAGCACGATGACGAACGCCGGCCCTGGATGTGTGTGCCAGCCGCTCGACTTGCCCGGAAGGAGGACGGTCTTCGTCATCACGAGCTCACTGGGGGCGTCCGAGTCGATCTTGAATGCGTTGGTCGAGAAGTGGAATGCGCCGATCAATGCGTGCGACGGTGCGGGCGCGAGGGTCGGCGTCGCCTGTGCGAGGGTCGGTGTCGCCTGTGCGAGTGTCGGCGTCGCAGTGGATGCATGCGCCGCGGCCACTGCGCCGCATCCGCCGCAGGCGATTGCGACCCCGAACGCCGCAAGCAGCGGCACGCCGGTCAGCTTCGGCATCCGAGGGCGAGTCGTGCCCGCCTCCATGGTTCCGTGTCGTGCCATGTCACTACCTCCATCGCCCCGATCTGCCTCTGGCACCGCGATGGGCAGCGCGGTGCGACAGCGACGCTACGGTGGGACGGACCGCGGGATAAGCGTGGAACTACCCGCTGGAGTACCTGTTCAGTACCTGTTTTCTGCGCCTCCAATTCAGAGCCGCCGTTGCCGCACCTTCCGCTCGCGGACCCGGAGCTTGCACCGGGGACCGCGGTGGGATACTCTCGCGCTCTGCGCGCGCCTTGAAGCGTGCCGGGGGCGTGGATGATGATGGCCTTCTCGACAGCCCTCAGGATGAGGGGCAGCCGGGCCATGAATGCATTGGCGGGTGCGGCCATGCTGCTCTGCGCTTGCGGCGGCACCGCGTCCCAGGCGTCCGACAAGAGTTCGAGTGCTTCGAGCGCGCAGGGCGCTGCAGTCAAAAACCTGGCCGCCGGTCAGCTCGACTCGCTGCCGACGGGCCCGGTCTATATCCAGGTGGCCGTGTTCAACCAGCCGGCCGGCGGCGTGATCGGGTCGAAGAAGCACGTTCCCGGGATCATCATGGAGGAGCAGGGGGTGCAGCTTCTCGAGGTGGCGGGCAGCCAACCGCTGGACATCCACCCTGGTGAGGCCGATTTCCTGCCAAGCGTCACCCATCAGCACGCCAATCCCGGACCCAGCGCCAACCTCTGGTACAACTTCGCGCTGTGGCCGGGGTCGGCACGCTCGGCGCCGCTGACCTCGCCGATCGAAAGGGTGGCGTTCACCACGCCTGACCTTCCCGCCGGCTCACTGCCCCCGGGTATGTACGCCATCACCTTGCAGCTGGTGACTCTGCAACCACACGGGCGGACCCAGGCGCATGCCTACGGCGGCGTCGACGTCGTGTTCGTGCTCGACGGGAGCATCAGCGCGCACGCCGACGGGCGAGCGGCAGTCACTCTCAACCGTTACGGCGCGAGCTGGGCGCCGCAGGGGACGGGGCTGCAGGAGGTGAACGACACCGGCGAGCCCGCCACCTTCCTGACCTTCGTGGTTGCCGCGTTGGGCCAGCCGTTCGAGAGCGCGCTCAATCGGGCAGTGTGACGATCTCCCGGAGGCGAGCGTTGCCGGTGTCGGCGACGAGCAGCGCGCCATCAGGGGCAGTGGCGACGCTGAGCGGCATCTGCAGCAGCGCCGCAGCAGCGTTACCGCCGTCGCCGCCATAGCCGCTCGTCGAGCCCGCAATGGTGGTGATGACGCCGTCGACGCCGATTCGCCGGATTCGGTCGTTGCCGCTATCAGCGACGTAGAGGTCACCCCTGCTGTCGACAGCGATGGCGGAACCGGAGACATCGACGGCTCCGAGGTCGAGGCGCAGCTGCGCAGCGGTTGCCGCGCCCCCGTCGCCTGAGTAGCCCTCGTCGCCGGTGCCGGCGACGGTCGCGATGCGTCCGGTGACATCCACCCGACGGATGCGGTCGTTGAAGGCGTCGACGATGTAGAGGTCCCCCTCGGCGTCGAATGCAAGGCCGCGGGGAGAACGCAGCAGCGCCTGGGTGGCGGGGCCTCCGTCGCCGGCGTAGCCGTCGTCACCGGTCCCGGCCACGGTGACGATGACGCCCGCCGTCGTGATCAAGCGCACGCGGTCGTTGCCACTGTCGGCGATGTACAGCTGATCGTTGAGGCCGATGGCAAGCCCCGCCGGCTGGTCCAGTTGTGCCGCAGAGGGAGCGCCGCCGTCGCCGGAGAACCCGGGCTGGCCGGTGCCCACCACGGTGGTGATGACGCCCGCGGGGTCGACGCGGCGCACGCGGTTGTTGCGCGCGTCGGCGATGTAGAGGTTGCCGGTGCTGTCGATGGCCAGCGCCTGAGGCGCATTGAGCTCGGCCTGGGTCGCCGGGCCGCCGTCGCCCGAGTATCCCGCCGCGCCGGTGCCGGCCACCGTTCGCACGGTGCCCGCGGCGGTGATGGCCCGAACACGGTTCGCGTCGATGAAGTAGATGAGCCCAGCCGAGTCAGTGGTGACTGCGATGAGCAGGGACAGGTCGGTGGCGGTGGCCGGCCGGCCATCGGCTGAGAAGTCGCGGTGACCGGTCCCGGCGATGGTAGTGATGACGCCCTGCGGTCCCGACGATGCACTGCGGGTCAGGACGAAACCCGTGACCGCGCCTGCGGTGACGAGAATGGTGGCGACACCCATGAGCGCCATCGTGCGGCGTGGTACGTGGGCAGTCCTGGTGATGCCCGGCGGCCCCGAGGTGGCGCCGGGCGCGGCCGGGGTGGCGGCGGCCAACCCCGTGCCCTGCTCCGCGACCCAGCCGGCGATCTGCGTGCGCGAGCGAAAACCAAGCTTGTTGCGAATGCGCTCGACGTGCCCCTCAGCGGTGCGCTCGGAGATGAAGAGCCGGCGCGCGATCTCCTTGTTGGTGAGGCCCTCGGCCACCAGAGTGGCGATCTCCAGCTCGCGCCTGCTGAGCAGCCGGGTTCCGGACGGGAGTTTCGGCGACCGGCCGGACATGCTGCATGCCTCCGCGTGACCGGGGTGAGTATATCGGGCGCTCGCCATTCCCGCCCTGCGGGACCTGGGTGGCGTACATGGCGCACCGGGCTCCTTCCCTACCTGCAGCTCAACCACCCGTTGGGGCTCAACCGTCAGCGCCCTACCTCACCCCAGTGTGCAACTAAGACACCAGAGAGAATCGCTGAGGACCTTACGCCTTTTCACCCGCGGCTAGGGTGGGTCGACACGGTTGGTCCAGGCTCGATCAGGTGTGAGTGAACTCGCTCACACGAGCGTCATGTCACCTGAGTAGGCTGTCGCGCTCCACCCCCGTCCGCTCAGCCCGCAAATCCAGGCCCAACGCAGACCCAACGCGGGTGCCTTCGCCTGCCTTGTGGTGCCCTCAGCGCTGCGAATCTGAATACGGGGTGCCCGTCGGTGCCCCACCCAGCACCCCGCTCGGACGGTCTGGAAATGCGGTTGGTGGGGTAACGCGCCACGAGCGTTCGAATCCCTCTCGCTCCGAGGGTGTGGTTGTCGCGGATTTGTTCGGACATTCCGATCCCCCAATCGATCCGGATTCGCAGCTGTACCTTCGGGTCAGGAGCAGCCTTCGATTGCTGCGCGCCGATCAAGAGGCAGGGCATTGAAGTCCACAAGCCTGGGAAGGAATAGGCCTCCACGGGATATCCGAGTCTGGTTCAGCAGCGCCGCGTACGCTCTGCTGACTTGTGCTGTGTTGGTCGCTTTGGTCGCCCTTCACACGTGGTCTGATCGAATGGGGGCCGCGTCGCAGGCAGTGAGTACACTCCGCACCTCGATCGCCGTGGAGCAAGAGGCGCGGCTCGACCCCGTTGACGGAAGAATGACGTTGCAGGCCAATGCAAACGCCGCCCTGGCGCTTGTCGAGTCCAGTGATGCCTCCGATCTGACCCGCATCACTGGGTTGACGAACGCCTACCAGGGCGCCATCTCGATGGAGCTGACGGCTCTCCGGGCTGGCGACGCGCAGGCGGCGGCGACGATCAACACGGCATTCGGAGACGCGAGGTTCACAATCCTCGACGCTGAGCTGGCAAACGAGGGTCACAAGGACGCCGCGAGTGCGTCCAGCGGTGCCACCATCGCGTTTGCGGTGTCGATCGGCATCGTCATCGTGGCCGGTCTGTTGGTTTCCCTGTTCGCGCTCGTCGCCCGCCGGCGCCGCGGCAAGATCGTCGCCATCGAGGCGATTGCGGCCCGGTTCGCTCATGAGGCGGGCCTCGCGGCAACACGCGAAGAAACCTTCCGATCCCTATTCGACGAGAATCCGCAGCCGATGCTCGTCACCAGGCGTCCAGCACTGGCGTCCGAAGGCGGCAATCTGCAATTCCTCTCGGTGAACAATGCCGCCCTGGAGATGTATGGCTACAGTCGTTCAGAGTTCTTGGCTCTCAACCTCAGCGAGATCCGTCCGCCTGAAGACCGCGGCCAGATGCTCAGCAACCTGTATGCGCTGGTCGGCGGGTGCACACACTTCGAAGGTATCCGGCACTGCACCAAAGTCGGCCAGGTGCTCGATATCGAAGTGGACACTCGCCAGACGGTCTTCAACGGCGAGTCCGCGATGATCATTTGTCCGAACGATGTGACTGATCGTGTACGGCTTCAACGTGAGCTCGAGCATCAAGCATTTCATGATGCCCTGACGGGGCTGCCGAATCGATCGCTGTTCGGCGATCGACTCGAGCACGCTCACCAGCGACTGGAGCGCAGCAGCGGATGCTATGCGGTGCTGATGCTCGACTTGGACAACTTCAAGACGGTCAACGACATCCTGGGACATGCAGCCGGCGACGATCTGCTCGTGCGAGTGTCGGAGCGGCTCGCAGCGGTTATCCGGTCTGGTGACACGGCTGCGCGTCTCGGCGGCGACGAGTTCGCCATCCTGCTGGAGGATCTCTCGGATCCCGCCGACGCCGTCCTCGCGGCGGAGAATCTCCGCGCTGCGCTACGGATGCCCTTCCTCATCGCCGGGCGTACCCTGACCGTCACGGCGACCCTCGGGGTGTCGACGTCGTCAGGCGAGGGTGCCGCCACGGATATCGTGCGAAACGCGGACGTTGCTCTCTATGAGGGGAAGGCAGAAGGCAAGGATCGATCCGCCGTCTTCACCGAGACAATGTATGTCGCCGCCGTTGAGCGGATGACGCTTGAGCAGGATCTCCGCGTCGGTATAGGGCGCGGCGAGCTGATGCTTCTATACCAGCCGAAGGTCGATGCGCAAACAATGACAATGCAGGGCGTCGAAGCGTTGGTGCGTTGGAATCATCCGCTACGCGGGGTCATCGCTCCGGATGTCTTCATCCCGATCGCCGAGCAGAGCGGTCTCATCAACGAGCTTGACACCTGGGTGCTTGCAACCGCATGCCGGCAGGCGCAGGAGTGGGCGACGTCCGGCATCGCTCCCGTGCCTGTGGCGGTCAATGTCTCGGGTCGAAGCCTCGTCAGCTGCGGACTCGTCGAGCGCGTCCTCGACGCGCTCAGGCAGACCGGCCTGGATCCGCGCCTCCTCGAGCTCGAGATCACCGAAAGTGCCGCGGTCCCGCAGCATGGTGAGGCGCTCGAACTCCTGCAGACCATTCGCGACCTGGGCGTGCGGATCTCCATCGACGACTTCGGCACGGGCTATTCGGTGCTCAGCCGGTTGCAGGGATTCCCCGTCGACACGCTGAAGATCGATCTCTCGTTCACGCGCGCCATCGTCAGCGAGGTCCGAGCGGCGCCGATCGTCGACGCAATGATCGCGATGGGTCTGAGCCTCGGCCTGAAGATCGTCGCGGAGGGCGTGGAGACCGAGGTGCAACGTCGCTACCTGGCGAACCGGCGCTGCTCAGAGCTCCAGGGATATCTGATTAGTCGACCGATCGGGCCGGCTGAACTCGTGGCTCAGTTCTCGACGCCGAGGAGCACACCGGTAGCAGGGTCAAACGCAGCAGCGAAGCGCTGCGGGAGCGGGGCGCCTCTCCGTGGCACCTCGAGGCACGACGCCGCGCCGCTCGAGGAGACCGCCGAGGTGAATGCACCCTCGTCGACACGGCGTGCATCGCCGCGGCGATAGGTGGTCTGCGCTTCGTCGAGGTCGCCGCGCTGCTCGAGGATCGCTCTACATGTCAGCGTGCGGCCGGCGCGTCGAAGGGGTGGCCCTGGTCGAGATCGGCGACGAGCCCGACGTTGGTGGGCTGCCACCCGAGCATCTCGCGGGTGGGCGCGCTCGACGCTGGGCCGTCGACCCGACGAAGTTCGCTAGCCAGGCGCCGCCCGATTCGCGCAACGGAGTGGGGAAGGAGGCTTGCAGTGAACACGACGAGATCCGACCTTCCGGGATGACGTGGAATTCGCCGTCGCCGAGTGTCCGTAGTCAAGCTTCTAAGGCATCCGCGATGGCGAATCCTCCGATGCCAACGCCGATGCCAACCGGAGGTCGGTTGCTGTCGGTCTGACTATCCCGTTTCTATTCAGGAGACGGTCCCGGACTCGGCCAGTCAGGCCACGTATGCTTTCTGGAAATGCGGTATACCGCGTCAAGCGGTATCGAGGGTTCGAATCCCTCTCGCTCCGCGTTTCTCATACAGTATAAGGGATTTCGCCTCAGGCTTCGACCGCAACGTCGTGGACGCGCTCAGCCAATTGAGGCTCCAGCTTGATGCGTTAGCTCAGAGAGCGCAGAGCGTCTACCACAACCAGCGGTAAGTCGGGCAAGTGCACCCGCGCGCTATCCGGGGCCGAGCACGCGATCCAGCCCATTCTTCAGGGTCGCGTAGCACTCGCAGCAAGCGGATTCGAGGCCCTCTCGATCGACGATGGTGACGCGCCCTCGGTGATATGCGATCAGACCAGCCGATTGGAGCAGTTGCGCCGAGAGAGTGACGGTCCCGCGCCGGGAGCCGAGCATCTGCCCGAGGACGTCGTGGGTGACCGGGAACGTGTCCGTCGCGACCCGATCGTGGGTCATGAGCAGCCAACGGCTAAGCCGTTGCTCGGTGGCGTGAAGGCGATTGCACGCGGCCAACTGAGAGATCTGCGCGAAGAGTGCGAGCAGGTAGCGTTCGACGAGCCGGCGGAAGGCGTCTAAGCGCTCGATCTCGGCGAGGAATGTCGCTGCGCTCATCTGCAGCGTTTGACCACCCATCGGTGCTACGGCTCGGACGCAGCTAACTCCGGCTCGGATGAGAGGCACCCCGACAATCCCCTCATTCCCAATGGTCGCCACTTGGACGATGCCGTCGGCTAACGGAGTGACCAGGGAAATGACGCCGTCGAGCGGAAAGTGGACCGACTCGATCGCTTCGCCAGGCTCGAAGAGCACCGTCTTTACGGACAGAGCAGTCGGGCGAAGATGGGCAAGCAACGTATCCCGTTCCAGGGGGGGCAATGCCTGAAGGAGAAAGTTCCTGGACGGTGCGTATCGGAAGCTCATCACGTTCAACTCGAGGGTTGTGGTCAGGAGCGCGCAGCGTCGCGCTGGCGCTCCTGCCCGGGATCAGTTGGAGGTGGGCGCGAAGGACCCGAGCTGATTAAGAGCGGCGACCCCAAACTCGTACTGCCACTCGACAAACTTGGTGACGATGTCGAAGTTGCGATCCACCACGGTGTCGATGGCCGGGATGAGCTTCTCAGAGTTGGGCAGCATGAACACGGTCAGCGGAACCAGGACGGAGGTGATGCTCTTGAGGACCTCGGTGGCCGCGAGCTTGATCTCCGTTGTCTGCTGGAGGCCTTCTGCGATTGCAGCATTGGCGGTGCGGGTGTTGTCGGCGTAGTCGGTCATGACTGTTTCCTCGTCACCTCCGGGTCCCGTTGGGGATCCTACTTGGGAGGCTGTGCTAAGTATACCAAGCAGCTGCTAGATTGTCAAACCAACCTTGCGTGCTCCGTGCGCCGGGAGCACGACGTCGACCGGCAGCGCGAGCAGCGGCCGGAGTCCTTCGACGACCTGGTCGCGGGTGACGGCCCCGCGCAACCACTCGTTCAGCGCGAGGCCCGTTCCGAAGTCGACGAGCGAGTCGCCAACGACGACCACGCGGACACTCTCGATCCACAGGACGAGGTCGTTGTGCTCGCAGCCCGCGTACGCCTCGATCCCGCTGGGCAGCCGGTCGCCGTCCGCGTACCAGTGGGCGTTACCGAGGCCGCTCCGAAGCCAATGCGGGTCCGGGCTGCCGTCACACGCCTGCTCGAGGGTGATGCCGTACCTGTCGATCAGGTGCTGCGCGGTGTCGAGCGGCGGCGGCCCAACACCCGGACATTCGCCCAGGGGATGAGGGAGTGTTGACTGCTGCCTTGCCCGGCCCAATGCGGAGCAGAGCCCTCACTTGCTCGGCGCGTCAGACCTATCCTTCTGGAATGTCCCAATCGCCGGACGTCGAGCACGAGGCAAGGACCGGTGAGATGTGCTTACGGATCGGAAGGTGGGAAGGCGGCGATCAGCACCACGAGTTGATCGATATCAAGGTCGGGGAGACATTTCCCACGTGCCCGTTCTGCGGCCGAGTTATCGGCTGGACGTATCTTCACGAGTAACGCCCCAGCCGGCCTCATCAGCTATGGGGGCCGCGCAGCGTCCCGCTGACGGTCGGGAATGTACGGCCAATTGCCTTCTGCTGGTGCCCTACCTTGACTTGACTAGGGAACGAAACTCGTCAGCTATCAACCGGCTCGGCGAGGGGTCCCGCGCTATCGACAGCCGCCGGGGAGCGTCAGGCGCCCTGCATTTCGGGGCTCTCAGCCTTGGGGATTCGCCTCAATTCACTCCCCGTGGATTATCCTCCCGCTGATTTCATCGATGGAGATCTCCACCCAGTGTTCGGTTGACCGCACCGCCCACGAGCGCAGCGCCCCCCATCGCAGCCCGTCAAGCTTGCGAGCGTCCGTGATCTCTCGTGCGGTTCCGCGAACGATCACGCTCCACCCCGATCGATACTCCGGGCTGTTCGTGTCGACCTCGAAGACCACCTCGGCGCCGGCGCCGACGGCGCTCAGCTTGGTGCCCGGCATCGTGCAGAACACGATGGTGTCCTTGTCGGCGGCGTAGTTCACCGGCAGGATCATCGGATGTCCCCCGGCAATGAAAGCGAGCCGGCCGATGGAGGCTCGGTGCTGCAGTAGATCGAGAGACTCGGCTCGACTGAGATGCCGCACGCTGGTGGGCTCCGGTTCCTGCACTGTGACGTCCTCCTGCTTGCCGTCAGATCGTTGACTGGTTTCGCCCCTCGGTGGCGTACCGGAAGGCGCGGGTCGGATCGATTATCGAGCTACAACCGCCGCAACGCCGACCGGTCACCTCATCTCGCGCCCTCAGCCTCGCAGGGCGGCGCGGAGCGCCAACTAACCGCTGAGTTATCCCTGAGCGTCGAGGACTATTGCTGCCTGGCGCTCCGGCGTCGTTCGCCTTTCAGGAGCAAGCTGCGTGGCCCACCCTGGCGTACAACTTTCACACCAGAGCCAATCCGATTTCGGGGCGCTTCAAAGTCGGTGACGTCGCTTCCGGGACGACCGGACGATCCACCCCGGGAAGAACTGCTGGCCGCTAGAGTCCCCGCCATGTGGAGGCGATTCCTAGCTCACGGGTGGACTCCAGATCCCGCGACCGTCGGCCTGGTGGTGTTCGGGTTCTCGGTGGTGAGCGCCGCGTCTGGACTGCTGTTGGCGAACGTTGCCCTCGGCGAGGTCTTCAACGTACCTCCCAGCGGGTTTGTCAGCTTTCCGAGCGGCCCGTTTACATATCCCCTCGCCGTGCGGGTTGAGGCGGGGTCTGCTTTCATCGTGGGGTGCGCTGCTGCGTTCGCAGCTTGGGGGGGTCTTGCCCTTTACGCCCGCGTGCATTGGGGCGCCGCGCTGACCGCGAGTGCGCTCGGGGTGGAAGCTGCCGCGACCGTCGTCAACCTCATCGCCGAACCTGGCGGGGTCTTGATGATCGAGCGAGTGCTCTCGGTGATCTGGACGGTGGTACTGATCTGCCTGGTGACTGGCTTCCGCCCATCTCTCCCAAGATCTACGAACGTCGAATCCGTGACCACCGGATCATGGATGGAGGAAACGTTCGCACCCGACCGTGACGAGAGTGCTGCGGACTAACACGGGGGATGTGGCACTCACCGTGAGGCGCGGTCATTGTCGACATCGACCCCGCCTTGTTCCGGCATTCTAGGTCGGCTGACGGCGCGCTTGAAGAGCAGCAGCTTCGCTCACCCCAGCGTGCCACTTTGCTTCTTGAGCGTTGGGCGCGACCTGGGACTGCTACCGCGTCGGTCCTAGGTCGTTGCCGGTGTCGTCGCCGAAGATGCCCTGCCTTGTGCTTCGACCATGCCGCCCGATATCGCTTTGTCCGGTATGACGTGAGCCTTGAGCTTGGACCAGTTGGCCCGCATCGGCTTCTTTTGGAGGCCGGTTTTCTGGATCGCGGCACCCAGTTTCGGCATTTCGGCTTCCTGAGCCTCGCGCGACTCCCAGATCTCAATGACGATGAGGCCCTTCTCGGTCGTGGCCGCCGTATGTGAAATGAGCCCGTCCGGCCAGTCTCCGCCGCCGTTTATGTCGACGCCGAGCTCGGCGTTGACCTGGTCGTATTCCGCCTCGCCGATGCCGTCGATTTCCGTGATAAGCAGCTCCGCCATCTCGACGCTCCCGCATACCGGTCAGGCCCTTCAACGAGGGCGGCACGAGCATTGCACATCGACGACCTGGCTGTGGCACCGATTACCTGCGTGTCTGATGCAGGTGACCAACACCGATCGGGGGCCAAGTGATTCTGGGGCGTGTCGGAGGTGGGCTCCGAGGTGGGACGGGGACCCCGTGCCTGGCTCCGCTACGCAGCCGCGGGTGAGGACTCTCGTCCACACGAGCGTTATGTCACCTGAGCTGGGGATCGCGCTCCACCCCGCCCACTCAGCCGGAAAATCCAGGCCCAACGCAGACCCAACGCGGGTGCCTTCGCCTGCCTCGTGGTGCCCTAATCGCTTCGAATCTGAATACGGAGTGCCCGTCGGTGCCTCACCCTGCACCCCGCTCCGACGGTCTGGAAACTCGGTTGGTGGGGAAACCCGCCACGAGGGTTCGAATCCTCTCGCTTCCGGAGTTCCCTTAGCAGATAAGGCATTTGGACCACCCACACTGCAAAGCATCGCGTCCAAGCCACTGACAAGCGGCTCGCCTTATGCCAATGGCGATGCCGATTACCCGGGAAAGGGGGTGTGCGCGTTGCCGAACCGACGACGCCGTCCTGAGGCCAATTCGCCCAGGCGATCACGGACCTGCATGACCGATTCAGGCTCGGTTGGCCAAGAGAATCGGCCGTGGCGCACCCCAGCGCGTTAGCGCACAAGAGCGGACCGACCTAGCTGACTCCGCGCGCGGTGAGGACGCGATGGGACACAGGAACTAGGGCGCGGAGTGTCGTCCCCCGCCCCAGGGCCGATTCGACTTGGAGGTTCCCGCCAATGGCATCGAGCCGGTCTTCCATATTGGTCAAGCCATTGCCGCGAGCGGTGGTGCTGACCACGAAGCCGCGTCCATCGTCGGCGACCTCGACGGCGAGCTGATCACCGTCCTGGCGGAGGCGCACGACGGCTCGCGACGCCTGCGCGTACTTCTGAGTGTTCTGCAGGGCTTCGAGAATGCAGAAATAGACCGCGGCTTCGGTATCTGGCGGATACCGTCCGATGTCATCGGCTTCGATGGTGATTGGCAGGGTGGCCTTGCGCGCCTGCGCCTGGAGGGCAGTGGGCAGGCCCTTCTCAGCCAGGAGCGGAGGGTAGATGCCGCGGGCCAGATCGCGGATCGTCTCCAGTGCTTCATCCGCATCGCTCTTGAGTTGAGCAAGAGTCGTCATCGCCCTCTCTGGATCTTTCGTCAGCAACATCGCGGCAAGTCCGAGTTTGACCTTGATCGCCACCAGGTATTGCTGGGCTCCATCGTGGAGGTCACGCTCGAGCTTGCGGCGTTCATCGTCTTGTGCAGCCACGAGCCGCTGCCGGGATGCCCGAAGATCCACCAGGCGTGCCTGAAGGTCAGCGGTCAGCCCGACGTTCTTGAGAACGAGACCCGCCTGATGTGCCAGGTCGTCCATGAGCTTGGTCTCGATCGGGGTGAGCGACTCGCCGCGTCGCTTCGTGACTGTTAGTGCACCCAGCACCTCACCCTGATGGCGCACCACCACCGATCGCTCGGTGTTTGGGATCGACGGCTCGGCCGCGCTGTTTAGTTGCATCAATGCGGGCATCGCGGAATCGAGTGGGAACGCGGCAGCACGGTGCAACTCACCACCGTTGCGCAACCAGACCTCAGCGAGTTCGGCTGAGGTACCGTCCGCGAGGACGCGTGCCATCCGTGGCAGCACCTCGTCGCTGGCATACGACTCGGCAACGCGCTCAGAGAACTGCGAGAGAACCTCGTACGGTGTAGCTCGCTTCCCGTAGACGACGCGGTTGGCAACTCGCTGGATCCGCTCGCGGACCGGTTGGAAACCGATGGCCACGATGGCGGTGGCGAGAATCGATAGGGCCAGGTTGGGTTTGCCGCCACTGCCGACGAGAGTGCCGATGCCGACGGCGATGCCAACGTATACCGCCGTAATGAAGACAGCCAGTGAGCCGTACACGATGCTCCGGCTGATGAAGACGTCGAGGTCGTAGAGGCCGTATCTCATCACAGCTAGCCCGATCGCGAGTGGCAGTGCGACGACAAGGCCGAAGTCTAAGGTGTAGTTGTCTATGGCAGTTCCCGCATCGGAGAGGAGCGGCGTAAAGGTCAAGATAAAGATGCCCAAGGCAGTGGCCGCGACATACGCAAACCAGCGCATCTGGTGCCTTTCAACGCCCCGTGACCGGCGGAAGCGCACCACCACCGCCGCTACCAGCATTAGGAAAATCAGCAGGAACAGCAGGCTTTGAAGGGTGCCGTTGTTGTTCGTCAGGCTATCGAGTGCGGGTATGGCCAGAGGGTTGGTCAGACTTGGCAGCCGAGGCGATAACTGCGCCGACTGCGCAGAAACCATCGTCGATGCAGTCAGGACAACGGCGGCGGTAAGCCCCACCCAGGCGGCCCATCGCCAACGCGGTCCGGGCAGTATCCGTCCGTTCGGGAAGACGAAGACCACGACGAGTAGCAACAAAGCAGCAGTTCCAAAGCCGTTGTTGTACACCCAGGCAGCCCACGCAACCCAAGCGCGAGGTGATGCGCCGGCCAGCAACCCGCGCATGGCGGTGAAGTCGGCAAAAAGGCAGATTGAGTCAGCCACGGCAATGGCCAGCAGCAACCAACCGATTGAGTTCCGGGGGCGGCGGATCGCGATCAACAGGCCGAGGATGGCGGTGATCGGCGCTCCTAGGAAATAGCCCAATCGCGCGGTTCTAACCGAGTCGATCGCCTTCCAGTCGAGAGGCAACAGGACCAGGCTGGCAACCACTAGTCCTAAGGACAACACCCCGACTCCCCACGCGAGCGGAACGGCCCGGCGCTCCCAACGTGCTGCCATGAACTGCACGATACCCACGGCCTGATGGGCTGTCGATGGTGCGGCCGCCCCCCGCGAGATGGTGGCTGCACTCCCAGCGGCCGCTACGGCCGAGGCGGGCAGGGTGCGTCGCCGAGTCGGTCGCCCTCCAGCGGCGGCGAGGTTTCAGCCAGAGTGAGTTCAGAATCAAGGCCCCTCGCAGGCCGCGAGGAGCTCGAAGCTGACGTCTTTCAGAATCCTAGGTCCGAGACGCTCACCTCGAGGGCTTTCGCTAGTCGGCGGCGGTAGAAGAGACGTGGCAGCGTATCGCCAGCCTCCCACGCCTTTACCGAGCGCACCGAGGCTCCCACCTTTTGAGCCAGTCCAGCCTGCGTCCACTCACTCGGATTCGTCGCGTCCGCTTGCCGTTGAGAGCGAAGCTCCAGAATCTTGCTTTGCCCTGATCCCGTGGGCGACTTGCGATCCTGCACCATACTGCCCGATACTGCCAGTACGGTTGGCAATCGACGTCGACGAAACCGCCCCGACGCCAAGTGGTTTCGCCTTCGCGACAGACTGAAGTCGCAACCTGAGCCCCCCTCTCGGGCGCTCCGACGTATCGTACGGCGGAGCGCCTTTCCGCTGCCGGCGCTGTGTCCTCTAGGCGTAGCCGCGTCGCCCACCCCAGCGTGCAATTGGCACACCAGAGCCGAGGAGGCGAAGTAACCCAGAACGGGTCTCTGGGGCAAACACACAGCAACCTTTAGGGGCTGAGTGTTGGATTACCCACGGGTGCCGTGACCATCACGGCGATCAGCGCGAGGATCAGTTGCCACGCCGGCGCAGACATGTCACGTTGCGACAGTCGATGGCCCGAGGAACGACATGGTGGCGCGGGCCACCATGGTGTCCCTCGAGGGCAGTCGCTTGCTAGCGGGGAAAGTGCTCGTGCACGGGGAACTCGTGAACGTCCGGTGCAGGCCCCGTAGCCCCGATGGCGGCCATCGCAGGTCCGATGCGTTCTGCCGAGAACCTGTCGAAGTGCTCGCGCGACTTCCAGAAGTCGATCACGCCCCAGCCGCCGTCTACCGGACCGGACGAGTGGAAGATGATTCCATCTGGGGGATTGCCGTCCGGGTCGATGGCCGCATTGAGTTTGTCCATCTGCTCGGCGGTGACGCCGGTGAGCTTGAGGCGGATTCCTACAGCCATCATTCCTCCTTTGATTTGACCAGCGATTTGCGCGCAGTGTAGTTGGTCCACGCGAGCACCGGGTAGCAGCTTGGTCCGGTCAGTTCCGGTCTAGCCCTACCCCGGCAGGCGTTTGGCGAGAGCGCCATACATGCGCCGCCCAACAGTGAGAGGGCCGACGAAGACGATCGCAACTTAGGGCTGGCCCCCGTATTCCCCGAGGGCAGCCTTTGGCTGGAGTTAGCCTGGGTGAACACCTGCCAATTCGATTTCGGCACTTGGTCTCGTCCGTGAGAGAGTTGGTGCCATGGACGCGTCTGCTGTGCGCCGACCACCTCGCTGGTTGAAGTTCGTCAACCGGATAAACGTTGCGTTGCTACGACGCGGGATCGGCCCCGGCCCGCAACGCTTACTTTCCGTTCCTGGCCGCGCAACGGGACGGCGCCGGACAACGCCGGTCGCCGTCGTCGTCGTCGCGGGTGAGCGGTACGTGGTTGCTGGGTACGAGACATCGGACTGGGTCAAGAACGCTCGTGCCGCAGGTTGGGGCGTGATCGGACGCGGCAAGACGAACGAACGGGTGAGGTTGACCGAGATGCCGATAGAGGCAACTCCATCGATCCTGCGTGAGTTCGCGCGCAAAGTCCCAGGCAGCCGCTCTTTCCTGACAGTCGCGGCGAGTGCTTCCGACGCGGATTTCGCCGAAGCTTCTACCCATCACCCGGTATTTCGGCTGAACTGACAACGCTCCCGCGACGCCCTCGTCGATAGTGAACGTCTGTACGACTCTGGGACGTTCGCTGCCAGTCTGCCGACGATCCCGGCGGGAGTTCGAGAGCGAATAACCACCTAACCACCCCGTGAGCGGGCCGAGAGGGGTGAGAGTAGTCCATGCCACCCCAGCGTTCGGAGGGCGGATCTCTTGGCGGGTCCGCTCGCGACGTCGCAACCTGAGTAGACGTTCACCAGCGTCGCTCCGCCCCGCGCAGGATGTTGTCCCATCGGGGGTTCCGAGGGCTCAGCTCGGGGCCAATACGAGGTGTGGCAGCGGGACCGTGGCATGCAGTGTGGTACCGCCACCCAGCGTGGAGTCGATCTGGAGATTACCGCCAAGTGCGTCGAGCCGATCTTCCATATTGGTCAGCCCAGCGCCTCGCTGAACGGTGCCAACGTCGAACCCGCGGCCGTCGTCGATGACCTCCACACGAACCTCACCGCCGCCCTCACGAACGCGCACCTGGACCGCTGAGGCTGCCGCGTATTTCTGGACGTTCTGCAGTGCTTCTAACGTGCAGAAGTACAGGGCTGCCTCAGTCTCCTGCGGATAGCGACCCACCCCGTCGGCGTCGACGTGTACCGGAAGCGTCGCTTTAGCTGCTTGTGATCGGAGCGCTGCGGCAAGGCCCTTGTCGGCGAGCAAGGGTGGATAGATGCCGCGGGCAAGGTCGCGCAGCGTTTCGAGAGCCTCATCGGCGTCGTGTTTTAGGTCGACGATGGTTGCCCTAGCTTTCTCCGGATCCCGTGTCCTGAGCATTTCCACAAGCCCCAACTTCACCTTGATCGCAACAAGGTGCTGTTGTGCGCCGTCGTGCAGGTTGCGTTCCAACCTCCGCCGTTCGTCGTCCTGCGCAGCCACTAGTCGCTGACGCGATGCCCGCAGGTCTTCGAGCCGTCCCTGCAGATCGGCAGTGAGACGAACGTTCCTCAGGACCAGGCCGGCCTGATGAGCAAGGTCGGACAGCAGCTTTTCCTCGATGGGCGTGAGCGCCTCACGAGCCCGTTTGGTCACGCTGAGCGCGCCGAGCAACTCGTTCTGCTGGCGCACCTCGACCACGCGATCTGCGTGTGGTAGTGACGGAATGGCGTCCCTCAGAAGCGCGACAGGCTCGATGAATCCGGCATCGGGAGGCCATGTTGCCGCGGCACGCAGCACGGCGCCGCTGCGCAGCCACACGTCGGCGCGTTGTGCGCCGGTGCCCTCCGCGAGTACTTGCGCCATGCGCGGCAGCACGTCGTCGAGGGCGTAGCTCTGTGCGACGCGGTCGGAGAACTGCGACAGCACCTCGTAGGGCGTTGCCCGAGTGCCGTACACGAGCCGGTTGGCGACGTTCTGGAGCCGCGCGCGGACCGGCTGGAAGCCGACCGCGACGATCGCGGTTGCGACCACCGAAAGGGCGAGATTCGGCTTGCCTTCACCGCCGATGAGGGCACCGATACCGACTGCGATTGCCACGTATACCGCGGTGATGAACAAAGCCATGGCGCCGTAGACGAGCGTCCGGCTGATGACGACGTCGATGTCGTACAACCGGTGCTTGAAGATGGCGATCCCCGCAGCGATCGGGACCGCGAGGCCAAAGCCGAAGGTGACGGCAAGATCACCTGGCCAAGCAGGAAACGCGGGGACGAAGGTTGCGATTTTCAACGCAGCGGTGGCAACGCCGCTGAGGATCACCGCATAGGCGATCCACTTCAGTTGCTGCCGCTCGTCGCCACGCGCTCTCCGCAGACGCACGAGCGGTGCGGCGGCAGCCACCACGAACATACCCGACGACAACAGCAATACCACCACGGCCACAATCCAAATGTTGCCGACCACTTGGAGTCCAACCGGATTGGCTGGACTGGTGACGTTGGTCTCGGCTTGCAGCGTGCCTGGAATGAATGCTTTGACGACGGTGAGGAGAACTGTCACGATCACGGTCGCTCGAGCGAACGGCTTCCATTTTGGAGAGGGGAGTCGCCCGTCCGGGAACACCATGAGGAGCAGCGCGAGGGCGCCGGCAGGAAATACGAGGAATCCCAGCCAACTGACCAGCCACAGCGCCCAAATCCCGCCGGGTGAAGTCGGATTGGTCGCCAAGGCCAGGCGCGCGTATCCCTCCGCTACCCCCTGGAGCCCTCCCATCACGGCGACGAATAGAAACAGCCATCCGGTCGCGTTGCGGCGCTGGCGAGATGCGACCAACACGCCGACGAGCCCGAAACTGATGGGGATGACAACCGAAACAAGGTTGGCGGTAGCCAGGCTGTGATCCGCGGCCCAGTCGGCGATCCCGAGTGCTCCGGTCACAAGCCCTAAGATCACCGCCAATCCAGCTGCCGCTACCGCCGGCGCAGCTGTACCCGCAGCACGCTCCCCGCCTTCGCTCATTACCGCCCAGCGTAGCGACGCCCTCAACGATCGTCGCGGGTGCCACCATCCAGCCCACCCAGGATGCTGCCCACACGGCAGCGTCGAAGCTTCGGCGCGAAGCGCCGGACTCCGAGTAGGGCAAAGGTAGGCGACTTCGAGACGCTGCCGGGCCAAGTCTCGCAGCGGCCGACGCCGCTTGAGCGCTTGTGTGAACCGATGATGGGTGCGGGTTCGACGTTGCGAGGGCGGCTCGGAGTGCTGGCCTAACGAATACGGAGGACCGCCTTGACGCCCTCGGGGGCACACGTCAGATCCAATCGACCCTCGGGTTTGGAACGACTGTCCGCGCTGCAGTTCCCATCCCCGACGTGGTTCTACACGCGAAAGCGCGTGAGGCACGCCGTGGCGCCCGGGTCTTTGCGGCGGAGCCGAAGCCACGTCAGGAGACCGCTCCGAACCAGCCGACGGCTGAGGTCGATCCGAGGTCCGCTCGCGGGTGAGACTCCCGACGTCGCGAGTGGTACTGGCACCATCCGCGTTCGCATGCTGGCAGCCTTCCGGTCACGGGGCCTGCGGCCTACGTTAGCGGTGGACGATCGAAGACTACTCAGATAGAGGTGACCATGAACGAGTTCGATATCGTGACTGTCATTGACCGGCCGACGGATCAGGTCTTTGCCTTTCTCGTAGACATCGACAAGGCTGCTGACTGGAACCCACAGGTGACCGAGGCGCGAAAGACGAGCGATGGCCCGATCGGCGTGGGCACCACCCTTCTGTATGTCGGGAAATTCCTAGGCCGCCGTTTCGAATCGGTCTCGGAATGTACCGACTACACCCCCAACGAGAGATTTAGCACCAAGACGACCTCCGGACCTTTCCACCTCGAAATCGAAAACACGCTGAGTTCGGTCGATGGCGGAACCCGGCTCGCAACCATTTATCGAGGCGAGAGCCGGGGCTTTTTCAAGCTCGCCGAGCCGGTGATCGTGCGCTTGACCAAGAAACAGTTCGAAACCGCGACGGAAAACTTGAAGGCGCTGATCGAGGCCGACGGCACATAGAAGATCCGCGAGCCTACGCGATACGCATTGCTCTCGCCGACGTCGACACCTGCCCCGCGGGGCGCTCGGCGTGTCGCGCGCGTGGACAGCCTTACAGAGCCCTTGGGCCTACTGAGGTTCAGCACGGTCGGGAGCATGCACCCAGATGTCCGAGACCGCTAGCGGAGACTGGCGCAGCGCCACCAACTGCTCAGCGCCGAAGTGGCGACCTTGGACCGTGACCTAGCGCGACTGGTGGCTGCAGCTGCACCGGCACTCTGCGCACTGAAAGGCGTTGGTACCGATGTCGCAGGTGCCAGCACCGTCAGCGAATCACGCGAGTGCCATGATGCCATGTGCCAGGCTGCCATGATCCGCGCCGGAGAGCCTCTCGCCCGGGCCTGACCCGAATTAACACTGGCCTGGGTGCCTCCCAACGTGATCTGCCGACCCGCCAGCCTGAGGCTCCCCGGTGTCGTCAGCGAGGCGGACGTGACTTGATAGAAGCGGGCTTCCGGAGGGCCAGGTTGGAATACTTCGGGCGTCACCGCCTGCACGTCGACTCTGAAGGATGCGCGCTGGTGCCCTCGCAGACGCGGCTCAGAAGGTTTGAAAATGCAACCTCACCAGCCTGACGCGTCTCGCCGGTCGGTATCGCTGAGGACCCTGCCGTCGGTGAGGACGAGGGTGCGCTGGCATCGCACGGCGACGCTGGCATCGTGTGTGGCGATGATGAGCGTGAGGCCACGTTCAGCGTGAATGCCGAGCAGCAGAGCAACAATGTCCGCGCCGGTCTGGGAGTCGAGATTACCGGTCGGCTCGTCGGCCACGACGATGCCTGGACGACTGATCAGTGCTCGGGCGATCGCCACTCGTTGTTGCTCGCCGCCGGACAGTTGCGAAGAGACGTGGTGTTCGCGGTTCGCGAGTCCCACAGCATCGAGCAACTCCCGGGCGCGAGCGACCTTGTCAAAGTCGACGTGATACGGGATCAATGGCGCCAGGACGTTGTCCAGCGCACTGAGTGCCGGCAGCAAGTGGAATCGTTGGAAGACGAATCCGATGCGCCTTCGAAGGGCTGCGCGCTCTGCATCGCGCAACCCAGCGAGGTCAGTCCCGTCAAGCACGATACGGCCCTCGCTAGGCACGTCCAGGGTAGCGATGAGATGCAGCAGCGTGGACTTCCCGGAACCGGACCGCCCCATGATCGCGAGACTCTGCCCTGGGGCAACATCGAGGGTGATGTGGTTCACTGCGGCCACCGGCTCGGCGATGCCGCTCCGATACGCCTTGCTCACATCCGTCAGCGACACGGCAAGGCCACCGTGAGAGCCGGGTCCCACAAAGGGTGCGTGGTCCGTCACGTGTGTCCTCGCTATTCCTGGGCGAGCGTCGCCACAAGTGGTAGGCGTCCGATGCTCGCGGTCACGATGCTCGCGGCTGCCACGGTGACCACGATGCCGGCGACGAACGCCGCGGCAGCCGGGGCAACCAGGAGGGAAAGATCCGAACCGAGGACCAGCATGGCTCCGACCAGCCCCACGAAAGCACCCGCGAAACTTCCGACAACGCCGATGCCGACGCCTTCGATGACTGCGACGCGTGCGATGTACCGGCGGCGCCAGCCCACCGCACTGAGGACCGCGAACTCGGATGCACGTTCACGGAGGTTGATATACAGAACGTCGGCGACCGACGCCGCGCCCAGGATGATGGCCAGAGAAGCGGAGAAGTAGTCCACCGGGCGTACCTGGCTGGCCACGAACTCACCCAGAGCACTCCCCACAGTGCCCTGATTGAAGGCGGCGTCGAGGGCGAGCAGCAACGTCAGCGCGCCGATTCCGGTCGCGAGCGCGACCGCGGCAAGAGCGGAGCGGCCGGGGGTGCGACGCAGGTTGCCGAGTGCCAGCCCGGCAATGTGGCGCACCGGGCGAGGCCGTCGCGGGGCGCGCACCGCCGGCGCCACGGCGTCGAGGGGTTGGCCGCGAGTCGCGCGCCATGCAGGCACGAGTCCGGCCAATCCTGCGAGGACAACAGCCACGGGCGTCACCAACGCGATGCGCTCCCACGGAACGTCGAGCCGCAACACGGCGATCAATACGGTGGATAGCCCGGTACCCGTCAACCCGGCGATCAACCCGATGAGCAGCACTTCTCCCAGGATGAACTTGAAGATGCTCATGCGTGGCCATCCCAGACAGCGCAAGACGCCGATCTCTCCTCGCCGAGCCGTGACGGAGGCAAAGGTTGCGTTGGTCAGGAAGAACCCGCAGACGATCAAGATCAAGACGAAAAGCGCCAGACTCTTGCCGTCGACGGCATCGAGAAGAACGAGCGCAACCGCCTTGCGCACCCACGACTCGTCCAGTGTGAGCGCCGGACGACCAAATCGACCCGCTGAGAGTGCGATTGTCTCCGTCGTGGGTGATGATCCAGCGGTAATGTCCACATCGAGACCAGTTGCGCGGCGGATCGAGGTTGCGACCTGCGCAACCTGAGCCAATTGCTCTCGCGGAGTGCCGTGCAGCCCGCCCACGCGAACGCGAACCACGCTGATAGGAGCCGTTGCATCGGCGGTCGGGAAACCCTGCTCGAACGCGGGCAGTGAGTCGAGGGTGGTGAGGATCAGGGGCGGCGACTGAAGATAGCCGGCCATGTTCGCGTCCGGGAGCAGCGGCTGGCCGCCCAACGCCTGGCGGCTCGCCGCATTTGCGCCCGTTGCCTCAGGCGGCGCATACGTCTCGAGCGGCACCTGCGAGAGTGTGCTGAAGCCTGGCAACTTGCCGGGGTCGAACTCACCCACCGCATGCAGCGTCAGCAACTGCGGACTTGTATTCGTTCGTTGTTGCTCGATGAGATGCCGGAATCCCGCGTCGGTCACGTCGATCGGCACCGCTTCGTAACCCGTCTGCCCGACCAGGCTTGATATCCATACGCTGTTGGGGTTCGTCACGGTCGCGGGCACCAACGCACCGTTTGACCCTGATCGGTACGTGGTGCGATCAGCGGTCCAGTACGCGTCCAGCAGCAAGCTGTTCGACAGCAGACCGAGTAGTGGTTGATATGCGTCTTGCGACGTCACCGTGACGCTCGCGACCGGCGTAGTGGGGAGCGTGGCAAGTGCCGTGGCCAGTTGACCCGGGGTGAGATCCTGCCGCACCGCAGTGACGGCCGACGCCGGCAGGCGGGCGATGGTGATCCGATCCTGATCGTCCACGAACGGATCGGTGCTGGCCAGTACCGAGACCTGCAGTTGCGACCCCGAGGCGACGGGAGCGTCAGCTGTGCGCAGGTACCGGCCATTGACCACGGCGTTGCCCAGGCCCACCAGCTGCTGCTCGGCCGTCGGATCGATCGCAGCGACGAGAAACGGGAAGGAAACCGTGATGTAGCCGCCGATGTGGCCGGCTGGGAGCCCGGTAAGGCCTTCGCCGTCGCCTTGGCCGTAGAAGCCGTTCTGCGTGGACCAACATGCGCCCGTCTGCGCCTGATAATCATCAAACGGCGAGGTCAGATTGTGCAGGTTGAAGTCCTGGGGACATACCGTGATGTGCTTGCCGGTCGGCAGCGTCTCCGTGGCCCCGGTATCGCCGCCCGGCGTGGAGTGCAGCGGGTCACCGGTGACATATACAAAGCCGGCAGAGCGTGCTGGGAAACGGGTGAGGCCGCGATCGGTCGTACGAGTGTCGGTCAGCGCCAGCACTTGGGCGTCCGCGGCCGTCAATGCAGTGGTGACGTCGACCGGCACCGTGACGCTTTCGAGGATGTAGCCGATCATCGCGATCGGTGCAGCCAGCTCGACGCCGCGGATCCGTTTCAGCTGCGCATATTGCTGAAGGGTGATCCCACCGAAGATTCCGGACAGGTAGTTAGCCTGAACGAGGCCCTTGCTCGCCTCGAGCGCCGTGATGGATCCCGGAGGTCTGACGAGGATGTCGTAGGCGGGGCGCAGGTTTCGAGCCACCGTTCCTTCCACTTCGGCTGTGCTCGTTGTGGTCGCCGCGGTCAACAACGAGAAGCTCACCGATGCCACGAGAATGCCCGTTGCAATCGCCGCCGCACGTCCGCGCCGGTGCCGCAATTGCGACCACAACGCTCGAAGCATCAGCGTGCCCCAGCGCCTGGACCGGCTGGCGCCGCTGCGGTCAATGCGAGGAGGTCACCTCGCCACAGGCGTCGCGCGGTCATCACGCACAGGGTACAGTCAGCCCTCTGCTCGAAAGATCCCTCAATAGGGTGAAAGAACAGGTCGAGCGTAATGGGGAAAACTGCTCGACGTTCTGCAGAGGCCCGGTCGGCCGTCTCGCCGACTGGTGGAACGCCAATGTCGGGCTTCGAATCGAGCGTTAGCTAGGAGGATCGTCGCGGGTGCCACGATCCAACCCACCTGGGATGCTGCCCACATAGCAGCAACGCGGCTCCGGCGCGGAGCGGCGGGCTTGGATCAGGGCAAGGAATGCAACGTCGAGATGCTGCCGCGCGATGTCTCATATCGGCCGACGCCGCTTGAGCGCTCATGCGAACGGATCACACGACACCCCAGCGTGCAATTAACACACCTGAACTCGGACCGAAGGCGCGAGCTGTGACTGTGGCTGGTAAGGCCGTCGAGGCCGCTTCGCGACGCCGCATTCGACTACCGTCTGCCCGCTCTCGGTACGCCCTTTGGGTGCGCACCTTCTGTTCGGAGTTGGGGAAAGCGGGAGTCGATTCCATCGAGCAGCGAGTCAAGGCCGAATTCGAAGACCTGGTCGCTCGTGAGCGCCATCCGGCTCTTGAGGAGGCGAGCAAAACTCGGGTCCGGTGCGCCGAGCACTTCCTCGACGTAGCGGCCGATCTCCTCGCCTGAGACATCCTGGGGAAGATCACGGCTTCCGTGAGCGTGCTCGCGGGCGAGCTCGTTGTGGGCAACGCCCATCACATAGCTAATGAGCGTTGCCAGAATCCGCACAACCGCGTCAGGCTCGAGCCCGCAGCCGGCGAGGATTGAGGTCGCGGCTCGGTAGTAGCGAAGACTCTCGGGTCCGAGCCCAAGCTGAATACCCAGGAGCGGGACCCAGGGATGGTGATGCATTGCCATTCGAGCTTCTGTCGCCAGCTGCTTGGCGTATTCGCGCCAGCCGCCCGATGTATGTGACGGGACCTCATCCTCACCCATGTACGCGTCGAACATCAGCTGAAAGAGCTCTTCCTTGCTCTTGACATACCAGTAGAGGGAGGTCGCGCCGAACCCCAGGGATGCGGCGATTCGGCGCATGGACACGGCCTCTAACCCCTCCGCGTCTGCAATGGCCATCGCGGCGCGCACGATCTCTGCCCGGCCGAGGACCGGACGCAACCGCGCAGGGCGCTTGGGGCCGCGCCAGAGGAGAGTCGCCTCCCTGAAATTCCCCGCTTGTTTCTGGCTGCTCGAGCTTGACATGCAGAACAGTGTACCAGTATAGTGCGCTCATCGACTATCGTACGATGTTCTATTACCCGACCAGTGTCCGAGAAGGAGGCAACTATGTGACTCGACTTCGAAGGGAAGGACATCTGCCTTGCAGAAGCCAAGACATGCCACGGAGGTGAAGCGATGATCAATCCCCTGATCGCCCACGAGATTGCCAAGGAACATCAGCGAGTGCTCGCCGATGAAGCGCGACAGCGTGTTCTTGCTCATCAGTCGAACGCCGCCGACGGCGGACGCCAGGCCGCTCGCGTGCGTCGCGCGGTGGCGCAAGGTCTTGCGGCCCCGCGGAGCTCATCGCGCGCGACGAGCACGGGGCACACCATGCAGCGCGCGCACGACCGGACGCATGGCGCGATGAACACCGAGTGAAGGTGAAAGGAACGCGACCCGTGCTACGAGTGGTGCATCAGCTCAGCAGTGCAGGGCAGGTATAAGAGTTAGGTCCAACAGGAGGATGACCATGACAACGATAACGCCATTTCTATGGTTCGAAGGCAGAGCGGAGGAGGCAATGGGCTTCTACGCATCGGTGTTCAAGGATTCAAAACTTGGCAAAATCACGCGATTCGGCGACTACATGCCGGGACCAAAAGGCGAGGTAATGACCGGCAGATTCACCATATGCGGCCAAGACTTCATGGTGTTGAATGGTGGCCCAAATGGCGACCAGAAATTCACTGAAGCTATATCGTTTTGCATTGCCGTTGATACACAGGAGGAGATCGACTACTACTGGAAAGCGCTTGTGGCCGATGGTGGCAAATCCGGACCCTGCGGCTGGTTGAAAGACAAGTACGGCCTGTCGTGGCAGGTTACCCCTAAGGTTTTGGAGGAGCTTACGAACGACCCAGATGTAGAGAAAGCGGATCGCGTGACTAAGGCAATGTTGAGAATGGACAAGATTGATATCGCCGGCTTGCAAGCGGCATATGATCAAGCGTAGTCACGCGCTGTATTGTGCCCAGCGTGCTTGAGCCACTCGTAAGCGACCCGGACACCGAGCACTGGAGCACTCAGTCCGCGGGTCTCGACCAGTTCCCCCGAATCAGGCAGGTCCTGGTTGAAGGCACGCGATAAACGCTCCAATTGCGGCGTAGTCCTCCGGAGCCAGTCATCGGCGAATACAACTCAACGCGCAAACGAGAGGCACGACCACCTTTCAACGCCAACGAAAGGAGAACTGAGATGGGAAAGATCGTCGTCATCGACAACGTCTCGCTCGACGGTGTCATTCAGGACCCCGGCCGGTGACGAAGGCTTCAAGGTCGGGGGCTGGGTCGGCCTGATCAAGGACCGCCCACAGCTCAACCAGCTCGCGCTCGACGAGGCTCTGGCCGCAGAAGCTCTGCTGCTGGGTCGCCGGAGCTACGCGTGGTTCGCCGCGCGGTGGCCATCTCGGAGCGGCACGCTGGCGGACAGGTTGAACAGCCTGCCCAAGTACGTCGTGTCCTCGACGCTCGAACATCCCGACTGGAACAACTCGGTGGTCCTCAAAGGCGACGCGGTGAACGAGGTCTCGAAGCTGAAGCAGGAGCTGAACGGGGAAATACAGGTCGCCGCCAGCTTCCAGCTCGTGCACACGCTGGAGCACGACCTCGTCGACGAGCTGCGGCTGAAGATCTTCCCGGTCGTGCTCGGGGCCGGCGAGCGACTCTTCGGCGACACCAGCGATAAGAAAGCCATGCGCCTCGTCGACACCCGGACCGTCGAGGGCGACGTCGTCATCCTGACCTATCTGCGCGGGCAAGACGTCTAGCGCCGTCCCGGGGTCTGAAGAGACCCGAGATGTCCTCGAGGCCTACGGGGCGAAGATGCTTCACGTGGCAATGCACCCTGACGGGGCCGAAGAAGGTGACGGTTCCTCATGCCAGCGTGCAATTAACACACCTGAACCGGAACCAAGGAGGCGAGCTGTAAACCCGTGCGGATCCGTAGTGGGGGACAGCGTGCGCCAGGTCGAATGCCCGTTAGTTCCCCCCTTACGCCCGACGGCGCCAGTGGCCCGATCCCTCTCGCTGAGGCGTAGCATCCGGGTTCGCCCTCTCACGCGATCGGTGAACGCGTCCCCGGCTGATTTAGAGTCTGATGCCCGGTCAAGCTTTCTTGCGCCAGGACCGGCCAACGGCGTCCGCCAGGAGGAAGACTTTGCCACTGTTCATGGATACCCACCACAAGATCGGCGGTCTCACGGCTGAGGCGATCAAGGGCGCGCACGAGCAGGACCTTGCGGTTCAGAAGAAGTACGGGGTGACGTATCACAAGTACTGGTTCGATGAGGAGTCCGGACGGGCGTACTGCCTGGTCGAGGCACCAGACAAGGAATCCGCCAACGCGGTTCACCGCGAGGCGCACGGCCTGGTCGCCGACGAGCTCATCCAGGTCCAAGAGGGGATCTGACAGCGCCACCCCGTTTGCGCGGCGAAAGAGGGTGCGGTCGGAGAACAGCTCACCGCCATGGCGATCGCGAGGTCGAATCCGCCTTATCCCCGCTATTGGGGGATCAGCCAGTCTACCCCGGCCCGAGCCTCGCGCTCAGCCGTCTCAGGGGAGTCCGCGAAGGTCCGGCCCTTGGATATCGGCTCCCAGAATTCGCCTCGTCTAACAATCGCACTGTGGTAGGCGGAAAGTCGCCACTCCTCAAAAGCGAAACTCCTGTCCGAGTTCCGGACGATCCTCACCTCGCGTCTGCCGGTGGGGTCTTGGATCGTCTTCACCACATCCGCCGACCACATGCCCTAATTCTAGGAGTCGAGTAGGGCAACGATCTCCTCGATCTTCCAGACGTGATCGCTGACGCCAGCCGCCATCGCGGGGGTACGAGGGTCCGTTGTTCGCCAGGTCAAAGCCGGTCCCCTCCTCGGGCACCTCGGCGGGAGCCAAGTTGACGAGTCACCCCGACGCTGCAGGAATTTGAACCCCCCGTTACCCATTGCCGACTTGACTCCGCTCCCGTGCCTCCCTGGATCCCCGGGTCCGCGGGGCCACGATCGTGAACGTCGGCAGGCCGGGATTATCCATAGGGCTGAGAGTTTGATCTCGCGCCGTCGCGATAAGCGGCCGCAAGGCCCGGCCGCGGCCGACCGGCATCGGCTAGCGCGCCTACGCCGCCGGCCGGCCGCCTAACGGGCATGACCTTGGTATTACACCTAGGCAGCCGCCCGGCTTTAGTTAGCAGTTCCGCGCGCTCGATGCCAGGCTCGATCGGAGGCGATGGCGATGACATCACCCGGGACGCCCGCGGACTCGGCCTCGTGGAAGCCGTCGTAGACGTCATATGTCGATCTGGGCCTGTGCGCGTCGCCTCAATCACCATCTGTGATGTCAACCGCAATGGCAATCGTTCTCGCCATGCGCCTGGGCGTTCTGCCCGCCGGTGCTCTTGCATTCACCCGCGTCAGCGGACCGAGAAATCGCCGCAGACGCCGAAGGCCCGGAATGTGGTGCCGCGAGGCTCTTGAACCACCTGGCGACTTACTCGAACCAGCCCTCGACATCGAGGACGGCATTCACGTTCCCGCTGGCGTTGAAGAGGCTAATTCTTCCCGCAGGGGCGAGGTGCGAGAGGCCGACCACAACCAGGTTGGGGAGCACCGGGCCCACGATGTTCAGGTCAGAAGCGTTGGGACGCGACGTGACATCTGCTGGATACGCGACGAGGTATGTGGTGGTGGAAGGCGAGACCGCCGTGAGATTGGCGATAACGGCGACCGGACCGGCTTTCGGAACGCCCGCGACACCCGCAACGTCGATGGAAAGGGTTGCACCAGCTCCGATGGCGTGGCCGGAGCACGGTGTGCCGGAGCCGGCTCGCGTGTCACAGACCCGGGTTGGACCGATGGCTTGGAACTGCGCGCCGAGGGGGGTAGATGTCAGGCTGGATCCGAACCAACCATTCGCATCGAGGATGAAGTCGATGGAACCGACGGCGTTGTAAACGCAGACATCGGTTGCAGGGCCACCAACTGCATCGGGTCCCAGACTCACCAGGACCCGATTCGCCTCCGTTGCACTCCCATTGAGGTTGATGGTGGAGGTGGTCGAGGCTGTCGGACACGCACCGTCTGCAAGCGTCGGGAACACGCTGAGATACGTCGGCAGTGTCCCACCGATCGCGGTGAGGTTGAGGACGGCCGCTTGCGCTGTCCCGTCACTCGGGATGCTCGACGGCGTGCCGGTGACGCCGCTCGGAACGCCGGAGACGTTGATCTTGACGACCGAGTTCGGTCCCAACCGATGGTCGGCGCCTGCCGCTTGGTTACAGACGTTGGCAGGCTGCCCTGCCCTGGTATCACAGACGCGCAGGGGCGAGATCGAGTGGAACTCACCGGCGGGATCGCTGCTCGCAGCCGGAAGAAAATACCCCTCGACATCAGCGACCACATTGAGCGAGCCGACCGGATTGTAGATGTTGACGTCCTGGTTCGCGGCAGTTGCGCTCGTTCGCCCCAGCGTGACCGTCACCAGGTTGGGGGTGGCTGTGCCTGCACCGAAATTCAAGTTCGAAGCTCGAGGAAGCGCGGTACCGGTGGGGTAGATGGTCAGCAAGCCGCCGGTGGTGCTGGACACGGCGGTCACGTTCATGACGATCGCCGTGGCCGTGGCGGGAACTTGATCGGCGCCACCCCGGAGCCCCGTGACCCCGGTGATCTGCAACGTCCGGCTTTGATTCGCCGCGAGTCCCCCCGCACCGCATTGCACACACGTGCGCGCACGTGTGTCGAGAATGCGGAATGGCGTGAGCGCGACATAGCTCGCCAGTGCCGTGAAGACGTATCCGGCGTTGGTGGTGAGCGGATTCGACCCGTTCGATGTCTTGACCGCTAAGAGGTCGTATCCCGCCGCATGCGCCGGCGTGATGAGATCGAATGAGGTGGTCGTGATGCCCGTGGGGGTAACCGCGGTGGCCCCCAGGGTGACGGTCATCCCGGCGGCGAACCCGGTGCCGGTGACGGTCACCGCCTGGCCTCCGGTCACAGGGCCCGCAGCCGGCGCCAGTGATGCAACCGTGGGATACGGCGGCGGGACCACCACGCGGGGACCGACGGCCACGCCCATACCGTGGAACGTCGAGAGCATGCGCGTGAACTCAGACTCCGAGTAGGTGTACTGATTGCCCGAGTAGACGTCGAGGAGTGTCACCGAATGCCCTGGGTATGTCCCGAGCACGGTGACCGCGTGCTCGTGGAGCGTATACGGAACCTTCCGTCCATCAAACCCGGTCCACGTGCTGGTGGAATATCCGTCGCCACTGGCGAGGCTTCGAAAATCGATCCAGACCACAACCGGATTCCCGGCCTCAAGCTCAGCTTCAATGGAGGCGGTGGTCCATCCCGTTTTAGCGACCTCGGTATGGCCAACCTTGGTGACAATATTGGCAATGGGCTGGTAGTACACGCCATATCCGTCGCCAGGAGCGAAGCCTTCGTGGCCATTGACGTTGCCGACAAAGTCGACGTAGGGATCGCCCCATGTGATATTGCCTCCGGCGACGATGGCGTCTCGGTGATCGTCGGGCAGGTGATTGAAGATCCAGTTCTGCAGATTCGATGTTCCGGTGTTGACGGCAATCCCTCTTGCGACGAACGCCGCGGCGAGTGCCGCAGCTTCACAGTCGAGGTTCTTGTCTTGGATCGTGAGATATGGAGCCAAATTCAAGGGTCCGGGGAACGTGGTCGCGGCGAACGCGGAGATCGATAATCCCGCGAGGGCGGTGGCTGCAATTCCGGCAGCCAGCGCGATGACGGTCGAAAGTGTTGCTATCGGACGACGTTGGGCGATCATGCTCCGACGCTGCGCTCCTCGCATCGTCCGTGCGGAACGAGCGGTTACGGTTCTCGCTGTGAAGGGTGTCGAAGTAATGCGATGTCCCGGGTCCCGAGGAGGGGGCCGCATACAACTCCTTTCGAAAACAGCGAGACCTGCGATCTTAGATGGGGCGTACCGCTGACGATGTGACAAACGGCACTGAGCAAACGGTCATTGTGCCCACGACAAATAACGCTGTGACATCGAACGAGCATGTTCGTCAGGGGTAGCTGTCGTCGATCGTGACGTAGTCCGCTCCAAAGTGATGTATGCCCCTGAGGAGGTCGAGCTTGAGCGTCGAGAAGAAGCTCTCCGCGACCGCGTTGTCCCAGCAGGGACTGCATCAACTCACGATATGGACGCGCGGGATCGCTTCGAACTGATTCCCGTCGCGCCCGCCGCTACCACGCGGGCGACTCGGAAACGCTGACTCCGGCCAGCTGGTCGTCAAGACCGCGGGGAGCGCCCCATCCATCTGACCTTGTAGGGCTGCCCGTTGATGAACTTCGACATCGCGTTCGCCCCGTTGGTGGGTGGCATCCCCAGCGACGTCACTCCCGAGCACGCTGACATCTCACCAAGGATGCCACCCGCTCATGGCGATGCTGACTGGCTCTCTGTCTGAGCTTTGCCGTCTTTAGTAACCGGATCATCAGTCCCCCGGTCACAACGGCTACCGATCATTGGTCCTTATACCAGGGTTTGAGGGTGATGACATGTCGCATGCGGCTGGCGGTGGTCTCCGCCGAGAAAGCGTCGTTCGTTGGTCCTGGCAGCTTAGGCTTGACGACAATCGCCATGCCTTTGCGTCGGACGCCGATTGAGGTCGTGGTCTCATGAAGAGTCTAAATGCGATCGCGATACTGACGGCCATCGCCTGTGCAGGGTTTACGTCAACGTCGGCAAGTGCCCAGTCCATGCCAGGCGTTGGTGTTCGCGCGTTGCGGCTGGGTGCGGCATCGACCATTTCTCGAGAGCCTTCGCGCACTCCTGAACTGGCTGTCAGCGATCCTTCTGAAAGCCTATGGCCGAATCCCGACTTCTTGGAAGATGGGACGTGCGGATTCGACGTGTTCGACAACAGCAACGCCTGTAATCAGGACGAAGTGCAAGCGACCAACAATGCTCGGACGATACTTGAAAGCCTTCCCGCACTCTCCTTGAGCTTGACCCCATATGAGGCGATGACGGTACCGGAGCAGCTTTTCGTGATTGCCAATGTGGAGCGCGTGGCCCGGGGCATTCCCCCGATCGCCGGGCTGACGACCCAGCTCGACACGCTCGCACAGGTGGGAGCCAATATCAATGATGATCCATCATTCCCCGCAGGACTTACGGGTGGAGCGGTGTTAGTCAGCGGCGGCTCTAACTGGGCGGGGGGATGGGTCAATCCCCTTGGAGCCAACTATGCCTGGATGTACGACGACGGCTGCTGCAACTGGGGGCACCGCGACAACATCCTCGGCGGCTATGCGACTGCCAGCATCTGTAGCTCATGGGGGCTCCCTGGGGTCCAGAATTACATGGGCGCTGGATTCGTTGCAAGCGGTGCCGCGTATGGCACTTCGTTTGCGGAGATCTTTGTTGGAGCATGTGGCGCTACCCCGACGGACGTGGTGTTCACCTGGCAGCAAGCGCTCCAGCTGTTGGCCCCCAGGATCAGTTCGGTGACCCCCGCGGGGGGTCCACTGACCGGTGGGCAGAGGGTCACCGTGACCGGGAGTGGGTTTCAGGCCGGGATGTCCATGACCATCGGCGGCACGACGGTGACGCCGACAGTGGTTTCTGCCACTTCGTTCACATTCATCACGCCAGCAGAGCCGGCGGGGTCGGTCCAGGTCCAGGTGACGACCGCGTTCGGTCCAAGTGCGCTGACTTCAGCTGACCGCTACACGTATGGCACGCTGCCGGTGATCACGTCGGTGGCGCCGGCCGTCGGTCTGGTGACGGGTGGCCAGACGGTCACCGTGACCGGGACCGGGTTTACGGCCGGCATGACCGCGACCATAGGTGGCACCGCGGTGACGCCCTCAGGAGTTTCTGCCACCTCGTTCACCTTCACCACCCCGGCTGAGGCGGCAGGGACGGTCCAGGTTCGGGGGACCACCCTGATCGGTGCGAGTGCGCTCAGTCCGGCGGACGCATATACCTATGAGGGTCTGCCTACGATCAGCGCGGTGACCCCGTCGGCGGGCCCGGTGACGGGCGGCCAGGTGGTCACGGTGACCGGCGGCGGGTTCGTAGCCGGCATGACCGCGACCATCGGCGGGACGATGGTGACCACGTCGGGGATCACCGCGAGGTCGTTCACGTTCACGACCCCGGCGGAGACCGCCGGGTACGACCAGGTCCAGGTGACCAACCTGGCGGGGGCGAGCGCGCTCACGCCGGCAGCCGGATACATCTATACGGGGCTGGGCAGCTTCGTCCCGGTCACCCCGTTCCGGATCCTGGACACGCGCTCCGGGCTCTGTGGGATCCACACCTGTGGCGCGCTGGGGGCGGGCCAGACGCTCGCCCTCCAGATCACCGGATACACGGACGCGCGCACCGGCGAGTCGGTCTCCGCAAACGCGACCGCGGTGGTGCTCAACGTGCTCGCCGTCAACGGCTCGACGTCGAGCCTGCTCACCATCTATCCCAGCGGGACCGGACGACCGCTGGCCTCGAACCTCAACTTCGGTGCCCAGGTGGACGTCGCCAACCTGGTCACCGTCGCGCTCGGCCAGACCGGCACGTCCGACAGCCAACGTGAGGTCAACATCTACAACGCCCTGGGCACGGTCAACGTGGTCGTGGATGTCGAGGGGTATTTCGTGCCCCAGGCATCGAGCAACCCGGCGGGGGAGTTCCATGCGATCGCCCCGCTGCGCGTCTGCGACACCCGTGCCAAGCAGCCGGCGAACGGCTGCAACCTCGGGCACAGCACCGACAACAGGATCGGTCCTGGGCAGGTGCTCAAGGTGAACGTTACGGGCCTCCCCACTGGAGTGAGCGGATCGCCGGCGAGGATCCCGACCGATGGCAGTGCGGGGGCCGCGGTGCTCAACCTGACCGCGGTGGCGGGCACACAGGCCACCTGGCTGAGTGTCTTCCCAACCCAGAGCAACGGCACCTGTCTGACCAGCGTGCCGGCGTCGTCGACCATCAACGTGTCGGCGGGCGGAGCGGAGGCTAACCGGGTGATGGTGCCGCTTGGCCCCAGCCACAGTGGTGGGCCGAGCACCGATGTGTGCGTGTACAACGCGGCCGGGACCATCAACGTAATCCTCGATGCCGGTGGCTGGTTCGGATCGGCGACCGGCAGCCCGCCGCCTGGCGCGCAGTATCAGGCGATCGGGCCGACCCGGATGTGCGACACCCGGAGCGGGACCGGCACCCCGTGCTCGGGGCACCAGCTGACCTCGGGCGGCACCCTGCTCGTGGCGGTTGCCGGCGTGGGCGGGATCCCGGGCAGCGGGCCGGTGGCGATCATTGCCAATCTCACCGCGGTGAGTGGTAGCCAGCCGACCCTTCTCACCGTGTACCCGGCCGACGTGAGCCCGAAGCCGAACGCCTCGGACCTCAACGTGAACCCGGGCGTTGCGTTGCCCAACCTGGTGGTGGTCGGGCTGGCGTCGGGGGCACACATCGGTGACGTCAACCTCTTCAACGCGATGGGCTCCATCAACGCCGCGCTCGACGTCGACGGCTGGTTCCAGTGACCACGATTGGCAGCCCGTCCGATGCCAACGCCGATCCCAACCCGGAGTCGGAATCAGTCAGATCCTGACGGCATGACCGTGCTGTTTGTATTCAGGAGACGGCTCCAGGCGGGGCCAGCCGGGCTCCGTACGCTTTCTGGAAATGCGGTTGGCGGAGAAACGCCCATCGAGGGTTCGAATCCCTCTCGCTCCGCGTTTCGCTTAT
>CABEDX010000069.1_pt1 | contig 35756 bp, 32 predicted proteins | sample 3132991 | NCBI WGS metagenome assembly CABEDX01 (sample SAMEA5534332, study PRJEB31848) | metagenome | biome: tundra; feature: field; material: soil | place: USA | collected 2013-05 | depth 0.15 m
GGGATCCGGGTCAACGCCGTCACGCCGGGAACCGCTGACACGCCATGGGTGCAACGCCTTCTCGAGCAGGCGCCGGATGCGCAGTTGGCGGCCTCCGGACTGCGTGCGCGTCAACCGATGGGACGCCTCGTCACCGCCGACGAGGTTGCCCACGCCATCGTCTACCTGGCGAGCCCGCTCTCGGGTTCGACAACCGGCACCATCCTCGGGGTCGACGGAGGGATGGGCGGCCTGCGCCTTGGCTAGGAGTGTCGGGACGGCGGCAGATCATCGAACCTCGCCATGGTCTTGGTGACGTCCATGCGGGTCAGAGACCGACGCGATGGGTCCAACGGCCCGCGATCATCGTCGCCGCGACCGGCATTGTCCGCAGCGCTCGCGGGTCAGCCGTAAACGGATCACCGTCCAGGATGACGAGGTCGGCGGCATCGCCATCGCGGATCGCGATGCTGCCTCGCCCAGAGGGCATCGATGCGCCGAGAGCCTCCGCGATGGTGATCTCCTGCTCCGCGTGCCAGCTTGGGCGCTCATCGCGGGTCCGGTGAACGGCCGCGGCGATCGCCCGCCACGGGTCGAGCGGAGCCACCGGCGCATCCGACCCGAAGCTGAGAGTTGCGCCTGCATCGAGAAGCGAGCGAAGCGGGAAGGCACGCCGCGTCCGGCCGGCCCAGTGGTGATCGGCGACATCGCGATCGTCGAGCGCATGCTCCGGCTGAACACTCGCGATCAGTCCGAGGTCCGCAAATCGCGCGACGTCGGCATCGTCGAGCAGCTGCGCATGCTCGATGCTCCCGCGCGCTCCCGTGCGTCCAAAGGCCTGCAGCGCAAAGGCGTTCGCAGCATCGCCGATGGCATGCACGGCGCAACCCAAACCCGCGTCCTTGGCGCGGGCCATGAGGTGCGACAGCTCATCGACGGCGATCAGCAGAATCCCGCGCGGTTCCGTCGTTCCTGCCTCCGACGGGTACGGGTCGTGACAGTACGCAGTGCGCGTGTTGAGCGAACCATCGGTGATGATCTTCAACGGCCCGACGGCGAGCAACCCGTCGCTTCCGTCGACCTCATCACCGGTGTGGAGGCGTTGAGCGACCGCGTCCGCGAATCGCTCGGGCCAGACGGCGCTGACGACACGGAGCGATCGGTTGCCCCCGTCGATGCGCCGCCGCCATGCGTCGAGTGACCATGGCCTCTCCATGTCGACGATACCCACGACGCCCCGTGCGGCAGCGGCACGCGATGCCGCGAGGGACCACGCGTCGACGCCCCCGTCGTCGGCACGTCCGACCTCGCCGATCACCTGCATCGCCGCTTCCTCGCGGAGCAGGCCTGTCGGATTGTCTGTGTGGCCGAACCGGCGCAACGCAGCCGTGTTGAGCCAGGCGCTGTGCAGGTCGCCGCTGATCAGCACCACGGGAATTGCCGCGCAGGCCGCATCGAGCACCTCGCGGCGTGGCCGGTCGGGCCAGAGCGCATCGCGAAACCCGTATCCGACGATGGGCACGTCGACCGGCACCTCCGCGCGGCCTGCGACGTGCGTGGCAACGGCCCGCGCCGCCTCGCTTGCCGAGCCTGCCGACGAAAGATCGACGCGCGCGCTCACCTGGGCCCATTGATCGAAATGGACGTGGCGATCCCATAACCCTGGCAAGACAAACCTACCGGCGATATCGATCACCTCTGTGTGATCCGAGCCGGCTTCTCCGTCCCCGCGCACGGAGATCCTGCCGCCGGCGACCACAAGGTCCTGGAGGGGTTGCTGCGGATCGAGGCGCGACCGGCGCAGCAGGATGCTGGTCACGCCGGAGCCTCCACGCCGCGTGGGGAGCGTGATCCACTGTGGGCCGTGAACGGATTGCAGACCGGTCCTGTCATCGGCATATCGCTCGCCGCATTGATCGCCACGTTAGCGGCGAGTGAGGTCCTCGTGCGAGGAGTTGGGCGTCTGGCATGGAACCTCGGTCTGCTTGGTGGTGTGGTCGGCTTGATCGTGGCGCTGTGCGCGGACTCGCCGGAGATCTCCTCATCCGTCTCCGCGGTTGCCAACGGCTCCGCCGCGACGGCCGCGGGCGTCGTCTTCGGTTCGAACGTGTTCAACATCGCGGTGTTGTTGGGCGGAGCAGCACTCGCCGCCGGCGGGGTTCGGATCCCGCTCCCCGCACTGGTGATTGACGGGGGAGCCGCAATCCTGGTGACGCTGTCGATCGGGTTGGTCGTCCTCGGCGGTCTCCCGGTGCCGTTGGGATTGGTGTTGACGCTCCTCGTGTTCGTCCCTTACGTGACCTTTCTCACGCTGCGAACATCGACCATCGAGCGCATACCACTCCCGAATCGCGTGAGGCTGTTCCTGGTGAGCGCGTCTCGTGAAGCGGGAGTCGAGGGGATGGACCTCGAATCCGAGCTCGAGGACCTCGCGCCGCGGACGCATTCCCGGGATTGGTGGCCCGTGGTCCTGATGGTCCCCGCGTTGGTGGTGATCGTGGTGGGATCGATCCTCATGGTGCAGGGCGCGGTGACCTTGGGGCATCGATGGGGGATAGCCAGTGTGCTCGTCGGTGTGGTGGCCCTTGCGGCCGCGACGAGCCTGCCGAATGCGTATGCGGCAATCCGGCTCGCTCTCGACGGGCATGGTGCCGCCGTTGTGAGCGCGACATTCAACAGCAACACGTTGAACCTGATCGCCGGTATCGCCGTGCCGGTCATTCTGTTCCCGGCGCTGCGCGGCTCAGTGCCGCCGGCGTACGTCATCTGGCTTCTCGGCATGAGCGTCCTCGCGATGCTCCTGCTCGCCACCGGGCTCAAGCGTCGCGGAGCGGTGCTCATCCTCGCGGCGTACGCGGGATTCGTGACCTACGCGGTGGTCACTGCTTAGCGCGATATTTCCAGAATGTTGGAAGGAGCGCGCTCAGCACGGCGGTCCCGACCACGCACAGGATGCCGCCGCTCACCACCGATGCGCGCACGCCGGCAAGTGATCCGACCACTCCCGCCTCGAGATTGCCGAGCGCTGGTCCCGACGTGTAGCTGATCATCTCGATGCCCGCCAGACGTCCGCGCATCGCATCCGGAATCGTCTGGTTCCACAGCGTCGAACGGAACAGCCCGCTGATCATGTCGGCCGCACCCGCGGCTGCGAGCGCGAGCAGCGCGACCCATAGCGAACTTGCCAGGCCGAACACCACGATGGCGAGGCCCCAGCTCGCGGCGGCAAACGCGATCGCCCGTCCGTGGTGGCGCACGGATCTGGTCCATCCGCTGGTGAGGGTCGCGAGCAGCGAGCCGACCGACGGCGCTGTGTACAGCAGCCCGAGGATGGCCGGTCCGCCGAGTCCTGACGCGATCTGCGGGAACAGCGCCATCGGCATGCCGAAGAACATCGCGTTGATGTCAACCAGGTATGAGCCGAGCAGGTCCTGGCGGCTCGCCGCATAGCGCAGACCTGCAATGGCTGCTCGGAGATTCACCCCCTCAGCGTCCGGTGCGGGCGGCACGGCACGCATGAGTGTGAGCGCCACCGTCGCCACCAGAAACGTGGCCACGTCGACCCCATACGTCACCGGTAGCCCCACGGTGGCGATGAGAATGCCGGCGAGTGGCGGGCCGACCACCTGGCCGAGATTGCCTCGGAGGGATTCGAGCGCCGCGGCCGAGGTCAGCTTGTCACGAGAAACGATTCGGGGAACCAGCGCATCGAGGGAGGGCCGCTCCAGGGCATCGACGCCCGCCGCGGCGATGACCACGACAAATAGCACCCACAGTTGCGGATGCGGCAGCGCCGCATTGACGACGAGGGCCGCGACCACGACGCATGCAGTGACCTGCGTGATCCGCACCATGCGGCGCCGGTCGACCGCATCGGCGAGCGCGCCGCCGACAAACGACATCAGGAGTATGGGGATGAGCTCGGCAAGGCTCACCAGACCCACGACCAGCGAGGACCGCGTCAGCTGGTACACCTGGAACGGAATGGCGACGTAGGTGATCATGCTGCCGGCGAAGGAAACGCCCTGGCCGATGAAGAGCAGCCGGAACTCCCGCGATTCGCGAAGTGGCGAGACGTCGAAGGCGAGGGAGCTCAGCCGGCCTCGGGGACCCGGCTGACCCCGATCAGGAGTCTCGCTCGCCGGGACCGACTCCATCTGAGGATCCGGCGTTGCGCGCGTGTGCGGCGGTACTTCCTCGGACACCCGTGCGACTCTGCGGCCTGAACTGATGCGAATGTCGGTCCTGGGTAACACCTGACGTGACAGCGGTGCGCGGTATCCGCGTCCGTGCGATCGAGCGCCGCAAAACTTGACCGTTCTGGTCGGGATTGGCTACCATCCCGGCGATGGGCGCCAGGGATCTCGCATTGACGCGCTGCCGGTGGCTCGACCACGGCTGCTGCGGCTCCGCCATCTGTAGTCGCTAGCCCGCGATTCCGCAGGTCACTTTCGCTCGGGCGTATGCGGCGCGATCACGTACACAAGGTCCTGCCGTCAACCCTATTCACGAGGTATGTCATGTCTGTCACTGATGAGCTGCTGAAGAACAACGAGCGGTACGCATCCAGTTTCGACAAGGGGAGCACACCACTGCCGCCGGCACGTGGTGTTGCGGTCGTCGCCTGCATGGATGCACGCCTCCACGTGAGCGCGATCCTCGGCCTAGAGATCGGTGACGCCCACATCATTCGTAACGCCGGTGGCGTGGTCACCGACGACGCCATCCGCTCGCTGGTGATATCGCAGCGGTTGCTCGGAACCAAGGAGGTCATCCTCATCCATCACAGCGACTGCGGCATGGTCACCTTCACCGACGATGCGGTGAAGGCACAGATCAACGAGGACACCGGAATCCGCCCACCGTTCTCGCTCGAGGCGTTCCCGGATGCTGGTGATGATGTGCGTCAGTCGATTGCTCGCATCAAGGCGAGCCCGTTCATCCCGCACCGCGACAGCGTTCGTGGGTTCGTGTACGACGTGACCACCGGCCGGTTGAACGAGATCACCGCGGATCGTGAGCTCACCGGCGCGTCCACCGGCGCGTCCGAGGGAGCCGTTCCCTAAACCGCCGTCGCGCCTGACAGCCCCTGCCCCGAGCCAACTCGAGGGCGGGGGCAGCCGGCGTGTTCGCGCCCCCGCACGACACGACGTATCTCACCTTCAGTGTGGAACTCGAACGCATCAAGCACGTGGACGTGCACGTCGTCCGAGCAGACACTCACATATCCGTTACAGGTGCAGTTTGAAGTTTGCAAACTGGTGGCTCGATCTCAGGCAGACCGCGTGCGTCGCGCGCGCACCCTGAGCGACGCAAAAGTTGCGCACAGGGCATGTGCCTTACTGCACAAACAAGGAGTGTAGTTGTCCACATTGTGCACAGCCCTGTGCGTGTCAAACGCGTCGTGGTCGCCGTGCAATCAAACCGCCGTCGGATGGTTGACAGGGGGTGATGGCCGCGGCGTACACTCCCTCAGTGACATCGGAGGCGGGCATGTCGAGGCATTCACAGCGAACCACCATGCCGCGCCGGATCTGCGCACGGGTTGGATGTGGCGAGTTTGTGCACAAGCCCACGGCGAAGTACTGCAGCATCAAGTGCTGCTCCATCGATCCCGCACGTCACGAGCGTCTGCGCAACCAGGCACGTCGTGCATCTGAGCGTCCCATCCCGATGTTGCGTCAGTTGCTGTTCGACTTCCAGCCGACCGGCTTTGATCCCGAAGCGCAACTGAACCTGTTGTGCCAGGCGCGAGAGGACGTCCCCTCGGGCATGTCCCGCCTCACCGGCTGAGGCAAGCTCACAGATCACCGAGTGCCGCCGGGCGGACTGCGTAGAATCGGCGTCGCATGCCTGACGAGATCGTTGACGACGCCGCGGAAGCAGGCGCCCCGCTCCCCGCGCCGGCCAAGCCGACACTCGAGATTGTCCGGCACAGCGCCGCCCACCTGATGGCCGCCGCGGTGGTTGACCTGTTCCCCGGTGCCCAGTACGACGTCGGACCGGCAATCGAGGACGGCTTCTTCTACAACTTCCGGCTTCCCGATGGCCGCCACTTCGTGGACGATGACCTGCAGCGCATCGAATCGCGCATGGGCGAGCTTGCCGCAAAGAAAATCGCGTTCGTCCAGGAAGTGGTGCCGCGCCATCGGGCGATCGAGATGTTCACGGCCATGCACCAGGACTTCAAGATCGACATCATCAACCGGCTCCCGGAAGATGTCGCCACGGTCAGCATCTACCGGACCGGCGAGTTCGTCGACCTGTGCCGCGGTCCGCACGTTCCAGACACGGGTTGGCTGAAGGCCATACGTGTGCTTCGCATCGCGGGCGTGTACTGGCGCGGCGACGCGCGCAACGAGCAACTCCAGCGGGTGTACGGGACCGCGTGGTTCACCAAGGACGAGCTCGAGGCGTACATGCACCGGCTCGAGGAGGCGCGCAAGCGAGACCACCGCCGCCTCGGCGCCGAGCTCGACCTGTTCTCCTTCCCCGACGAGATCGGCTCGGGGCTCCCCGTGTTCCATCCCAATGGCGGGCTCGTGCGCAAGCTGATGGAGGACTACTCGCGGCAGCGCCACGAGGAAGGCGGCTACTCCTTTGTGAACACACCGCACATCACCAAGGAGGATCTGTTCAAGGTCTCCGGCCATCTCGAGTGGTTCGCCGAGAGCATGTTCCCGCCGATGGAGCTCGACGAGGGCGCCAAGTACTACCTCAAGCCGATGAACTGCCCGATGCACATCCTCATCTATCGGAGCAGGATGCGCTCGTATCGCGAATTGCCGTTGCGGCTCTTCGAGTTCGGCAGCGTGTACCGGTACGAGAAGTCGGGCGTGATCCACGGGCTCACCCGGGTTCGCGGGCTCACCATGGACGACGCGCACATCTTCTGCGCGCGCGAGCAGATGATGGACGAGCTCATCTCGCTGCTCGACTTCACGCTCGGTTTGCTGCGCGATTTCGGTCTCACCGACTTCTACCTGGAGCTCTCGACCCGCCCGGAGCACAAGGCGGTCGGCGCGATGGAGGAGTGGGAGGTCGCAACCAACGCGCTGCGTCAGGCCGCGGAAGGCCGTAACCTGGAACTCGTCCTCGACGAGGGTGGTGGCGCGTTCTACGGACCCAAGATATCGGTGCAGGCGCGAGACGCGATCGGCCGGACGTGGCAGATGTCGACCATCCAGGTGGACTTCCAGTTCCCGCAGCGATTCGACCTGCACTTCATCGATGACACGGGTGCCGAGCAGCAACCGATCATGATCCATCGCGCGCTCTTCGGATCCATCGAGCGCTTCTTCGGCATCCTGCTCGAGCACTACGCGGGTCACTTCCCGCTGTGGCTGGCGCCGGTGCAGTGCGCGCTCGTCCCCGTCCAGGACGACAGCGAGGAGGTGATGGCCTACATCAGGAGTCTCGCTGCCGGCATGCGCGAGCGCGGGTTGCGCGCATCCATCGACGAGCGTCACGGCGAACGCATGCAGGCACGGGTGCGCGATGCGGAGCTCAAGCGCATCCCCTACGTCGTGGTCATCGGCAAACGCGATGTCGAGCGCGACGATGGGATGGTCCGCGTCCGCGACGTACGTCGCGACGTCCAGGAGGACGTCTCGACCGGCGATCTCATCGATCGCCTGGCCGCCGAGGTGAGCGAGCGGCGGCCCGAGTGAGACGGCCCCGGCCGCGCAGCGCGCCGGATCTACTCGCGCCTCATGCGCCACTTCGCGGCGAGGCCAAGCTCCGCGCCGCGCTCGCCGGCTTCGAGGTGCGCGTGTCGGGGAGGGTCTGTCTCGACCTCGGCGCCGCGGCCGGGGGATTCACGCGAGTCCTCCTCGAGGCGGGCGCTTCGCGCGTGTACGCGGTCGACGCCGGCTTCGGTCAGCTCCTCGGATCACTCCGGCAGGATCCACGCGTGGTCAATCTCGAGGCCACCAATGTCGCGGCCCTCGATGTACGCCTCGTGCCCGACGCGATCGATCTGGTGACCATCGACGTTTCATATCTGGCGCTGGCTGCCGCGGTCGCGCAGCTCGACCCCCTGACGATCGCGCCCGGTGCTGACCTGATCGGTCTCGTCAAGCCGATGTTCGAATTGCGCCTCGCGACGGCTCCGACCGACCCGATGCTCGTCGATGCCGCGACCGAGCGTGCGGCGGCGGGCATCGTCGCGGCCGGGTGGCAGGTCATCGGCTCCATGGCATCGCCGGTGCTCGGTGGGCGAGGGGCGGTCGAAGCCCTGGTCCACGCCCGGCGATCCTGGTGACGTCGCAGCAGGTTTGGCCCTCGCGCGAGCGTGTTATATTCAGCGCCCGACGCCCGTCATGGGCGCCGCAAAGCAGGACCGCCAGGTGCGGCCCTCACCTTCCGGGCTTGCCTTGAAGGTCCAGCACCCGAACCCTGGATAGCGGAACCGCTGTCCAGTTTTTTGTATCCACAAGGAGGCCGCGCCGATCGCATTCCGAGAGCTCAGGGTCAACGACCAGATCCGCATCCCGACTGTCCGTCTCTTCGATGACACCACCGGCGAGCAGTTGGGAATCGTCTCCATCGAGCGGGCGCGAGAGCTCGCAGCGCAGCGTGAACTGGACCTGGTCGAGGTGGCTCCCCAGGCCCAACCACCGGTGTGCCGTCTCATGGACTATGGGCGCTTCAAGTTCGAAGCCCTGAAGAAGGAGAAGGAAAGCCGAAAAGAGCACAACACCATCAACGTCAAGGAGATGAAGCTGCGTCCGAAGATCTCGGAGCATGACTTCCAGACCAAATTCGGGTCTGTGCGTCACTTCCTTCATGACGGTGACAAGGTCAAGCTCACGATCATGTTCCGCGGACGCGAGATGGTGCACCAGGAGTACGGCCGCAAGCTGCTCGACCGGATGGCCGAGGAACTGAAAGAGGTGGCGATCATCGAGCGGACCCCGCTCGTCGAAGGCCGCAACATGATCATGATCATGAGCCCGCTCAACAAGAAGCACGCGAAAGGTGACCAGCACAGCAATGATCGGCGTCCGACACAGGAAGTGGAGGTGACCCTCACCGTTCCGGAGGAAGATGCCGCCGCCGAATCAGGGAGCAACAACGACCATGCCGAAGATACGAACCCATAAAGGAACCGCCAAGCGGCTCCGCGTCACCTCGACCGGAAAGGTGATGCGGCGCAAGGCGTTTCGCTCGCACTTGCTCGAGCACAAGAGTGCCAAGCGCAAGCGGCAGTACCGGATGCAACACGAGGTGTCTCCGTCGGACCGCCGCAAGGTGATCCGGCTCGCACCTTACCTTTAGGAGAGCGACATGGCCAGAGTGAAGCGTGGGGTGACGGCCAAGGCTCGCCACCGCAAGATCCTCGAGATGGCGGAGGGGATGCAGGGAGCCCGTCACCGGCTCTACAAGAACGCCAACGAGGCGGTCATGCATTCGCTCGCCTATGCGTATCGCGACCGCAAGCAGCGCAAAGGCGACATGCGCACCCTGTGGATCGCGCGCATCAACGCGGCGGCCCGCCAGAACGGACTTGCCTACAACCAGTTCATGCATGGCCTCAAGGAGGCGGGCGTCGAGGTGAATCGCAAGATGCTCGCCGACATCGCGGTCAAGGACTCGGGCTCGTTTCAGCAGCTCGTCGAAGTCGCCCGGGGCGCCCTCACCAAGGCGTGACCGCCGACCTCCACAGCGTGGCGGCGGAAGCCCTCGAGGCCGTCTCCGCCGCGCCGGACCTCGCCGCGATCGATGCGGTGCGGACCAGGTACCTCGGACGGGGTGACGGCGAGCTGACGTCCTTCCGGCGAGGTCTCGGCAAGATTCCCGACCCCGATGGACGCCGTCAGATGGGCCAGATGGTCAACGAGCTCGTCCAGCGGGTCGGCGACGCTCTCGACGAGCGCCAGCGCGCCATCGAGCGCAACGCGCGCGCCCAGAGCCTTGAGACGGAGGCGCTCGATCTCACCCGTCCGGCGCCGCCGCTGCGCCGCGGCCGGCTGAGCCCGGTGACCCTGGCGGCCCGAGAGATCCGGCGGATCTTCGGCCTGCTCGGCTTCGAAGCCGTCGACGGGCCGGAGGTCGAGTACGACCGCTACAACTTCACGCTGGTCAACCAGCCTCCCGGCCACCCGGCTCGCGATTCCCAGGACACCTTCTACATCGATGACTGGCGGCTGCTCCGCACCCACACCTCGCCGGTGCAGATCCGCAGCATGCTCATCCGGGGCGCGCCCCAGCGGGTGATCGTTCCGGGCAAGACCTACCGGCGCGACCACGATGCGACCCACATGCCGATGTTTCACCAGGTCGAGGCGCTCTGCATCGACGAGGGGATCGCGGTGAGCGACCTCAAGGGGTCGCTCGAGTTCTTCGCGCGATCCTTCTTCGGTGCGAGCTCGGTGCTGCAGTGGCGTCCTCACCACTTCCCATTCACCGAGCCGTCGCTCGAGCTCGAACTGGCGTGCGTGGTCTGTCATGGCTCCGGCTGCAGCGTGTGCAAATACAGCGGATGGCTCGAGCTCCTGGGCAGTGGCATGGTCCACCCCCAGGTGCTGCGCAACGGCGGCGTCGACCCGGAGCGCTACTCGGGCTTTGCGTTCGGCATGGGCATCGAGCGCGCGGCGATGCTCGCCTGGGGCATTCCTGACATGCGCCTGCTCTACGACAACGATGTCCGTTTCCTCGTTCCCGAGGCGGTCACCCCCGGCCCTTCCGAGCGATCCACTCCGTGAAGTTCTCGCTCCGCTGGCTTCGCGACTATGCGACGCTCGACGCCCCGGTCGCGACGATCGTGAAGGCGCTCGTCGACACCGGGACGGAGGTCGGTGCTGTCGACGTCGGCGGCGAGGGACTCGTTGTCGCGCGGATCGTCGCGGTCGACGCGGTTCCGGGGTCGTCCCACCTCCAGTTCGCCGATCTCGATCTCGGCGGTGACGTGCCGCCGGCGCTGGCTGCCTTCAGCGTCGTCCCTGGAACGGTGCGGGTGCTCACCGGCGCGCCCAACGTCAAGGGCGGCGACCTGGTGCCCTATGCGCCGCCGGGGACGCGACCACCGGCGATGGACGAGCGGCTGGGGGTGAAGACCATCCGCGGCCACAAGTCGCCCGGGATGCTCTGCTCGGCGGTCGAACTCGGAGTGGGGGAGGACGCCGACGGCATCCTCATCCTCGACGAGGGCAGGCCCGGGCGGCCGCTCGGCGAGGTGCTGACCCTCGACACGGTGCTCGACCTGGACATCACCACCAACCGGCCGGATTGCCTGTGCCACGTCGGGATCGCGCGCGAGCTGGCGGCCGCGCTCGGCGAGGCGCTCAACGAGCCACCGTCGTCGATCCCCGAGGAGTTCGTCTCGGCGACATCGGCCGAGCTCCGCGCCCAGGTTCGCGTCGAGGACCCCGAGGGATGCCCGCGCTTCGAGGCCCGGGTCATCGAAGGCATCGTTGTGGGGCCGTCGCCGGGATGGCTTCGGCAGCGGCTCCGCGCCGTCGGCCTGCGGCCGATCAACAACGTGGTGGACATCACCAACTTCGTGCTTCACGAGCTGGGCCAGCCGCTCCATGCGTTTGACTTCGACCGGTTCGTGGAGGCCGGTGGCGCGAAGACCGCGGACGTGGTGGTGCGCAGGGCACGCGCCGGTGAGCACGTCGTCGATCTCCTCGGCACCGATCGGGCGGTCTCCGACCAGGACATGCTGGTGTGCAGTGGCGAGAGCCCGGCCAGCATCGCCGGCATCATCGGCGGGAGCTCGACGGCGGTGAGCGACGGAACCAGGACCGTGCTCCTGGAGGCCGCCACCTGGGACGGGCCGACCATCCGGGAGACATCCAAGCGGCTCGGCCTTCGCACTGACGCATCGACGCTCTTCGAGAAGGGATTGAGCGATCGCCTCCCACCGGTCGCGCTCGATCGCGCGGCGGCGCTGATCGCCGAGCTGTCCGGTGGCCACGTTCTCGGCGGCGCGATCGATCAATGGCCGCGGCGACTTCCCGAGCTGGGTCCGATCCAGTTGACGGCACGCTTCACGGGCGACCTGCTCGGCATTCCGATCGACGCAACGGAGATTGCCACGACGCTCGCCCAGCTTGGGTTCGCCGTCGAGCAGGACGGGGCCACGCTCACGGTCGTACCTCCGTATTTCCGGCGGGACGTGTCGCTGCCCGAGGACCTCGTCGAAGAGGTCGGCCGGATGCTCGGATACTCGCGGATTCCCAGCACCCTCCCCGGCCGTCGAGTCGAGGTCACGAGGACGGCGTCGACGCCGCCCGTGGAGGACGGCGTCCGCGACGCCTGCGTCGGCGCCGGTTTCGACGAGGCAATCACACTCGCCTTCGTCGGCCCGAGCGATGTCGCGACGCTGCCCGGTCTGGGTCGCGGTCGCACCCCCATCCCGCTGCGCAACCCGCTCAGCGAGGAGTGGAGCGTGATGCGCACCTCCCAGCTCCCACGCCTGTGCGCGGCGCTTGCTGCCAACGTCAACCGCGGCAACGCCGACGTGATGCTCTTCGAGTTGGGCCGTGTGTTCTGGGAGGGCGAGCGGCTCGGGCTCGCGCCGGGGTCGACCTCTGACAATGCTGACCTCGAGCTCCCGCCCCTTCCACTCGAGCCGTTGCTCCTGAGCCTCGCAGTCCACGTGCCGAGCGGCTCCGCCGACGACTCGGCCCAGGCTGTCCGCCGGGTGCAGGCAGTTTTCCAGCGCATCACCGAGGACCTCGACGGCGCGCAGCTTCGAGCGGAGCCCTCGCAGGAGGCAGGGCTCCACCCGGGTCGGAACGCAGCGCTCTCGGTCGCCGGCGTTGCGGTGGGGATTCTCGGCGAGCTCTCCTTCGAGACGGCAGGCGCATTCGAGATCCGTGGTCGGGTCGCCGTCGGCGAGCTGCGTATCGACGCCATCGCCCCCGTGCCGACGCGGCTCCTGCGATATGCGCAGCCACCGCGTTTCCCTGCGATCGTCCAGGACCTCGCGGTCACCGTTCCGGTCGACCGGCGCGCCGGCGACGCCCTGGCCGCGATTCAGGAAGCCAACGAGCCGCTCCTCGAGCATGCCGAGCTGTACGACGAGTACCGCGGCCGCGGCCTGCCCCCGGGGAGAAAGGGCTGGACCTTCCGCCTGACGTTCCGGGCGCAGGATCGAACCCTGACCGGGGACGAAGCCCAGCGAGCGCAGGAGGCGATCGCGATGGCACTGGCGCAGCGATGCGACGCGGAGATCCGCCGGTAGCCGAGCGGTCCCGAGCGTGGTTCGCGCGGCCGACCGAGGAGGTCGCCCGGGACCTGGTCGGCTGCGCGCTCGTGGTTGATCCTGGAACGCCGAGCGCCGTCGTCGCGCGGATCGTCGAGACCGAGGCGTACCTGGGGACGAGCGATCCGGCATCGCACGCCTACCGAGGTCCGACGCCACGATCGCGGGTGATGTTCGGCCCGGCAGCGCACCTCTATGTCTACTTCACGTACGGCATGCACCACTGCGCAAATGTGGTCACCGAAGCGGACGGCGTCGCCGGCGCGGTGCTCCTTCGCGCAGCCTCGGTGGAGGAGGGTCTGGACGCGGTGACGGCCCGGCGAGGCGACACCCTTACCCGCTCGGGGCTGCTCCGCGGTCCGGGCAACCTCTGCCGTGGTCTGGGAATCACCCGCGCCGACGACGGCATCGACCTCCTCGATCCGCATTCAAGAATCCACATCGAGCGACGCGCTGGTTCGCCGCCCATCGTCGTCGGGACCCGTATCGGTCTCCGGCACGCCGCTGACCGCCTGCTGCGGTTCAGCTGGCTCGGCGATCCGGCGGTTTCGCGACCAGTTCCCCGCGATCCGGTCGAGACCCGCTGAGCGGACAAAGGAAGGGGCCGGACTGAGCCGGCCCCTTGGATGAATGCACCGTATTGATACGGCAGCCCGGTAAAAATTCCCAGGCCTTTTTGTGGCACCGCAACCGGTGCCGGGTTCGGGGAAACGCCCGGTCCGAACTCCCAGCCCACACAACGCGCACTCGCCCGCTAATGGACCGACCCGGGGGACGCCGATTGCCCAGCGACCTCGACGGGGGCGCCAATGGTTGTGTGATCAGGGGCCCGTCAACCGGGCCTCAACCCTCCGCTCGGCCGTGCCGGAAACGCTGCCAGACGGTTCGCAACATTGAAATAGCTACCTCCGTCTGATTACCGATGCTATCCACAACCATAGACCTGTAGGCGGCGGACGGCAAGGTGCGTGAAGCCTAGACTGGGCTCCAGGCTGCGCTAGAATCGGAACGCCTGTTCGTCTCGGAGGATCCATGTCCGGTCACAGCAAGTGGGCTGGAATCAAGCACAAGAAAGCCATCGTCGATGCTCGTCGCGGCCAGGTGTTCACCAAGGTCACGCGCGAGCTGACCGTCGCCGCGCGCGAGGGCGGCACTGACGTCGAGGGCAATTTCCGGCTGCGCCTCGCAATGCAGAAGGCGCGTGAGGTGAACATGCCCGCGGACAACATCGAGCGCGCAATCCAGCGTGGTGCCGGCGGCAAGGACGGTGTGCAGCTCGAAGAGGTGCGTTACGAGGGCTACGGCCCGCACGGCGTCGCGGTGATGGTCGACACGCTCACCGACAACCGCAACCGTACGGTCGCAGGAATTCGCAACGCCTTCACCCGGTCGGGAGGGGCACTCGGCGAGGCCAACAGCGTCGCTTGGATGTTCAACCAGCAGGGGGTCATCACCGTCGAGGCGGGCAAGCGCGATCCCGAGGAGCTGGCGCTCGAGTTGCTCGATGCGGTCGACGTCGGCGAGGACGGCGACGTGAGTGTGGACGGCGACGAGGTGCTCGTGACCATGGCTCCGTCTCGTTTCGAAGAGGTGAGACGCACGCTCGAGGACCGAGGGTATTCGGTGGACTCGGCGGAGGTGACCATGAATCCCACCACGTCCGTGCCGCTCGACGCATCCCAGGCTCGTCAGGTGCTGCGCCTTCTCGACGGTCTCGAGGAGCACGACGACGTCCAGCAGGTGTACGCCAACGCCGAGATACCGGACGACGTCCTTGACGCTGTCAGCTGACTGCTGCGCCGTCCTGCGCGGATGAGAGTCCTGGGGGTCGACCCGGGGCTTGCTCGCACCGGCGTGGCCATCGTCGAGGGCAGCCCAGGACACCTCGTGTTGATCCATGCGGCGTGCATCGAAACCGTGCCCCAGACGAGTGAGGCGATGCGGCTCGCGATCCTCTTCGACCTGGTGGTTGATGCGTGCACCTCGCTGCGACCAGAGGTCGCAGCTGTTGAGGAGTTGTTCTTCTCGACCAACCGGCGCACGGCGATGCGTGTCAGCGAGGCGCGCGGTGTCGTGCTCTGCGCGCTGGCTCGCGAAGGTGTCGCCATCGCCGAGTACACCCCGACGCAGGTGAAGGAAGCCGTGTGTGGGTACGGCGCGGCACGCAAGCCGCAGGTCGCGCGCATGGTCGCCAATCTGCTTGGCGTGCCTGCAATTCCGGGCCACGACGACGTCGCCGATGCGTGCGCGGTTGCGGTGTGCCACCACCATCGCGGACGCCTCGGTGCGGTAACCCGTCGGGCACGAGACCACCGCGAGAGCGCCCTCGACGTCGCTGTGACCCGCGCACGCGCGGCACTGGTGCGCAGCGCTCCATGATCGCGCTCATACGCGGTGAGCTCGTCCAGCTCGGGGACGACCACGTCGTCATCGACACCGGGGGTGTCGGGTACGAGGTGTTCTGCCATCTGCGCACGATCGCAACGCTGCACACGTCGCGCGACTCGGCGGTGACGCTGTATGTGCACACGAGCGTCAGCGCTGACGCGATCCGCCTCTACGGCTTCGCCACGCAGGATGAGCTGCGTCTTTTCCGACTCCTCATCGGCGTGGAACGCATCGGCCCGAAGGCAGCGCTCGGGATCCTCGGACGGGCGGAGCTCCCGACGCTGGTGCGCGCCATCGGCGAAGGCGACGTCGCACTCGTCGCCACCGTCCCCGGCATCGGACGCAAGACCGCCGAGCGCGTGATCCTCGAGTTGCGCGACAAGGTCGCCTCCCTAGAACCACCCGGGACGCAGCACCCCGCCGCAACCGGTGAGAGCCAGGCGGTCGCCGCGGCGATCGCCGGGCTCGTCGGCCTTGGCTTCCGGGAGTCCGAAGCTCGTAACGCTGTCGCGGCCATCGCCGTCGACGGTGACGGGCACGACGTTGCCGACCTGGTCGGCGCCGCGCTCCGCCGGCTCGACACCGCGGGTGCCGCGAGATGAGCGACGAGCGCGTGGTGAGCCCCGAAGAGCTCGAAGCTGAGCGCGTCGCCGACACGGCACTGCGACCGCGTTCGCTCGACGACTTCGTCGGCCAGGTCGCCATCAAGAACCAGGTCCGCATCCTCGTCGAAGCAGCACGGCAGCGCGGCGATGCTCTCGACCACGTGCTCCTCTATGGCCCGCCGGGGCTTGGCAAGACGACGCTGGCTCAGATCATCGCGGTGGAGATGGGGGTGAACATCCGCCTCACCAGCGGTCCGGCGCTCGAGCACCAGGGCATGCTCGCCTCGATCCTCACCAGCCTCGAGGAGCGCGATGTGTTCTTCATCGACGAGGTGCATCGCCTCAATCGTGCGGTGGAAGAGGCGCTCTACCCGGCGATGGAGGACCTCGCTTTCGACTTCGTCGCCGGCAAGGGCGCGGGCGCGCAAACGCTGCGGCTCACGCTCAATCGGTTCACGGTGATCGCGGCGACGACACGAGCCGGTGCGCTGGGTGCGCCGCTTCGCGACCGCTTCGGGGTCACGTTCCGCCTCGACTTCTACGACGTCGACGACCTGGTGGCCATCGCCAACCGGTCGGCGCGCCTGCTCGGCATCGACCTCGACGCGGAGGGCGCGGCGATGATCGCGAGGCGGTCCCGAGGAACGCCGCGGATCGTCAACCGGCTGCTCCGGCGCGCGCGTGACTACGCCCAGGTGCGCGCCGACGGGCGCATCGACGTCGATGTCGCGACCGCCGCGCTCGACGTCCTCGGGGTCGATTCGATCGGCCTGGACGAGCTCGACCGGCGCGTGCTCGGTGTGCTCTGCGGGACGCTCGGCGGTCACGCGGTTGGGGTTCAGACCATCGCGGTGAGCGTCCAGGAGGACCCGGACACCATCGAGGACGTGGTCGAGCCGTTCCTCATCCGGCGCGGGCTGCTGGCCCGAACCCTGCGCGGCCGCCTCGCGACCGCCGCCGCCTACCAGCATCTCGGCCTCTCCGTTCCAGCCGGCGCTCCAGGGGCGGCGGAGGCGCAGACCGCGCTCTTCGAGCGTTGAGGTCCTCCGACTTCGACTACCCGCTCCCGGCAGAGCGGATCGCGCAGCAGCCCCTCGGCGAGCGCGACGCCTCGCGACTCCTCCATCTGCTTCCTGACGGCAGCCTGGAGGACCGCCGGTTTCTCGAGCTGCCCGACCTGCTGCGTCGGGGCGACCTCCTCGTCGTCAATGACACCCGCGTGCGGCGCGCCCGGCTCACCGGCATCGACCAATCAGGGCAGGTGATGGAGCTGCTGGTTCTCGCGCGTGACTCGGGGGGTGCCTATCAATGTCTCGCGCGTCCCGCCCGGCTGGCCACGCCGGGAGCCGTGATCAACATCGGATCGGATCTCAGGGCCACCGTGACCGGGGTCTCGGCGATGCACCGGGGCGGACGCATGGTCACCTTCGACAGCGACGACCCCGACCGCGCGATCGAGCGGGCGGGGGTGGCGCCGCTCCCCCCATACATTCACACCGAGCTGCACGACCCGGAGCGGTACCAGACCACATACGCAACCGGGGACCCCGATTCCGCCGCCGCCCCGACAGCCGGCCTGCATTTCACGCCATCCGTCATCGAGCGGCTCCGCGGAGCAGGAGTCGGCTGGGCGACGCTCCGGCTCGACGTCGGGCTCGCGACCTTCGCTCCGATTCGCACCGAGCGCGTCGAGGATCACCCAATGCACGAGGAGCGATACGTGCTCCCGGACATCACGGTGCGCGCGATCGAGGAGACGCGTCACGGTGGGGGCCGTGTGGTCGCGGTCGGGACCACTGTGGTTCGTGTGCTCGAGACCTGCGCGCGCCACGGGCAGCTCCGCGCCGAGTCCGGTGCAACCAGCCTCTTCATCCACCCCGGCCACACCTTTCGCGCCATCGACGGTTTGCTCACTAACTTTCATCAGCCACGATCGTCACTGCTTGTGTTGCTCGCGGCATTCGTCGGCGACCAAAGCTGGCGGGACGCGTACGTGCACGCGCTCGACGCGGGCTATCGGTTTTTGTCGCTCGGGGATTGCATGCTCTGCTGGCAGGCGCAGTGACCGCGTTCGCGGTCGATGCCTGGGACGCTGCCGCGCGCACCGGGACGCTCACGACGGCGCACGGCACGGTGCGCACCCCGGCGTTCATGCCGGTCGGAACCCACGCCACGGTGAAAGCGCTGCATCCCGATGAGGTGCGCGCGACGGGCGTCGACATCCTGCTCTGCAACGCGTATCACCTTGCGCTTCGCCCCGGGATCGATCTCATCGAGCGCGTCGGCGGCCTGCATCGCTTCATGGGCTGGGACTATCCGATCCTCACCGACAGCGGCGGATACCAGCTGGTGAGCCTGGTCGAGGTCGCGACCGTCGACGACGACGGCGCCGTCTTCGTCTCGCCGTACGACGGCTCGCGGCTCCGGGTCACGCCCGAGGAAGCGGTGCGCAACCAGGCCCGCCTAGGGGCCGACGTGCTCATGTGCCTGGACCACCCGGTCGCGCATGGCACCGCGCCGGACGTGGCCCGCGACGCGACCGAGCGCACGCACCGCTGGGCGGAGCGCTGCCGGGCGGCGCACCCGGGTGAGGGCCGCCTGCTCTTCGGTATCGCCCAGGGAGGCTTCGATGCGGAGGCGCGCGGCGACTCGGCGCGATTCATCTCCGGGCTCGATTTCGACGGCGTGGCGATCGGGGGCCTCTCGGTGGGGGAGCCGGTGGAGACCATGCTGGCCATGACCGCCGCGAGCGTCGCCGAACTGGCTGCCGACCGTCCGCGCTATTTCATGGGGCTGGGCACGGATTCCGAGCTGCTCGCGGCGGTCGGGCTCGGGGTGGACATGTTCGACTGCGTCGTACCCACGCGCCTTGCGCGGAATGGAAGCGCGATGACCCCCGACGGGCGACTGTCGCTGCGCAACGCCGCGGCCCGCGATGAGGTCGGGCCGATCGACCCGGACTGCCCGTGTGCCGCTTGCGCCGGCTTCTCGCGTGCCTACCTGCGGCACCTCTTCCAGTCGGGCGAGATCCTGGCCCACCGCCTGGTCAGCCTGCACAACATCACCCATCTCGCCAGGCTGATGGACGGCGCCCGGTCGGCGATCCGAGAGGGGCGCTTCGCCGAGTTCCGGGCTGAGCGAGATGGCCGGCTCCTCTCGATGCCCCGGTAGACTGCAGCACAGGTGTTCAGGATCACGCGTTTTCGCCTCGCCGTCGTCCTCCTCGTGGTGGTGGGCGCCTTCTTCATCGACGGCTACAGCCTCATCTACCGGTATCTGGTCGTCCACCAACCGCTCGGCACCACGCTGACCTCGGCGCCAACGTTCCTGGGACGGCAGCTCTACATCCACAAGGGCCTCGACCTCCAGGGCGGCACCGAGCTGACCATCGAGATCTGTCATGGGCTCGACAACCCCACTCCCGACTGCCGCAACGCCCCGCCAAACGGCGCCACCCTGCAGCAGGCACAGCAGGCCACCATCCCGATCATCGACCTGCGCGTCAACTCCCTCGGCGTGTCCGAGGCAAGCGTGCAGGCGCAGGGAGACGACCAGATCCTCGTGCAGCTTCCCGGGGTCAGCCTGCAGCAGGCGGTGCAGACCATCGGCACCACCTCGCGGCTCTACTTCGCCACTCCAGTGGCCGGGGCCCCGACGATTCCGCCGAGCTCGACCCTGATCAGCGACCAGCAGGGTCACTACGACACCACCCAGTTCGGCGACACACTGAGCTATCCGACCGGCTACCACTGGAAGATCGACAACAGCCTCGATGCAACCGACGTCAATGCGGCGACGGTGGGGACCGACGCGAACACCGGGGCGATCACGGTCAACATCAACTTCAACCAGGCAGGCGCCAGCGAGTGGTCGAAGATCACCACCACCGCGTACAACCAGTACCTCACCAACACCAGCAATCCGCCTCCGACGTCGCAGATCGCGATCTTCCTGGACAACCGCGTCCTGACCGCCCCGGTCGTCACCGGCGGCGGGCAGAGCAACCAGACGCAGATCACCGGCAACTTCACTTCAGACTCAGCGACGCAGCTGGCCAGCCTGATCAGCGCCGGCGCGCTCCCAGCCGAGATCACCACGGTCGCGAGCACCTCGGTGAGCGCGACGCTCGGTCAGCAGTCGGTGACCCTGAGCCTCGTCGCCGGCGCGATCGGCCTGCTGATCGTGGTGATATTCATGATCGGGTACTACCGCTTCCCGGGCCTGCTCGCGACCGTCGCCCTCCTCGTCTACGCGGCGATCGTGCTGGCGCTCTTCAAGCTGATCCCGGTGACCCTGTCCCTGGCGGGACTGGCGGGCTTCGTCCTGAGCGTCGGTATGGCGGTGGACGCCAACGTGCTCATCTTCGAACGAACGCGAGACGAATTACGCCATGGGCGAAGCGTGCCCCTTGCGGTCGAGACCGGCTTCCGGCGCGCATTTCCTGCCATTCGTGACAGCAACATCTCGACGCTCATCACCTGCGCGATCCTCGCCATCTTCGGCACCGACGTCATCCGTGGATTCGCGATCACCCTGGCGATCGGTGTCATCGTCTCCTTCTTCACCGCGATCACGATCACGCGGTCACTGTTCGCCTGGGTGCTCACCTGGAGGATCGGAAGGGACCCGCGGCTTTACACAGAGATCCACGAGGAGTTCGCCCAGGCGCCCCCCCGGGGCCGGTTCGACATCGTAAAAAATCGCAACTGGTATTTCCTCGGATCGCTGGCGGTCATCATCCCCGGCATCCTCGCGATTCTGTTCTGGGGCTTCAACCTCGGCATCGACTTCAAGGGCGGCAACGTGATCGACGTCGGCCTCTCACAGCCGGCCACCCAGGCGCAGGTCGCCGCGGTCATGGACAAGGATTTCGCGGCACTGCGGCCGCAGGTCCAGGCCGAGGGGACGACCGGCAATCAGGCGAGTCACTTCGCCATCTCGACGCTGCCCTCCGACAGCGAGCAGCTGCTCCAGATCCAGAGCACCCTCAACAGCAACTTCACGATCGCCACCAACCTGACCACGCATCAACCGGATATCAGCGTGCAACAGGTTGGCCCGACGATCGCGGCCAGCCTGGTGACCGGCGCGATCATCATGATCATCGTCGCCGCCGGGGGGATCGCCGTGTACCTCGCATTCGCGTTCCGGCGGCAGCGCGCGATATCTCCGTGGCGCTTCAGCGCGTGCGCCTTCTTCAAATTGCTCCACGACGTCTTTGTTCTTGCCGGAATCTGGGCGATCCTCGGGCACTTCACCAACTTAGGTCAGGTCGACTCGCTCTTCGTCACCGCGGTGCTGACCTCGGTGGCCTTCTCGATCCACGACACCATCGTGGTGTTCGACCGCGTGCGCGAGAACCTACGCGTCGGCCCGCGCCTGACCTTCGACCAGGTGATCAACCTGTCGACGGTGCAGACCATGACGCGGTCACTGAACACGTCGCTCACGGTCGTGTTCGTGCTCCTGTCCCTGGTCATCTTCGGCGGCGATTCGATCCGCGGCTTCGTGCTCGCGCTGCTCATCGGTATCGTCACCGGTACGTACAGCTCGATCTTCAACGCCAGCACGCTGCTGGTCGCATGGGAGAAGGCTCGCGGATCACGGTCTGTCGCACCACCACCGGCCGGCAGGAGACGGGTCACTCCCCGGACGGCGTAGGTCCAGGCGCCCCACGCGCACCATCACATATGAACAGCGACGACGTTTCCGGCATCGCCTCCCTCCTGCGCCCGTCCTTTGACCATCTCGGCGTCGAGCTTGTCGACGTGCAGTGGTCGGGCCACGGGCGCGGCGCGGTGCTTCGCCTGGTGATCGATCGACCTGACGGCGGCGTGACCCTGGACGACTGCGAGCGGGCGTCCAACACCGCGTCCGCCGTGCTCGACGTGAACGATCCGATCGACCACCCCTACCGGCTGGAGGTGAGCTCACCTGGGGCCGAGCGCCCGATCCGCCGCCCGGAGGAATGGACCGCCGCGATCGGGCGGCGCGTCAACGTGCGGCTGCGCGAGGGCGACTCCGAGCTCGTGCTCGAGGGCAGGCTCACCTCCATCGCCGGCGACGCCGCAGAGATCGAGGTTCGCGACCGCCGGACAACGCGCCCCGCCTCCTTCTCGATCAGCGCCGTGGTTGCGGCCCGAATCGTCGTCGACATCTGATGGCGGCTCCGGCGGTGACCCTGACTGCGCTCCGCGACCTCGCGGCGGCGACGCCGCTCAGCGAGGCGGAGATCGCGAGAGCGGTGGAGCAGGGGGTGGTCACCACCTATCGCCGCCTCGTCGAGGACGATTCGCGCGTCCGAGCTCGGGTGAACCTCTACACGGGCACGTTCGTGGTGTACCGCCTGGACGACGAGGGCATCGAGGAGCTGGTCGAGATCGACATCCCGGACTTCCCCCGGCAGGCCGCGGCGGCCGCTCGCACCGCCGTCGCCGAGCGGCTGGCGAACGTCGAGCAGCGCCGGATCCTCGGCGAGGGGGCCACCCAGCGCGGCGTGCTTCGCGACGCCATCGTCGAGCGCCGTCTGGGCACCATCTGGTACGTCGACGCCGGTGGCGTCCCGGGGATGCTGCCGCCGGAGGAGCAGATCCCGGGCGAGCGTCTCGCGATCCGGGATCACATCAAGGTGGTGATCGTGGAGGGCCGCCGCAAGGGACCCGATGCGGTCGTGGTGGTATCGCGCTCCCATCCGCAGCTCGTCCAGCGGCTCATGGAGCAGGAGGTCCCGGAGTTGCAGGCCGGCCAGGTGGTGATCCGCGCCATCGCCCGCGACCCCGGTCGCCGGACCAAGGTCGCCGTCGACGCGCCGGATGGCGACGTCGACGCCCAGGGAGCGTGCATCGGAAGAAACGGCGTGCGCCAGCGGGCGGTCACCTCCGAGCTCGGCGAGGAGCAGGTGCAGATCGTGGCCTGGTCCGCCGATCCCGGGACATTCGTCATGAACTCGCTCATCCCCGCCGCGGCCCGGGGCGTCGAGCTCGACCTCGAATCGCGGACCGCACACATCTCGGTGGCCACGGATCAGCTCTCGCTGGCGATCGGACGGGGCGGTGAGAACGCCCGCCTCGCAGCGCGGTTGACCGGCTGGCGGATCGACATCCGCGGCGACGAGCCTCAGGAGCCCGACCAAGAGTCCGACGAAGAGTCCGCCGATACGGGGTCCGGTGACGCGGCGCCCGCCGAAGTCGGATCGGGGTGACCACGTCAGATCCGCTCCGGACCTGCGTTGGGTGCAGGAAGGTGCGGCCCAAGAGCGAATTGGCCCGGCTGGCGGTCATCGGCGCCCCTGGGAGGGTTACGCTTGATCCGGCTGGCCGCTCGCCAGGCCGGGGCGCGTATCTCTGCCGGGAAACGGGTATCACCTGTTTGCGCCAGTCACGGCGGCACCGATCCCTGGCGCGCTCGCTTCGGGTCGGGGATGATGTAATCGACGAGCCCACCCTCGCCGCAGCGCTGCGGGAGCTCGTCACGGAGGAATCGACATAGCAACGGTCAAGAAAGTCACCCTGCCGGCAGGTCTCACGGTCGCTGAGCTCGCCGAACGCCTCGAGGTGTCGGGTCCACAGCTGATCAAGTACCTGATGAGCAATGGCGTGATGGCCGCGCTCAACCAGACGGTTGACTTCGACACCGCTGCCCTCGCCGCCGATCACTTCGGTTTCGAGGCGGAGCCCGAGGGTGCCGCCACCGACGCGACGCCAGGCGCGTCCCCGTCGGGACGGCGCCGCCACCCGCTCCTCGACCTGTCCGGGGCTGCTCCTGGCACGCTTGTGCCCCGGCCCCCGGTGGTCGCGGTGCTTGGACATGTTGACCATGGCAAGACCTCGTTGCTCGACGCCATCCGCAAGACCAAGGTCGCGTCCGGTGAGGCCGGAGGGATCACCCAGGTCATCCGCGCCCACCAGGTGGAGCGCAACGGAAGGCTGATCACGTTCATCGACACCCCGGGGCATGAGGCGTTCACCGCCATGCGCGCTCGTGGAGCGGACGTCACCGACGTCGCCATCCTCGTGGTCGCCGCCGATGACGGGGTGATGCCCCAGACCGAAGAGGCGATCCAGCACATCCGCGCGGCGGGCGTCCCCATCGTGGTTGCCATGAACAAGATCGACAAGGACGGGGTCAACCCGGACCGGGTGCTGCAGCAGCTCGCCGATCGAGAGGTGGTGGTCGAGGCGTTCGGCGGCGACGTCCCGGTGGTCAGAACCAGTGCGAAGACCGGCCAGGGCGTCGACGACCTGCTCCAGAGCGTGCTCGACGTGAGCGACGTGTACGTCGAGCCGAAGGCTGATCCGAACGGCCGAGCGGTCGGCACCGTCATCGATTCCCACCTCGAGCGCGGGCGGGGCGCCATCGCGACCCTGGTCGTGCAGAACGGCACGCTGCGCGTCGGCGACAACCTGGTCGCAGGACCGGCCTACGGCAAGGTCCGCGCACTGGTTGACGACACCGGCAAGCGCATCAAGGAGGCGGGACCGAGCACGCCGGTGGTGGTCACCGGCCTCTCCGAGGTCCTCATGGCCGGCGAGATCTTCGAGGTGGTCGAGACCGAGCGCGTCGCTCGCGCCAAGGCCGAGCAGCGCGGCTTCGCCGAGAAGCAGCGCCTGGCGCAGCCGGTGCGCCGGATCACCCTTGCCGACCTCGCCCAGAACATCTCCGAAGGGGAGATGAAGTCGCTCAACCTGGTGCTCAAGGCCGAGGCCAACGGCTCCCTCGAGGCGCTGCGCAGCCAGGTGACCAAGATCGAGGACCCGACGGTCAAGATCAAGGTCGTCGGCGAGGGCGTGGGCGCGGTGAGCGAGTCCGACGTCAACCTCGCCGCGGTGACCGACGCAATCGTCATCGGCTTCAACGTCCGGCCCGACGACCATGCCCGGGCGGCTGCAGAGGAGCAGGGGGTCGACGTCCGCTTCTACGACGTCGTCTACCAGGTGACCGACGACATCGAGAAGGCCGTCAAGGGCCTGTACCAGCCGACCATGATCGAGGTCACCCAGGGCCGCGCCGAGGTCCGGCGCGTCTACCAGGTCGACGGCAAGCCGGCGATCGCAGGCTCGCACGTGCTCGATGGCCGGATCACCCGCAACGCGACCTGCCGGGTCATCCGCGACGGTCGGGAGATCGCCCAGAGCCGCATCGACGCCCTGAAGCGCTTCAAGGACGACGTCCGGGAAGTGACCCATGGCTACGACTGCGGTATCACCCTCGCCGACTTCAGCGACTTCCATGAGGGCGACATCCTCGAGGCGTTCACCATGGAGCAGCAGAACGCATGACGCTTCGCTCCGGAGCTCGCAGCCCGCGCCGCGAGCGGGTGGGCGAGCAGCTTCGCGAGGAGATCTCGGCCATGATGCTGACCGAGATCAAGGATCCGAGGGTCCGGTTTGCGTCGATCTCGCGCGTCCGGATGAGCCCGGACCTGCGCGAGGCGTGGCTGGCGGTGAGCGCGCTCGGTGACGATGCCGAACGTCAGAACGTGGTCGCCGCGCTCGGCCACGCCGAGGGGTACCTTCGTGCTCAACTGGGCAGGCGGCTCGAGAACCTGAGGAGCATCCCCCGGCTCCATTTCGAGCTCGACGAATCGATCGCTTACAGCGTGCGGGTGAGCGCGCTCCTCAGAGACCTCGCCGGCGAACGCCCCGACGAGGCAGTCGTGGAGGTTCCCGAGTGACCGTTGCAGCCCCCGCTGTCTGGCCGCGTCTCGAGGACGTCGTGGATTCGATCCGCACCATCGTGCAAACCAGCGATCAGGTCACCTGCCTTGCGCACAAGGACGCGGACGCCGACAGCCTCGGGTCCGCGCTCGGCTTCGCGATTGCGCTGCGCAGCATCGGGCAGAAGGTTCGTGTCGTGGTCCCCGAACCGCTTCCCCGGCTGCTCGAGTACCTGCCCGGTTTCGAGACCGTCGAGGTCGGCGGGGCGCCGCTCGGCGACACGGTGTTCACCTTCGACTGCGCCACGCTGGGGCGGTTCGGCGAGCGCCGTGCCGAGGTCGAGCACGCGAGCATCGTGGTCAATATCGACCACCACCTCAGCAACACCGCCTTCGGCACCATCAACCTCGTCGACGCGGCGGCCAGCGCGACCGGTCAGGTGATCTACGGGCTGCTCCGCGAGCTGGGCGCTCCGATCAGCCCAGCGGTCGCGACCAACCTGTACGCCGCGCTGTTCACGGACACCGGCGGCTTCCGGCACGAGAACACCACCGAGGAGTCGCTCCGCCTGGCCGCCGCCCTGGTCGCCGCCGGAGCCGACCCCGGATGGGTCGCGCTGAAGAGCTACAAGTCGCGTTCCCTGGCGCAGGTGCGCCTGGAAGGCCTTGCCATCGCTCAGATGCACTCCGAGATGAACGGACGCCTGCTCTGGTCCGAGGTGACCATCGCCATGCTCGAACACGCCGGCGCAGACATGCAGGACGCCGAGGGCATCATCGACGCGCTCCAGAGCATCGATACCATGCAGATCGCGATCCTCTTCAAGCAGCACACCGCCGACCGCAGCAAGATCAGCGTGCGCACCCGCGAGCCCATCGACGCCACCGAGGTCTGCACACCGTTCGGAGGTGGAGGCCACCGGCGCGCAGCCGGCGCCGAGTTCGGGGACCCGCTGCCCATCGCCGAGCGCAGGGTGCTCGAGGTGGCTCGCCGGTTGATCGACTCAACCCGGTGACCGGCGTCGCCGCACCGGGCGCCGGCCCACGGTCCGGGTCGGCTGTCGCGCGCCGCGGAGGCGTGCTCCCGCTCGACAAACCTGCGGGGATCACGTCGTTCGACGCCATCCGCCAGGTCCGGCGCATCCTCGGGGAGCGCCGCGTCGGGCATGCGGGAACGCTCGATCCGAGGGCGACCGGTCTGCTCCCGATCTGCGTCGGGCGCAGCACCCGATTCGTCGACTACTTCCACGCTCAGCCCAAGACGTATCACTGCGTGGTGCGCCTCGGGGAGCGGAGCGACACCTGCGACACCGAGGGCGTGGTCGTGACCGGGGCGGATGCGAGCGCACTCACCGCCGACCAGATCCGTTCGGAGCTGACCCGCTTCAGCGGGGAGATCGACCAGATTCCCCCGATGCACTCGGCGGTCAGGCACGAGGGCAAGCACCTCTACGAACTTGCGCGGGCGGGCGAGGAGGTCGTGCGCGAGGCTCGGCGGGTGACCATCTACTCCGCGGAACTGGTCGATTTCCGCCCCGGCATCGTCGCCGAGGCTGAGATCGTCGTGGTGAGCGGCAAGGGCGCGTACATGCGCGTCCTTGCGGCGGATCTCGGGGACGCCCTCGGCATCGGCGGGCTGCTCGGCTGGCTCGCCCGGACCAGCTACGGAACCCTTGAGCTCGGGTCGGCGATCACCCTCGAGCAGTTCGAGGCGATGAACGAACCTTGGCTGGCGCTCCTCCCACCTGAGGTCGCCGTGGCGCATCTGCCGCTCGTCAACCTCGGGCCGGCGCAGGTGCAGCAGATCCGGCGCGGCCAGTCGGTGTGGCTTCCCCGCTCGATCCTGCCGGACGTCTCCGGCGAGTGCCGGATGCACGATCCCACCGGAGAGCTGATCGGCATCGGAGAGCTCAACGGGGGCCTGCTCCGGCCGACCAAGGTGCTGGCCGGCTGACGTCGCGATGGAACTGCTCCATGAGTTCCCCGCGCGGGACGCGGGCAGCCCAGGGTCGGTGGTGACGATCGGGAGCTTCGACGGCCTTCACATCGGTCACCGGCGTCTGCTCGAGCGTGTGCGCACCGCCGCCGCGCGGGACTCGATGACCCCGGTCGCGGTCACCTTCGATCCCCATCCGCGCTGCGTCGTCGATCCCTCGGGATGCCCTCCGCTGCTCTGCAGCCTCGACGACCGCATCGAGCTCCTGCGCCGGGCGGGCGCGGAGCGGGTGGTCGTCGTCCCGTTCACCCGCGAGTTGAGCGCATGGAGCGCGGATCGCTTCGCCACCACGCTCATCGAGAGCCTCGGGATGCGCCGGCTCATCGTCGGGCCTGGGTTCGCGCTCGGTCGCGGCCGTGAGGGCAACCTCGAGTTCCTCGCACGTCTGGGCAGGCGGCACGGGTTCAGGGTGGTCACGGTGGCGCCGGTGAGGCGCGGCGGACGCCCGGTGTCGTCCCGGCGCGTTCGGGAGGCGATCGCCGCAGGGAGCTTCGCGGAGGCAATTTCCATGCTCGGCCGCCCCTACGTGCTCGAGGGCATGGTCGAACGTGGCGAGGGTCGCGGCGCCGGCCTCGGGGTTCCGACCGCCAATCTCGGCGTCGAACCGTCGCGCTGCATCCCGGCGGCCGGCGTCTATGCCGGATGGCTCGACTTCGGCGAGGGCTGGCGACCCGCTGCGACCGGGATCGGCACCCGGCCGACCTTTGGTGGCGGTTCGGTGACCATCGAGGCCCACGTCCTGGATTACGACGGCGACCTCTACGGACGCAAGGTCCGGCTCGCGCTGCGACGCCGGCTCCGTCCCGAGCGCGCATTCACATCGATCCCGGCGCTCCAGGTGGCGATGGCGCGCGACATCGCGCAGACCCGTGCGGTGGTGCGGCGATTCGCGCAGCCGGTATGACCTCAACCGCCTTCGACGAAGTCCCGCGCTTTGCCTCAGCCGACGCATCATGCGCAGCGAAGGGGCAGGCCGCTCGGCGACGATCTCCTGTTAGACTTGCGGCGAACAATCGTGCCAATCGTTAGATCCAAATCCGAGATAATCGCGGAGCATCGGCGCCACGACACGGACACCGGCTCCACGGAGGTCCAGGTCGCAGTGCTGTCTGAACGTATCAGCTCGCTCACTGAACACCTTCGCGATCACCCCAAAGACCATGCGTCGCGGCGCGGGTTGCTCAAGCTCGTCGGCCAGCGCCGCCGGTTGCTGGACTACCTGTCAGGGACTGATGTCGAGCGCTATCGCGCCCTGATCGGCCGCCTCGGTCTGCGCCGATAGTGTCAGTCGCGGCCACAAACACGACCCAAGAAAACACACACCATCAACCGACCCGGTGCCGGCATCTTCCGGCGACGTCGCACTCACAGGTGAGACGTTGGGGTCCGCGTATCAGGAAGCGGTGCCGCAGCTGCAGCGCGAGCCGTACAGCCTGATGCCCAGTCCCCAACACCTCACCGCTGTAGAGCGCGGCGAAGCGGACGTCTTCCGGCGCGGGTCACCACCAGGAGATATGCGTGGCCATCCCCGACAACCTCAAGAAAACATTTGAAACGGACTACTGCGGCAAGCGCCTGATCGTCGAGACCGGGTACATCGCCGAGCAGGCAAACGGCGCGGTGATGCTGCGCGTCGGCGACACCGCATTGCTGGTCACCGCGGTCGCATCGAAAGCGCCGCGAGAGGGCATCGACTTCTTCCCGCTGACCTGCGACTACGAGGAGAAGCTCTACGCCGCCGGCCGGATCCCGGGATCGTTCCCCCGGCGTGAAGGACGGCCCAGCGAGGCCGCGACGATCACCAGCCGGATGATCGACCGCCCGATGCGACCGCTCTTCCCCAAGGACTTCCGCAATGACGTCCAGATCGTCGCCACTGTCCTCAGCACCGACCAGGAGCAGGACCCGGCGACGCTCGCGGTCACCGGCGCCTCGTGCGCGCTGCAGATCAGCGGCATTCCCCATGCGGGACCGGTCGCGTGCGTTCGCGTCGGCATGCTCGACGGGCAGCTGATGCTCAATCCGACCCTGACGCAGATCAACGAGTCCGCGCTCGACCTCATCGTCGCGGGCACGTGGGATGCGATCGTCATGGTGGAGGCCGGAGCGCATCAGATCTCCGAGCGCACCATGCTCGACGCGCTGCGCATGGCCCATGGCGAGATCCGCAAGCTCGTGGAGTTCCAACGGGGCCTCCACGACGCGATCGGCAAGCCGACCATGAGCTACCCGTCGCAGAAGATTTCCCCGGAGATCACCGCGGCCGTGCACGAGTTCGTCGCCGATCGCGTCGGCAGCGCCGCGCGCAACCCCGACAAGGCGTCACGCGAAGCCGCGCTCGATCAGCTCCAGCAGGAGTCCGTGAGCGCACTCGAGGAGCGCTTCCCCGACGGCCGTTCCGACATCGGCAAAGCCTACGAGTCCGAGGTCAAGAAGGCAGTGCGTGCCGCGATCCTCACCGAAGGCATCCGCCCCGACGGACGCCGCACCGACGAGATCCGGCCCATCTGGTGCGAGGTCGGGGTGCTTCCACGCACCCACGGATCGGCGCTGTTCACGCGCGGACAGACCCAGGCGCTCTCGGTGGTCACCATCGGTTCCGGCCAGGATCAGCAGAAAATCGACGGGCTCGGCCTCGAGAACTTCAAGCGCTTCTTCCACCACTACAACTTCCCGCCATTCTCGGTCGGGGAGGCGCGGCCCCTTCGTTCCCCGGGCCGCCGCGAGATCGGCCACGGCGCGCTTGCGGAGCGCGCGGTGCACAACGTGATGCCGGAAGAGGAGAAGTTCCCCTACGTGGTGCGCATCGTCAGTGAGATCCTCTCGAGCAACGGCTCGACGTCGATGGCATCAGTGTGCGGCTCGTGCCTTGCGCTCATGGACGCGGGCGTCCCTCTGGTGGCGCCGGTCGCGGGAATCGCGATGGGACTGATCACCGACGAAGGTGCCGAACACGCAGCCATCCTCAGCGACATCCAGGGCATGGAGGATGCGCTCGGTGATATGGACTTCAAGGTCGCCGGCTCGGCGACCGGGATCACCGCGATGCAGATGGATTGCAAGATCAGCGGCTTGAGCTGGGACCTTATGGAGCGGGCACTCGAGCAGGCTAGGGTCGGCCGCATGCACATCCTCGGCAAGATGACCGAGGTGCTTGCCGCGCCGCGGTCCGAGCTGAGCCCATGGGCACCTCGCATCGAGGTGATCAACATCAACCCCGACAAGATCCGTGACGTCATCGGCCCGGGCGGCAAGATGATCCGCAAGATCGTCGAGGAGACCGGCGCCCAGATCGACGTCGAGGACGATGGCCGCGTCTTCATCGCGTCGGCCAACGCGGCGTCGCGCGAGCAGGCGGTGGCGATGATCCACGACCTCACCGACGACATCGAGATCGGCAAGATCTACAAGGGCAAGGTGTCGCGCCTCATGGGCTTCGGCGCCTTCGTCGAGATCATGCCGAAGAAAGAGGGCCTGGTCAGGATCGGTCAGCTCGCCGAACACCATGTCGACAAGGTCGAGGATGTGGTGAACATCGGCGACGAGATCATGGTCAAGGTCATCGAGGTCGACGATCGCGGCCGCGTCAACCTCTCGAGGCGTGAGGCGATCCGCGATCTCTCCAAGCAGCAGCACGAAGCCGGCGGAAACGGCGCCGGCGGGCCTGCATAGCGAGCAACCCGGTGCGGTCTGACCGGCCGGCCATCGCCGTCGTCGGCGCCACCGGCGCCGCCGGCGGCACGCTCGTGCGCATCCTCGGTGAGCGTGCGTTTCCGGCGTCCGCGCTCGAGCTCTATGCCAGCGCTCGAAGTGCCGGCCGTCGGGTGAGCACGTACCTTGGTGACGTCGCCGTGCGTGAGCTGAGCGGTGATGCGCTCCGCGGCGCCGACATCGTGTTCTTCGCAGCGGGTGCAGGGACATCGCGGCGCCATGCCCCGGGGGTGGCCGACGCAGGCGGCGTCGCGGTCGACAAGTCGAGCGCCTACCGGATGGATCCCGCAGTCCCGCTGGTCGTCCCCGAGGTGAATGCCGAGCAGCTCGGCAGGCATCGAGGCATCGTGGCCAATCCCAACTGTGTGGCGATCCCGCTGAGCATCGTGCTCGCGCCGCTGCAGCGCGCCTATGGCCTGCGCCACGTGACCGCGGCGACCTACCAGGCCGCCACGGGGGCGGGCCTCGGCCTTGCTGATGAACTCGAGGCGCAGGCCCGCGACGACGCGGCGCGCACGATGCCGACCGCGACCGTATACCCGCACGTCCTCCACGACAACGTGGTCCCGGGGGGGTGGGCAATGCAAGGTGCCGACACCGAGGAGGAGGTCAAGGTGATCGCCGAGACGCGCCGCGTGCTCGATGCACCCGACCTGCGCATGAGCGTCACCACGGTTCGGGTGCCGGTGACGATCGGGCACAGTGCCGCCGTGTGGGTGGAGCTCGACGCCGACGCGGACCCCGACGACGTGCGCGCGCTGTTGCGCGAGTCCCCGGGAATCGTGGTCATCGACGATCCCGCCTCACAGCGATACCCGATGCCCCGGGCGGTCGCCGGCACCGATGACGTTCAGGTGGGCCGGGTCCGCCGCGATGCCGGGACCGAGAACGGCATCGCGCTCTTCTTCAGTGCCGACAACCTGCGCAAGGGTGCCGCGACCAATGCCGTGCAAGTTGCGGAGCTGCTGCTCCGCGAGCGCTGACGCACCGCATGAATCGCCCGAAGACGCCCGGCGTCGTGCTCTAAACTCCGCCAATGGTGGCGACGACCGAAGAGGTCCTCGAGCTCCACGGACGGGTGCGCGAGTGCACCGCATGCCCGTTGCACCTCACGCGCATCCAGGCGGTTCCCGGGTACGGCCCGGCGACCGCGCGGGTGATGGCGGTCGGGGAGGCCCCGGGCGAGAACGAGGATCGGGAGGGCAAACCCTTTGTTGGCGCGGCCGGCCGCCTTCTGACCAGCCTGCTGGAGTCGGTCGGGCTGGATCGGCGCGACATCTACATCACCAACATCGTGAAGTGCCGGCCCCCCCGGAATCGCGATCCCGAACCGCTCGAGGTCGAGGCCTGCAGCCACTACCTCGATGAGCAAATCGGGCTCCTGCAGCCGGACGTCATCCTCCTGCTCGGACGGCACGCGCTGCAGCGTCTCCTTCCCGGCGCCGGGGGCATCTCGCGTCTCCACGGCGAGCGTGTCCGTCGCGACGATCGCGTGTACGTCCCCCTGTTTCACCCTGCGGCCGCGCTCTACAACGGTGGTCTCAAGGAGACGCTCGAGGCGGACATGCGGCGTGTCCGCGGCTACCTGGCCGATGCCGAAGCAACGCGAGCCCGGCGCGCCGGAGGGGCTTCCGCGTCCGAGCTGCGCAAGGTCGCGGCCACAGCCGGCGGTGATCAGATGGATCTCTTTTGAGCGAGGCGCTCGGGTCGGCGCAGCTCACGCTGATCCCTCTCGGCGGGCTCGGCGAGATCGGTCGCAACATGATGGCGCTCAGCTTCGGCGAGGACATCGTGGTCATCGACACCGGGTTGATGTTCCCCGAACAGGAGATGCTCGGCGTCGACCTGGTGATCCCGGACATCGCATGGTTGCAGGAGCGCGTCGGCAATATCCGCGGCATCGTGCTGACCCACGGCCACGAAGATCATATCGGTGCGCTCCCATACGTGCTGCCGCGCCTCCCCGTGCCCGTTTACGGCACCGCGTTGACGCTCGGATTCCTGCGCAACAAGCTGCGTGAGCACGGGCTCATCGAGACCACCGAGCTGCACACGGTGCGCCCCGGCGATACGCGCACGCTGGGCTGCTTCGAAGTCGAATGGGTGCACGCGACCCACTCGATCCCTGACGCGTGCGCACTCGTGGTGCGAACCCCCGTCGGCGTCATCGTTCACTCGGGCGACTTCAAGATCGACACCACCCCGGTGCACGGCGAGCCGCCCGACCTTGCACGACTGGCTCGCATCGGCGACGAAGGTGTGCTCCTGCTCATGAGCGACAGCACCAACGCGGAGCAGGAGGGCACGACCCCGAGCGAGCGCAGCGTCGGCGAAGGGCTCGCGCCCATCTTCGCCGCGGCGGAGGGCCGGATCCTGATGGCGACGTTCGCCTCCAACATCTCACGCCTGCAGCAGGCGATCAACGCCGCACAGGCGTGTGGACGGCGCTGCTTCATCGTCGGCCGTTCGATGCTCAAGAACATCAAGGTGGCCGAGGAGCTCGGATATCTGCACGTACCGCCCGGGATGTTCGTCAATCCGAAGGAGCACGAACGCCTTCCCGACAACGAGCTCGCCATTCTCTGCACCGGCGCGCAGGGGGAGCCGCTGTCGGCGCTGGTGCGCATCGCCGCGGGCGAGCACCGCATGGTCAGCCTGCGCGAAGCCGACACCGTGATCATCAGCGCGAACCCGATTCCGGGAAACGAGGAGTCGGTGCACCGGACGATCAACAACCTGTACCGGCGCGGCGCACGCGTCTTCAACTCCTCGCGACATGGGGTGCACGCCTCCGGGCACGCCAGCCGCGAGGAGCTCAAGCTGCTGCTCACGCTGACGCGACCGCGGTATTTCATCCCCGTGCACGGGGAGTACCGTCATCTCGCCCTCCATGCCGCCCTGGCTCGTTCTGTCGGGATCCCCGCGGAGCGGGTCCTCGCCATCGACAACGGCACGGTGATCGCGCTCGACGAGCATGGCGTCCGGCCCACCGGCGAGCGGGTGCGAACCGGGTATGTGTATGTCGACGGGCTCAGCATCGAGGAGGCCGGGGACGTCGTCTTCCGTGATCGGCAGCAGCTCGCCCAGGACGGGGTCATCCTGGTGGTGGTGACCGTCGAACGATCCAGCGGCGCAGTGGTCGGAGGCCCCGACCTGGTGTCCCGCGGGTTCGTCGCGGACGATGCCGACGCGCTCTTCGACGAAGCACGAGAGCACGTCCTGTCGCTGGTCTCGCGGCTCACCCCCGACGCCGGGTACAACGCCTGGCAGGGGGCGATCCACGAAGGACTCTCGCGCTTCCTCTACAAGAAGACCAAGCGCCGGCCCCTGATCCTGCCCCTGGTCACCGAGGTCTGAGGCCGAAAGCAAGTCTCCACGACAACACATTCGTGTAGTATGGGCACGGATGTTCGCCGTGTTCCGCCTGGCCGACCCGGTCGCCCGGGTACCCGCCGCCGCATTTGCGGAGGCCGATTTGCTGATAGCATCGGGCCCGATCCAGGGGCCCCGGTAGCCCGTCTTCCACACGTTCCACATCGAGTTCACGATATGGCTCGCTCCGCCCCAACCCGCCCCACACGCAAGCGCACGCCGTCGCGACGTGCGCCCGCGCGTTCCCGGTCGCGCGCGCCGTCGCGAACCCCACTGCTGCATCGCGACCTGCGCCGTGAGCTGACCGGGATCGGAGCGATCGGCGCCGGGGTGATCCTCGCCGCAGTGCTCATCCTTCCCGGCGGTGGAGCGGTCGCCGGACCGGTGCACGACGGGCTCTTCGTCGCTTTCGGGGTGGGAGCCTGGCTCGGCGTCGCCGGCCTGGTCCTGACGGGCGTGCGGCTGAGCATGACCCCCGAGTGGCGAGCCGGAACCCTCGCTGCGCTGGGCAGCGCCATCGCGATGCTCGCGCTGCTGGGCTTGATCGGGATGGTCGGCGGCGACGCGGGCGCCCTGGGGAGCTGGATCGGCTCGGGCGTGCAGCGCGTTCTCGGTGGTGCCGGGGCGGGCGCGGCGCTCATCGTCGTCACCCTGCTCGGCGTGATCCTGGCCACCGACCTCCGCACCGGGACGGTGGTTCGGGCGCTCGGCCGCTGGTTCGCTGCCGAAGGAGACGGGCTGCGTCGCGGTCGCACCGACAAGGTCGCCGGTGGACGCGCGCGCGCCTTCCCGCCGCCGGCGCCGGAGCTTTTCAAGGAGCCGTCCAAAGAGCTCACC
>CABEDX010000074.1_pt1 | contig 35551 bp, 32 predicted proteins | sample 3132991 | NCBI WGS metagenome assembly CABEDX01 (sample SAMEA5534332, study PRJEB31848) | metagenome | biome: tundra; feature: field; material: soil | place: USA | collected 2013-05 | depth 0.15 m
TGCCTGAGGGGTGCGTCGCCGCCGCCTCAGGCACCGAGACCCACGCCCGCGCCGGCGAGCTGCGCCGTGGTCGGCTCGGCGCAGCAGAACCACGGCTCGCTCAACCGAGGCGGAGCGACCCGCTCCGGTGGGAGCGGCGCCTCTGCGTCCCGCCAGGCCAGCCCCGACCCTGCGGCAACCTCGGCGGACAGCCGGCGGATCGCCGCATGGGTCGAACGCGGGGACACCCCGGCATCGGTGTCGGCGGCAACCAGCGCAGCGATCTTCGCTTGCAGCGCATCCATCACCGGATCGGGATGCTGCCAGAGATGGCTGAAACCTTCGGGGTCGTAGCCGAGCAGATGCTCGCGCATCTCCGGCAGCTCCAGCAGCAGTGAGCCCGGAGGCACCAGGAGGCGAATGCTCAGCTGCACCGGGTCGACGCTGTCGATGAGGTCGTTGCCGGCAATCATGTCGAGCAGATCGAGTTGGTCGCGAAGCGTGCTCCACGGAGTAAACGGCAGCAGGGATGGCCGGAGTTCAATCCCCAATGCCCGGCAGAGGCGGAGCGCGGTCAGAACATCGTCGGGCGAGTGTCGCTTGTCGAGAAGCCCGAGCACACGGGGACTGGTGGACTCCACCGCCGAGACGATGAAGAGCAGTCCGAGGTCACGCAGTTCGGCGATCACCTCGGGGTGCTCGAGGATGTGCTCCACCTTGGTGGTGATATCGAAGGTGAGCTCGGGGCAGCGTGCATGCACTGCGCGGACAACCGCGAGCGCATGCGGCACGGCGTTGAGAAAATCCGGGTCACCGAAGGTGAGGTGGCGCATCCCGTCATCCCAGAGCCGGGCGACGTCATCCACGAGTACCTCGCGCTGCCACACGCGAATCCGCCCGTCGTACACCGCCGGGACGGGGCAGTGGCGGCACCGATGCACGCACCCACGAGTCGCCTCCACGTAGCCGGTGACCCGCTCCTCGCCATCCATACGAAGCCGGGTGTACCGACTTAGCGGGGGGAGAAGGTCGCGAGCGGGCAGCGGGAAGTTGAGCCGATCGAGCACGACGGTCCGTGGATCGGGGGTGCCGTTCGCGACACCGACCAGCGCGTGTTCGTATTCGCCTCCGAGCAGCGCGTCAACCAGCCCCGGTTCGAGCGCGGGTCCGCAGAGCGGGGCATAGAGGCCGAAGAGCACGAGGCGCACCAGGTTCCCCCGGCGGGCGCGAATGGCACGGGCGACGGGAACGGCCATCCGCATGGCCGTGTGCATCGGGACCGCGATGGCCACGAGCTCCGGCGCGTCGAGGTCCGCATCATCCAGGGTCTGCACGGAGAGGTCCACGGCGCTGACGTGATGCCCCGCCGCACGCAGGAAGGCCGCGGCCGAGGCAACGTGGAGGGGCTGATGGCCAAGCTCGTAGCACGAGACGAGCAGAACCCTCACCTGGGGTGATCCATACCTACTGGTCATGATGGCACCGGCGGGTAGTGCCAAGGCTCACGCGAGGAGGTTGAGACTGATGTCCGATTCAGAACCCGATGGGGGAGGACTCCCGGCCGGAACCATCCTCGAGCGCCTGCAAGACCTCCAGGGCTGGACGCTGGATGACGGGAAACTGCTCAAACTGTATCGGTTCCCGGACTTCGTGACCGCGGTCGGATTTGTCGACCGGGTGACCGTCGTGGCCGAGGAACAGAACCACCACCCTGACCTCGCCATCACATGGGGAAAGGTGACCGTGCATCTGCGGAGCCACGATGTCCGGGGGATCACCGGCCGCGATTTCCGGCTTGCCGCGGCAATCGATGTCATCTATGACGCCGGGAGCGCCGACCAGGAGAGCGAGTAGCCGTCAGGCGCCCGCGTGCGGCCGTGATCCCCGCCGCATGGCAGGGATCAGGACCGACGCGACGGCAACGTGCATGAGGACAAGGGTGACCTTTGTCGACGTCGAGACACCCGCGGTGAGTGGAAGACTGACTGAGACGAGTACGGCGACAACCGCCACCGCGGTCCAGATCGAGCGGGCACGGGCGGTGCGGCGCTCCAGCCATGCGAGAAGTCCCCAACCAGCGAGAGCGCCAATCACGCTTGCGCCGATCACATAATCGAGCCCGACGCTCTGCGGAGCCGATGCGCCGAATCGCACCAGGAGGTGAACGCCGAGCAGCGGCACCGCGATCGCCCAGATCGCGGCAGCAGCGATCGCGGCTCCGGCGACGGCCATTGCGCGGATACCGGTCGGCCGAGCAATGGCCGGGGCAGCAGATTCCATGGTGGTGGTCATGGCCATAGCGGTGCTCCTTGTTCGTCGGTTGATGTCACCGCGTGGCCACCAGGGGTCGCCGCGCGGTAAACTTAGTTAGGCGTCTAAGATTAGGCGTCTAACTATCTGGGAGTCAAGGGTCAAGGACTCAACCGGTCCAGACCCACGAGGTCGAGGAGTCAGGAGGTCGCCGATGAACTTTGGTCAGGCAGACGCTCTCAACGAGGCGATCCGTGCGATCGGCATCCGCCACCGCGCTCTCTCGGTCGCGGCGCTGGCTCCGTTCGGCATCCACCCGGGCCACAAGCTCATCCTTCTCGAGCTCGAGACCGCAGGCCCGAGCACTCAGGCGCAACTTGCCGCGGCAAGCGGGTACGAGCCCCCAACCATCACCCTCAGTGTCCGGCAGCTCGAGGAGGCGGGCCTCGTCGTGCGCCGTCCGTCGAGCACGGATCGGCGCGCCACCGTCGTCGAGTTGAGCGAGCAAGGACGCGCCCTCCTCCCGAAGCTCAAGGCGGTGTGGCGCCGAGTTGCCGAGCAGACGGTCGCAGGGCTCAAGTCGACAACGGTCGACCAGCTCACCGACGTGCTGGCCGACCTGGCGTCGAGCCTGTCCGCGGTTGACGTTCCGGCTACGGATATCCCGCGCTACGTCCCCAGGAAGCGTTGATGCGCAGGGATCAGCGCGTCACTTGACGACGGCCGCGCCGGCTGCGTTGATCACTTCCCATTTGGCGCCGAACGCATCGATGTTCTCGCCGTTGGCCATGCCGGGTCCCGAGTCAGCGATGAAGGAGTAGAGCGGGTGACCGTGATACGTCACCTGCAGGGTGCCGTTCTGGCGCTTGATCGTGCCGAGCAGGCTCTGAGAGATGCCAGTCGCCGCTCGTGGGGTGCCGGCCGTCGTCAGGGGCGGCCAGTTCTGCGCGCACGACCCGCTGCAGGTTGACATCGATGTGGTGTCACCCAGGAACATGTAGAGGGTGTTGCCGTTGGGTCCGACGAGAATCGGTCCGAGACTGCCGACGCTGCGCCACGCGGTTACGGTGCCGGGGGCGGATGCCGGAGGTGGTGCAGCCGCTGTCGGCGTTGGGGTTGGCGTTGGTGGCACAGGCGTAGCGACGGCAGTAGGTGCCGGTGTTTGTGGCGCTGCAGTTGGGGTCGCTGGAGTCCCACCGAGTGTGCCGGCGGTTGACGACCCGCACGCAGCGAGCACGAGCAAACTGAAGGTTCCGCCGAACATCACGAGGTTTCGTTGCATTGATTGGTGCTCCGCGGTCATCGCCGCATATCTGTCCGACTCCTGAGTCGGCTTCGAACATCGATACGCGCAGCGGTTACGGACCTTGTGCAACGAAAGGTCCCCGCAATGTTACGGCGTCAGGTCGTGTAACCCTGCTGAGTATGTATCTCTCTGAGGCAACGTCTGATACGGATGCATCAGTGAAATTGCGTGCGTCCGCATCTGGTCGAGGATCAACCAGTTGCGTGACCATGTGAAGACGCCCAGTTGGGTACAACTCACACGCGGAGACACGACCTCATGAGCACCGACACAACGCCGCAGACGACCGGCCGGCGCGTCGTCGCCATCGCCGGCTGCATCGTCGCATCATGCGGCATGCTCATCTTCGGCTCCATCCCGGCTGCCGCAGCCAGTGGCACACAGGTCGTCACCGGCGCAACGACCGGCGGCGTCTTGAGCATCACCGCACCCGGAGCGCTGGCGCTGCCAACGCTGGTGGGCGGCAGCGCCACTGTTGCGACGGATCTCGGGAGTGTGAGTTGGACTGACACGCTGAACGACTCCATTGTTTCGAGTGTCACGCTCGCGGCGACCAACCTCTGGCATGCTGCGGGTGCCGGGCTGTATATCCCGTGGGCGGACTTCACCATCCACGTGGATCCAAATCCCACCGCCGGTGGCATGAACACGGGCTCCGCTGTGGTGGTTCCGCCAGGGAGTCCCTATGTGCTCGCCGGCACCGCGACGACGGACTTTGGCACGTACTCAACGGCGATCACGCTTGCGACCGCGTCGGCAACCAGCGAAGGCACATGGACTCAGGCCAACAACCAGATTGTCGTGGATGTGCCCGCAAACACGACCCCAGGGACAGCCTTTTCCGCGACGATCCAGTACACGGTCACGGGATAAACGCGTTCCAGGTGAACCGAGACCACGTGGTGCGTCACCGGCGACGATAAGTTGTAGGTGCCGTCACAAGTCGACATAATTGGTGCCTTCCTGTGACGGCGCCGTCGGTGCGAGGCACATAGGCTTCAGCTGAAGGAAGAGTTGAAGATTGGGTCGATAGCGCGTCGTTCAGCGGCAGGTATCCGAACGGTCGCTGTGATTGGTTGCCTCGTGCAACTGGGCGCAGGCATCCTCTTGGCGCCGGCTGCTCAGGCTGCCTCGGCGTCCCCGACGCCGGCCGATGGTCAGCTTTTCGGCATTCACCCCGTCGAAGAGGGAAGCACGACGCTTCCCGGAGGCCATTTCAATTTCGCTGTCCTGCCAGGCCAGCGCATCACTGACGGAGTCGTTGTCGAGAACCTCTCGAACCGGATACTCAGGTTCCACGTATATGGTGCGGATCTGATCACGGCGACGGGTGGTGGTCTGGCCCCTGCGCAGTCCACCGACACGATGCGCAGCGTTGGAGCCTGGATCACGGTGTCGAGGACGATGGTGAGCGTGGCCGCCCATGGCCAGGTCACGGACACCTTCACCCTGAGCGTTCCGACAGGCGTGACGCCCGGCCAGCACCTGGGCGCTGTCGTCGTTTCCGCTGACGTTGGCACGACGTCTCAAGGGAATCCGATCGAGGCGCGGGCCGCATTGATCACTGTCGTGTCGACGCCGGGCGTCTCGCATCCGTCCGCCGAACTGAGCTCGCTCCGCGGCTCGACAGCGCTTGCAGGACAGGTCAGCTTTGCAATCACTCTATCCAACCACGGCAATGTCCTGCTGACCTACTCGGGTGCGATCAGCGTTGTGGACGGCGATGGTCGCCGCATTGCGCGGTTGCCGTTGACCCCCGCGAATGCCTACGTCGTGCCGGGCGGGCACGCGCTGCTTGCTGCCGTGTGGGACAAGGCTCCCGTATCGGGGCAGTATCGCGCCCAGGCCGCGGTCGTCATTGTGGTCAACGGAGTAGCGGTGGAAACGCTGCGATCGCAATCCCTGGTGGTGCAGTTCTCTTCGGCACCACTAGCGCTGATTGTGGTGGGAGCTGGTATCGCAGCGGCGTTGCTGATTGTTCTTGCGACGTGGGCGGCCCGTCGAGGCGCTCACCGCCTGCGGGCTCAGAGACGTGCCGTGCCAGCCGGGGTGCGCCGTCCGGTTGGCTGAGATGACGTACACAACCCAGCGCGAGAGGCGCATGGACGCGATCCCGCAACCCTGCGCCGGCGACACGGTGCTGTCGATTGAGGCCGTTCCTCGGGCGACTGTTCTGATCGTGGACGACGATCCGCTGATTCGTGAGACCACTGAACGCGTCCTCAAAAGCGCTCACTACGTCGTTGTTCAAGCGCGCAGCACGGACGAAGCACGGTTGCTCTGGCTGCAACACCGTCCCGACGTCGCGCTCGTCGACCTTGAGCTCGGAGGAGAGCCCGGGTCCGCCCTCCTTAAGGAGCGCTGGGTTCGTGACAACGCCACCGCGATCGTGGTGCTGACAGGTTCCGACGACGTCGATATCGCGGAGGCATCGTTCGAACAGGGAGCATCTGGATACGTGGTCAAGCCGTTCACCCCCAATGAATTGCTCATGCAGGTGAGCAGCGCGCTGCGGCGGATGCATCTCGAACGATCGCGGGCTGACCAGGTCCTCGAACTCGAACGCAAGGTTGTCGAAAGTACGACCGGCATCAGCGACCTCAAGCTGCGCCTGGAACAGGTAAGCCTCGGATCGTCACTCGCGGACGAGCAAATCGTCGCGCACCTCAGTTCGGCGGTGTGTCTCCGCGACGACGACACCGGTCGTCACATCATGAGGGTGAGCATCACCGCAGCCGCCCTAGCCGACTGGTGCGGATTCGTTGTCGATCCGGCGCCTGCCATCCGCCTTGCTGCCGCCATGCATGATGTCGGCAAGATCGGCATCCCGGATTGGGTCCTCCTCAAGCCCGGACGCCTCTCTCCCGACGAACGGGCGATCATCGAGCGCCACTGCGAGCTTGGTCACGCGCTCTTGAGTGGCTCGAACAGCCAGGTGCTCAACCTCGCGGCGTCGGTCGCGCTGAACCACCACGAGCGATGGGATGGCCAGGGGTACCCCAACCGCCGGCGCGGTGAGGACATTCCAATCGAAGCGCGCATCACATCAGTAGCCGACGTGTTTGACGCTCTCACGCGGGACCGCGTGTATCGGGCAGCAATGCCGGTGGAGACCGCGGTGGACGTGATGGTCCGCGATCGCGCGGGACTCTTCGATCCGCGGCTGCTCGACCTTTTCCTCGATCACCTCGACACGGTGCTCGACCTCACCAGACCGCTGCCCGACCCTGCGGTGCCCCGAGTCACGCGCATCGTCATCGCGGGCGATGAGCCACTCCTGGTGGACGGACTGATGCGACTCATGAATCGAAGAGGGGAGATGCGAGTGGTCGGGGGCGGCCAGACGAGTCGCGAGGCGCTGGAAGCGGTAAGGACCCTTCGGCCCGACGTTCTCCTGGCAGACTACCGGATGCCCGACGGTGAGGCTGTGAGCCTGGTCAATGCCGCGCTCGCTGAACTTCCTGAGACGAAGGTGATTGTGGTGATCGACACCGCCGCATCGGACGCAGCTGTTCAATGTGTGTCTGCAGGGTGTTCCGGGGTGATTGCCAAGACCGCGACGGTGGACGAGGTCGCGAGCGCGATACGGCGGGTGCACGATGGCGAGGTCGTCATCTCCGCCGAGTTGCTCGCTCACGTGGCCTCGGGCCTGCGCCGCGGAAGCTCACGCGTTGGGGAGGATATCACTCGTCGAGAGCTCGAATTGCTGCGATATCTCGCCCGTGGCCTCTCGCTCCCGGACATCGCTCAGGCGATGTCGATCAGCATGAATACCGCCCGCAACCACACGCAGCGCGTGATCGAGAAGTTGGGCGCGCACTCGAAACTCGAAGCGGTGGTCATCGCCATGCGGGAAGGGCTCAAGGTGGCGCCAGGATGACCTCCGGTCGCCAGGTCGGCGGCGGACCGTTCGCTGCCTTTTTGGAGCAGATGCCAGACGCGATCATCGGGGTCGACCGGGAGAGCGCCATCATGCTGGTGAACGCACGCGCAGCATCTCTTTTTGGCTTCGACAGCACCGAGATCATCGGCAAGCCGCTTGAACTCCTGCTCCCGGGCTATTCTCGCGACGCCCCGAGGCCCGAAAAGGCATCTGAAGCCGGCGACCCGTCAACCTCCCAGGTGGCGACGGTGACGCAGCTGGCGGCTCGACGCAAGGACCGTTCGCTGTTTCCCGCGGAGGTTGTGTTCTCGTCGACTCGTCGATATGGCCACGTCGTTGTCATGGCGGCGGTGAGGGACACGACCGAACGGGTTCGGGTTAAGGATCCGGTCAGATCCCATGGTGGCGTCGAGGCAGTCGACGATGCAGCGGTCGGTGTCGACCGCAGTGGTTTGATCGCGCTCGTCAATCCGCAGGCAGAAGAGCTCTTCGGCTACACGCGCCGTGAGCTCATTGATCAACCAGTCGATCTGCTCGTGCCCCTGGCAGTGATCGACGGTTCTGCTCGACCCGCGCCGAACAGGTTGAAGAGGAAGGCCAACGTCCAACTGACGGTGGGAACGCCGCTCGAGGGCAGGCGAAAAGACGGGTCCGAGTTCCCCGTTGAGATCTCACTTTCTGCCGTCGAGACCGAAGAGGGCCCGCTCGTCTCCGCGGCGATCCGCGATGCCTCGGATCGACCCGAGACCCGGCGTGAGCGCGACCGAGCCGATGTTCAAGGCGCTCGGGATCTCCTGGAGTCGCGTCTTCACCAATCGCACCGGCTGGAAAGTCTTGGCCAGCTTGCCGGCGGCGTCGCCCACGATTTCAACAACCTGCTCGCCGCGATCTTGAACTATGTCGGGTTCGTGTCCGACGAAATCAGCAAGGAGATCGACCTTCGGCCAGCGAGCACGACCGGTCGCCTTACCGCAGTCCTTCGTGACGTCGGGCAGATAGGAGCGGCGGCCGAGCGGGCCGCCGGCCTCACGCATCAGTTACTGGCGTTCGCGCGGAGAGAGGTGAGGAACCTCGAAGTGCTCGATCTCAATGGCATTGTTGCGGAGGTCGAGACCCTCCTGCGCCGCACCATCGGCGAACATGTGCTGCTGACCACTGATGGCGCATCCGACCTGAAGGCCGTTCGCGCGGACCGCGGGCAGATTGAGCAGATTCTCCTCAACCTGGCGGTCAACGCACGCGATGCGATGCCGAACGGCGGGACGCTGAGCGTCGCGACCGAGAACTTCACCGTCTATGACGCGTACGCCACCCTGCACCCGGTCATCGAAGCCGGATCCTACGTTCGCCTGACCGTTACCGACACCGGCGACGGAATGGATCGGGAGACACTTGATCACGCGTTCGAGCCCTTCTTCAGCACGAAACCGAAGGACAAGGGCACGGGACTCGGGCTCGCGACCGTCTATGGAATTGTGAGTCAGACCGGCGGGATGATCGAACTCCGTTCGGAAGTGGGGGAAGGGACGACGGTCACGATTCTTCTCCCCAGCGTGACAGCCGTCGCCACGCTGAACGCGTCCCCTCAAATCGTGCGTACACACCGCACCGGCGAAACCATCCTGGTCGTCGAGGACGAGGAACTGGTTCGCGACGTCGCCAGCCGGATTCTCACCCAGCACGGGTATCACGTCCTCGTCGCCGCAAGCGGCTCGGACGCCTTGGCGCTCCTTGACGCTCATGCGGGCGTGATCGATCTGCTGCTGACCGATGTGGTAATGCCCGGCGTGACCGGACGCGAGGTGGCCGAGCGGATGGCCGAAGCGCGTCCGGACATCCGCGTGCTCTACATGTCGGGATACCCGGACTCCGTCATCGCAGCGCGCGGAGTTATCGAGCAGGGGATCAACCTGTTATCCAAGCCCTTCAAGGCGGCGGATCTGGTGGAACACGTTCGCGCGGTTCTTGACGCATGACCCGCGGTTCGCGCTCGTGAGTGTCGGCGCCGCCAGTCAGGTGCCCGCGAAGGCGTGATCGGTGGGCTATTGACATTAGCTGTCAGGCTAAGTAGAGTAGCTTTCATGCAAACAACCACCGCCACTCGCAGCACCGTGACCCGATATCTCAACCGGACCGACGGCCGGATCGCCTACGACGTCGACGGCGATGGACCTCTCATCGTGCTGATTCCGGGCATGGGCGACCTTCGTGCGACCTACCGGTTCCTGGCCCCGGTGCTTCGCGGAGCCGGGTATCGCGTCGCGGCCTCCGACCTTCGTGGCCACGGCGACAGTGACGCAACCTTCGCCACCTACGGCGACGCCGAGACCGCAGGCGACGTTTTCGCGCTGATCGAGGAACTCGGCGGACCGGCGATCATCGTCGGGAATTCGATGGGCGCGGCCGCGGCCGTCATGGTCGCCGCGGACCATCCCGATCTCGTCACGGGCCTTGTCCTGGTCGGCCCCTTTGTGAGGAACGGCAAGATGAGCGCGATGCAGCGGGTGCTGCTTCGGATCGCGATGGCGCCGATCTGGGCGGCAAGCGCCTGGAAGTTCTACATGCCGAAGCTCTACGGGGGGCAGCGTCCCGCTGACTTCGACGCCTACCGCGCCCAGGTGATCGCCGGGTTGCATCTGCCGGGGCACGCGAAGGCTTTCTCGCGCACGACACACACCAGCCACGACGCAGCCGAGGCGCGCCTCGCCAAGGTCACTGCGCCGGTCTTGGTGATCATGGGAGACCGGGATCCGGACTTTCCCGATCCAAAGTCTGAGGCGAGCTGGATCGCCGGCACGCTGCATGGCCAGGCGGTGATGGTGAGCGAAGCCGGCCACTACCCCCAGTCGCAGCAGCCCGATGCTACATCGAGCGCTGTGCTCGGATTCCTCCAGTCGGTCGGCGCTCATGCCTAGAGCGGGACTCACCGAGATCCGAGTCGTCGAGGAGGGGGAGCGGATCGCCGACGAGGTGGGGCTCTCGAGTCTCACCCTCGCGGCGCTGGCCGAGCGCCTCGGGGTCCGGCAGCCGTCGCTCTACAAGCATGTCGCCGGCACCGATGGGCTGCGGCGGAGTATCGCGATCCGGGCGAAGATCGAGTTGGCCTCGGTTCTGCGCCGCGCGACCGTGGGTCGGGCTCGGGGCGATGCCATCGCGTCGATGGCACGGGCGTATCGCGCCTGGGCAAAGCAACATCCGGGTCGGTACGCGGCCGCGCAACGCGCGCCGGTGCCCGGGGATGCTGACGACGAGTTTGCGAGCGCTGAGGCGGTGCAGGTCGCGTTCGATGTCATGGCCGGATACAACCTGCGCGACGACGACGCAGTCGACGCGATCCGGGGACTGCGCGCTTCGCTCCACGGGTTCGTGACCCTGGAGTCGGCCGGCGGCTTCGGGTTGCCCGTGGACATCGATCGGAGTTTCGGGCGCCTCGTCGCCGGTCTTGCGACAGCGTTCGAAGTCTGGAGCGATGATCCCGCCGTCTCTGCTCAAATCTGATCATAGGTCCGGACACGGGTTTAATCACACGCATGTCCGAGCGCCAGTTCCCGAAGTGGGCCGAGATCAGGCCACTGCTCCGCACCCGACCGTTCGAGCTGAACTCGACCACGCGTCGGCTGGCGAAGGCCGCGACCATCGCCGATCTCCGGAGCGCTGCAAAGCGGCGCGTTCCGCGCGCCGCTTTCGATTACACCGATGGTGCGGCCGAAGGCGAGATCAGCCTGCGCCGTGCACGCCGGATGTTCCAGACGCTGGAGTTCTCGCCATCGGTGCTGCACGACGTGTCCGCTCCCGACACGAGCGCGACCGTCCTGGGGCGCCCGACGGCGGCGCCGTTTGCCTTCGCTCCCACTGGCTTCACGCGCCTGATGCACCACGAAGGGGAGCGCGCCGTCGTGCGGGTCGCCGAGCGGTACGGGATTGCCTATACGCTCTCAACAATGGCAACGACGTCGATCGAAGACGTGGCCGCCGCCGGCCCCGCAGCGAGGAAATGGTTTCAGCTCTACGTATGGAAGGACCGCGCTGCCGGCGAGGAGCTGATGTCGCGCGCATGGGCGGCAGGGTTCGAGGCGCTCATGCTGACCGTCGACGTTCCGGTTGCAGGGAATCGCCTACGCGATGTTCGCAACGGGTTCTCGATCCCGCCGACGCTCACCGTCAAGACGCTCGCCGACATCGCGACGCATCCCGCGTGGTGGGCGAACCTGCTCACGACCGCGCCGCTGAGGTTCGCGTCGCTTGAGGGCTGGGACCGCACCATCGCTGAGTTGATCGACGAGCTGTTCGATCCCACCATGACCATGGCCGACCTCGAGTGGGTGCGGACCCGCTGGCAGGGCCCGCTGATCATCAAGGGCATCCAGTCGGTTGCGGACGCAACCAGGATGGCGGATGCGGGTGCGGACGCGATCGTTCTATCCAACCACGGAGGGCGTCAGTTGGATCGAGCGCCGGTGCCTCTCAGTCTCGTCGCGGAAGCCGTCGACACGGTCGGCGATCGAACCGAGATCTGGATGGACACCGGGGTTATGAGTGGGGCCGACATCGTGGCTGCGGTCGCCCTCGGGGCGCGAAACGTGCTGGTCGGCCGAGCGTACCTGTATGGGCTCATGGCAGGAGGAGAGGCGGGCGTCGAGCGCGCAACGGCCATTCTCTTGCGCGAGATGCGCCGGACGATGCAGCTCCTCGGCGTCCAGAGCATTGGGGAGCTCAACCGTCGCCACGTGAAACTCCGCGCTGCGTAGGACCTCGCCGTCAGGATCTCGCAGCCGGAGGATCCGGCAGCGCGTCCAGGAAATCCTGCGAGGGCACGAAGAACAGCGTGCCGGTGACGGCGGTGGAGAAATCGAGGATTCGGTCGTAGTTACCCGGTGGTTCACCGATGAACATGTTGGTGAGCAACCGTTCGGTGACGCGCGGGGTGTTGGCATAGGCGATGTAGTAGGTGCCGAACTCGCGGCGACCGACGTTGCCGAACGGCATGTTGTCGCGGAGGATCTTGATTTCCGCTCCGTCCGGGCCGGTGATCACGTTGAGGGCCACGTGCGAGTTGCTGGGTTTGACATTGTCGGGGAGCTCGATGTCCGAGAGCTTGGTGCGCCCGACCACCCGCTCCTGTGCTTCGACCGGCAGCGCGTTCCACGCGTCGAGGTCGTGCACGTATTTCTGAACCGCGACATAGCTCCCTCCGGCAAAGCCGGCGTCGGAGTCGCCGATGATCACCGCGTCGTGTGCGACCCGACCGGTCGGGTTCTCGGTTCCATCGACGAAGCCGAGGAGGTCGCGCTCGTCGAAATACTTGAATCCGTGGACTTCGTCGACGACCGAGACCACGCCGCGTAGCCGCTCCGTGATCTGTCCGGCGAGCTCGAAGCAGAGATCCATCTGCTTGGCCCGGATGTGAAAGAGCAGGTCACCCGGGGTGGAGACGGCGCGGTGCTTGTCCCCGACGAGTGCGGGGAACGGACGCAACTCCGCCGGGCGCGGTCCGCTGAACAAACGATCCCATGCGTCGGATCCCACGCCGACCACACACGTGAGCTCGCCGTCCGGGAGGCGGAAGGCGACCGCTCGTTGCAGGCCTGCGCAGTCACTGAGCAGCTCGCGGACCGTCGCCTCACCGCCGGCCTCGATGGCCACCACCAGAAAGATCGCCGCGCCGGTCAGCGGGCTGAGGACCGGTTGGGCGAGCGCACCCATCTCGGGGTCGGGGGATCCTGGCAAGGCGTCCTCCTCGCAGGGTTTCCTGCTTTGTGAGTGCAGGCTGATCGTTGAGGAAGTGTAGGGCTCGGGCGACGGTGGACGAGGAGCCGCCCGAAGGCGGCTCCTCTCACCACATCACGTCATACAGGGCAGGGATTGCACATGGGCGGGCCGCGAACGTATCAGCCTTTGCGGCCCCGAATCTGGATGCGACCGCGCATCTTTCGCGCTTCGAGTTGCGGCTGTGGAAACGTCGCCGGCCCACCGAGCACGGCCCCGTCGCTCAGACGGAAACGCGAGCCGTGCCATGGGCAGACCACCTCGCCGTCCTCGACCGTGCCTTCATTGAGAGGGCCGCCGGCGTGCGTGCAGGTATTCTCGAGTGCGCATACCTTGCCGGCCACGCGAGTGAGCAGGACCTTGCGCGCGTCGACGTCCACGGCGGTCAGCGTTCCCTCGGTCACGTCGGAGTCGGCGGCGACATCGGTCCACTCGCCCGGACCCGACAGAAACGCGGTGTGGTTGACCGTGAGCGCCCGATCCAGCACAAGGTCGCCGCCGAGATACGCCGCCGTTCCTCCAACGGCGAGGCCGGCAATTGACAGCAACCGTCCGCGCCCGGTCCTTCCGCTCAGTCGCGCGGTCAGCGAGCCGAGTTGCAGCGCCAAGGCTGCCGCGTTGGCGAGCCCATGCACCAGTGCGAGGCGCCGATCACGTCCGTAGGTTACCGACCAGTCCGCGGTGCCGGTGGCAGCGGTCGCACCCGCCGCGACGCATCCGACGGCGGTCAGCATCGTGGCGCCGCGCCGATCGCCGACCAGGTCGAGCAATGGCACGCTGGCCCACATCCCCACTGGCAGATCGCTCAGCGCCGGGTGCAAGGCATGTCCGAGCAGGCGGCCGTGAAGCAGGTCCATGAGCTTCTGCCGCTTGGTGATCGGAGCGAGGGCGTTGACGAGCCACTCGCTCAAGTTCTCGAGGCCGGGGAGGTCCTCGATCGCCGCCACGATCTGTGCGTAGGGGGGCTGCGTCGGTGCCTGTTGCTTGGTCACTTTGATGACACTCGAAAGCCTCTCGGCGCTGGTCCGCTGGTGCTGTGGCAGAAAGCCTACATTCCGTGTACCAGGGGCCGTCGGTCCCGTGATTGGAGAACCGCGGTGAGCGCGCGCTCGAGCGCCGGGGGTCTCGGCGCCTGCTCGTCGACCGCGGTCAGTCGCATCGGGCTCGTGCGACACTCGCGCCGGTGAACGCGCGGAACCGGCTTCTGCTGTGCCTGGCGATTGGGATCGTCGCCTTCACGGTTGCGTTCGTCTTCGCTGAATGGCAGGTTGCGGTTCTCGTCGGTTGGGATTTCACCTCCGCGGTGTTCATCGCGATCGTCTATCTCGGCATCCATGGGAAGGATGCCGCGGCAACCAAGCGGCACGCGGTCAGTGAGGACGATTCCCGCACCGCGTCAGAGGCGATCCTCGTGGGCGCGAATATCGCGAGCCTGGTGAGCGTCGCGTTCGCCCTGGTCGCCGCGGGCGCCACGCACGGGGCGGTCAAATCCCTCATCACGACGCTCGTGGTGGTCAGCGTCGTGCTTTCCTGGGCGGCTGTTCACGTCGTGTTCATGTTGCGATACGCCCGCCTGTACTACGCGCATAACGGCGGCATCGACTTCCATGCCGATGACCTCCCGGATTTCAGGGATTTTCTGTACGTCGCGCTGACCATCGGGATGACCTTCCAGGTCTCTGACACCGACCTGAACGCGAAGGCGATACGCATGACCGCAATACGCCATGCGCTCCTGTCGTACCTGTTCGGGGTTGTCGTCATTGCGACCACGATCAACGTCATCGCGACCCTGCTGGCCAAGTAGAGGCCCCGCGGATTTCCCGACGGGCGGGGGTGCTGCCACCTCGGAGCCTCGGGTGCTGGCTCCATCGACGTGCCCACCGGTCGCCGATATGGTGGCGCTCATGATGCAGGTGTCCGCGACCGCCGATCCCATGGCCGCGCACCCGGTGCGCGCCACTCCGCGGTCACCCACTGGCGGTCCGTCAAACAACGCTGCCATACATCGGACGCTCGAGCGCCACCAGGCGATCGTCGTCGGTGCCGGGTCAGCGGGGCTGGCAGCCGCTGTTGCGCTCCAGGGCCGCGGATTCGAGACCGTCGTCCTGGAGAGGGGCGATGGCGTCGGCATGAGCTGGCGCTCGCGCTACGCCGAACTCCGGCTCAACTCCTGGCGACCGATGTCGAAGCTCCAGGGTCGGGGCATGCCACGGAGCTACGGACGGTATCCAAGCCGGGACGACGTGGTCGCGTATCTGGAATCGTTTGCGCGGTGCCGTGAGGTCTCCGTGCATTTCGCGGCGCAGGTGCTCGGGGTCCATCACGACGGCGACCTGTGGCGACTCGAGACTCCGACGCGCGCGATGCTCTGCCGGTATCTCGTCATCGCCACCGGTTGGGACACGGTTCCTGACATGCCGTCGTGGCCTGGCGCCGGCACGTACCGGAAGGCGCTCATGCACTCATCGCAGTTTGCGAACGCCAGCGCCTATGCAGGGCGGGACGTCCTGGTCGTGGGCGCAGGCAACTCGGGTTTCGATATTGCGAGTCATCTGGTCAGGGCCGGCGCACGGGTCACGATGTCAATGCGGACGCCGCCCAACATTGCGGCACGAGACCTCAAGGGCATTCCCGGGCAGCCGGTGCTCGTCTACCTCGGCGATCATCTGCCCGAGAAGCTGGCTGATGCGATATTTCGCATCGCACAGCGAGTGACCTTCGGCGACCTGAGCCGCTACGGCATCCCTCGGGCACCCAGTGGTGTGTATGCGAACCATCGACAGCACGGCCGAAGCCCCGCGATTGATGACGGGTTTGTCAGCGCGATCAAGCGGGGTGAGGCACGCGTGGTCGGGCCCGTGGAGCGGTTCGACGGCGATGATGTCGTGCTCGTCGATGGCGCTCGTCTGCGTCCCGATTCGGTGATCTGCGCGACCGGGTATCGCCGAGGCCTCGAATCGTTGGTCGGCGATCTTGGGGTGCTCAGCGATGAGGGTGTGCCCATCCACCACTCGGGCGCTCCCGAACACCCGCGCGCGCCGCGCCTGTACTTCTGTGGCATGTGGGGCCCGTTCAGCGGTCAGATCCGGCTCGGCCCCATCCATGCGCGGCGCATCGCGCGAGCCGCGGCCGTGGACAGGAGAATGCGCTACCGAGTCTTCTCAGGCCTCTGAACCGTTCGATCGGAGACGCCCGTGACCGAAGGTCCGGCGGTACCATGCGAACGAATGTTCGCCTGGCTCGACGATCTGACCGATGCTCAGCGCCGCGCGGCGACCCATGACGGCGGTCCGCTGCGGATCCTCGCCGGTGCCGGCACGGGGAAGACCACCACACTCTCGGCCCGGGTCGCGTGGTTGCTGGCCACCGGCGCGGCGCCAGAGCGGTTGCTGCTGCTGACGTTCACACGGCGAGCTGCCCGCCAGATGCTCGCGCGGACCGCCTCGCTGATGGCCGCCGCCGGCCTCGACAGGGCCTCGGGCTCGCCGGCGGGCCGCGTGTCCGGCGGCACCTTTCATGCGATCGCCCATCGGACCCTCCGCCGGTACGCCGCGACCCTCGGGATTCCGGAGGGATTCTCGGTTCTGGATGCCGCCGATGCCGCTGACGTGATCGACATGGTCCGTGACGAGCAGGGCCATGCAGCGTCGACCCGCCGGCGATTTCCGCGCAAGAGCCTCCTTGTCGATCTGTACTCGGCCGCGGTCAACACGGGACGCCCGCTGTCGTCGGTCGTCCCCGAGATGGCGCCCTGGGCTGAGGACAGTGTCGAAGAGATCGCCGAGATCTGCCGGGGCTACGTGCGCCGGAAGCGCTCGGCCGGACTCGTCGATCTCGATGACCTCCTGCTCTTCTGGCGCGCAGCGGTGCAGGACGATCGCCTCGGGCCGCGTCTCGCGGCCTCCCTGGACCACGTGCTGGTCGATGAGTATCAGGACGTCAACGAGCTCCAGGTCGACATTCTCACCGGCCTTCGTCGCGCGGATCCGCGCATCACCGTGGTCGGCGACGATGCCCAGGCCCTGTATTCATTCCGGGCAGCGGAGCCGCGGCACATCCTCGAATTCGATCGCGTGTTTCCGGGAGCGACGACGGTCATCCTCGAGACCAACTACCGGTCGAGCCAGCAGATTCTCGACGTTGCCAACGCCGTCGGCGCCGACGCGACGGTCGGCTTTTCGGCGGTGCTCGAGGCGGCTCGGACGGCTCCGGGCGTCGGTCCGCAACTCGTGCGTTGCGCCGACGAGGACGCGCAGACGGATGCCGTGTGCGACCGCATCCTCTCGCACCGTGAAGCGGGCACCGCGTTGCACGAGCAGGCGGTGCTGGTCCGCGCGTCACACCACTCCGCCCTGCTCGAGCTCGAGCTGGGCGTGCGACGTATTCCGTACGTCAAGTACGGCGGCCTGCGGTTCATCGAGGCGGCACACGTAAAGGACATGCTTGCCGCCTTTCGCCTCGCCGACAACCCGGGTGATGTCGTCGCCTGGTTCCGGCTGCTGCAGCTCCTGGTCGGTGTCGGACCGGCGACCGCGCATCGCGTGGTCGAGGAACTCGGATTACTCGGCTCGAAGGAGGCGCCGCCTGCTGATGTCCTCGGAGCATGGCCAGAGGCGGCGGCCCACCTTCCCGACGCCGCACGGCCGGCGGCCGGCGCCCTCGCGGCGGCGCTGGCTGCCCGACCCGGGGAATCGATTCCGACCCACGCGGAGCGTCTCCGGATTGCGGTCGCACCGCTGATCGAGGCCACCTACCCTGATGTGTCTGCGCGGCTGACCGACCTGGACACGCTGGTCGCCGCCAGCACCAAGGTCGCAAGACTGTCCGACGTGGCCGCGGACCACGTCCTGGAGCCGCCGCGATCGACGGGAAACCTCGCGGGGCCACCGGTGATCGACGAGGACTGGCTGGTCATATCGACGGTGCACTCCGCCAAGGGACTCGAGTGGGACGTCGTCCACTTGCTCCACGTGACCGACGGGAATATCCCCTCCGACATGGCGCTCGGCTCGCCGGCCGGGCTCGACGAGGAACGCCGCGTGTTCTATGTGGCCTTGACTCGCGCGCGCCATGCGCTCCACCTCTACATGCCCGAGCGTTATCACCACCACCCGAACGGAAGAGACGATCGCCACGGGTGGGCCCAGCCGTCGCGGTTTCTCTCCGACCGAGTGCGGTCTCGATGCGACGAGGTGACCGAACGGAACCACCGGCCGGATGCGGCGGAGAACCTCCCGCCTGTCGACGCGGGCGAGCGCATCAGCGTTGCTCTGGAAGGGCTCTGGGTCTAGGGGGCATGCACTCTGGCCGGTCCGGCTGGGGCGCTCGAAGCGGCTATGCTGATTCGACGATGAGTGACCAGCAGCACGATCCCAAGCCGGAAGACGAGGCCACCAAGGAGCAGGGTCAGGCGGACGACCGGCGTAAAAAGGACCAGAGCGAGAAGCTCGAACGCGATCGTGCCGACGAAGCCGGCCGGCGTGCCCGCGAAGGGACCTGAACTGCTCCGACCCTGATCTGTCAGGTTGATGTCGCCGGCGTGCTCGCCGGTTGGCCGGCGCGCGACGGTGGAGGGCTGCCGCGTGCGAGGAGGAGCGATCCGATGGTCGCGGGGATGAGGGTCAGACATCCCCCCGCGACCAGGGCGGCTGCCTCGGCCGGACCGAGCAGGCCGGAGCTCAGCCCCAGGCTCGCTGCTGCCGCCGGCATTCCCAACTGCGCCGAGGCCGCGAGACCCGTCGCTATGAACTTCTCGTGACCGGCGACGCGTGCAGCGATGACATGCGTGACCACAGCTGCAAGTACGAGCCCGACCGCCAGCAGGATCCTCGATGGTGAGGTGAGCAGCGCTCGAAGGTTGAGCTCCGCGCCGAGGAGCACGAAGAAGAGCGGTACGAAGAAGCCGTTGGCCACCCCGGAGAACTGGACGACGAGCCGGTCCGACTCGTGCAGTCGCACCAGCACCATCCCCGCGAGGAACCCGGCCACAAGCGTGCTCGCACCGGTCTCCTGCGCGATCGCGGACAGCCCCAGGAGCAGAACCAGCGAGATGCGTACCTGCCAGGACCAGCCGCGCTGAAGTGACTCGCCGCGCATCTCCCTTACAAAACGGTGCGGCCGTGCCCGGGCGGCGGCGAAGAGCACGAGCACACCGGCGGCGATGACCGCCAGGTCGCCACCGACCGCCTCCAACGGGTTTCCCGACCTTGCGAGCGTCAGCGGCATGATGACGACGGTCACCGAGTCGGCTAGCGCAACCCACGCGATCAGGAAGGCCACGTTGGGACCCGCGAGCTTGCGCTCCTCGATGATCGGGAAGGCGATCGCGGCCGAGCTTCCGGTCACGATCACCGCGATCAGTGCCGGGTGGCCGACGCCAAGCGTGTGGTCGAGAAGAAGGCCGATCGGGACAGCTGTCACCGCAACCACCGCCAGCGCGAGCACGCCACGGGCGAAACCCTGGCGGATCGCCGGCGACGCGACGTCGACGTGTGTCCCGGCGCTGAACATGAGCATGGCGAAGCCGATGGCGCTCAGCACCGGGAGTGGCTGGCTGGCCGAATCGACCACGCCGAACCCGGTGCGTCCCAGAACGAAGCCCGCGATGAGCTCGCCGATCACCACCGGGATCAGTCCCCGACGCCCGAACGCGAGCAGGGGGCCGGCCAGCCCGGCCAGCACCAGGATGGTCAGCTGCGCGAACATCGCGAGATCATGCCCCGAAAATCGTCACTCGAGTCCGTGGTCGCGGCCACGCGGAGCTACGAATCGTGGGTGAGCCGGCAGGTGCCGCTGGTACGCGCCGATCTGGCGTTCAAGCACGAGCAGATGGCGCTGGCGCCGTTCCCGTTCCTGCGCTCGACGTTCTACCGCTGGGTGCAGGTCTGGGACGTGACCTGTCCCGACCTCGCCAAAGCGCCCACGGTGCTCGCGGTCGGTGATCTCCACACCGAGAATTTCGGAACGTGGCGGGACACTGAGGGACGGCTTGTCTGGGGGATCAACGACTTTGACGAGGCCTTCCCGATGGCGTATACGAACGACCTGGTGCGGCTGGCGACATCGGCCCGGCTCTCGATCTCGGCAGGGACATTGGTCCTCACACCGCGCGCCGCGTGCAACGCGATCCTCGAGGGCTACCGGACATCGCTCGAGCGCGGTGGCCGCCCGTTCGTCCTAGCCGAGGAGCACCACGTCCTCCGCCGTGATGCGAACTCGGAGCTGCGTGACCCGGTTCGTTTCTGGACGGCGATGAACGACCTCCCGAAGGCTCGCCGGCCGCTCCCGGCGGCGCTGTCGCTCCTGCGTCGACAGTTCCACTCCGGCGAGACCCCGCGCTACGTGACGCGGCGGGCGGGGCTCGGCAGTCTCGGGCACCCGCGCGTCGTAGCAATGGCCGAGCATGCCGGCGGCTGGATCGCTCGCGAAGCGAAGGAACTGGTCGCATCCGGCGTGGCCTGGGCAGCCGGAGACAGTCCAAAGGTCCCGATCCACTATCCGACCATCGTCCGGCGGGCAGTCCGCTGCGCCGACCCATTCCTCGAGCTACGCGGGCGGTGGGTGCTGCGCCGGCTCGCGCCCGACTGCAGCCGGATCGAGTTCACGGTCGCCCGCCTCGCCGCCGAGCAGACCGACCTGCTCCGTGCCATGGGCGCCGAGACCGCCAACGTCCACGTGGGCTCCGGACCGCGCCGGCTCGCTGCGGTGAACAGCGATCTGGCTTCGCGAGCCCCGGACTGGCTGAAGGTCGCCTCGCGATCCATGGAGCGGGAGACGACCTCCGACTACGTCGCCTGGCAGCGGGCGCGGCGCGGCTGAGGGTCAGACCCGGAGGAGCGCGAGCAGCGACCGTCCCGTGACGGTGATCACCTCGCCCGCGTGGTGGTGGCGCGTCGACGGGGTCACGCCCCGCTCGGCGGTGTCGGCGAAGACGGACCACAGGTCGCCCCACCCGCTCGGGATGGTCCAGTCGATGTGCTCCTTACCGGCGTGGAGCAGCACCATCAGCGTGCCACCGCGGATGCGCCGGCCCCGCGGATCGCGGTCGGGAATCTCATCGCCGTTGAGGATCATCCCCAGCGATCGCTGGCCGTCGTCGAACCACTCCTGATCGCCGACCTCGCGACCCGACGGCAGGAACCAGGCGATGTCTTTGCGCCCGGATCCGTGCACCGCCTGGCCCGAGAAGAAATTTCGCCGGCGCAGCACCGGATCGCTCCGCCGCAGCGCGACCAGCCGAGCCACGAATTCGAGCATCGGCTCGTCGACGTGCTCCCAGTCGAACCAGGAGATCTCGCCGTCCTGGCAGTACGCGTTGTTGTTGCCCTGTTGCTCACGCCCGATCTCATCGCCGCCGAGCACCATCGGACATCCCTCGGAGAGGAGGACCGTGGCGATGAGATTGCGCCGCTGGCGTGCGCGCAATTCGAGGATCTCGGGGTCATCGGTGTCGCCTTCGACGCCGCAGTTCCAGGAGCGGTTGTCATCAGTCCCGTCCCGGTTGTTCTCGCCGTTCGCCTGGTTGTGCTTCTCGTCGTATGAGACCAGGTCTCGCAGCGTGAAACCGTCGTGGGCGGTGACGAAGTTGATGCTCGCCGACGGTTGGCGGCCGTCACCCTGGTACAGGTCGCTCGAACCGGTGAGCCGGTAGGCAAGATCCCGGATGCCGGTCGCGCCGCGCCAGAAATCCCGGACCGTGTCGCGAAACGCGCCGTTCCACTCCGCCCAGCGGACGGGGAAATTGCCAACCTGGTACCCGCCCGCACCGACGTCCCAGGGTTCCGCCACCAGCTTGACGCGCGATAGCACGGGATCCTGGTGGATGATGTCGAAGAAGGCCGACAACCGGTCGACATCGTAGAACTGACGCGCGAGCGCGGAGGCGAGATCAAAGCGAAACCCGTCCACGTGCATCTCGATCACCCAGTATCGAAGGCTGTCCATGATCAGCTGCAGCGTGTGCGGATTGCGGACGTTGAGGCTGTTGCCGGTGCCGGTGACGTCGAAATAGAAGCGTTGGTCATCGTCGCGGAGCCTGTAGTACGAGGAATTGTCGATGCCGCGGAAGCTCAGCGTCGGACCCAGGTGGTTGCCCTCGCCGGTATGGTTGTAGACAACATCGAGGATCACCTCGAGTCCTGCAGCGTGCAGCGCGCGCACCATCGCCTTGAATTCACGAACCTGCTCACCGTTGGTGCCCGACGACGAGTACCGGCCCTCGGGGGCGAAGTATCCGATCGAGTCGTAGCCCCAGTAGTTCACGAGGTTGCGTTCCACGAGCTGTTGCGAATCGAACCAGTGATGCACCGGCATCAGCTCGACCGCGGTCACGCCGACTCGCGTGAGGTGTTCGATGGCGGCCGGATGCGCGAGGCCCGCATATGTGCCTCGAAGCGCGTCGGGAATATCCGGGTGGCGCTTGGTGAATCCCTTGACGTGCAGCTCGTAGATGATGGTGTCGGACCACGGCGTGCTGGGGCGGCGGTCGTCACCCCACGGAAACGACTGGTCCACCACCACGCAACGCGGCATGGCCGGTGCGGAGTCGACGCCGCTGATGCGCATGTCGTCGCTCCCGAGCCGATATCCGAACAGCGCCCGACCGTGCCGGAAGCGACCCGCAATCGCGCGTGCGTACGGGTCGAGCAGGAGCTTGGCGGCGTTGTGACGGAGCCCCTCATGGGGCGCATAGCGTCCGTGAACGCGAAACCCGTAGCGCTGACCGGGTCCGATGTTGGCGATGTATCCGTGCCACACGAGATCGGTGCGCTCAACCAGCGGATGCGTCGCCAGTTCGGCACCGCGCTCGTCGAACAGTACGAGGTCGACAGCCTCGGCGCTTTCGGAAAAGATCGCGAAATTGGTGCCCGATCCGTCCCAGGTTGCGCCGAGCGGGGCGTCAGTTCCGGGCCATGCAGCACGGCTCCCGGGCGCGCGTCCGGCGGTGGAAGGCTCTGGAACTGTCATGACTCCACTCAGCTCGCTGATTTCGGATTCCCGAGGTGACCGCCGCCGCGCAACGCGACCGCCGGCCCACGTGGGGAGTCCAGAGAGAGTACGTGGATGCATCGGGCGCTCGCCGGAGGGTGAGCATTGAGCGTGCGCGCGCGGTCGAGGCGTGCATGCGTCCTGCCGAGGGCCGCGGTGCGCCGCCCGTGTTCGTGCGCCCGGGGGCACGATTGCCGAGGGGGGTGCGAAGCATCGAGCTGGAAAACGGTGGCGAGCGCCCCGGCGGGTTGTTGCTTACGGGCGACGCACCGTACGGCTATCACCACCTGGTGATGCGTGACGGGAGGCGCGTGCCGATGGTCACCAGCCCGGGCAGGTGCGCACTTCCCGACGCGCTGCGGGGATGGGGCTGGGCCGCACAGCTCTACGCCGTCCGGTCTCGCGAGGGATGGGGCATCGGCGATCTCGGTGACCTTCGCTCGCTCGGATCCTGGTCGCGCAGGCAGGGGGCTGCAATGCTCCTCGTGAATCCATTGCATGCCGTCCGCCCAGGGATACCGCAGGAACCGAGCCCGTACTTCCCGTCGAGCCGGCTCTTCCGCAACCCGATCTATCTGCGGATTCAGGACCTGCCCGGCGCTCCCTACAACCCCGAGGTCGCGGCGCTCCTGCGCAAGGCCGGGGAGCTGCGCGACGCCCCGATCCTCGAGCGGGACCGGGTGATGCCACTCAAGCTGCGCGCGCTCGAGTCGCTCTGGGCGCGCTTCCGGGGCGACAAGGATTTCGATGCCTACGTTGCCCGCGAAGGGATCCTGCTCGAGCGCTACGCGTGCTTCTGTGTCCTGGCCGAGCGTCATGCCGGCTCCTGGACCCGCTGGCCGGCTCGGTACCGGCATTCCGGCAACCGAGCGGTTGGAGAGCTGATGACCACGGACCGATCCCGGGTCGACTTCCACCGCTGGTTGCAGTGGTTGCTCGACGGGCAGCTCGGCCGCGCGGGCCGGGAGCTGCCGCTGGTCCACGATCTCGCCGTCGGCTTTGCGCCGGACGGTGCCGACGCGTGGCTCTGGCAGGACGTGGTTGCGTCCGATGCGCGGATCGGTGCGCCGCCTGACGACTTCAACCCCGCCGGCCAGGACTGGGGAGTTCCACCCTTCGACCCAGCCCGCCTGCGCGCCGCCGGGTACGCGCCGTTGATCGCCACCATGCGCCGGATGATGGGCGCCGGCATCGGGGTGCGCATTGACCACGTCATGGGCCTGTTCCGCCTCTGGTGGGTACCCCTCGGCGCGCGCGATCCGTCGGCCGGCGCGTACGTCCGCTACCCGGCGGGCGAGTTGCTGGACATTCTCGCGCTCGAGAGCATGCGTGCCGGCTGCGGCGTGGTGGGCGAGGACCTGGGCACCGTCGAATCAGGCGTCCGCTCGGCGTTGCACCGGCGCGGCCTGCTCTCGTACCGGCTTGCCTGGTTTGAGTCGAGGCCTCCGGACCGCTACCCGACCCAGGCGCTCGCGGCATTGACGACCCACGATCTGCCGACCGCAGCCGGGGTCTGGACGGGGGCCGACCTCGCCGAGATGGAATCGACCGGTCGCCCGGTCAGCCGCCGAGCCGAGCTCGGGGTTCGCCGCAAGTTGCGCGGGCTCGCCGGTGTCAGCGACGGCGCCCCGGCGCCGCTCGTCGTTGAGCGCGCGTACGCCGCGCTCGCTCGGGCGCCCAGCAGGCTGGTCGTGGCGACACTCGACGATGCCTGCCTTGCGGAACGGCGGCCGAACATGCCGGGCGATGTGGCGAGACCGAACTGGTCGATCCCGCTTCCCCGGACGCTCGAGCAACTCCGGCGCGACCGGCTCCCTAGGCGGATCGCCGCTGTGCTCAACCACCGAGGCTGAGTCCCGGCGTCAGCCCTCGGTGCCGACCTGACCCGCGGGGACCGACGCGGCGGCGGCTCGAGCGGCGGTGACCGACTGGCTCGGGTTGTCGCCGATCAGGGCAACGCCGGCGGTCAGCGTGTGGTCGAGGGCGAGCCGGCGCATCTGAACGAAGACGCGCTCGGCGAGGGCCTTGCCTGAGGCTATCCCACCATCGCGAACCAGCACCAGCGCGGCACCGTCGTCGAGCACGCAGACCGGCTCGTCGGCCCGGGAGTACGCCATCACCAGCGATGCGTAGCCGCCGCGCGCAGCCTTGGGGATGGAAGGATCGACGACGAATGCGCAGCACGCGCCGTCTTCCTGTACCTCACCGGCCTTCTGGATGAACTCGGCGAGCGTGACCTGCCAGGGCAGGAGCGACAGCGTTCGGGGTTCACTCATATGTCGATCGTCCCATGCGCCTGATGCTCGCGGTCACGCGCCGACAAGGAAGATGTGCTCGAGCTCGGCGAGCGCAGCCTGACGCTCGGCCAGGGGGCTGCTCCCGGCGTCTCGCCAGCGCATCAGAGCCTCGACCGCGTCGACGAGGTCGCGCGCCCGAAGTGGCTTGCTGAGCGCGCCGACTCCTGCTCGCGCAGGGCGGCCGTCGCGGATCGCACCGGTCACGAAACTGATCGCCACCGGCTCGATGTCCGGGTCCTCGAGAATTGCGCGGGCGAGGCGGATGCCGTGCATGTCGGGGAGGATGCCGTCGATGAGGATCACGGCTGCCGGGGTGTCCCGCATCACCGTCATCGCCTCCTCGCCGGTGCGTACCCCGAGGGCCGCGTGGCCGGCGCTCTCCAGCGCGAAAGTCAGGAACCCGCGGACGGCGTCGTCGTCCTCGACGACGAGCACAGCAGGGAAACCGATTTCGACCACGGCTGGATCATAACCGGCGCTTTCGCCTGCGACGACCTATCTGCGCATACCTTTCATCGACCCGTCACGCTCTGCGCCCGGCGATGGGCACAGTCGTTGGTGTTGTGGTGGCAGCCACAGGTGTCCATGGTCTCCTCGAGCACCAGATCACCGTTGGGATAGTGAAGGACCGGCAGCCCGTCATCTGAGGCGCCATCGGCGACACGGGCTGCCTTGATGTAGACGGCGCGGCCGTCGCGCATCACCCAGGGGAGCATGTTAGGCGCGCCGGCGCGGACCATGCGCTCGGCTTCCTCGGCAGACCCCGCTTCCTCGAGGGACCGGTGGCCGATCGAGGTTCGGTAGGACGAGTTGGACATGTCGACCTCGATCCCCGGCGAGTCGTGGAGGAGGCCCTCGACAGCCTGGGGAAGCAGGGCCATCCCGGCGTCGACCAGGCGCCTGGTGAGGGTTCCGGCGGTGTCGCGGGGCAGGATGGGCACCCTCGTCTGCGCGAGGATCGGTCCGGCATCTACCTTCGGTGCCGCCTTGTGCATGGTGATGCCGGTGATGGGTGCGCCGTCGGCGATCGCCCAGTACACCGGTTCCGGGCCGCGATAGGCGGGAAGCAGGCTGGGGTGGACGTTGAGCCATCCGTGCTTCGGGATGGCCAGCGCCCTCGCGCCGATGATCTGATCGAAGCTCGCCATCACGACACCGTCGAGACCGAGCTCATCGAGCTCGAAACGCGAGTGCTCATCGTTGATGCGCCACGCGCGGATCAGCGGGATGCCGAGATGGTCCGCGATGCGGCTCAGGGCGTTGTCGCCGAGGATGGCTGGATGCGCCCCGGGCGAGGTGATGATCCCGATCGGCCGGACTTCGAGCTGGAGCAGGCGGAGGAGGAACGCCAGGCTGAAGTCAGATGGAAACCCGGCGAACCCGACGCGCGGGCCGCTGCCCGGCGTGATCGTTTCGGGCGGAGGCGGCAGGTCGCGATCGGGGATGAATGTGAAGACGTCGCGAGCCCAGAGGTCGCGGCCGACCTGGTCGAGGTATGAGGAAGAGGTGGCCACGTCAATTGATCCTAACCATGCGAGCGGTCGGGGCAACCAATCCCTCGTGAACCAGGGCGTCGAGGATCAGCGCGACATCGGTCGCGGAGCGGGCGGCGGCCGGCGCACCGGCTCGCTGCTGGAGCTCGGAGATGCTCGCCGGGGCGGGGTCGGCGAGCATGGCTCGAAGCACCGCGCCCCGGAGCTCGCGCGTGCTCCCGTGGTAGCGAGGCGACCGCCGTCCTCGATCCGGAGGGGCGGACGCGAGGCGGCTTCGCGAAGCGCAGGTCGCGGTCAGCGGGCATCCGTGGCACAACGGTCTCGCCCTGCAGTGGAGCGCGCCGGCGTCGAAGAGCGCGTACGTGAAGGCGCGCGCAGTCAGCGACCGCGGCCGCCCGGCAGCAAGCCGCTCTTCGATGGAGGCCTGACGAACGTCCTGCGGCTCCTCCCCGAGTGCCGCGCGGGCGGTGATCCGCGCGATGTTGACGTCCTGGGGCGGGATGGTCGATGCGCCGAAGGCGAGGACCCGCAGCGCTCGCGCGGTGTAGGCCCCCACGCCCGGCAGGGCCCGCAGCCCGGCTTCGGTGTCGGGCCAGCCATCGGCGGCGACAACTCTGGCGGTGTCGTGGAGGCCCCGAGCACGGCGTGGGTAGCCGAGGCCCTGCCATTCACGCAGCACCGCTGCGAGAGGAGCCGCGGCACAGGCATCGGGTGTCGGCCAGCGCGCCAAGAAGGATTCCCAGCGGCCGGTGACGCGCGCTACCTGGGTCTGCTGGAGCATCACCTCGCTCACGAGGATGCCCCAGGGGTCGGCCGTTGCGCGCCACGGCAGCTCATGCCGCCCGTGCGCTTCGTACCATCGCGCGAGCCCGCGGGTCCACACGCAGCGCAGTTTGTCAGACTTCCATGTTCAAACACGTTGAGGAGAGCACGAGCATGGCGCGACACACGATCACGTTGATTCCCGGCGACGGCGTCGGCCCGGAGGTGAGCGCCGCCGCCCGCCGTGTCATCGATGCGACCGGAGTCGACATCGACTGGGAGGTGCACGATGCCGGGCTCGGGGTGATGGAGCAGTACGGCGACCCGCTGCCCGCACACGTGCTCGAGTCGATCCGCCGCAACAAGGTGGCGATCAAAGGCCCGCTGACGACGCCGATCGGCAAGGGAATTCGATCGGTCAACGTGGCCTTGCGCCGCGAGCTGGACCTGTTCGCGTTGATTCGACCGTGCAAGTCATATCCCGGCGTGCGCAGCCGCTACCAGGACGTCGACCTCGTGGTCATCCGCGAGAACACCGAGGATCTCTACGCAGGCATCGAGTTTGCGGAAGGCGAGCCCGCAACGCTCGAATTGATCGCGGACATCGAGCGGCTGGGCGGACGGAAGATCCGCCCCGACTCCGGCATCAGCATCAAGCCGGCGTCCATCTTTGGCACTCAGCGGGTCTTTCGCTTCGGGTTCCAGTGGGCGATCGACAACGCGCGTCACAAGGTGACGGCCGTCCACAAGGCAAACATCATGAAGTACACGGAGGGGCTCTGGCTGCGCGTTGCCGAGGAGGTGAGCCGCGAGTTTCCGCAGATCGAATTCGAGGATCGCATCGTCGACAACATGACGATGCAGCTGGTGCAGAACCCCCAGCTCTACGACGTGATGGTGATGCCGAATCTCTTCGGCGACATCCTCAGCGACCTCTGCGCCGGCCTGACCGGCGGCCTCGGTCTCGCTCCCGGAGCCAACATCGGCGACGAGGTTGCCGTCTTCGAGGCGACGCACGGGAGCGCTCCCAAATACGCGGGCCAGAACAAGGCGAATCCGATGGCGATGATGCTGAGCGGCATGCTCATGCTGCGATACATCGGCGAGGGGGACGCGGGCGACCGCCTCGAGCAGGCGATCGCGCGGGTGATCGCCGAGGGTCGGAATGTCACCTATGACATGAAGCCCGATCGAGACGATCCCACCGCTGTGGGCACGTCCCAGGTCGCCGATGCCGTCGTGGAGGCGCTGGCGACGTCCGGCTAGCCTCCTGACTTCACAAAACGGTGAAGTCGGGGCAATTGGCGGATCCGGGCTGATACTGGCAGGGCCTTGAGCACTGCGACCCTTGTGCTGTCGTGGGCTTTGGGGGGTGCCTGCACGCTGCTGGGCGTACTCACCGTGGACGGGTGGCTGCGTCAACGCGACCGCACGCGCGCATTTCTCGCGCTCTCGATCGTGCTGCTCTGTGCCTGCGGCATTGCGGTCGCCGCCACCATGCTCACCGGTGACCGGAAAACGTGGACGAGCGGCGTCTCGCTGACGCTGTTCATCGCGTCCGGGTGGGCATTTTTCGGTTTCCGCGCGGCGATGATCCGGCTGCCGTTTGTGGTGACGGCTGCTGTCACCGCGGTGGTCCTCGCGACCGTGGTCCTGGTCGACGTGTCGGGCATCTCGCTCGCAGGAGCCAGTACGACCCCGCAGAAACTGGCCGTTCTCGCGCTGGCGTTGGTCTGGCTGGGGTGCGTCGTCGAACCCGCGGTCAGGATGTGGGGGATCTCGACTGCGATGCCGCGTGTCCAGCGCGCCAGACTGCGCTCGATCACGATCGCGTATGTCGGTGTGATCGCCGCACTGCTGCTCTCGATCGGCACCGATCTGATCTTCGGACACGAACACACCGAGATCACCGTCGCGCTCCCTGCGTTCGCGATCCTTCCCTTCTTCTACGTCGGCTTCGAACCGCCCCGCTGGCTGCGCGGCCTGTGGCGCCAGAGCGAGGAAGAGCACTTCCGCGAGGCATTCACCGACCTCGTCCTGTATTCGCCCGACCGTCAGCGGCTCGCCGAGCGCGCGGTCGAGTGGGCCGCACGGCTCGTCGGCGCCGACGGCGCAGTTATCGCCACCGACGACGGCGAGGTGCTGGCCGTCCACGGCCTCGACCGCGCGGCCGGCTGGAAGCTCGTCTCCGAGCTGACCGGCTACGGAGGGACGCGCGCGGTGACCAAGAATCCGACCACATCGCGAAGCGTCATCCGTGTGGTGCTCGAGGCACAGCTGAGCCGGGGCATCATGGCAGTCACGTCGGGACCACTCACCCCGCTCTTCGGTAGCGACGAGGCGGTTCGGCTCACCCAGTACGGAACGGCACTGGCTCCCGCACTCGACCGGGTGATGCTCGTGGAGCGGATGCGACGGAGCTCACAGCTGCTCGACCTCGCGTACGACTCGGTCACCACCTGGAACGTCCGCAGCCAGCTGATCACCTTCTGGAACAAGGGTGCCGAGGAGCTGTACGGCTGGGGTCCCAATGAGGCGATCGGTCGCGACCCGGGCGAGTTGCTCCGGTCGGAGCTGCCGGAGAGCCGCGACGCCATCCTCGCCGTTCTCCGGGACGTTGGACGCTGGGAGGGGGAGATCATCCAGACGACCAAGTCGGGCACGCGTATCCACGTGGCGGTGCGCTGGGCGCTCCAGAAGGACAGCGTCGGCTGGCCGGACGCAGTCATCGAGATCGGCCGCGACGTCACCGCCGACAAGGTGGCGGCCGCGGAGTTGCGCGATGCGCGCGACGTCGCGGAGCAGGCGTCGCAGGCCAAGAGTGAGTACCTCTCGCGCATGAGCCACGAGCTGCGCACGCCCCTCACCGCGATCCTCGGCTACAGCGACCTGCTCGAGATGCGCGAGCCGCGCGAGGATCAGACTGAGGCGATCGCCGCGGTCCAGGAGGCGAGCGGTCACCTGCTCAACCTGGTCAACGACGTCCTCGACATCGCGCGCATCGAGTCCGGCCGCGAGTCGTTCTCGCTCGAACCGATCCCGCTCGAGGCGACGGTGGAGGAGTGCGTTCGCCTGGTTGCTCCGTCCGCACTGAGCCGGCATATCAAGATCACGCGATCCCTCGGGCAATGCGCCGGCGACTACGTGCTCGCCGACCGTCAGCGGCTCATCCAGGCGTTGCTGAACCTGCTGTCCAACGCCGTGAAGTACTCGGGCAGCGATGCGCACATCTTCGTGGAGGCGGTCCGCGAGCGGGTCGCCGGTCTGCCGTCGGGCGCGCAGGCGGTGGTCGGGCAGAAGGGTGACTTCATCCGTCTCGCGGTTCGCGACACAGGCCCAGGTTTCACCGACGATGAGAAGGGCCGACTCTTCCAGCCGTTCGAGCGCCTGGGGGCGGAGCGCACAACCGTCCCGGGAACCGGCCTCGGTCTGGCGCTGACGCGCAAGCTCGTCCAGGCGATGCATGGCACCATCGGCGTCGACAGCGAGCGCGGCGTCGGGAGCACTTTCTGGATCAGGCTCGCGCGCTCACCGGTGGCCGCGCCGAAGCCGCGCGTCCGGCGTAAGCCGCCTGTCGTGACGCCGGTGGTTGCCTCCGAGCGCACCGTCCTCTACGTCGAGGACAACCTTGCGACCATCGGGCTGATGGAGGAGGTCTTCTCGATGCGTCCGCAGATCCACCTTCTCACCGCAATGCAGGGCGGCCTCACCCTGGAGCTCGCGCGCGAGCATCGCCCCGACCTGATCGTTCTCGACTTGCATCTTCCCGACATCCAGGGCGACGAGGTGCTCGCCCAACTGCGCGCCGACCCGCGAACAGCCGGTATCCCGGTGGTGATGTGCAGCGCCGACGCCACCGAGCGTCGACGCAAGCAGCTGATTGCCGCGGGCGCTCACGCATACTTGACCAAACCCGTGAAGGTGCAACGCTTTCTTCGCATGCTCGACGAGGTGCTCGCCGGCACCCCGGTGATCCGCGCCTGAGCGTCGCGTGCCGCCGGATTTCGAGGTTCTGAGCGATGCCGCGACCGGTGAACTGCTCGCGGCCGAAAGCGTGTACGGGCGTCCGCTGCGGTTTCCGGCCTCGCCACGCCCGTACGTCATCGCGAACTTCGTCGCGTCCATCGATGGCGTCGCCTCGCTCGGGCTGACTGACGGAACTGACTCGACGACGCTGAGCGGCAGCTCGCGGGCCGATCGCTACCTCATGGGGCTGCTCCGCGCAAGTGCCGATGCCATCGTGATCGGTGCGGGCAATCTGCAGGCAACCCCGGGCCATCAGTGGACGCCCGTTTCCGTGGCTGGTGACTGGGACGCCGCGGCGATCAAGGCATACCGTGTGGAGCGAACTGGAGCTGCCGAACCGCCGCCTCTCGTGGTGGTGTCGTCGAGCGGCGATCTCCCGGCGCACGTCGCGCTCGATCAGCCGGCGACCAGCGTGATGATCGTCACTTCGGAACAGGGCGCATCCAGAGTCCGGTCCGCGCATCCGCTGGCGAGCGTCATCGAGGCGGGAGACGGGACGGAGATCACTGGAGCCGGGATCGTGGCGGCGGTGACGCGAGCGCTCGGACCGGGATTGCTCCTTTGCGAGGGCGGCCCGTCACTGTTCGGCCGCCTGCTTGCGGATCGGGTGGTGAACGAATTGTTCCTGACCGTCTCCCCGCGAATCGCCGGCCGCGATCACGACGAGCTGCGGCCCGGCGTCGTTGACGGATGGGCCGCTCCTCCTGCCGCCCTTCCGAGGGCGGCGATCGATTCGGTACGGCGGTCCGGCGACCACCTGTTTCTCCGCTATCGCGTCGAAGCCTGAGCGCCGGATCCTGCGGACCGCATCCGAGAGGAGATCCTCGATCCCCTGACCGGACTCACCCGCGCCACGACGGGCGAACTCGAGCAGCTCAGGATTGCCTCGAAGGAAGCGGGTCGCGGCGTCGATGATCACGGTGCTCTCGGTCATGGGGCCTATGGTCGGGGCGCCGGACGACAGGTGCCTGTCGTCAGTCCTCGGTCTTCTCGGAGGGCGACTCGGTTCCAGCGAGGAGCAGGTAGAGCTTGCGGCGTGCCTCGTGAAGGACCGTCCGCGCCTCGGCGATGTGCGCCGCGTCACCGGTGCGGCTGACCTGCCAGACGGCCGAGAGGAGCTGAAAGGCCTGGTCGCGGAGATCGCGATGGTCGCCGCCGACGGAGCCGGCTGCCTCGGCCCACGGTGCAGGACCGGCTGCAAGCTTGCCTGCCTCCTCGCGCCCTGTGTCGGTCAACTCGAAGACGCGGCGACCTCCGTCTGCCTCGACAGCGCGAACCAGGCCCTCGTCCTCGAGTTGCTGGAGGGTTGGGTACACCGATCCGGGGCTCGCCCGCCAGGCACCGTTGCTTCGGCGTTCGAGCTCCTGGATGATCTGGTACCCGTGCGATGGCTTCTCGGCCAGGAGCACGAGGATCGCGGCCCGGACGTCGCCCCGCGCGGCGCGACGGCCGGGGCCGAACGGCGGACCGAAGGGCGGGCCGAATCCACGTGGACCGCCGAAGCCGGCGGCGAAGTCCGGGGCGTCGAAGGGCGGCCATCCACGCCGATGGCGACCACGGGCGCCACGCTCGAGGTGCTCGCGGACATGGTGGTGGAAGCGGGCTGCCGCGTCGTCGTGCGACGACGCCCACTCGTCACGCGAGGTGTGGTGGGAATGTCCTCTGGTCATTTCGGTTCGCTCCGTAGCGGTTGATACGATGTGCCAACGATATATCGAGACCGGTCGCTTGTCAAGTCACCTCAGGCACTGGCCGCCCAGTTGAGATTCATCTGAGCGAGCATCTCGGCTGCGACGAGCGGCGCGGCGCTCAGCTCAATATCGAGCTCGTGGTTGCGCGCGAAACCACCGCCCGACCAGTTGGCACTTCCAAAGAGCACCGACGTCGAGTCCGCCACGATCGCTTTGGCATGGAGCAACTCGCCCCGGCTGCGATACCAGCGGACCTGGATGCCGTCGGCGAGCAGTGCCGCGTACGAGGGGTCGCTCGATGGCTGCGAAGGGTCGAGCAGTACGCGAACTCCAACGCCCCGTGCTGACGCAGCCTCGAGGGCGTGGACCACACCGGTGTCGGTGAGGACGAAGAGCTCGAGGTCGAGCGTGTGTTGCGCCGCATCGATGAGCCCCAGCGCGAGTGGACGGATCTCCGCGCCTGGCAGGGTGGCGGCGACGTCGATCGCCGCATCGCTCACGCGATCGGGCACCCACGCGGCGCGGCCGCACGTGACCAGGTCACGTTCGAAGACGCGATCGAGGTTGCGCACCACCGGGCCGCGAACCTCCGCGTCGTAGTCGTGGTTCGCCGGCGAGTTCACGCCCCAGTTGATGCCACCAACGACCGCAACCTCGGCATCGACCACGAGGAGCTTGACGTGGTCGATCATCTGCTTGCGCACCGGATAGTCGACGACGTCGACGCCTGCGGTCCGGAGCATGGCGGCGGTGGCGACGCTGGCGAGCTCCGACGGGTCGTCGATGACCGTCACGGCGACACCTCTCGCGTGCGCTGCGATCAAGGCGCCGGCGAGGCCGCGCTGACCGAACTCATAGATCTCGACGTGGATGCTCGCGCGTGCGGCGTCAATGAGCGCCTTCAGGCGCGCGAAGGTTGCCTGCCCGCTGCGGAGCAGGGTGACCTGGTCAGCTTCGATGGTGACCGGCGGTGCCGGGCCCAGCAGCGGTGCCTGTGGGGGTGGATGGACGGCCGACGCCTGGACCTGCGCACATCCGACCACCACCGCGGCGGCGGCGAGCGCCGCGACTCCGCAACGCCAGATCGACCCGAGCGACATATGCAAGCGGTACATTTCGCGGACACACTACCACAAACTGGCGTAGTTTCCGGGGTGACCGCACCGCGTTGCGACAGGGAACGGATGGCGCCGATGCACCTATACTCGGCCAGATGCGTTGTCAAGGAGGCGTTGTTGCGTGAAGACCGCCCTCGCCGTGGCCCAAGTGGTGATCGGGATCCTCGCGGTCCTTGGCATCCTTCTGCAGACCCCGAAATCAACCGGGCTCGGCGGAACCATCGGTGGTGGAGGAGACTCGGGCGGCGGGTACCGGCGCCGGCGCGGCCTGGAGGCCAGCCTGCTGCGGTTCTCGGCAGCGATGATCGCGCTGTTCGTCGTCGTCTCGATCCTCGCCACCTACGTCACCAAGTAAGGTGGCTGCGCCGGCACCGGCCGGTTGAGGTCATCGCGGGGGCGGCACTCGTGCTCGTCGCCGCGGGAGCACTCGCGTTTGCGCTCTCGGTGCACTTTGGGCTGATCGGCGGACCACAGTTCACCGAGGGACTGGTGGTTGCCGAGCGGCCGATGTCATTGAACCCGCTGGTTGACGCCTCCGATCCGGCCGTTGTGGACGTCGGCCATCTGCTCTACCGGTCGTTGCTCAAGCTCGACGGCACCGGATACCCGACGGACGACCTCGCCGCGTCCTGGACCGTCAGCGGCACTGGCCTCGTGTACACGGTTGCGCTTCCTCCCAACCTCGAATGGTCCAACGGCGCCCCGATCACCCCAGCCGATGTCGTTGCCACCGAACGGTTTGCACTCTCACCCCAAGCGAGTGATGCCAACCTGGCGACCGCCCTGCGGGGTGTGAAGGTGACCGCGGCGCAGTCGACGATCGTGTTCACGCTGCCAACCGCGCGTGCGTCGTTTGCGGCGACGCTCACCCAGATGCCGATTCTTCCGCTCGGCGAGATGAGCGCGCCGGCGCTGCTCGCCGCGGCGACCCATCCGACCGTTCCGCTGCCGACCTCCGGTCCCTACGACGTGCAGTCGGCCGGACCCCTG
>CABEDX010000079.1_pt1 | contig 34941 bp, 35 predicted proteins | sample 3132991 | NCBI WGS metagenome assembly CABEDX01 (sample SAMEA5534332, study PRJEB31848) | metagenome | biome: tundra; feature: field; material: soil | place: USA | collected 2013-05 | depth 0.15 m
GGCGATGCGTCGGCACTCCGGGTCGGCCAGCTGGTGGTGGCCATCGGCAATCCTCTCGGCCTCGCGGGCAGCGTCACCGCCGGGGTGGTGAGTGCCCTGGGGCGCTCGCTGCCGACGCGGTCCGGTGCCCAGGTCCGCGTGATCGACGACGTCATCCAGACGGACGCCGCCCTCAACCCCGGTAATTCGGGAGGCGCGCTCGCCGACTCTGCCGGCCGCGTCGTCGGGATCAACACGGCCCTCGCGGGCGTCGGTCTCGGGCTCGCCGTTCCGGTGAACGCAACCACCGAGCGCATCATCGGCGCCCTGGTCCGCGACGGACGGGTGCGACGAGCACACCTCGGCGTCGCCGGCGGCTCGCGTCCGATCCCGCCGCGCTGGGCGGCGAAGATCGGCCGCAGCAAGGGGCTTGAGGTGGTCGAGGTCATCAAGGGCAGCCCCGCGGAATCCGCGGGCATCCGCCCAGGCGACATCATCATCGAGGTGGACGGCAGCCCGGTCGAGAGCCCGCGCGACGTGCAGCGCCTGATGGTCGACGGCCCGATCGAGCGCTTCCTGGTGATCCGGGTGCTCCGAGCCGGAGCCAGCTATGTGGTGACCGCGATCCCGGACGAGCTCGCGGCCGCTTGAGAAGTCCGCGGGGACCCGGTGCCGGCGAGCACCGGATCCCTGCGGCCGAAAAACCTATCCGCCGTTCGCGCAGACGGTGCTGAACGTCTGGCCCTGGAAGGACTGCCAGCCGTTGACACTCGTGCTCGTCGGTGCGCCGAAGTAGACCGGGGTCACCAGATCCTGGAGGTGGTAGGTGAAGCCGCCCAGCGCATACGGGTAATCGCCGTACAGCGGGCTGGTATCGACCTCGATCGGATCACCGACCTCGTAGAGGCTGTTGTGGTTGCCGAGGGCTGTGCAGGCGGCCGGCGTGTCGCTGTTGTTGGTGTTGGGATCATCGACGTACTCGCCGATCTCATGGGACAGCGCTGAGACGTCCTGCGAGAAGACGCCGCTCTTCTGGATGTACGTGAAGTCCGAGTACGGGACTCCGCCACTGGAAATATTGTGGTAGCCGCCGATGCAGCACTGCCCGCCGCTGGAGAGGAATGTCTGGGTGGTGAGGAAGATCGGCAGGGCACCCGACGGGATCCCGAGTGTGGTGATCAGCGACGCCGCCTTGGCATCGAACCAGTTGATGTCCGCGACGATCACCTTGACGCCAAATTCCTTGGTCACCACGCCATCCGCGGACGGCACTGCGAAGGTCTGCAAGGGTTTTACGATCGGCGTACCCAGGAGCACGTGATATGTCGGGTGCCCGCTGACTGTCCCCCAGAGCGCAGCTCGCTGGAAGGCGTCGATGTATTGCGTGGTCCCGACGTCGGTGCCACCCTGCTTGTAGTCGAGGTTCTTAAAGACCGGACTCGCGATGCTGTTCGCGACCACAGTCTTGCCGTTGCTCAGCTTCTTGTTCGGGCTGGCCGTGAAGCCGCTCAGGGTCATCTTGATCGGGATGATGTAGGTGGGGACAGTCGTGGACGCTCCACCGGTTGGATTGCTGCCGACGAAGGTGTCCGTGTACGTCTGCGCGAGATAGCTGTAGCTGAAGTTCCACGTCGGCGCGCCCGCGGTGGGAATCGTCCGGCTCTGCGGGCTGTGCAGGACCGCGAAGAGCGGGCGAGGCGCCGGGGTCGTGGCCGCTGCCTGTCTCGCCGAACCGGCCGCTCCGACGGCGCCGGCTGTGGTTGCGAAGGCGATCAGCGCAACCCCGGCCGGGACGGCATATTTGGCGGTTTTCAACATCAGTTGGGTCCCCCAATTCTCAAGAGCTGACGAGATGGCCGATACGTCCGGCGCATGGTAGACGATGTCGTTCCGCGGCGCGTTGCGGTTCCACCGCCCGCCTCTGCGCCCGCCGCCATTGAAGCCGGCTCGTGACGGTCTGGACGCAGTCGGGGAGGAACTCGCGGCCGCGTACTACCCTGGGTCGATGCCCAACGCCTTCACGCGCGTTCCCGATTCGCCGGTGCCGCCGCCAGGACGCTTTGGCTCAGCGGTCATCCCCGTCGCCGACGCCTTCATGATCGCGATGTTCTCCAAGCCGCCGAGCGGAACCCTGCGGACGACCTGGGTCACCCCCTCGACCTACTGGATGACGCTCGCGACCTTTCTGGGCGCTGTGGTCATCGCTGGGCTGCTGCTCTCGGGTCTCATCGGCACCGTCACCACGATCTCACTGGTCGGCGTGGCGATCTGCCTGCTCTTTGCGATCGGCGCCGGGGCCGTCGCTGTCGTGGGGAACTGCCAGCGCCGCTCGGTCTGACCTTCGAGCAGGGCCACAAGCCGGCCGGTTCAAGTCGTCGGGTTCGGAACCAGGGCTCAGCCTCGTCAGGTAGTCGCCGAGGTTGACCCGACGGGCGCTGGGGGAGAATCGGGGAATGCGCCCCATCGTCGCTCGTCCTGACGGCGAGATCGAAGTCCTCGGAGGATTCCGTCCGGCGGGCCGCTCGGGCGGCCGGCTGGTCGCGCTCGACGCCTCCCAGATGATCCCGCTGCCCGAGGGCACCACGCTGATGCACCTCCCGGGACGGCGGGCTCTTGCGCTCGATTCGAAGGATCGCCCGGTCGACGTGGAGGCGGACCTGCTGCCCGTCGCGGCCGTGCTACCGGTCGGCCATCTGCGGACGCTCCTGCCGGCGTCGCGCCCGTTGCCGGGGAGCAGGCGGCTTCCACTGTATGGGTACGCCGCGGTGGTGGAGCATCACGACGAGCTCATGGTCGCGGCGCTGAGCACCGACGCCTTCGGGTGGTGGGAGCCACGACGCTATACCGGCGGCGGCCTGGACGCCGCCATCGAGAGCGCCCGCCTCGCACTGCCGGGCAACCGGCTCGTCGACCACCTCGCGATCTGCGCCACGGACCTCCGCTGCTACACCGCACAGAACACCTTCCTGCGCCGCTACGAGGGAGCGTTGCCGGCCTCGCCCGCGTGCAATGCCGACTGTCTCGGCTGCATCTCGCTGCAGACTGATGGCCAGGCTCCGGCACCCCAGCCGCGCATGCGCTTCGCGCCGACCGAGGCCGAGCTTGCCGGCATGGCGTCCTTCCACCTCGGCGGCTCCGACGCCGGGATCGTGTCCTTCGGCCAGGGGTGCGAGGGCGAGCCGCTGACCCGTGACGACGTGCTTGCCCGCGCCGTCGCCCTGATCCGCAAGGACCACCCCGAGGCGACCATCCACGTCAATACCAACGGGAGCCGGCCCCAGGTGCTCCAGCGTCTCATCGACGCCGGCTGCAACAGCGTTCGGATCAGCGCCATCTCCTTCACCGACCCGGTGTTCCGCGCGTACTACCGCCCGGTCGGGTACTCGATCGATGACGTCCTCGAGTGCGGGCGGGTGATGTCCCGCTCAGGCGGCCAGGTCTGCCTGAACCTGCTCACCTTTCCGGGCCTGACCGATTCGAGCGAGGAGCTCGACCGCACCGCAGCCGCGGTGGTCGAGATGCGCGCCGGTCAGATTCAGTGGCGTTCGCTGAACTGCGACCACGACTGGCTCGTCGATGTGCTCACGGCTCGCGGGCTCCTGCCCGAGGACGGCATCGGCCTGGCCGCGGCCTATCAGCAGCTCGTGGAGCGGTTGCCAGGCGTGAGCCACGGCAACTTCACCCGGCCCGTTGCGATGGCCCTGGATTGAGGTCGATCCCTACGGTCGGTGGGGGCCATGGCGCACTCCCCGATCAGCAGGTGGTGGCGAAGGAGGCGGCCTGCTGGCGCAACAGCGCGGCATGCGCGAGCGACGGCGCGAACGACTGGAGATAGATCTCGACAGCCTGCGAGCCCTGCGTGTTCAACGTCTGATACACGTTGGTCCAGTTGAAGTCGCCCTGTCCTTGCATCTGGCGGGTTATGTTCACGCCGGTGGCGGAATGCTGCGGACCGGGCATGACATCGGTGAGGTCGTTGAATTGCACCATCGCATCCGGATTCATCGGGCCGGCGAGTGACGCCATGTACGCTTCCAGCGGCTTCACGAACGGTGCCGTGCCCACGCCGCCGAGCGGATACTCCACCGCGAGGTTGGGTCCGGCAACCGACAGGCCGATGGCCATCAGGCGCTCGTAGCCGGTGAGGAAGTTCGACGTGCTGTATCCGGGCGCCTTCACAACTTCGGGGCCGTCGTAGATCTCCGCGGTCGCTCCCGAGTACCAGGGGAGGTGCAGGATGCGGATGCCATGGAGCAGCGCATACGCGGCAAGCTGATGGACCGTTGCGCTGTACGCGGTCTCGAAGGTGGTGTTGGGGACGAATGACGTCGAGGTCGATCCCGCGCCCCACGGCAACGGAATGGTGGAGGTCCCCATCTTCGTGCTGTTGCCGAGGAACTGCGTCGGCGTGTCCTTGCCCGCGAGGAAGCGGATCGCGAGCGCGGAATGGTCTGCCGCAGCGAGCTGGACCCCCATGTCGAAGATCGTCAGATTCGACGTGATCGCGGTCCACGGCGCGCGCAGGGAGAGGCCCTTCACCCCTGGAATGGCAAGGGCGGCGTTGATCGTCGGCGTGAAGAATGTCATCGCGCTGGTCTTGCTCACCTGGAGCATCGCCCAGGTGCCGCATACATTTGTGGCGAGGGCTGCGCGGGCGACCACGGGGCTCTGTGAAAAGGCGACGCCCAGCGGCAGGATCGCGGTCAGGAGTACGAGACTGAGCCGGCGTCGCCTTCCGGACGCCACCGTGGGTTGTGGCGTGCGCGCCTGCTTTCCGGAATTCTTTCGACGCACCCAAGCAAACATGGAAACCTCCATGCCGGCTCGCGTGTGACTCCTTGTGGTAGCCCGGCTATCTCGAGCTGAGACCCGTGGCTTTGCGTCACCTTCTCACGAAGGGTTTGCCGCTGTCGGGGAGCCGACTGCGCAAGTATTCACCTCGGCATCCGCACGGCAGCCGCCTGTCGAATGCCCCGTTACCGAGCGGTGACATCTTCACCGCCCCTGGATTGAGCTTGTCTACAGCCCGAAGGCGTGCAATTCGTCGTCCCAGGCGCCGACGAACACCATGCCGTTCACGACGATCGGCGGGCTGAAGGCGGGGCCCTTGATCGCGGTGCCGCTGTTCCACAGCACGGCTCCGGTCGCGGCGTTGTACGCGTAGATCTTGTCGCTCTTCCCGTTGCCGTTGTAGACCACGCCGCCGGCTTCGGTGGGCGGTGTGTCGTTGGTGCTGGCTTTCCCGTTGACCGTGTTCCAGCTCTTGGTGAGGGTGCACGACGGTGCCGTTTCACTGAACGCCAGCATTCCGTGCTTGTAGCTCGTGCTGTCGACGGTCAGCGACACGTAGAGCAGCTGCGTGGCGTCGGACCAGGCCGGCACCCCCACAAACGGCAACCCGGTCGACGGGATTACCTGGATGGTCTGGACCGGGCCTGATCCGATCGTGTCCCGGTCGTACAGGAAGAGTTGACCGTCCTTGTTCTGCACGGCGAGCTGAGTGGGGCAACCGCTCACCTGGAAGAGCACCGGAGTGGATCCGAAATCGAGGTCCTTCCCCGCACTGAGCGGCGGCTTGTTGAAAGCAACGAAGGCGAGTCCGGTGGTCAGCCTGATCACTGATTCCGCGTAGTCGATGTTCTGCGGTGTCGTCGTTGCATTGCCGGTGGCCGCATAGAGGGCGTTCGCCGTCGGGTCGATGGACGCGCCGCCCCATCCCCAGATGCCTCCGCCGTTCGGACCACCTGATCCACTGGGCGGGATCACATAGAACGTCGCGGTGACGGTATGCGTGGTGGCATTCACCTCGACGACGCGGCCGTGGTAGCCCGGTCCGTCGCAGTTGGATGCGATCACAACGTAGACCTCACCACCTGAGAAGGCGAGCGCGCCCCAGTCCTGTTCCCGCTTCGGATTGGTCGACAGTGATAGCGGCCACCCGGTGGCGATCGCACCGGTGCCGAGGTCGAGGGCGTAGAGCTCATCGGTGCCGCCCACGGCGTAGATGGTGTTCCCGGTGCGGTCGATCACCGGTGAGGCGGTGACGCCCCAGACGCCGTCGGGTGTCATCTTGCAGGTGGTCGCGATCGAGCCGATGTTGCGCTTCCAGACCAGCGCGCCTGTTTCGGCGTTGAGCGCCACCAGGTTGCCGTGCTCGTCGCCCGCGTAGACCAGGTCCTGGGTGCCCGAGCTCGTCGAGACGCCGGCCGCAAGGACAGGCGGCGTGTTGACGACCGCCGCCATCTTGTACGCCCACTTCTGCTTGAGACCACCAACCGAGGCCGGCGTCAGCGTGGTCTCGCTTGGGTTGGAGCCGGTACGTGCGAGGGAGTCGCCGTATGTGTCCCAGTCGATGGCCGTTGCAGCGGTTCGCGATGCGGTTGCCGTCACACCGCTTGACGACGCTGCGGCGCACAGGGCTAGGACGGAGGCGAGCGCGACCGTCGCGAGCGACCTCGCTGCTTGCGGCTTCACGTCGGGTCGTCCGGATTCCCGGGATGCGCGGCGATGTATTGCTGCTCTGCGGGTGAGATCGACTCACGTTGCATCGGGATGGGCGCAAGCGGGGTCTGCGAGTAGTCGAATGCGTTGGCGTAGGCATACGCCGCGGCGTCGTTGACTCCGAGCGGCGCGAGATTGAATGTCTGCTCGACGAAGGCGAGGATCGACGCGAAGGTTGCCGTGCTTGAATCCGTGAAGCCGGCTCTCACGTAGGGGGACACGATCACCATCGGCACCCGGGTGCCCTGCTGCGTGCCGTCGGGATTCGTGCCTGGTGCGACGTGGTCGTAGAAGCAGCCGCAATCGTCATAGGTGATGAAGATCGCTGTTGAATCCCAGTCCGGGCCGTTCTCGATTGCCGAGACCACCTGTCCGATCCAGTTGTCCCCGATCGCCATGGACATCCCATTGTGTTGCACCACGTGGCCGTACGTGTTGCCGGTGCCGTCCTGTATTAGGGAGTAGGCGGGCAATGACCCTGAGGCGGCGTCGCTGAGCACCTGCTGGGAGGCCACCATGTTGTTCGCCTGCCCGGTATCGAGGCATTCGGCGAACGACGGACATACCGCCCAGATGTAATCGCTGTCGGTGCTGGGTGCTGTGTACAGGCGCCAGGGCAATCCAGCGGCGTCGAGCCGGTCCATGATCGTGGGCACGTATTGCGCGGGCGTCGCCTCGAAGGCCCCGCCGTTGGGAAGCGAGAGTGACGGGTCGGGGATACACGACGGTTCCATGCTGGAGACCTTCGTGGTCGGGTTGATCCACGGGGTGACCTTGTTGGAGTCACATCCCCAACCGGGCCCGGCAACCCATCCTGGCGGCGTCGGATTCGGAGGCACGGGGTTGTCCCCGGTGAAGTTGTCGTTGGTCGCTGCCACGGCATAGACGTGGCCGCCCCACGACGGGCTGTCGGCCATGCTGAACGTCCGGTCGGAGACGGCGAACTGGTTCGCCAGGGCGACCAGGTTGGGGATTTGTGAGGGCGCGTAGTAGCTCAGGCATCCGTACGGGATGGCACCCGACAGGCGCGACGTTGCGCCGCATCCCTGCACCCCCCCCCAGCCGTCCATCAGGCCGCCGTCCATCGCGGTGACTTGCGACGCCACGCTGTGATCCACGTTCGGCACGACGTCGGGTGACCGCTGCAGGGTCCGCTGCGTACCGCCCTTTAGCGTCACCGGTGGGCTCACGTTGATGCCGTTGCAGCGAGCGGCGATGAAGCACCAGTCCCCGAGCACCTCGTCGAACGAGTGATTCTCCTGGTAGATGACAACGACGTGCTTGATTGGACTCCCAGACGGTGTTGGACTTGGCGTTGGCGTGCCGGTCGGCGACGTCGTAGGCGATGTGGTGGGCGATGTTGTCGGTGAGGGTGTGGACGTCGGGCTCGGCGTCGGAGTCGGTGGAACCGACTGGCCCACAAAGGTGGCGATGATCCCGGACCACCAGACGCCCGAGGAAAGCACCGCGCCATAGCTTTGTGTACCGGTTGCGCTCAGGACCTGCACGCCCGCCTGCTCACCGACGCCCTCGCCACTCACCGTCGACTGTGCGGTGGGGAGCGCCGTGTAGCCGGCGCTCTGCCCATTGGGAACCACCACGCCATTCCAGCCGATGTCGCCAATTGCAATCTCAGTGGCGTTATTGGTTGCGGCGGTCGGGCCGACGGACGGCAGAGCGCTGGATCCCGAGTTTGTCGCCGTGACATCCAGGGGAGCGGCGCTGACAACCCCGCTCAGCTCGATCACCGTGGCCGCGATGGCGCCCGAATTCGCTGTCTTGACCGTCACCTTCCCAGTGGTCGGGATGCTCGCCGCGTTTGCTGCGTACCACATCTCCGCGTCGGTGTTTCGGACATGGACCGAGGTCGCCTTGACCCAGGAATTAGCGCTGCTGTCGGTGATGCTGCTGACCGACGTCAGTGCCTTGTTCTGCCGGACGTCGACGATGATGACGAGCATGTCCCCGGTGGTCGTCGAGGCTGGTGGGGACAGGGTGATTTGATTCTTGCCCGACGTGAGTCCGCTGCCGAAGCTTTGCACCACACCTAACGACGTGGAGGTCGAGGTCGCGCTCACCGAGACTGGCAGAGAACCATGCACCCATATCAGCGTGAGTGCACCCATCAGTCCGAAGATGCCGAGCCTGAGCGCGCGCCGGCCGGTCAGCGATGCGGTGATGCGGGCTAACGAAACAGCTAGAGGGCGCCTCCGCCACATGGGCCCACCTCCGTGCGGAACGTTCCGCCGAACTGATCACCTATCCCGTGGGCGCACCACGGTTCGTCGCATCTCGACGGCCGCTCGATGGGCCCGTTTGGCGCTGGACACTACCACAGAACGCACGTTCTCGTGAAGATTTGGACCGGGATGGCAGAAACCGATCTTCTGACGGTGTGCATTTGGTGCGTATGGCGGGGATGGCGCGTGGGTGTCGGTCACGATTACGTGAGCGTCTTGCTGCTCACCGGCTGAAGCCACCACGAATCGTTCGCATCAGCAGATGATTTGCATCTCATTCAGCTAATTGCTATGTGACTCCGAGATAGTCCATAGTTGCGCAAGGGCGTCAAACGAGACGCGAGTCGGGGGCCGAGAAGGGTCAACGGTGCACATCGACCTGTATATCGCTCTGGCGGGACTGATCGTCGGTTGCGCGGTGGGGCTCACCGGCATGGGCGGCGGCGCACTCATGACGCCGGTCCTCGTGCTCCTTTTTCATGTCCAGCCGGTTGCAGCCGTGGCCAGCGACCTGGTTGCCTCGCTGGTGATGAAGCCGGTTGGCGCCGCCGTCCATGCCAGTCGGGGCACCGTCCGCTGGGCTCTGGTCGCCTGGCTCGCCATCGGTTCGGTGCCGGCCGCGTTCGCCGGAGTCGTCTTCCTCAAGTCGATCGGCAACGGGACCCGGGTTCAGACCATCGTCAGCGTGACCCTCGGTGCCGTCCTCCTCCTTGCCGTCGCCGCCCTCGGCTTCAAGATGTATCTCGACCACCGCAATCGGCGCGCAGGTGGGGTCGACAACGAGCTCCGTGTCAAGAAGCTGCCGACGCTCGCAATTGGGGCGTCGATCGGCTTCATCGTCGGCATCACCTCGGTGGGGTCGGGCACGCTGGTGATCGTTCTGCTGCTGTTCCTCTACCCGCGCTTGCGCGGTTCCCAGATGGTCGGTACCGACCTCGCGCAAGCGATCCCAATGGTGGGTGCCGCGGCCATCGCCCACATCTTCTTCGGCGATTTCAAGCTCGGTCTGACGGCTTCGATTCTCATCGGCAGCATCCCGGGTGTGCTCATCGGCGCCGCGGTGTCCTCGTACGCCCCCACGGTGTTTCTCAGAGGCGCGCTCAGCGCCGTGCTGCTCGTTTCCGGGCTGAAGCTCGTGAATGTTCCAACCCTGGCCATCGGGATCGTCCTGCTCATCAGCGTGGTGACGCTGGCGGTGGCGTGGCTCTTCGTCCGTGCGAGCGGGCGGACCCTGCGCGAACTCTCGGGTGAAGCCGAATCCACGCCGGGGACCTCGGCTCGTGGGAACCTCGCGCTCGATACCGCGGAACGGGCCGGAGTTGCGTGACGACCGGCGCGCGGCGGCGGATCGCCCCGGATTGAGCCCGCCGCGGGCGTGGTATTGTCAGATGGTCCCTTCCGCGTGAACCAAGGCGCCCCATGAAAACTGCGATCCATCCCGTCTACCACGTCGACGCTGAGGTGCGTTGCCTCTGCGGCAACACCTTCACCACCGGCTCAACGCTCACCGAGCTGAAGACCGAGGTGTGCTCCGTGTGCCATCCGTTCTTCACTGGAACGCAGCGCATCGTCGACACCGGCGGCCAGGTCGAGCGCTTCCGGCGCCGCGCCGAACAGGCCAAGAAAGCCTGACTCCCGCAGCGCCCCGGGCGGCGCTGCAGGCGGAACCACTGCTCGAGCGATCTTGGTCGCCCTCGACTAGCATGCCGATCATGTCCAGAGCCCAGCGCTGCCGTGACCTCCTGCTCACGGTTGCGGTCAACGCCGTCAGCGCGCCCCCCGCGACCTTCTTCTATGGCGGCCAGGCCGTCATCGAGGGTGTGCTCATGCGCGGCAAGGACCGCTATGCCGTCGCCGCGCGCCGGCCCAACGGAGAGATCGCGGTCTGCACCGACGTGTTGCGTTCGCGGGTGTACACCGCAGGCGTGTGGCGGCGTCCGTTCCTCCGTGGCGTTGCCGGGCTCTACGAGACCATCCACCTGGGCATGCGCGCCTTGCAGTGGTCGGCGCTCGTGCAGCTCGGGCAGGATGCCGAGATCGGTGAGGGTGCGCTCCGCGGCGCGATGATCGCGTCGCTCGTCTTCGCGCTTGCGCTGTTCATCGGCGCGCCACTGCTGCTCGGAGGACTGCTGCACCACGGCTCGTCGCAGACGATCAGCGCCGTGCTCATCGAGGGCGTGATCCGCGCCGCGGTCCTGATCGTCTACCTGCTGCTCATCAGCCTGATCCCCAATGTGCGACGGCTCTTTCAATATCACGGCGCCGAGCACATGGCCATCAATGCGCTTGAGTCCGGTGATGCCATCGACGTCGCGCACGTGCGTGCGCGCAGCCGCCTGCATCCGCGCTGCGGCACCGGTTTCCTCGTGGTGGTGGCACTGGTGAGCATCGGCGTCTTCGCGCCGCTCGGACTGCTGCCGACCGCGGTGCGCCTCGTCTGTCAGATCGTGCTCGTCCCGGTGGTGGCGGCGGTGTCGTACGAGATCATCCGCGGCCTTGTCCGGATCCGGCACACGCTCCCGGGCCGCATTGCGCTTGCGCCGGTGCTCGGCACCCAGCTGCTCAGCACGCGGCGGCCCGTTGACGCGCAGATCGAGGTTGCCATCGCCGCACTCGACGCTGCTCGCTCCGGCGACACGATCGTCTTCGAGGCGTCCGGGACGCGTTGAGAGACTGGTCATGAGCGAGATGAACGCGTTCGAGCAGCGCCTTGCCGCGCTGGAGGCGCGCTACACCGAGCTGGGAGAGCTGCTCAGCGCGCCCGACGCGTACCAGGACCTCGACCGCATCCAGCAGCTTTCTCGCGAACAGGCGAAGTTGCGCGAGGTGGTGGAGGCGGCGCGCCGCTGGCGCGAAGCCCAGGTGGCCGCCCGCGAGGCCGAGGAGATGGCGCGCGCGGAGACCGACCCGGCGATGATCGCGATGGCGGACGAGGAGCATCAGGCGCAACTTGCGGCCGCCGAGGCCGAGTACGAGGCGCTGCGCGCACGACTGCTCACCGCGGATCCCAATGACGAGCGCGATGTCGTCGTCGAGATTCGCGCCGCGACCGGTGGGGATGAGGCCGCGCTGTTCGCCGCCGATCTCTTCCGCATGTACTCGCGCTATGCGGAGCGTCAGCGGTGGCGCATCGAGGTGCTCGATCAGAACGAGACAGCCGGCCACGGTTTCAAGGAGATCGTCTTCGAGGTGCACGGACAGGGCGCCTACTCGCGGCTCAAATTCGAGTCCGGCGTGCACCGCGTGCAGCGTGTCCCCGAGACCGAGGCGCAGGGACGGATCCACACCTCCGCGGCGTCGGTCGTGGTGCTCCCTGAGGCGGACGATGTCGAGGTCGACATCAGCGAGAACGACCTGAAGATCGACGTCTATCGCAGCACCGGTCCTGGTGGTCAGAGCGTCAACACCACCGACTCGGCGGTGCGGATCACGCATCTCCCCACCGGGCTCGTGGTCACGTGCCAGGACGAGAAGTCGCAGATCAAGAACCGTGCCAAGGCGATGCGCGTGCTGCGCACGCGTCTCTACGACCTTGCGCAGGCGGAGCGCGACGCGGAGCTCAAGGCGACGCGCCGCTCGATGGTGGGGAGCGGCGATCGCAGCGAGAAGATCCGCACGTACAACTTCCCGCAGTCGCGCGTGACCGACCACCGCATCGACCTGACGCTGCATCAACTGCAGCGCGTGCTCGACGGCGATCTCGACCTGCTCATCGAGCCGCTGTCCAACGAGGACCAGGCGCGCCGCCTGCTCGAGGACGACGACGAAGACGCTCCCCCGGGACATGCTGCCTGAGGTGGCGTCGACGGCGCCAACGCTCATCGACGTCCTCCGGCTCAGCACCACATACCTGGGGGACCACGGGAGCTCGTCGGCACGCCTCGACTCGGAGCTCCTCTGTGCACAGGCGCTCGGGCTGCGCCGCATCGACCTGTACCTGCAGTTCGACCGGCCGCTCGACGAACAGGAGCTGACCTCGATCCGCGAGCTGATCCGGCGCCGCGGCAAGGGCGAACCGGTGGCGTACATCACGGGGACGCGTGAGTTCTACGGGCGGGCCTTCATCGTCACGCCAGATGTGCTCGTGCCCCGGCCCGACACCGAGACGCTGGTGCAATGTGCGGTGGCGTATCTGCGCGACCGATCCGGCGCCGAGCTGCGGGTTGCCGATCTGGGGACGGGCAGCGGCTGTATCGCCATCACGCTCGGCGCCGAGGTTCCGCCGACGCGCGTGGTCGCGACCGAAGTCAGTCCTGCTGCGCTCGAGGTGGCCCGCGCCAATGCGACCGCGCTCGGCGTCGATGTCGAGTTCGTCGAATGCTCGTGGGCCGACGGGCTCGAGGGCGCGTTCGACCTCGTCGTCAGCAACCCGCCCTACGTGACCACCGAGGAACTCGCGGCCGTCGATCGGGATGTGCGCGACTTCGAACCCCGCGGGGCGTTGCTCGGCGGTGAGGATGGGCTCGATGCTTACCGGTCTCTGCTCACCTCGGTCCGGGGTCACGTCACCGCGGGGCGCCTGATGCTCGAGGTCGACCCCCGCCACGCCGACGCCGTCGCCGCCCTGGTCGCGGAGACCTTCCCCGGGGCGATCACGACCCCGGTGCCCGACCTGACCGGGCGAACCCGCGTCCTCGACGTCGAGCTGCGGTGAGCCTCGACGCCGCAGTCAGGGCGATCAGAGCCGGCTGCGTGATCGTCATCCCGACGGACACGGTCTACGGGCTCGCCTGCGACCCGGCGAACACCGCTGCGGTGAGCCGCATCTACGCCATCAAGCGCAGGCCCGACCGGCTCGAGCTGACCATCCTGGCGGCGTCGATCGCCGACGTCGAGGACGACGTCGAGTTCAGCGCGGAGGCGCGGATCCTGGCGGCCGCGTACTGGCCGGGAGCGCTCTCGATCGTGAGCCCGCTGCGGGGCCACCGCTGGGCGGTCCCCCGCGAGGGATCGACGCTCAGCGTTCGCGTCCCGGACCATCCGATCGCTCTCGAGCTCCTCCGGCGCACCGGTCCGCTCGCGACGACCAGCGCCAACCGCCACGGCGAGCCCGCTGCGGACACTGCCGCCGGGATTGCGGCGGCGCTCGGCTCCGAGGTCGATCTGGTTCTCGACGGCGGTCCCTCGGCTGGACTTGCCTCGACTATCATCGACTGCACCACGACCAACCCTCGCGTGCTCCGCGACGGCCCGATCAGCGCCACCGCGTTGTTCTCGCATCTTGGGGGCTTTCCCGCAACCACCACGGAGGGGCAGAGATCGCAGTGACCGGCATTCATATGGATACCCGTCCGAGCGTCCTGGCGGGCGACTTCACGGCCAAACCCGCCCTGCGCGCCACCGATCCCGATGTCGCCGCCCTCCTCGACGAGGAGCTGGAGCGCCAGGAGGACACCCTCGAGCTGATCCCGTCTGAGAACCTCGCCTCGGTTGCGGTGCTCGAGGCGCTGGGCTCCTGGCTCAACAACAAGTACGCCGAGGGGGTGCCGGGCAAGCGGTATTACGGTGGCTGCGAGGTCGTCGACAAGGTCGAGAACCTCGCCCGCGACCGTGCCAAGGCGCTCTTCGGCGCCGAGCACGCAAACGTCCAGCCTCATTCCGGCACCGAGGCGAACATGGCGGTGTACGCGAGCGTGCTCACCCCCGGCGACAAGGTGCTTGGCATGGCGCTCGACCAAGGCGGCCACCTCAGCCACGGGTCGCCGGTCAGCTTCAGCGGGAAGATCTATCACTTCGAGCCCTATTTCGTCGACGAGACCACCGGCATCCTCGATATGGACTCGGTGCGCGAGCGCGCCCTGGAGTTTCGTCCCAAGATGATCGTCGCGGGCTACAGCTCGTACCCGCGCATCCTCGACTTCGCGACATTTGCCGAGATCGCGCGTGAGGTGGATGCCTACCTCATGGTGGACATGGCCCATTTCGCGGGGCTGGTGGCCGGCGGTGCGCACCCGAGCCCGGTTCCTCACGCCGACTTCGTCACCTTCACGACCCACAAGACGATGCGCGGACCGTGGGGCGGGGCGATCCTCTGCCGCGCCGAGCATGCCGACCAGGTCGACAAGGCCGTCTGCCCGAACGTCCAGGGCGGCCCGCAGATGCACGCCATCGCCGCCAAGGCGGTGATGTTCAAGCAGTGCGCTCAGCCGGAATTCCGGGACTACGCACAGGCGGTGGTGACCAACGCCAAGGCGATGGCCGCCGGCCTGATGCGCCGGGGACTGGAGTTGACCACCGGGGGCACCGACAACCACCTCATGGTGATCGACCTCCGGCCGGCCGGTCTGCGCGGACGCCAGGTCCAGGCGGCGTTCGACGAGGTCGGTGTGACCGTCAACGCCAACGCCTTCCCCGGCCACGGCGGGACGCCGTACAACCCCAACGGGATCCGGCTCGGGTCGCCGTCGGTGACCTCGCGCGGCATGGGCGAGGCGGAGATGGACGAGATCGCCGGTCTGGTCGCCCGCATGCTCGGCGGCTTCGACGACCCGGCCGTCCGGGTCGAGGTCCACGAGGCCAGCCGTGCGCTCTGCCGCCGATTCCCCCTCCCATATCGAGGTGCATCGACCGCGTGATCGCCGCCGCCGTCAGCGGGTCGCCCTGGCTGAGCGCGCTGCCGCCGTTCCTCATCGCGAGTGCGGTGTGCATCGCCGCGGTGCCCGGGTCGATGTGGCTGGCAAAGCGCACCGGGGCAATGGCGCAGCCCGACGACGACCGCCACCTCCACCCGCGCCCGACCCCGCGCCTCGGCGGCCTCGCCATGTTCGCGGGGTTCGCGGTCGCGATCGCCATCTTCGGGTCGGCGATCACCTACCGGTGGCAGATCGTCGCGGTCACCGGAGTGATCACGATCGCCATGGGCATCGACGACATCCTCGATCTCAACTGGCTGAGCAAGCTCGGCATCGAGGTCGGCGTGGGCATCCTCGCGGTGGTGCTCGGCATCGCGATCACGTCGATCGCTATTCCCGGCTCCCACACCCCGTCGGTCTGGGAACTCGGGTTGCTGGCTGCGCCGGTGACGGTCGTCTGGCTGGTGGGGATGCAGGTCTCGGTGAACCTGCTCGACGGTGCCGACGGGGTCGCGGCCGGCGTGGTGGCGATCGTGGCGGGCGTCTGCCTGCTCGCCGCCATCAACCGCATCCAGTCGGTCAACGACGTCCAGAGCGGGGTGGTGATTCTCAGCGGGGCGGTGATGGGCTGCTGTCTCGGCTTTCTGGTCTTCAACCTGCCGCCGGCCCGGGTCTTCATGGGGGATTCGGGCTCGCACTTCCTCGGCATCGCTCTGGGAGCGATCACGATCCTCGGCGTCGCCAAGGTGGTCGTCGGGCTCTCGATCCTCGTGCCGTTGATCGCGCTCGGCCTGCCGATCGGCGACACCCTGTTCGCCATCGTCCGTCGCGCCCTTTCGGGACACAACCCCGCGAAGCCCGACGCGGGGCACCTGCACCACCGCCTCCGAGCGGTGGGATTGAACCCGATCGAGACGGCGGTCACCTTCTACCTGGTCACCGGGATCCTCGGGTGCCTGGCGCTCACCATCTACGGGCACCGCCGGATCATCGACCTCGCGCTCGGGCTGCTCGTCGTGGCGCTGATCGTGCTCATCTGGCGAAACCGGCGCAGGGTTCCGAAGCTCCCTTTCGTGGCGGCCACTCCGGAGGCCGAGGTGCAGGTCGATGGCCGCCGGGCGCTGCCGTCGCACATCCACCACCGGGGCGAGGCCGACTGAGCAGCGCTCCCGGCCCGCGCCCCCCGTCCGGCGGCCAGCTCGCGGGGATGGGAGTGTCCATCGCGGTTGCGCTGATCGTGCCGCTCCTGCTCGGCGTCGGCGTCGACGCACTGCTGCACACGACCCCCCTCGGGGTGCTGATTGGACTGCTGGCCGGCATTGTCGCCTCGTGCTACACGGCCTACGCCCAGTTCCGACCCTTCCTCTGACTGATTGCTGGTCCGTCTCGCGAGGTCCAGTTGATATCGTTGCCTTGGTTTGACAGTCCAAGATTGGCAGTGGTGGTCGAGGTGATCTCGGAAGGTACGTCTCCGCGCCCAGCGCCATCGGCAAATGCGCTGCGCCTGGTCCGCAATGCGGCGATCTTCTGCGCCGGTGCAGCGGTCGTTGCTGCTCTGGTCGGGATCGTGCTTGGCCATGCCGGACCTGGCGGTGCGCTGGCCACGGGTCTCGCCATCGGATCGATCAACGGGGCGCTCGCGGCGCGGTTGATCGCGTTGCCGATCCCGTTTCTCGCCACCAGCCTGCTGCGAATCATCACCCTGAGCACGATCGGGATCGCCATCGGCCTCGCCTTCGGGCTCGCCAATGTCTGGCTGGTCATCCTCGGCCTGGGGATCTCGCAGGTGGTCCTCGCCGTCGCCGCGCTCCGTGAGTCGATGCGCATCACATGATCATCGCCGCCGATCAACCGCCGGGCCAGCATCCGGTCATCCAGGTCTGCGGGAATGCATTCCTGTGCGTCTTCAACTACGACACGCTCATCTCCAGCGGCATCGCGATCGTGCTCACGCTCGCGCTCGGGCTGGGCGTCGCCTATCGCCTGGGCCACGGAAAGCCCGGCAAGCTGCAATCGGTGCTCGAGCTCCTGCTCAGCTACATCCGCAATCTCACCAGGGACATGGTGTCGGACGAGGGCACCGACTTCATCATCCCGATCGCGGCGACCATCTTCATCTTCGTCCTGCTCGCCAACTGGCTGGACTTCTTTCCGCTCACCGCTCCGGTCGAACCGGCTGCCGCGGACATCAACCTCACCCTCGCGATGGCCATCGTCGTGATCGTGATCGTCCAGTGGTACAGCATCCACGTGCTCGGGTTTCGCGGCTATCTGCGGCGTTTCACCAAGCCGTTCGAGCTGCCGCTGATCGCACGGGTCGCCTTCACGCCGCTCAATATCATCGAGGAGATTCAGAAGCCACTGAGCCTCGGCCTACGGTTGTTCGGCAACATCTTCGGCGGGCTCGTCATGGTGTATCTGCTCACCCTTGGGTACACCGCGTTCGCCGGCTCGTCGGTGATTCAGACGGCGCTGTCACCAATCTGGATCATCCTGCTGGTGGCATGGAAGCTGTTCGACGTCTTCCTCATCGGCACGATCCAGGCGTTCATCTTCATGCTACTGACCATTATTTATTTCGGCATGGCCCGTGAAGGTCTCGAGGAGCACCACGGGGCAGCTTCACATGCGAACGAGTTGAGGAGAGAGACGACATGACCCACGCACTGATCCTGATGGGGGCGTTGATCGCCGCCGGCCTCGCGCTTGGTGGCGGTGCAATCGGTGCCGCCATCGGTGACGGCCTCGCCGGTAACGCGACCATCGCCGGCACCGCCCGCCAGCCCGAGGCGCAAGGGCGACTTCAGGTGACCATGTTCCTGATCATCGGCCTCGTCGAGGGGATGTACTTCATCAACCTCGCGCTCGGGTTCTTCTTCATCTACGTCATCGCCAAATAAGACGAGGTCGTGACCACGGTGATTGCCGCCGCTCCGCAGCCGGCCGGACTCCTCACCCCCAATGGGACGTTCGTCGCCGAGCTGATCGCGTTCATCCTGATGATCCTCATCCTCGGGAAATACGCGTATCCGCGCATCATCGCGGCCGCCACAGATCGTGAGAAGAAGATCGAGGCTGGACTGCGCGCCGCGCAGGAGTCCGAGGAGCGCCTCGCCAGGGTCCAGGAGCAGGTCGAGAAGACGCTCGAAGAGGCGCGCGCCCAGGCCCGCGAGATCCTCAACCGCTCGCACGGCGAGGCCACCACCGAAGCGAAGGAGGTCATCGCCAAAGCGAGGACGGATGCGGAGGCGTTGATCGAACGTGCGCGCGCCGAGATCGGTGGCGAGCGTGATCGCGCCATTCAGGATCTGCGCAACGAGGTCGCCGGCCTCGTGGTCGCCACGACCCAGCGCCTGCTCGGTGAAACCCTCGACGCCAAGGCGCACCAGCGCCTCATCGACGAGGCACTGACGAAGGTCACGGACAACCCGTCCGGGAAAGCCGAGCAGAACTGACGTGGAACGCGCGAGCATCCTCGCCCGACGCTACGCCGAGGCGTACTTCGCGCTCGCCCAGGAGGCTGACGACATCACCGGCTGGCGTGAGCAGCTCGCCGCGGTCGTCGAGGCGCTTAGCGATGCAGCCGTGAGCGAGGCGCTCGCCAATCCAAGGACCAGTCTCGCGGAGCGCGTCCGCCAGGGGATGAACTTGCTCAAGGGCGCCTCACCGGAGGCCCGCAACCTGGCGCGGCTGCTCATCGAGCGCCGCCGTGTCGGCATCGCTCGCGAGATCCTCAGTCACTACGACGCGCTGGCCGACAAGGCCTCGGGCGTCGTACGTGTCGAGGTCACGACCGCCGTGCCCGCAGACGCCACGCTCGAGAAGCACATCCGTGACGCGTTGAGCAAGCAGCTCGGCAGTGACGTTCAGACCACCGTGCGCAGCGATCCGTCGATCGTCGGCGGACTCGTGATCCGCATCGGCGACCGGGTTATCGACGACAGCCTGCGGACTCATCTTCAGCAACTGCAGGCAGCACTTGCCTGATGAGAGAGAGGACTAAGTAGCCTTATGGCCATACGCAGCGACGAGATCGGCGAGATCCTCAAACAACGGATTGCCAGCTTTGAGGCGCCCGTGGTGGACGCCAACGAGGGCGTCATCACCTCGGTCAGCGACGGAATAGCCCGCATCTACGGCCTCGAACGCGCCATGGCCGGCGAGCTGCTCGAGATGCCGGGGCCGGGCGGCAAGGGAGTCGTCCTCGCGCTCGCGCTCGACCTCCGTGAGGACGGCGTCGGCGCGGTCATCCTCGGACCCTACGAGCACCTCCAGGAAGGCGACAACGTGCGCACCACCGGTCGCATCGCCGAGGTGCCGGTCGGCGACGAGCTGGTCGGCCGCGTCGTCAGCGCGCTCGGTGAGCAGCTCGACGACCGTGGACCGATCGAGACCGCGCAGACGCTTCCCACCGAGCGCGTGGCGCCGGGCGTCATCCAGCGCGAGAACGTCGACACGCCGATGCAGACCGGCCTCAAGGCGATCGACTCGATGATCCCGATCGGTCGCGGTCAGCGCGAGCTGATCATCGGCGACCGCCAGACCGGCAAGACGGCGATCGCCATCGACGCGATCATCAACCAGAAGGGCACCGGGGTCATCTGCATCTACGTCGCCATCGGGCAGAACGCGCAGAAGGTGGCGCAGATCAAGGCGACCCTCGAGACGCACGGCGCCATGGAGCACACCATCATCGTCGCCGCGACGGCCTCCGACCCGGCGCCGCTGCAGTTCCTCGCGCCCTACGCCGGCTGCGCGATGGGCGAGTACTTCATGCAGAAGGGCGGCCACGCGCTGATCATCTACGACGACCTCAGCAAGCACGCCGACGCGTATCGCGAGCTGTCGCTGCTGCTCCGGCGTCCGCCGTCTCGCGAGGCGTATCCGGGCGACGTCTTCTACCTGCACTCCCGGTTGCTCGAGCGCGCGGCGCGCATGAGCGACGCCGAGGGTGGAGGGACGTTAACTGCGCTGCCGATCATCGAGACCAAGGCGAACGACGTGTCGGCGTTCATCCCGACCAACGTCATCTCCATCACCGACGGCCAGATCTACCTCGAGACCGACCTCTTCAACGCCGGCATCCGGCCCGCGATCAACGTCGGACTGTCGGTCTCCCGCGTCGGTGGTGATGCGCAGACCAAGGCGATGAAGCAGGTCGCCGGGCAGCTGCGCCTCGACCTCGCGCAGTATCGCGAGCTCGCGGCATTCGCGCAGTTCGCCGCGGACCTCGACAAGGGCACGCGCGACCGTCTCGACCGCGGCCAGCGCATGACCGAATTGCTCAAGCAGCCGCAGTACGAGCCGATGCCCTTCGCCAAGCAGGTCATCAGCATCTTCGCCGGTGCGCGCGGCTTCCTGGACGAGGTTCCTCTCGACCGCGTGCGCGACTTCGAGAAGAGCCTGCTGCGCTTCATGGACCAGGAGCATCCCGAGGTCGAGGAGGAGATCAACAAGAGTGGTCGCATCTCCGAGGAATTGGAGAAGTCACTCCGCGGCGACGTCGAAGCGTTCAAGAAGACCTTCGCCGGATGACCGTGGGTCGCATCATCGTCGCCACCCGCCACCTCGCCAGCCGCTGACCTCGGATGCCGAGCCTTCGCGATCTGCGCCGCCGTATCAAGGGCGTCCAGAACATGCGCAAGATCACCAAGGCGATGGAGCTCGTCGCCGCAGCGCGCATGCGGCGTGCGCAGGAACGAGTGCTCGCGGCACGCCCGTACAGCGACGAGATCGCCAGCATCATGACCGAGCTGATGCGGCGCTCACCGCAGTACGAGCACCCCTTCCTGAAGGTGAGTGAGGTTCAGAAGCGGCTGATCATCCTGGTCACCGCCGACCGCGGCCTGGCCGGTGCGCTGAACAGCAACAACACCCGGCTGGCGTTGAGCGATGCCGCGAAGACATCGATCCCGGTCTCGTACGTCACCATCGGCCGCCGAGGGCGTGATGTGCTGCGCCGCCTGCACCGCGACCTCATCGCGGATCAGAGCATGCTCGGCGAGCGACCGACCATGGGCGATGTGCTCCCTGCCGCGCGGGTTGCGATGGAGCAGTTCGAGCGGGGTGAGGTGCAACAGATCGACATCGTGTACGCGCGCTTCATCAGCGTCGGGCGTCAGCAGACCGTGCTGCAACGGGTGATCCCGGTCGTGCCGCCCGACGATGCGAAGGCGGTCAGCGCCGACTTCGAGTACGAGCCCGATCCCAAGGACGTGCTCGACGCGCTGCTGCCGCGATATGTCGAGGCGCAGGTGTATCGCGCCGTTCTGGAGAACGCCGCATCCGAACAGGCTGCACGCATGATCGCGATGCGCAACGCGTCCGACAACGCAAGCGAGTTCATCGAGGACCTGACCCTCACCGCCAACAAGGTGCGGCAGGCGTCGATCACGACAGAGTTGATGGAGATCGTCTCCGGCGCAGCGGCGCTCGAAGGCTGAGGAGAGAGAGATGGCAGTTGTGGAATTGAAATCCGGCACCGGCGCGGTTGTGCAGGTGATCGGACCGGTCGTCGACGTCGAGTTCAGCGGCGAGCGCCTGCCTGAGATTCTCGACGCGCTCGAGATCGATCGCGAGGACGGCAAGCTCCTCGTGCTCGAGGTGCAGCAGAGCCTGGGAAACAGCACGGTGCGAACCATCGCGATGGACACAACCGAGGGTGTGCGCCGCGGTGACGCAGTGCGCGCGACCGGTGCGGCGATTCAGGTGCCGGTCGGCGAGGAGACGCTCGGCCGGATGTTCAACGTGATCGGCGAGACCATCGACGGCAAGGGCCCGTTCACCGGCAAGGGACGGATGCCGATGCACCGCACCGCGCCCACCATCTCCGAGCAGTCGGTCGAGACCGAGATTCTCGAGACCGGCATCAAGGTCATCGACCTCATCTGCACCTTCTCGAAGGGCTCGAAGATCGGACTGTTCGGTGGAGCCGGTGTCGGCAAGACGGTCATCGTCATGGAGATGATCCGCAACATCGCCCGCGAGCATGCGGGGTACTCGGTGTTCGCCGGGGTTGGTGAGCGCACCCGTGAGGGCACCGCGCTCTACGGCGAGATGGAGGAGTCCAAGGTGCTCGACCAGACCGCGCTGGTCTACGGGCAGATGAACGAATCGCCGGGCGCACGCGCGCGGGTCGCGCTCACCGCGCTCACCATCGCCGAGTGGTTCCGCGACGAGAAGGGCGCCGACACGCTGCTCTTCATCGACAACATCTTCCGGTACACGCTTGCCGGTGCCGAGGTTTCCGCGCTGCTCGGACGCATGCCGTCCGCGGTCGGTTACCAGCCCACGCTCGCCACCGAGATGGGCGACCTGCAGGAGCGGATCACGTCCACCAACAAGGGATCGATCACGTCGGTGCAGGCGATTTACGTGCCCGCGGACGACTTCACCGACCCCGCCGTCGCCACCACGTTCGGCCACCTCGGTGCGACGGTCACGCTGAGCAGGTCGATCTCGGAGGCGGGCATCTACCCCGCCGTCGATCCGCTCGAGTCCTTCAGCCGCGTGCTCGACCCGAACGTCGTGGGCGAGGAGCACTACCGCGTCGCCCAGGGCGTGAAGCGCGTGCTCCAGGAATACAAGGAGCTCCAGGACATCATCGCCATCCTCGGACAGGAGGAGCTCACCGAGGACCAGAAGCAGACTGTCGGCCGTGCCCGCCGTGTTCGCAACTTCCTGTCCCAGCCGTTCTTCGTCGCCGAGGTGTTCACCGGGCGTGACGGCAAGTACGTGCCGCTCGAGGAGACGATCCGCGGGTTCGGGGAGATCCTCGACGGCAAGCACGATGACCTTCCCGAGGACGCCTTCTACATGGTCGGCACCATCGACGAGGCGGTGCAACGCGCCGCGGCGTTGAAGGGCGAGGAGGGGCAGGAGGCGAAGCCCGCTGAGGATGCGGCTGCACCGACTGCGGATGCGCCCGCCGCGGATGCCGATGCTGCTGTCGCCGATGCGGTTGCTCCCGCCGCGGAGGTTGCTGCCACCGCTGCGGATGCCCCCGCCGCGGATGCGGATGCTGCCGTCGCCGATGCAGTTGCTGCCATCGCCGATGCGGATGCCGCCGTCGCCGATGTGAAAGCCGCCGTCGACGATGCGGATGCTGCCGTTGCAGATGCGGATGCTGCATCCGCTGCGAGCGCCCCGGCCACCGAACACGCAGCCGCCGAAGCCAAGCCTGATGGGTCCGCAAAGGAATAGCGGGTATGGCCAAGCTCCAGGTCGAACTCGTCACCCCGGAGGGTCGCGTCTTCAGCGAAGAGGCTGACTTCGTGCTCGCGCCGGGCGTGGAGGGAGACCTCGGGGTCCTGCCGCAACACATCGCGCTGCTCACGCCGCTGCGCACCGGCGTGGTGACCATTCGCAACGACGATGCGGAGCACGTGCTCGCCGTCTCGGGCGGGTTTCTCGAGGTCCTGCCCGACAAGGTGACGATCCTTGCGGATGCCGCCGAGCGCGCCGAGGACATCGACGAGGCGCGCGCCGAGGAGGCGCGCAAGCGTGCACAGGAGCTTCTCGCCCAGAACGTGGACAGCGAGGAGGCGGTGATGGCGCTCGAGCGCGCCACCCTGCGATTGCAGGTCGCTGAGATCCGGCGCCGTCGTCACGGGCACTCGCCGCCCCCTCAGTGACGTCGCCGCCGGGGCTCGACCTCGAGGCGCTCGCCCGATACCTGGCACCCCACGTCGGCGGACTCGCCGGAGCCCTCCGCGGCGAGGTCATTCCCGGCGGACGCTCGAATCTCACCTACATCGTCGATGACGGCGAGCGCCGCTTCGTGGTTCGCAGGCCGCCGCTCGCACACGTGCTCCCGACCGCGCACGACATGCCGCGCGAGTACCGGGTGCTCGCAGCACTGCAGGGCACGGGGATCCCGGTACCGCACGTGATTGCGCTCTGCGAGGACGAGTCGGTGACCGGCGCGCGCTTCTACGTCATGGAGTGGATCGACGGACACGTGGTTCGCGAAGCACTGCCCGCCGAGTTTCCCGACACGACGGGCACCCGGCGGGCGATGTCGTCGGCGCTGGTCGCCACGCTCCTCCGCCTGCACGCGATCGACCCCGACGCGATCGGGCTTGGCGACTTCGGGCATCCCGAAGGCTTCCTCCCTCGCCAGGTGCGGCGCTGGTGGCAGCAGTGGGAGGCGTCGAAGACGCGCGAGCTGCCGAGCATCGTCGAGTTGCGCCGGCGGCTCGACGAGACGGTGCCGGTGCCGTCGCCGCCAGGAATCGTGCACGGGGATTACCGCCTCGACAATGTCATGTACGCACCGGCGAATCCGTCGCGCATCGTCGCGGTGATCGACTGGGAGATGTGCACGATCGGCGATCCGCTCTGCGATGTCGGCCTGCTCTGCGTGTACTGGGCGGATGACGCGTCCGATGCGGCCGCGCGCACCCTCCACGGCCGGGCGATCACTGTCGAGGACGGTTTCTACAAGCGGGCCGACCTGCTCCGCGACTACGCTGCGGGAACGCAGCGCGACCTGACCTCGCTCGAGTGGTACATCGCGCTCGGCGCATACAAGCTGGCGATCATCGCCGAGGGGATCACCGCGCGATTCCTGATGGGGATGACTGTCGGCGAGGGCTTCGAAACGATGGGGGAGATGGTGCCGGCCGTCGTCGAGAGTGGCCTCGACGCACTGGACCGGTTGCGTTCCACCGAAGGAGGCTGAACATGGAATTCGCGGAAACCCAGAGGGTGCGTGAGCTCAGCGAGAAGGTCTGGCGCTTCATGGACGAGCGCATCCGTCCGGCCGAGGAGGAATACTGGCGCGGCTTCTCCGCGGAGACGATCCCGCAGCGCATCTCGCCGGTCATGGAGGAGCTGAAGGCCGAGGCTCGCCGGCGGGCGCTCTGGAATCTCTTCCTGCCCGACAAGCGGTTCGGCCCGGGACTCACCAACCTCGAGTACGGCGCGCTCGCCGAGATCATGGGCTGGAGTTCGATCGCATCCGAGGCGATGAACTGCTCGGCGCCGGACACGGGGAACATGGAGGTGCTCGCCCAGTTCGGTACCCCCGAGCAGCAGGAGACATGGCTCACGCCGCTGCTCGCCGGGGAGACCCGCTCCTGCATTGGGATGACCGAGCCCGAGGTCGCCAGCTCGGACCCGACGCAGCTGGCCACGCGCATCGATCGCGACGGTGACGATTACGTCATCAATGGCCGTAAGTGGTTCACCAGCGGAGCGGCGCATCCCAACGCCAAGGTCATCCTGCTCATCGGCATGACCGACCCGGAGGCGGAGCGGCACGCGCGCCACACCATGGTGCTGGTGCCGATCGATGCGCCCGGCGTGACCATCGTGCGCCAGCTCAAGGTTTTCGGTTTCGACGACCCGGGAAGCCACTGCGAGGTGTTGCTCGAGAACGTGCGCGTGCCGCAGTCGAACCGCATCGGCGATGAGGGCACCGCGTTCATGATCGCCCAGGCGCGGCTCGGCCCCGGGCGTCTGCATCACTGCATGCGGTTGATCGGCGCTGCGGAGCGTGCGCTCTCATTGATGTGCGAGCGCGCCAAGTCACGCACCGCGTTCGGCAAGCGGCTCGCCGAGCAGGGTGTGGTGCGCGAGCAGATTGCCAAGTCGCGTATCGAGATCGAGCAGGCGAGGTTGTTGTGCCAGAAGGCCGCGTGGCTGCTCGACACCCAGGGCAGCCTCGGTGCGCGCTTCGAGATCTCGGCGATCAAGGTGGTCGCGCCCAACGTGGCCCAGGCGGTGATCGACCGGGCGATTCAAGTGCACGGCGGGGCCGGCGTCTCGCAGGATCTGCCGCTCACCCAGATGTTCGCGTACGCCCGGTCGGCACGATTCATGGACGGCCCGGACGAGGTGCACCTCTCGATCATCGGCCGCGAGGAGCTGAAGCGCGAAGAGGGCCGCGCGTAATCGTCGGGGTTCGGTTCGCTTCGGTCCTTCAGCCCCGGACGGTCAGCGCAGCTCGCTGATGCGGATCAGGTTGCCCGCGGGATCGCGGATGGCGCAGTCGCGAATCCCGTACGGCTGCTCGGTCGGCTCCTGGACGACCTCGGCGCCACTGGCCTCCAGCCGCTCGAAGGCGCCGTCGAGGTCGGGCGTGGCCAGGACGATGATGGCGTATGTGCCCTTGGCCATCATCTCGACGATGGTCCGGCGCTCGTCGTCGGTGATGCCGGGGGTGGCGAACGGCGGATACAGGACGATGGACGTGCCCGGCTGGCCGGTGGGGCCGACCGTGACCCAGCGCATCCCGGCATAGCCGACGTCGTTTCGGACCTCGAACCCGAGGGTGTCGCGATAGAAGGCCAGCGACTCGTCCGGGTCGTTGTGCGGCAGGAACGTCGAGTTGATCCTGATGTCCATGGCGGTCACTCTAGGTCCTGACCGGTGACCGGCGCTTCTCGATTCCTGACGTGGCGACGTAGGCCGCGAGGTGCTCGCCGGTGAGGGTGGAACGCGCGGCGACGAGGTCGGCGGGTGTGCCCTCGAAGACGATCCGGCCGCCGTCGTGGCCGGCGCCGGGGCCGAGGTCGATGATCCAGTCGGCGTGCGCCATGACCCCCTGGTGATGCTCGATGACGATGACCGACTTGCCGGAGTCGACGATCTGGTCGAGCAGGCCGAGCAGCTGCTCGACGTCGGCGAGGTGGAGGCCGGTGGTCGGCTCGTCGAGGACGTAGACGCCGCCCTTCTCGGCCATGTGGGTGGCCAGCTTGAGGCGCTGGCGCTCGCCGCCGGACAGGGTGGTGAGCGGCTGCCCGAGGCTGAGGTAGCCGAGCCCGACGTCGGCGAGGCGCTCGAGGATGGCGTGCGCTGCCGGCGTGTGTGCCTTGCCGCCGCCAAAGAACTCCCCGGCATCGGTCACCGACATCGCGAGCACCTCGCTGATGTCGCGGCCGCCGAGGTGGTGGCGCAGGACCGATGCCTCGAACCGCTTCCCCTCGCACTCCTCGCATGTGGTGGCGACGCCCGCCATCATCGCCAGGTCGGTGTAGATGACACCGGTGCCGTTGCAGTTGGGGCAGGCGCCTTCGGAGTTGAAGCTGAACAGCGCCGCGTCCACGCGATTGGCCTTCGCGAACGCCTTGCGGATCGGGTCGAGCAGTCCGGTGTACGTCGCCGGGTTGCTGCGTCGCGAGCCGCGGATCGCCCCCTGGTCCATCGACACCACACCCGCCCCGGCGGGGATCGACCCGTGGACGAGCGAGCTCTTGCCGGAGCCGGCGACGCCGGTGATGACGACGAGCACGCCGAGCGGGATGTCGACATCGACCTTGCGCAGGTTGTGCGCGGTCGCGCCGCGGATCTCCAGCGCGCCGGTGGGCGTGCGTAACCTCTGCTTGAGAGCGGCGCGGTCTTCGAGATGGCGGCCGGTGAGGGTGTCGCTGGCGCGGAGTCCGTTGACGGTGCCTTCGAAGCAGATGCTGCCGCCCGCCGCACCGGCGCCGGGGCCGAGGTCGACGACGTGGTCGGCGATCGCGATCGTCTCCGGTTCGTGCTCCACCACCAGCACGGTGTTGCCCTTGTCCCGCAGCCGCAGCAGCAGGTTGTTCATCCGCTGGACGTCATGGGGGTGCATGCCCGTGGTGGGCTCGTCGAAGACGTAGGTGACGTCGGTGAGCGAGGACCCGAGGTGGCGGACCATCTTCACGCGCTGCGCCTCGCCGCCCGACAGCGTGCCCGCCGGTCGCTCGAGCGAGAGGTAGCCCAGACCGATCTCCGCGAACGAGTCGAGGGTGTGCCCCAGTGTCGTGAGCAGCGGCGCCACCGACGGCTCCTTGACGCCGCGGACCCATTCGGCCAGGTCGCTGATCTGCATCGCGCACGCATCGGCGATGTTGGTCCGCCCGATCCGCGACGAGCGGGCTCCCTCACTGAGCCGGGTGCCCGCGCACTCGGGGCACGCGGTGAAGGCGATCGCCCGGTCCACGAACGCCCGGATCTGCGGCTGCAACGTCTCCCGATCCTTGGAGAGGAACGACCGCTGGAGCTTGGGGATCAGCCCCTCGTAGGTGACGTTGACGCCGTTGACCTTCACCCTGATCGGCTCGTGGTGCAGGAAGTCGTGCAGCTCTTTCGTGGTGTAGTTGCGGATCGGCTTGTTCGGGTCGAGGATCCCCGACTCGATGTAGGGCCGCACCGTCCAGAAGCTGTCCACGGTGTAGCCCGGGATGGTGATCGCGCCCTCGGCGAGCGACTTGGAGTCGTCGAAGAGCTGGGTGAGGTCCATATCGGAGACCGAGCCCATGCCTTCGCAGCGCAAGCACATGCCGCCAAGGCGGGTGAAGCTCTTTCGCACCGCCTTGGCGGCACCGCGTTCGACCGTGATCGCGCCACTCGCTCGGACCGACGGGGTGTTGAAGGAGAACGCGCTCGGCGGGCCGATGTGGGGTCGCCCGAGCCGGCTGAAGATGATGCGCAGCAACGCGTGGGCGTCGGTGGCCGTGCCGACCGTGGAGCGGGGGTCTGCGCCCATCCGCTGCTGGTCGACGATGATCGCGGTCGTCAGTCCTTCGAGGACGTCGACCTCGGGCCGCGCCAGCGTCGGCATGAAGCCCCGCACGAATGCGCTGTAGGTCTCGTTGATCAGCCGCTGCGACTCCGCGGCGATGGTGCCGAACACCAGCGAGCTCTTGCCCGAGCCGGAGATGCCGGTGAACACGGTGAGCCGGCGCTTCGGGATGTCGACGTTGACGTCCTTGAGGTTGTTCACGCGTGCGCCGTGCACGCGGATCAGGTCATGGCTGCCGGCGATGGGCAGCGTCGGCTGCCTTCGCGTCATCGGTCCTGGATGAGCCCGAGGATGTTGCCATCGGGGTCGGCAAAGGTGGCCACCAGGCGGCCGTTACCGACGTCGTTCGGAGCCTGCTTCAGCGTGGCACCGGCGGCGGTCACCTCGGCGAGCTTCGCCTCGATGTCTGCCACGTGCCAGTAGGCCACCGGCGAGGTCATGCCCTGCTGTCCACCGTTCGGCACCAACCCGATCTGCTGGCCTTCGGCCTCGTAGCCGACGTAGTAGGGCGCATCGGCCATCGGCTCGACGCCGAGCAGTGCGGTGTACACCGGCCTGGCCTTCGCCAGGTCGGTGACTGGATGCAGCACGGTCTTGATTCCCATCGTCGAAGAGTCAGTCATGGTCACTCCTGATGTGGTTGTGGTGATGTCCATGACGGTCATGCTAGTTGCGGTTCGTTGACCGGCGCTTCTCGATTCCTGACCGGTTTGGTCACCTGTTTCGCCACGCATGACGGCATCCCTGCGGTCGCGTCCGCCGCGTCGCGCCGGTAGGTGCTGGGGGACACGCCGACCAGTTCCGTGAATCGAGTGCTGAAGGTGCCGAGCGATGAGCAGCCCACCTCGAAACACACCTCGGTGACGCTGAGGTCGCCACGACGCAGCAGGGCCATCGCACGCTCGATGCGCCGCGTCATGAGGTAGCCGTATGGCGCCTCGCCGTAGGCGAGCTTGAACTCGCGGCTGAGGTGCCCGGCCGACATGTTCGCGCCGCGGGCGAGCGCCTCGACGTCCAGCGGCTGCGCGTACTCCCGGTCAATCCGGTCACGGACGCGGCGCAGGCGGGCGAGGTCGCGCAGGTGCTGGGCCGCGGCGGGGGTGCTGGTCACGTACTGGATCGTGGCATGTCGTGCCGGTGCGGCGGCAGGTTTACTCCAGGCGCGCATGACCGAAGTACATCAGTTCCCAGATTGCTTCGTTCTTGTGCGTCTCAATCAACTCGCTGCCGTGCTGATGCGAAACCTCGATGTCGCCCGCGAATCGAAGGTATGCGCCGTCGAAGTGCGCGAGCCGTGCGGCGATATGCTTGACACCCTTGACGTTGTCGATCATCCGGCTGAGCGTCAGATCGCGAGTACGAGTGAAGGACACAACGTATCGGTCCTCGCCGTCCTGATAGATGTACCGCGTGATTCTCGCCACGGGCTTTCCGGTTGTCTCGTCGTTGTAGATGCCTTCGCGTTCGAACGTGACCTTGGTCGGGTCGTCACCGATCACGACGTTATCGTGGGCCAGCATGAAGATCGGAATCGGCTCGAAGCCATACCTCTTGGTCGACGTGATGTATGAAGCGATGACCGAGTACGGACCAGCTTGCCCGCGGGCCCAGTACCAGTCGTGGACGATCTTCATCAGGCCGACATTGCCCCAGTTGTGATCGTGGTAGCCGACCCCGGTCGTGTCGTGCTGCTCACCGTCGACCGTGTACCTGACGGTGACGGCGCCCTGCGGCACCGAGGGAAGCCACGCGAACTCCAGCGACCGATCGGCACCGAACAGCATGTACCCCGAGCCCGGACGCCACGCCGGAACCTCGCCGGTCAACGTGACTTCGACCGATATCTCCTCCGCAGTCGCCTCGATCCGATAGGTGTGAAGGTCACCGGTGAATCGGTTGCTGCCAAGGCGCACATCCGCATGGTCGCGAGCCGCCGACCACGCCGCAGCCGGAAAGTCGATGGGCTTCTCGAAGTGTCGCCCGTCAGGCAGGTCGAGCTCGAGCCGCAGCAACGGGGACAACGGCTTCTGCGGGTCGGCGATGTCCTTGTTCATGAACGCGATGACCAACTTGGCGCCGTCAACGAGATGCGCGTCGAAGTACCACCACTCGTACGTCCCCGGCGAGTCGTCGGTACGGGCGCCATCCTCCCAGGGCTCGATCGACGTGGGCGACATTCCGAGGCGCTCATAGTCCCCGGGGCTGTGAGCGATGACGGCCAGCGTGTTTGCGACGGGTGGTTGTGTCATCGATCCGACCTCCTAGCGACCCATCAGATCAGCCCGGCGGCTCGGCGTGCGCGCTCGGCGGCGGGTCGTACCGGGCAAGCGGCGAGGTGGTCGTCGACCACGCCGCAGGCCTGCATGAGTGCGTAGAGCGTTGTGGGGCCGAGGAAGCGAAAGCCTCGGCCTTTGAGTTCGCGCGCAAGGGCTACGGCCTCGGGTGTCGTCGAGGGGACGTCGCTCCAAGCCGCCGGTGGCCTGCGCCGCGATGCCCGCGGATCCTTCCGGAGGATTGAGACAAGCGGCTCGCCGGCGACGCGCAGCTGCAGGATGGCGCGCGCATTGCCAATTGTGGCCTCGATCTTCGCCCGATTGCGCACGATGCTGACGTCCTCCAGGAGGCGTTTGACGTCTGCTGGATCAAAGCGCGCAACGGCATCAGCGTCGAAATTCGCGAATGCGCGGCGGAAAGCGTCGCGCTTGGCAAGAATGGTCCGCCAGGAGAGCCCTGCCTGGAACGCCTCGAGGCTCAGGAGCTCGAACAGCGCACGCTCGTCGGGCACTGGAAAGCCCCATTCGGTGTCGTGATATCGCTCGTAGACGGGGTCACCGTCGCCGAAACACCGTCTCATCGGGACCGCTCCCGAATCACCTCGGCCGGACCCTTGTCGTCGCGTAGACCGAGAAAGCGCGGTTGCCGCAGGCGGCCATCATTCGTCCATTCTGCGAAGCCGATCTGCGCGACCAGTTCTGGCCGGGTCCAGTGCGTGCCGCGCGGGATGGGTCTCGCGTCCATGAACGGCGGGCCCGATGTCTCCAGGGATCGCAGGGTCGCGCCGAGATCGCGGAGCCTCACCGCGCTGTAGCCGGTGCCGACCTTTCCGGCGTACCGGAGCCGGCCGTCCTCGTGATAACCAACGAGCAGCGCACCGAAATCAGTCCGGCTGCCAGTTGGATCGGTGTAACCGCCGATGACGAACTCCTGCTCCCAGACGCATTTCAGCTTCAGCCAGTCCTTCGAACGCCCAGGGGCGTACGGCGCATCGGCACGCTTGGCGATGAGTCCCTCCCAGCCGGAACGGCACGCGTCGTCAAACCGCCGCTGAGCGCCGTCCCGCCAGGCTTCGTCTGCCCACCTTGGTACGCGACCACCTCACCGTCAAGCAGGAACCCGCGTGCGCGCTGTGTGACCAGGGCAGCGCGCACTTCGGGGGACGTGGCGGTGAGGTCCTTGCCGGTGCGCGACTCGAGCCGCACGTCGCCGCCCTCTTTGCGCGCCACGCAGCGCTCGCCGTCGAACTTGCGCTCGAGCAGCCAGTCGCCACCGAAGTCGCGACGGTCGGTCAGGGTCGCCAGCATGAGGGGAATTGGCACACCGGCATCGTGCCCCATGCGTCGCTGCGTCCGCGCCATACTTCCCATCGGAAGCCGCCGCGTCAGGAGGAGACCGCAATGCGCAGGTACGTTGCCGGACTTTGCACGGTTGGTCTGATCGGTGCGGCGGCGACCGTTGCCGCGGCTCCGGTTGCTGCGTCGAGCATCGATGTGCCGGCGGCGACGGCTGCAGCGTGCACGCCGGGGACGTGGGTCCATGAGCCGGCCAACGTGCCGTCATCGCAGGGCAGCGGCACGCTGTACGCCGCAGCCGTTGCCTCGTCGACGCTGGCCTGGGGGGTCGGCTTCTACCAGGCCAGTAGCAGCTCCGGCAGCCTCATCGAGAAGTGGACCGGGGGCAGCTCGTGGTCGGTGGTCGGCACCGGGGGCAAGAACGCGCAGCTGTATGACGTCGCCGCGTTCGGGGTTAGCAGCGCGTTTGCGGTGGGGTTCATTCTCGTCAGCGGGGTCGACAAGCCGCTGGTGTCGCATTGGAACGGCTCGACCTGGAGCCGTACCATCCTTCCGGCGCCGGCGGGCGCCAGCAACACGACGCTGTCCGCTGTGAGCGGATCGTCTGCGAGTGACGTCTGGGCGTTCGGCAACTACGAGCTGAAGGGCGTCCATCTGTTGCTCGAGCACTGGAACGGCACCGCCTGGTCGAAGGTGACCATCCCCACGTCGATGCATCCAACGGCGGAGGCGCTCGGCCTCCTCTCGCTCGGCGTCAACGACCTGTGGCTGGCCGGAGAGAGCGGCACCAACATCGCCCGCTTCTGGCACTACACCGGTTCCTGGTCGCTGGAGGCCACGCCGCCGATGTCAGGCAAGCTGGCCGGCTCCTCGGACACCAGCATCTGGACGATCGGTCCGCAAACCAGCGGCGGCACGTCGCTCGCCCACTTCACGGGGTCGAGCTGGGCGCTGGTCGACAGCAACGGCAGCGACAACTTCCTGGTCCAGGGCATCGCGTTGGGCGCCAGCACGTCGACCGTCTGGACCGTCGGAACGAGCGGACTCTCGGGCGGTTCCCAGAACATCTACATCGCGAAGAATGGCGTGGCCCAGTCCGTGCCGACGATCACTGACGGCGACCTGTTCGGCATCGCCACCGGCTTTGGACTCGCCTTTGCGGTGGGCGCCGTCCCCGGGGCGCCCGGAGAGCCCGTCGTGGTCGCGAGCTGCGACTGAGGAGATCGCGATGCGCAGGTATGTGGCGGGACTCTGCACGGTCGGCCTGATCGGTGCTGCGGCGAGCGTTGCTGCGGCTCCGGTCGACGCATCCACCGCGGCGCCGGTGACGGCGGCGTTCGTGTGCACGCCGGGGACCTGGGTGCACCAGCCGGCGAACGTTCTCGCGTCGCAGGGCGGCGGGCTCCTCTACGCTGCGGCGGTCGCGACGCCGAAGCTCGCCTGGGCGGTCGGCTTCTACGAGAACACCAAGGGCGTGTACGGCGGCCTCATCGAGAAGTGGACCGGGGGCAGCTCGTGGTCGGTGGTGGGGACCGGGGGCAAGAACGCGCAGCTGTATGACGTTGCTGCCTTCGGTGCCGATAGCGCCTTCGCTGTCGGCAATATCACCACCGGCGGCCTCCAGCAGCCGATGGTGACGCACTGGAACGGGTCAACGTGGACACGCACGATCTTCTCGGTGCCGGCAGGCGACCGCGCCGGCGGCATGGTGGCGGTGCGTGGGTCATCGGCGGATGACGTCTGGGCGGTCGGTTCTTACCTACTGCACGGCGTGAACACCCTCATCGAGCACTGGAACGGTTCGACGTGGACGCGGGTGACCATCCCCACTGCGGCCAAACCGAGCGCCGAGGCCCTCGGCGTCATCTCCTTCGGGCCTGCCGACGCATGGATCGACGGCTTCGGCGCCACCAACGTCAACCGTTTCTGGCACTACGACGGGACGTGGTCGCTCGAGGCTGCACCGCCGAGTGAAGGAACGCTCGCCGGTACCTCGGACAGCAACATCTGGATGGTCGGCGTGTACACCTCGAGCGGGACGTCGCTCGCGCACTTCAACGGGTCGACGTGGTCGGCGGCCGACAACAATGGCAACGGCAACATCGGAGTTGACAACCTGGGTCTGGGTGCGAGCTCGTCGACGGTCTGGACGGTGGGATACACGGGCGTGACCAGCGGCCCGATGGACACCTACATCGCGAAGAACGGCGTCGCGCAGACTGTGCCCGCGCTCACAGGCTCCCTGAACGGTATCGGGACCGGCTCGGGGCTCGCGTTTGCGGTGGGCAACAACAACGACATCGGCACCGGCGTACCCATCGTGCTAGCGAGCTGCGACTGACCCCGGCCGCGGCTCAGTCGGCGAGTACGTATCTGGGGTCAGACCAATCCACCGGTGACGGCGCGGCGGGACGAACGCGTGCCATCAACGCGGACGTCGAAGGGGCACCATACGTCGTCGACAGCGCAACGAGCGCGACGCTCCCCTGACAGTTCGACGTGCACTCGGAATTGTTGGGCCCGACGCAATAGCTGTTGCAGTCAGGATTGTCATTGCCGTAGCAATGTGATCTGCAGATCTG
>CABEDX010000083.1_pt1 | contig 34868 bp, 32 predicted proteins | sample 3132991 | NCBI WGS metagenome assembly CABEDX01 (sample SAMEA5534332, study PRJEB31848) | metagenome | biome: tundra; feature: field; material: soil | place: USA | collected 2013-05 | depth 0.15 m
GCGGGCAGATCCAGGTTCACCTGGTAGAGCGCCTGGACCGCACCGAAGTGCTTGTCGATGCCCCGCAGCTTCAACAGCGGCTCGGACGTGGCCGTCGCCCCGTCACTCACCCCTGCTCCGGGGTCGTGATTCATCTCAGTCGCCTCAGATCAATGAGTCGTCGATGGCATTAGCGTGATCGCCACGGCCCGAACCGGCGGCTCCTCGTGGCCGTCGCGTGTTCCGGACCGCCCCCCAATCTCCGGGTGATGCCGACCGCCTGGGATGAGGGCAAGCCGGGCCGCCCCGAAGGGCGACCCGGCCGCTCCACTGAGAAGGCGCCCGCGATGGACGCATCCTCAGACGATTACGAGATGTTGTTCGCGGTGCAGAGCGCCGCTCCAGCGATGGTGCAGATGGCCGACGCGGGGTCGAAACCGTCCTTGACCACGGTGCTCTCCATGTTGGTCGCGTTGACCCACGTTGCGGTCAGGAGCGACGCCGGCTCGGAGATGCTGGGGGTGGCCGGGTCCACGGTCGTTCCGTTGAGGAGCCCCGCGGGCACGGTGTTGCCGGAGAGGAGGATGTCAGCCACGGCGACGGCATCCTGGGCCTCCTTGTAGACCGGCTTGTACACGGAACCGCACTGGTAGCCCTCGAGGATCCATGCCATCCCTTGGGCGGTCGCGTCCTGCCCGGTGGTCGGGATCTTCTTGGCGGGCACGCCATCGCTCTTGAGGTCGGTGATCACCGCGTTGGCGAGGCCATCGTTGGCCTCGATGGTCGCGTTGATCGATGGATGGCCGGTGAACTCCTGCTGGAAGATCGTCCCGCCTTCGGTGTTGGACCACCCGGGCGAGAAGTTCTCACCGACGAGCGACATTCCCTGGCTGTTGGTCGCGCCCGCAGTGACCGTTTTCGCCGACTGGCTCCACACGATCTTGTTGTAGCCGCTCGCGAAGGAGATGGCGTTCGGGTCGGTGTCCTCACCGCCGTTGAGCACGAAGACCTGGGGCTTCGAGACGTTCCACGACTGGACGCAGGTCAGGAAGCCGTTGCCGATCAGCTCGCCGACAGCCTCGTTGTTGAAGCTGACGTAGTAGGTCTTTCCCTGCGGGGGGAAGGTGGCCCGGTCGTAGCTGATCAGGGTCACGCCCTTGGACTGGGCGAGCTGGGCGATGGCCAGGCCGGTCGGACCATCGAGCGGGCACATGATCAACACCTTGGCGCCGAGGTTGATGTCCGCGTTGGCATCGTCGAGCTCGGTCGCGTCGCTGCCCTGGGCATTGTCGATCCGGAACTGGTTCTGGTTGAAGCCCGCGTCCGCGAGTGCAGCGGTCAGGTACGGCTGATCGAAGTCAACCCAGCGAACCGAGGAGGTCGTATCGGGGAGGATCACGCCGATGAGCAGCGTGTTGGCGCCCTTGGTGGCGTACTGCGTCAGCGGCTTGAGCGAGCTCATCGTGCCGGCGATGTCGGTGCTGAAAGCGCTGACGGTGATGGTCGACGGAACACCGGGATTCGTGGCGGACGAACTCCCCGCCGGCGTCGAGGTGCTTCCGCAGGCAGCAGCCACGAGGGCGGCTGCGCCGACCAAGCTCAGCTTGCTCGCCTTCGAGAATTTTTGGGACCCCCGGCCCCTGACAGCATCTTGCAATCGCATCAGAGCTTTGTCCTCCACCGGAAACCCACTGTCTGCGACGCCATCCGCTCCGGTAGCGACGAGCGTCGCCACCCAACTTCTGTGAGGCAGCGTCCGGATGGTTGGACAAGCGAGGAGGGTTTGTCAACTCCTCGAACGAAAAATCACCCTATCGGGGGATTTTTCGTGCGGGACGTCTATTCACAGGCGCTGCGGCAGGATTGCCGGGCCGGTCCGAGTGCCTCCCGGAGTGCCCTGAGCGCTCCCGGCTACTCCTGGTCGGTGGGGCGGATGAGCACCTCGTTGACTGCTACGTGGCGCGGCCGGGTGACGATGTAGGCGATCGCGTCCGCGATGTCCTCGGCGGTGAGGCGCTCCATCCGACCGAACCGCTGCTGGATGCCGCTCAGCACTTCGGGCCGGTTGTGCGACGCGAGCTCCGTGGCGGTGGCGCCAGGCTCCACGAGTGACACCCGAACGTGTCGCGTGGTGATCTCCTTTCGCAGCGCATCGCTGAAGGCCCCAACCCCATGCTTGGTCGCGTTGTAGACCCCACTCCCGTTGCGGGTTTCGCGGCCGGCGACCGAGCTGATGTTCACCAGGTCGCTCACCTGACGCGGGCCGTCTTCAGCGGCGCGGAGCAGGTGCGGCAGCGCAGCGTGCGTGCAGTAGAGCAGCCCGAGGAGATTGATCTGCACCATGCGCTCCCACTCCTCCACCGGTGCGTCGATGACCGGGCCGAGCAGCATGACGCCGGCGTTGTTCACCAGCGTATCGAGACGGCCGAGCTCGGCGACGGTCTGTTCGACAGCACGATCAGCCTCGGCCTGCTGCGTGACGTCGGCCGTGATCACGGTCACGGTCGCACCGTCGCCTCGGAGTCGCGCGGCGAGTTCCTCCAACCGGTCGGCGCGGCGCGCGACCAGCGCCACCTTGGCCCCCAGTCCTGCCAGCGAAACGGCGGTGGCCCAGCCGATCCCGCTCGATGCACCGGTGACCAGCGCGACGGTTTGGTGAAGGAGTCGGTCTGCGGTCGCCATGAGTCGAGTAGATTGCCACGCCCGTCATGTCAGAGTCGCCGTATGGACAGTGACGGCTACGGCTACACATCAGACGATCGCAGCACTGGTCGACTCCTCGAGGACCTGCGGACCCTCTCGCCACTCGGGATCGAGCGCGCCGCACACGGTTGGGACACCCACGGGCTCCCCCACCTCGAGACATATCGCGCGGCGGAATCCGCGGCACTCGCCGCGATCGAGAATGCGCACCACACCTCGGAATGGGAGGCCCTGCACCGTCAGATCCTCGACCTCACCGAGGGTCGCACCTCGCTGGTGTCCTGGAAGGTCGAACACGGCCAGACCGGCCACCACGCCGAAGCCGCTGCGCTGGGGGCTGGGCTCGCCCTCGACGCCGCCGGGCATCTTGACCGCGCCCACCTCGAGATCCTCGTGCGCCCGATGGCCGAGGCGCTTCCATGGCTCCTCAGCGTGCCCGACTGAGGCCGGAAGTCAGCCGCTCCCCAAACGGCCCCTACTCGCTGACCAGCTCGTAGTCGGGATTGAGGATCGCAAGCCTGCGTTGCCACGACCCGACCATCCCCTCGACGATGAGGCGCGCGCCAGGCTCGATCCCGGGAATCTTCGGGCGTCCCTGAAATACCAACAGCAAGACGCCGGTATCGTCGGTGATCTCGCACTCGAGGTTGGCCGTCCCCTTCGCCGTCTGCACGCGCAGCGAGCGAATGCGTCCCGCGACGCGAACTCGGGTGCGCCAGCTCACGTCGCTGATGGGGATGGAGCCAGTCGCACGGCGGGCGAGCTCTCGGTCCACGCCGGCGCCGCGCATCGGCTTGCGCCGGCCCGTTTCGGGACGGTCGGCATGGGGCCGGAACCGTCGCCGTTGGGCGGCTTCGAGGTTGAACGGAACAATCGTCGCGGCAACGTGGGCGACGCTGCCAACCGCGTCCGCGATGCGATCCGCGCTGCGGTCGTGGAGCACTCGCGCGAGCCGCGAATGAAATGCTCGGCGCGGGAGGAGCACCGTGCACTCGGTCTTGCCGTCGGCGACGATATCGGCGACATACTCCAGTGAGGCGCGCTCCAACCGGCGGTCACGGCACTCCACGATATCGAGCGGCAGATGCGCCAGGCCGAGCCTGCTCCACTCATCCTTGAGCTGTTCGGTCGCGGCCGCGTCGATGTTGAAGTGCACCGCACGCAACTCGTCCGGCCGCAACGTTCGCGCGTACTGCACGGCGCGTGCCGCCGCCATGTCGAGCTGACCGATCAGCACCAGCACGACATGGCGCTGCAGGACTGGCGCCTCAGCGGCAGCGGCCGCCCCGGTCTCGAGCTGCTTCTCCTCGGTCACGTACTGCCTGTGCAAGCGGATCAGCCCGTAATACAGCGGTGGTCCTATCACAGCCACGATCCAGGCGCCCTCGAAAAACTTGGTGACCAGGAGAATGCCCACGACAGCGACCGAGAGCACTCCCGCAAACCCGTTGATCACCGCGCCGAGGCGCCATCGGTTTGCGCGGTGGGTCAGATGATGTTTGAGCATGCCGAACCCGGCAAATGAGAAGCCCGTGAAAACGCCGATCGCATAGAGGCCGACCAGCGAGTTGAGGTTGGCCTTGAACACGATGATCAGCAGGATCGCCACGGCGGCGAGCACGAAGATGCCGTTCGAGAATGCAAGCCTGTGGCCGCGCCGGGTCAGCTGGCGCGGCAGGAACGAATCGCCGGCGACGAAGCTCGCCAGGTAGGGAAACCCGTTGAAGCTCGTGTTACCACCCGTGAAGAGGATCATCACCGTCGCCGCCTGCACGAGAAAGAAAAGCGCCGTACCCACCCACGTATTGCCGAGGACGTAGCCCACCTCCTGCGAGACCACCGTGGGGCTGCCACTCGCATACGGAACGGCGTGGGTCCACTGCGCGAGCAACGACGTCCCCAGCACAAGAAATCCGAGGATGCCGCACATGATCAGGAGCGCGATGCGTCCGTTTCGCGCTTCGGGTTTGCGGAAGCTGGAGATGCCGTTGGAGACTGCCTCCAGCCCGGTGAGCGAGGATCCGCCGTTTGCAAAGGCGCGCAGGCAGTAGAAGATCCCCAGCCCCATGAGGAATCCGCGCTGGTTGCCGATGGGATAACCGAGCGCCACCGCGCTCGGGAGTGCATGCGCGTGCAGCCCACCGAGTACACCTTTCACCAGCCCGGCGATCACCACGAGCGAGAGCGACACCACATAGAAGTACGTGGGGATGGCGAAGATGGAGCCGGCTTCCCGGATGCCGCGCAGATTCCCGAACAGCATGAGCAGCGTGACCGCCACGGTGATCGCGATGGTGATTGGCGTCGGCCTCAGCGCGGGAAATACCGACGACAGTGCCGCAGTCCCCGCCGATGTCTGCACGGCGACCGTGACCGTGTAGTCGATGAGCAATGCCACCGCTGCCACCTGCGCGACATTCGGGCCGAAGTTGTCGCGTGCCACCACGTACGAGCCGCCGCTCTTGGTATAGACGCCGATGACCTGGCTGTACGAGATCATGACGAACACCATCACGGCGAGAATTGCGAGGGTGATCGGTATGACCATCGAGAACGCAGCCAGACCGATGATCGGCACCATCACGACGAGCATTTCTTCGGTGCCGTAGGCGGACGACGAGATCATGTCCGGCGCTAGCACGCCGATTGCGACCGGAGTCGACAACCGCTCCTGAGTCAGCTGCTCGGAAACCATCGGGGGACCGAGGAGCCGGTTCTTGAGTCGATACGCCCAGGACTCGGGGTAGGTCCCGGCCCCCGAGACCCCGGGTGCATCGGGACCAAGTTGGCGTGCCGATGCCGTCGGGACCTCCTCTGGCTCTTCCACGGCCGCAGTATGCCCCATGCTGAACTTGCCGGCGGCCTCGCCCCCCGCCCGAGCGACCTGCTTGAATGGAGCGATGCACATCGTCATCGTCGGGTGCGGACGGGTCGGATCCGGGCTCGCTCGCAACCTGGAAGCCGAGGGTCACTCGGTTGCCATCATCGATCGAAACCGCAAGGCATTTCGCCGACTGCCCTCGGATTTCAAAGGAATTGTCGTCGAGGGATCTGGATTTGATCGCACCGCGCTCCACGACGCAAAGATCGAGGAAGCCAATGCCGTTGCAGCGGTGACGTCCGGAGACAACTCCAACATCCTCAGCGCGCGGATTGCGCGCGAGACCTTTGGTGTCGAACGGGTGGTGGCGCGAATCTACGACCCGCAGCGAGCCCAGGTGTACCAGCGTCTCGGCATTCCGACAGTGGCAACGGTCACGTGGACGGTCGACCAGGTGCGCAGCTGGTTGCTGCCGGATGAGTTCACCCCGCACTGGCGCGACGCCACCGGGACGCTCCTCCTGATGGACCGAGTGCTCCCCGAGCACCTCGCCGGCCAGAAGCTTTCGGCCCTCGAATCGGATGGCAAGGTCCGCCTGGTCGCGGTCACCCGTGCCGGCGTGCCGCGTCTCGACGCGAGTGGCCTGGTCGGCCAGGACGGCGACCTCCTCCATCTCGTGGTGATGAAAGACGACCTCCCCACGCTCGAAGCGATGCTGGCAACGCCTGCTCCCCTCGTGGTGGCCGCTGCCACCAAGGCGCGCTGATGAAGGTTGCCGTCGCTGGCGGCGGCAGCGTCGGCATGGCGGTTGCCTCGGACCTCAAGGTGCACGGCCACGACGTCTTCATCCTCGAGGTGGACCCCGAGCAGGTCGCGCGCTTCGAGCCTCACGTGGATGTTCGCTGGGTGGTCGCGGACGCATGCGAGGTCTCGTCGCTCAAGGCGGCGGGCATGGCGGAGGTCGACGTGATGGTCGCCGCGACCGGCGACGACGAGGACAACCTGGTGATCTCGCTGCTCTCCAAGCAGGAGTTCGCGGTGCCGCGCGTCATCGCGCGGGTGAACAACGCCAGCAACCAATGGCTCTTCACCGAGAGCTGGGGCGTCGACGTCCCAGTTTCGACACCACAGCTCTATACGGCGCTTGTCGAGGAAGCGGTCTCGATCGGCTCGCTCGTGCACCTGATGAGCTTCGAGGGGGCTTCGGCGCATCTGCTCGAGGTCACCCTCGCTGAGGAGTCCCCGGCCTGCGGCATGGCCATCGGCGAGCTCGGGCTTCCGCGGGAGTCGGCGATCGTGGCCATCGTTCGTCGCGAGCACATGATCATCCCCGACCCTGAAACCCTGCTCTACGCCGGGGACGAGGTCATCGTTCTCGCGATGGTCGAGAGCGAGCGGGCAATTCAGACCATCCTGGTGGGCGACGCGCCACCAACCCCGCCTGCACCGACGCTTCAGTAAACGTCTGCGCCGGGCGGGCGACAGCCCTCGCTCCGACGATCCTGTAACGCATGGCTCACGGATCGTCAGCCCTCATCTTCTCGCCCGAGCCGCGCTCCTACGGTCACCTCATCGGGCACTTGGTGCTCCTCCAATGAAGGCGAAGGCGTGCGAACACGGAAGGCTCTGGTGTCGGCTGGTTTGGCGAGCCTGAGCATCAGCCTGGCCGCGATGGCAGTCGGGCCACTCGTGGCGAGGGCCGGCTGGCAGGCGATGACCTGCTCGTCCACGTCGATCCCCACCCCGGGGCGTGAGAACGTCTGCCACATAGCGACGGCCGCGTACCTGAGCGCGCCGGTGATCCATCAGAGCATGCCGCTCGACTGCGAATCGGCAGCCCTGACGGTCGCGCTCGAGGCGAAGGGGATGGCGCTGACGCAGGCGTGGGTTTTCGCCGAACTCCCGAAGCAGCCGCAGCGAGCGGTGGTGTCGGGACAGCGACCGGTCGACTGGGGAGATCCGTACGCCGCGTTCGTCGGCAATGTCGATGGATCGGAAACCAACTACACCGGGTATGGCGTCTACTATCCGCCGATCGCGGCCGTCGCCCAGCGCGCCGGTGCGACCGTTCTGGCACGGACCGGTTGGACAACGAGCCAGATCGAGTACCAGATCCAGCTGGGCCACCCCGTGGTCGTCTGGACCAACTTCAATTTCGCGTACTCGCGAACCAGCACCTGGCACGCCTGGGACGGGCGCGTCGTCCCCTACACCACCGAGGAGCACACGGTCACGGTGGTCGGGTTCAACTCCTTGGTCGGGACGGTGACGGTCATCGACGTCGGCGTGGGCTTGCGCAGGACCATCTCGACGGCGCAGTTCACGGCGGCGATCGCGACCTTCGGGGGCATGGGCGTCGCCGTCTGGTAGTTCCGGGCGACCGTAGACTGCGCGTCGCCAACCATGTACGTCGAAGACCATCAGGGCCGTGATCCCGCGACCGTGTGGCTGCACCACGGCGTCGGGTCCACCCGTGCGTGGGATCGATTCCTCCCCGCCGGTGCCGGTGGTCGCCGGGCGATCGTCTACGACCGGCGAGGGTTCGGCCGGTCGACGCACGATCGCCGTCTCACCACCGCGATGTTCGACGAGGACGTCGCCGACCTCCAGGCGATGCTCACCGGGCGAGGTATCGAGCCGGTTCACCTGATCGGCCACAGCGACGGCGGCACCGTCGCACTCCTGCTCGCCGCACGGTCGCCGGAGCTGGTGCTCAGCGTCGCGGTGGTGGCGGTGCACGTTCGCGGCGACGCCACAACCGTGGCTACACTCCGGCGCATGGGTCCGCCAGACCAGTGGGCTGAGCCGATGCGCCGGAGCCTCCGGCGTGACCATGGCGACGACTGGGTCGAGGTGGCGAGTGCCTGGCATGCGCTCTGGACGTCACCGGCGTGGGAGCACTGGAGCATCGTCGACGAACTCTCTGCAGTTGCATGCCCCGTCTACGCGATGCACGCGCTCCACGACGATCTGTCGCCGCCGCTGCACGCCGAATCCATCCGTGATGCTCTGCCGGCGGCGCGAATCACCTGGGTCGAGACGTCGGCGCATGATCCGCATCGCGTCCACCCGGAGCGGTTCGCCGCTGATCTGGAGGAGTTCTGGCGCAGTGCTGAGGACAGAAATGGCTGAGCACTTCAACTGCAGCGAGTGGCTCGTCGACCGCCACGTTGCGGGCGGCAACGGCGCAAGGACAGCATTGCTGAGCGGCGATGCGACCGTCACCTACGACGAGTTGCTCGACTCCGTCGTCGGGGCAGCGCGAGGGCTTCGCCGCCTCGGCGTCCGTGCCGAGGAGCGCGTTCTCATCATCCTTCGCGACGGACCCGAGCTCGCCGTGGCAATCCTCGCCACCATGCGGATCGGAGCCGTCGCGCTCCCGGTCAATCCGCTGCTGCCGGCGCGTGATCTCGTAGCCATCGCTCGCGATTCGCGCGCCCGCTGCGCCATCGTCCCGGGTGACGCCGGTGCACTCATCGGCGCGCTGACCTCGGAGGCGCCGGACCTGACCGCGCTCGTGCGCGTCGGTGCCGGGCCGGACGATGGCGCAACCGGACCACGATGGGCCGACGTGCTGGCGGCGGACGGTGATGGCGGCGCCGATGCGACCAGTGCGGAATCGCCCTGTTTCTGGCTCTGTACCTCCGGCACCACCGGGCGCGCCAAGCTGGCGATGCACCGGCACGCCGACGTGCGGATCACCTGCGAGGGGTACGCGCGCGAGGTGCTCGACATCCAGCCGGACGATCGCCACCTGTCGGTCGCGCCGATGTTTCACGCGTACGGTTTTGGCAACTCGCTGAGCTTTCCGCTTGCAGCAGGCGCCCAGGCGGTCCTGGAGCCGGCACGCCCACCGACACCTGCGCTGGTCGCGGCATTGATGGACCGGCACCGGCCGACCCTCTTCTTCGCGGTGCCGACGTTCTACGCTGCGCTGGTCGCCGCCGACATCCCGGACACGACGTTCGCGTCGCTCCGGCATGCTGTGTCCGCGGGCGAAGCCCTGCCGGCGGAAATGTTCCTGCGTTTCCGCGAACGCTTCGGCGTCGAGATCCTCGACGGGATCGGATCGACCGAGCTCACTCACATCTTCATCTCAAACCGCCCGGGACACACGGTGCCGGGGGCCTCCGGGACCCCGGTCGGCGGCCACATGGTGCGGATCCTCGACGACGAGGAACGCGCCGTGCCGGTCGACACACCGGGTCAGCTGTGGGTGTCCGGCGCAGCCGCGGCGACCGGCTACTGGTGCCGCAGCGAGGAGACGCGGCGCACGTTTGTCGGGGAGTGGGTCGCGACCGGCGACCTCTACTCGGCCGACGCGGGCGGCATCTACCGCCACCTCGGCAGACGCGACGACATGCTCAAGGTGGCGGGCGAATGGGTGTCACCGGCCGAGGTGGAGAGCGTGATGCTCGGCCACGCATGCGTCGCCGAGGCGGCGGTCGTGGGCGCCATCGCGGGTGACGGATTGATGCGGACCGTCGCGTTCGCGGTACCGAGACCGGGCATCCCCTTCGACGCGGACGGCGTGCTCGATCGCTGCCGTGCCGAGCTTGCGGGGTACAAGCGTCCCCGCCGGATCATCGTTGTGGAGACCCTGCCCAAGACTGCGACCGGCAAGGTCATCCGCGCCGAACTCCGCCGCGAGGCGGCACGGGTCCTCACCGAAGCCGGCTGACTCCCCTAGGTGAGGTGGACGTACTCGTAGTCCACCGGCTGCCCGTTGATGCCGGTCGCCGGCGGTGCGATCCAGGCGGCCATCCTTCCGGGCTCGAAGACCGGCTTCATGAGCGAGTGGACGTAGTCGAAATCGTCAGCCGTCGGGAGCCACTCCGCCTCCTGGCGTGCCCACGCATCGGCGTCGACCAGCGCGCCACCCGGGGTCACCGAGGACCCTGCGAACGCACCGACGCGACGATTGAAACCATGGTGGGGCAAGGACAGCTTTTGGTCGACACCGGCCTCCTCGAGGATGCGGTTCCAGCGCCGGACGCCGTTGTTGCAGTCGGTGAAGTACTCGGATCGCAGATCCTGGTTCAGCGCGGTGAGCGCAGGGATCGCGGTCTGCTCGATGCGCCCGCCGACGACAACGTCGACGACCGCGGTGACGTCGGTGAGTCGATGGTCGTCACCGCGGCGCTCTTCCTGCCAGCGTCCCTTCAGACCAGCGGTGAAGTAGTTGGCAACGTTGGTGGATCGTTCGCCGCCGAAAAGGTCGAGCGACACGCTGTAGTGAAAATTCAGGTAGCGCTGCACGATATCGAGTGGGATGCCCCCGTAGCGCTTGATATCGTCGGTGTCGTGCTCGCGCATCAGGTCCGCGGTACGCCGGACGACGCGGTCGATGCCGGTCGTCCCGACCATCATGTGATGCGCCTCCTCACGCAGCATGAAGCGGCAGGTTCGCGAGAGTGGGTCGAAACCACTTTCGGCAAGCGTTCCCAGCTGAAACTTCCCGTCGCGGTCGGTGAAGTACGTGAACATGAAGAACGCCAGCCAGTCGCGGGTGGGTTCGTTGAAGGCGCCGAGGATTCGCGGCGCATCAACGCTGCCGGAGTGGCGCATCAACAGTTCCTCGGCCTGCTCGCGTCCCTCTCGGCCGAAGAACGCGTGAAGGAGATAGACCATCGCCCAGAGATGACGGCCTTCCTCGACATTGACCTGAAAGAGATTGCGAAGGTCGTAGAGGCTCGGCGCGGTGAATCCGAGCAGGCGTTGCTGCTCTACTGACGCCGGCTCGGTATCGCCCTGGACAACCAGCAATCGCTGAAGGTCCGCACGATATTCGCCGGGCACCTGCTGCCACGCCTCGGTCCCCATGTGCTCACCGAATGGGATGCGCCGGTCCGGCTCGCGGTCGGCGAGAAATATCCCCCACCGATACTCCTCGAGCGGGAGATGACCGAAATGCGCCCAGCCATCGCGATCTGCGCTGATCGCGGTGCGGAGGTACACGTCGCGCGCAATCAGGTCCGGTCCGAGATCCCGCCACCACTGCATGAAGCGTGGTTGCCAGGCTTCGAGCGCCCGTTGCAGGCGCCGGTCGCCGCGCAGGTCGACGTTGTTGGGAATGCGATCCGTGTAGTCGGCGTTGAGGCTCATCTCACACCCGTTCCTTGCTCAGCTCAGCGCGTTGACCGCTGCCGTAGCGGCGCAGCGCGCCGGCTGGACCGATCGCGTTGGGGCGGCTGAACGCCCAATTCTGCCAGGCGGTGAGCCGCCCGAAGATCTTCGTCTCCATGGTCTCAGGCCCGACGAAGCGAAGGTTCGCCTCCATCGCGGTGAGCGCGTCCGGGCTGAACGACGTGCGCTGTTCCAACGCGATACGCAGCTCATCCTCCCAGTCGATGGCATCTGGGATGACGGTCACGAGGCCGAGCTCCGATGCCGCCGCGGCGTCGAGAGGATCGCCCACCGCCGCTCGTACAGCGTCGAGCTCAGACGCGCGTCCGAACAATCGGGACTCGAGCCGGGAGAGCGCATTGCCCATCGGATACACGCCCAGATTGGACTCGGTCACCACGATGACCGCGGGGCGTTCGTCGTCCTCCATCGTGCCGTCGAGCATGAACTGCTCGTCACAGACAAGCGCGAGTTCCAGCAGGAGTCCGCCAAAACAGCTGCCCGGCTCGATGGATGCGAGCAGGCTCCGACTGGTCACGTCGAGGCGCTTGAGGACTCGCTTCACCAGGAGCCCCACCTCGTTGACGAACCGGTCGGTCTCGCGGTGCTCGAGCATGAAACGGTCGTGGTCGAGCACTCCACGTATGTCGCCGGCGGTCCTGATCACCCACGTTCCCAGCGTCAACTCGTTGGTGCGCAGGTGAAGGATCAGGTCGTCGAGCTCGCGCGCGACAGCCAGCGGCCAGAATCTGCATCCCAGGCTGCGAGCCTGATGCGCGTCATTCGGGGCCTCGTCAGCGGGTCCGGCGATTGTCAGCGTGACCACGCCGGCACTCCGGTCGAGCGCCGCGCTCACGTGGTCGTACGCGATGCCATCCTTGCCGAACGACACTGCGAGCGGCTCGAGCGCAACCCCAGGCGCCGGCTTCGGACGGGATCGTTGCGCCGCGATGGACGCGGCCCTCGCGCTCACTGACTCGTCGAACTGTCCGCGCGCAATCGCCGCGTCGACGAGTCCCCAACGCAGTGCGGTCGGCGCCTTGACGCCCTCGCTCTTGGTCACGAAGACATCGGCAAGATCCCGTCGAACATGCCGCTTGTCGCCGAGCCGTGTGAGGCCTCCGGTTGCCGGCAGAACCGCGAGCAGCGGCAGTTCGGGGAGCGAGACGGCGGACGACCCATCGTCGATGAGCAGGATCTCGTCGCAGGCGAGTGCCAGCTCGTATCCCCCGCCGGCAGCGGCCCCGTTTACGGCCGCGATGTACGTCTGCCCGGAGTTGGCCGTCGCGTCCTCGATCTCCAGCCGGGTTTCGTTGGTGAACTTGCAGAAATTGACCTTCCAGGGATGCGTGGCCTGGGCAAGCATCCCGATGTTGGCGCCGGCGGAGAAGCAGCGGTCCTTCGCCGAGGTGATGACCACGCAGGCCACCTCGGGATGCTCGAAACGCAAGCGCTGCACCGCGTCGTGGAGCTCGATGTCCACGCCCAGGTCGTACGAGTTGAGCTTCATTGCGTAGCCCGGACGCAGGCCCCGGTGCTCGTCGACGTCCATGGTGAGCGTGGCCACAGCGCCCTCGACGCTCAGGTGCCAGTGCGCGTATCGAGTCGGGTCGGTCGCGAACGACACGGCCGGCTCGTCAGTCGTCGCAACCTTCTCGGCGGTTTCGAGCGCCAACGCGACATACCTCCGGAAGCGGGCGATTCGACACCCATTATGGACGTCGATTCCGGCGTCACCCCAGGTGCGACCCTTCCCTCGCCCCACCTCGGGAGTCGCCGAGATGCCACACAGCACGCGACTGTTCATGGCGCCCCCGGCTCTTCATCATCAGGCTGGTCCCCGTCGGGACCGCCTACTCCCCTCCAGTTCATGAACGGATTGCACAGTTTGGAGTGCTCATGCAAGCAGACCACCCCGGCTCCAGGGTCGTGGTATCGGCGATCGATCCGTCCGATCCGCAGGCTCGGGAGTGTGTGAACGCGTACTTCGCGGAACTGGACAGGCGGTTCGACGCCGGCTTCGATCCGACCCGCAGCATCAGCGCCGACGACGACGAGCTTCGACCGCCCGCGGGACTGCTCATGCTGGCCTGGCTGCACGACCGTCCCGTCGGTTGCGGCGCGCTGAAGTTCCACGGCAAGGGGGTGGCCGACCTCAAGCGTATGTGGGTTGCCGACGCCGCGCGCGGCCGTGGAGTCGGCCGTCGCCTGCTCGCCGAGCTCGAAGCCTGTGCGGCAGCGCGCGGTGTGCGCATCCTGCGGCTGGAGACGAACGGGACGCTTGTGGAGGCGGTCAATCTCTATCGTTCCGCCGGCTACGTGGAGGTCCCCGCGTTCAGCGACGAGCCCTACGCCCACCACTGGTTCGAGAAACAGCTCGGTTGAGAGCGAGGTTCAGTCGAGCTCCATGTGCAGGAGGTCATTGGTTGCGGCGAAACCGAGGCGCTCGTACAGTGGATATGCGCGCTGGCTTGGATGCACGATGAGGTAGCCGGCACCGCGGCCCCGTGCGTCAGCGATCGCGGCTTCAACGAGCGCTCTGCCAATGCCCTGATTGCGGAACGGTTCGAGGACGAACACGCTCTGCACGTTGCCGGCGAGGCGTTCGAGATGACGAGGCTGGGGAATCCGATCGAACATGGCCAGCCACGCCATGCCGACTGGATCGCCTTCACGCTCCGCGATGTACGCGACATGGGTTTCCTGGCGTGATCCCCACCAGTGCCTGAATGCGGCCTCGAACTCCGACTGCGACAGCCCATGTTCGCCTCGCTCTTCGGTTCGCCAGCGCCACCGCAGCCGTGCGAGATTCGCGCTGTCGGCGATGCCGGCGCGACGGATGGTCGCGGTCGAGTCATTGACGTCGTTCACGCGCCGACTCTCGCACCACTGAGGGGTCGATCAGCGGCGGTCGACGCCATGGGCGCCGTACCCTTGGGGCGATGGCTCCCGATCCCGATCCCGATCCCGTGTTCCCGGTGGGCAACCCTGACGAGCGCGAGTTGTTGCTTAGCTGGTTGACCTGGTTGCGCGGCGCCGTGCTGCGCAAGATCGATGGAGTGAGCGACTCCCAGGCGCGATGGACTCCGGACGGGAAGCTCATCTCCCTCCTCGGAATCGTCAACCACCTGACCAACGTGGAGTGGCGCTGGATCGATGGCGCCATGCGTGGCGCGGACACTGAGCGTCTCGAGCAGGAGTTCCACCCGGGTCCGGAGCTCACCGTCCCGTCGGCCGTCGCCGCCTACCGCGCGCGTGGGGTGGCGACCGACGACTACGTGCGATCGACTCCGCTCAGCGAGCCCAGTCGAAATGACGACGGGACGGATCTCCGCTGGGTCGTTCTCCATCTCATCAACGAGACGGCTCGCCACGCGGGCCACGCTGACGCCACCCGCGAACTGCTCGACGGCTTCACCGGCGAGTAATCGCTCAGGCGGCAGCGGGCGGCCCGTTGCCGACGACGCTGGTCACGCGGTCCGGGGCGGCGCCAGGCGGAAAGGATTCCAGAATCCAGGTGACGCCGGAGTCCTCCAATGCAGCCACCGTCTCCGGAACACCGGAAGGGTCCTCGCGGGAGAGAGCACAGCGCACCGCGATGTCGATGTCGGAGCGGGCGCCGAGGTCAACGAGTTGAGCGTGGAGCGCAGTGATGTCGGCGGGGTCGGGCGGTGGCACGCCACCCGACGTGGCGAAGATCGGAAAACAGCCGTCGAGCTTCGCGATACGGGCGAGCGGCTTGCGATTCGGCCATCGAACCGCGCCCCAGATCGGCAGCGGATCCTGACGTGGCCTGGGCAGGAGTGGCGGCGCATCGACGACATAGTGCCGACCCTGGAAGCTGACCGCCTCGCCGCCGAGAAATCGCCGGATCAACTCGAGCGCTTCGTCGAGCATCTGGCCACGTATGACGGGATCCACCGTTTCGCCGAATGCGCTGAATTCCGACCATCCGTCGTCGCCGAGTCCGATGCCCCCGACGAGGCGCCCGTCGGCGAGCTGATCCAGCGTAGCCAGCTGGCGGCTCACCACCCATGGTCGCCGTCGCGGCAGTGGTGTCACAAGTGCTCCAAGGCGTATCCGCCGGGTGACCGTGGCAACCGCCGCCATGATCACCCAGGGGTCTGCAACAGGCATCCCCGGAGCGGCGAGCATGTGGTCCCACAGGAAAAGCCCGTCCCAGCCGGACTCCTCGATATGCCGAGACAACGCAACCACGCGCTGTGGCTCTGCAAATTCAGCAAATGGAGGAAGGAAGACCCCGAACCGCATCGCGCGATTACTGACCGCTCGCCAGGCACAACGCGGCAATCTCGTCGTGTCGTGCGAACCACGCGTCCCCCGCCGCGGAGATGTGTTCGAGCAATTGCGCGAGAACGAGAATGCGAGAACGATGCCCGATGATGTGCGGATGCATGGTCAACTGAAAGAGGCCATGTTCTTCGCGCGCCTGGTCGAATTCGTCGAGCCAGATGCGCAGCAGCTCGCGAGGTGGCGTGTACGGCCGGGTCGCCGCGTGGCGGTCCATGGTGAGGTATGGCGCATCGTCGCGAATCCATTCCACGGGGATCTCGATGATGCCGGTGGGTGCCCCATCGGCGAGCAATTCATAGGGCTCGTCGTCGGCCATGAGCGAGGAGTCGTACGTGAGGTGCAACTCGCGGATCAGGTCAAGCGTGTTCTCGCTGAAGTCCCACTGGGGTGTTCGAATGCCGACCGGACGCGATCCGCTGAGTCGCTCGATGACGTCGACGCTGCGCATGAGCAGGTCACGCTCGGTGTCACGGTCAAGTGTCGCGTTCCATTCGTGGATCCAGCCGTGGAGTGCGACCTCGTGTCCGGCGGCTGCGCACGTTGCGATCTCCTGCGGATGGAGGAGCGCCGACACCGCTGGGACGAAGAAGGAAACGGGAACCCGGTGCCGATCGAGGAGTCGGAGGATGCGCGGGACGGCGACCCTGGCGCCGTATTCGCCCTGAGAGAGCTTGCCGGGGTGCGTTTGCCCGCTGCGCAGCGGAATCGTCTCGTGATCCGAATCGAACGAGAGCGCAACCGCGACGGCCGCCCCGTCCGGCCAAGCCGGCGGTTTGAGGGTTCGCCCGGCGCGGACACGGCCGACGTAGCCGCGCCAGCGGGACTCCTCCCACGCCCAGGGTTCGTCGCCGGGTATCACTTCACCACCGCCTGGATTCATTTGGCGCAACGGTACGAGGTCAGCGCGCAATCTGTCGCGGTCACTCGTGGATGCGCCTCAGGCCGCGACGGAGCCACTCCCCGGCGCGCCAGCTCTCGCTCCTGGTCAGACGACGATGGCGATCTTCACGCCCAGGAGGATGAGCGGCCACACGAGCACGGCGATGATCGCCGAGAGTATGCCGCCGATGGTGCCGACATGTTCAAAGAAGTGATGGGTCGCCGCGACGACGAGGCCGATCACAATCCAGAGCACTCCCAGCAGGGAAACACCTCTCACGGTCGCACCTCCTTCATTTGGCGCCGCTCTTCGATCGTCCGGTTCAGTGACCGTCCGCCGTGTCTTTGAGAGCCTTGCCGGCGCCTTTCAACTTGTCGCCGGCTTCACCGACGGCGTGCTCAACGTCTCCAGCGCCCTGCTGGGTCTTGCCCTCGGATTCCAGTTCCTTGTCGCCGGTGACCTTGCCATGCAGTTCCTTCGCCTTGCCGGCGATCTGGTCGGCTTCTCCAGACATCACGTGGACCTCCATGTGCGCCTGCTGCAGCCTGCGAGCTGCCTGCTTCGCGCGCTCAGTTGATAGCATAATTATCACACAATACACCACCTGACGTGGACATACGGAGTTCCGCCGCCGTCCTGAGCGGGCGTTTGACGTCGATGTATGCTCCCGGCCATGGCGAATTCTCGAGAGGAGCACATCGGCGGCGACGACGGCCACGAGTTCACAGGCTATCTCGCACTCCCCGAGTCCGGCTCGGGCCCCGGGATGGTGGTGATCCAGGAGATCTTCGGCGTCACCGGCTACATCAAGGACGTCTGCGGACGCCTCACCGACCTCGGCTACGTGGCCCTTGCGCCCGACCTGTACTCGAGAATCGACGGCGAATCGGTCATCGATGAGCGGTCTGAAAATGCTCTGCCGCGTGCCTTCGGTTCGATGCAGAAACTGGACATGGCGCAGGCGGCGCTTGACTCGGCGAGCGCGCTCGACCATCTGCGTGCGGTCGCCGAGGTGAGCGGCGGTCGCGCCGGCATCATGGGATTCTGCCTCGGCGGCGGCATGGCATACCTCGTCGCGGCCGCCTCGGAGCCCGACGTGGCCGTCTGCTACTACGGCTCGGCGATCCCGGGCAATCTCGACAAGGCGGAGGACGTGCACTGCCCGGTGCTCTTCGAGTTCGGTGACGCCGACGAATACATCACCGCCGAGCAGCGCGCTGCGGTCGAGAAGGCCTTCGCAGGACGCTCACGTGCCGAATTTCATCTCCACCACGGTCCCAACCACGCGTTTGACAATCACAACGCCGAGATGTTCCATCATCCTGAGGCGGCTGCCGCAGCATGGAAGGAGACCGCCGCATTCCTGGAGCGCGAGTTTCCGGCATAGCCGGTCAGAACCTCAGCGCACCTCGATCGCGTGCGCACCGCGAGGGACGAGCTGGCCGATGATCGGCGACCCGGGGATCTCGCCCGCGACCAGCAGGCCGCCGCTGGTCTGCGCGTCGGCCAGCAGCAGGCGTTCGCGCTCGTCCCCGGCGCTGCGTCCACCCCACGCGACGTGCGGGGTCACCCACTCGAGGTTGCGGCGCGTGCCACCGCTCACATAGCCCGCGTCGAGCGCGTCACGCGCTCCGTCGAGATAGGGCACCGCATCTGCATCGATCACCGCGGTGACGTTGCTGGCTCGGGCCAGCTTGTAGAGGTGACCGAGGAGCCCGAAGCCGGTGATGTCGGTGGCGCAACGCGCGCCTCCGGCGAGCGCCGCTTCCGAAGCCGCCCGGTTGAGCGCGACCATGGTTGCGACGGCCTGCGGGAACGCCTCACCAGTCTGTTTGTGGCGCGCGTTGAGCACCCCGATCCCGAGTGGTTTGCTCAGTGAGAGCGGCTCACCCGCGACCCCGGCGTCGGTGCGGAGCAGCCGGTCGGCTACTGCGACGCCGGTGACCGCCATGCCGTATTTGGGCTCGGGATCGTCGACGCTGTGGCCCCCGGCGACAGGGCAACCCGCCTCGTTGGCAACCGCCAGACCGCCGCGCAGCACCTCGGCCGCAAGCGACATCGGCAAGACGTCGCGCGGCCAGCACACCAGGTTGACCGCGAGGATCGGCCGTCCGCCCATCGCGTAGATGTCCGAGAAGGCATTGGCCGCGGCGATGCGACCCCAGTCGTACGCATCGTCGACGACCGGCGTGAAGAAATCCACGGTGCTGAGGATGGCCATGCCATCTGCGTTCAGCCGGACAGCAGCCGCGTCGTCCCCGTGGTCGAGACCGACGATGAGGGTGTCGCTGGGGACGCCGATCAGTCCCGCGACCATCTCCTCGAGCTCGCCCGGCGGAATCTTGCAGGCGCATCCTCCGCCGTGCGCGTAGCCGGTCAATCGCATGGCGGCGATGTTGGCAGGTTGCTCCGGGCGTCTCACGGGCGCGGTGATCCGTGACCTACGCTTGCGCACGGAGGCGTCTGGGCACCTGGTGGGCTTCCTGATCTTCAAAATCAGTGTGACCGAGTATCCCGGTCAAGCGGGTTCGATTCCCGTCCGCCTCCGCCGATCCGCATTCGGCTCGCTTTCGTGGCCGATGCTGTGCCCTCGCACGTAAGGTCGAGCGACATGCAGACGGATCCTCGCCGCGCTGTCCCGCGAACGGACTCGCTCCTCACCGACCCAAGGCTCGCCGAGCCCCAGCGCCGCCTCGGCCGGCCTCGAGTGCGCGACGCAGTCCACATGTCGCAGGGACGCGTGCGCGACGGATCGCTCAGCCCCGAGAACCTCATCGATGACGTGCTCCGCGCGCTGCCTGCGAGCGCCACCAGTCTCACGCCGGTCATCAACGCGACTGGAACGGTGCTGCATACCAACCTCGGCCGGGCCCCGCTCTCTGCAGCCGCCCGCAATGCGCTGATCGCGGCGTCGGGGTATGTCGACGTCGAGTACGATCTCGCTGACGGCAAGCGGGCCGCGCGCGGACGAGCCACGCTCGCCGCTCTTCGCGCGGCACTGCCCGACGCCGGCGACGTGATGGTGGTGAACAACGGCGCGGCGGCGCTGCTTCTGGCTGTGACCGTGCTGGCGAGCGGCCGCGAGGTCGTCTGGAGCCGCGGTGAGCTGGTGGAGATCGGCGATGGATTCCGCCTCCCCGACCTGGTCGCCTGCACCGGCGCAACGCTCCGGGAGGTCGGGACCACGAATCGAACCACCCGAGCCGACTACGTCGCCGCGGTCGGGGAGCGCACCGGGTGCGTGCTCAAGGTGCACACCTCGAACTTCCGGATGACCGGGTTCACATCGTCGGTTGCGATCGCTGAGCTTGCCGGCCTTGGACCGGCGCTGGTCGTCGACGTCGGGTCGGGACTGCTTACGCCCGAACGCCTGCTTCCCGGCGAGCCGGACATTGCGAGCGCACTCCGGTCCGGTGCCGACGTGGTGACCGCAAGTGGCGACAAGCTGCTCGGCGGTCCGCAAGCGGGGCTCATCGCAGGGCGGGCCGACCTCATCGCGCGTTTCCGCGGCCATCCCCTTGCGCGTGCCCTGCGCGTCGACAAGCTCACGCTCGCAGCGCTCGAAGCGACGGTCGGCGGGCCGCGCACACCGACCACGGTCGCACTCCATGCCGACGCCGGCGAATTGCGCTCGCGGGCCGAGGCCCTCGCGGCTCGGCTCGGTGACGAGGCGCGCGTGGCGCCCAGCGAAGGCGAGGTTGGAGGCGGCAGTGCCCCGGGGGTCGTCTTGCCAGGCTGGGCCGTCAGCCTCCCTGAGCGTTATGCGGCGATGCTGCGTGCCGGAGAGCCGGCCGTCGTGGGCCGGCTCGAGGGTGGCCGGTGCATCCTCGACCTCCGCTGCGTCCCTGCCTCCGAAGACGACACGCTGGTTCGTGCCGTGCTCGCATGCAGGTGATCGCCACCGCCGGTCACGTCGACCACGGCAAGTCGACGCTGGTGCGAGCGCTCACCGGAATGGAGCCGGACCGTTGGGCGGAGGAGCACCGCCGCGGCATGACCATCGACCTGGGGTACGCGTGGACCACGCTGGCGTCGGGTCAACAGATCGCGTTTGTCGACGTGCCGGGACACGAGCGCTTCGCCACCAACATGCTCGCGGGCGTGGGGCCGGTCCCGGCCGTGCTGCTGGTGATCGCGGCGGACGAGGGATGGGCCGCGCAGACGGCCGAGCACGTCAGGGCACTCGACATGCTCGGCGTCCGGCATGGGCTGGTGGCGGTGACCCGGAGCGATCTCGCTGACCCCACGGCCGCCATCGACCAGGCGCGCGAGATGCTTGCGACCACGACGCTGGGGGGCATCCCGGTCGTGAGCGTGTCCGGTCAGACTGGCGCCGGCCTGAGCGAGCTGCGGACGGCGCTCGAAACACTGGCTGCCGCACTGCCGCCATCCGACCCGGACGCCCGGGTGCGACTCTGGGTGGATCGCTCCTTCACGGTGCGTGGGGCTGGGACAGTGGTCACCGGCACGCTGTCGGCCGGGACGTTGCGCCGCGGAGACTCCCTGCAGCTGGGCGGAGAGACCGTGTCGATCCGAGGGCTCCAGCGTCTCGGCGAGGAGGCAGAGGTCGTGACCGCACCTGCTCGGGTAGCGGTGAATCTTCGCGCCGTCGCGCGCGAGAACATCCGCCGCGGTGACGCGCTGCTGACACCCGACGCATGGCGCCTCACCACCGTGGTTGACGCGCGGACGACTGCAGGTGACCTGCCAAGCCACCTCGTGATTCATGTGGGTGCGGCCGCAGTTCCCGCACGGCTTCGGAGGTTAGCGCCGGACGGTGTCCCGGGGCCCGCCGTGGTCCGGCTCCTTCTGGACTCGCCACTACCGCTCCAGGTTGGCGACCGCCTGCTGCTCCGGGATCCGGGCCGGCACCAGGTTGTGGGCGGGGCGACAGTCCTCGACCCCGCGCCACCATCGCTCCGGCGTCGTGGTGCTGCCCGGGCGCGGGCGGCGGCACTTGCGAGTGAGCACGGTATCCCGGATGCCGGCGCGGAGCTGGGCCGGCGACGCGCGGTGAGCCGCGCGTTTCTGCGCGAGATCGGCGTCCCGGTTGGCGACCTCCTGCCAGACGGTGTCATCTCCGCGGGGTCCTGGCTCGTGAGCGGGGAGCGATGGCATGACTGGGTTCGAGAGCTCCGCGACGCCATCGACAATCGGTCGACCGCGCTCGTCGATAACGGTGTGGCTCACGCAGACCTGGTGCGAACCCTGGGTCTCGAGGAGCCGCTGCTGCTCTCCGCCTTGCTGCGCGCGTGCCCGGAACTCGAGGACGCCGGCGGCCGGATCCGCAAACGCGGGAGCGCGCCGGTGCTCCGTCTTGATCTCGGGCAGGCGGTGTCGCGGCTGGTCGCATCACTCGAGGTCGAGCCATTCGCCGCTCCGGAGCAGCACCGGCTCGCCACCCTCGGGCTGGGACGCCGCGAGCTCGGTGCCGCCGCAGCGGCGCGCGTGATCCTGCTGCTACCTGGTGACATCGCGCTGCTTCCCACAGCACCCGGCGTCGCCGAGCAGCGCCTGCGCGGTCTGCCGCAGCCGTTCACGCTCTCGGCTGCGCGACAGGCGCTTGGGACGACCCGGCGGATCGCGGTCCCGCTGCTCGAGCATCTCGACCGCATCGGTGTCACCGAACGCGTGGACGGGGACCTGCGCAAACTGCGCGTGCCCACCGCTGTCGTTTAGGAACGGCCCGCGCGCTCGCGCTGCGGGATGACCGTGTAGCGAGGGTCGCGCGCAGAGGCCTGCCCGGCTTCGAAGATCGCGAATCGGGTGCACGCGGATCCGGCCAGCAACGCTACGCCGCTCATTGCCGCCGCGATCCGGTTGCGGCCTCCGAGCGCGACGGTCCCGATGGCTCCGGCGATGCTGAGCGCGCGGCTGGCTTTGAACAGCCGCTCTGCCTTTCCCGAGTGCAGCGTCTCGGCGCTGAGACCCATGCTCCGCTCCATCTGCAGCTCCATGGTGAGGGCGAGGACCGCGCCGCCGACGGCCATGCGCCGCGCCGGCGTTGCCTCACTCAGCCGGGCACCGACCATGCCCAGTCCGCCGCCGGCTGCTGCCGCAGATCCGACGAAGATGAGCGGCAGCTCGCGATGAGCGGCGTGCCACGCCGGGGTTGCCGTATCTGCGAGCAGCACCCCGGTGTATGAGGCGAGCCCTGGCGCGAGAGCCGCCGCAAGGAGTCCGGCCGGCCTGGCGCCGGCGTCGAGGAGCCGGCCGGCAATCGGGATCCGGAACGGCAGAACCGCCGCGACCTCAGCGGCAGCCGCCATGCTTGCCAGCGGTCCAAAGGTGGTGAGGATCCAGGTGCCTACGGACATGGGCGACGTGGGCTTCGCCGTTCGCATCATGTTCAAGAATCGTGCCGGCCTTCCCAGGTCGTGAATGAGCGCGGCGGACCCGGCAACCGCCCCGAAGAACGCGCCGATGCGCGCAACGCGGCGCAGCTCGGGAAGGTTCATGAGGTCGGCCCCCGCGGCGAGGAGCGACGAACCGGCCGCGAGCCCACCGAGAAAAAGGTAGGCGGGGATGTCGCTCTGCCACGGAGCGGCCTTGACGATCGGCCGCCCGTAGTACGACGTGAATGTCGCGGGCGGAACCATCAGGTGTTCGGCCTCCCTGCCTCCGCCGCGACGGCGACGCCGTGGCGCCTCGGCCTGGACAGTCACGATCGCGCTCTCACGAACGCCGCCGCCGCACCGGCGAGCAGGGTCGCGCCGGCGATGGCAGCCGTTCGCCACATCGCAGGCAGGTCACGGGTGGTGACCACCGGATCCGGCGGCAGGCCGTACACCTCGGGCTCGTCGAGGAGCAGGAAGAACGCGCCCGCTCCGCCGATCCCATCGGCCGGGTCAGCACCATACAGCCTCGCATCGGTGACGCCCGCGGCGTGCAGCTCCTCGACGCGGTGGTTCGCTCGAGCTCGGAGTTCGTCGAGGTCCCCGTACTGGATCGACTGGGTCGGGCATGCCTGGGCACAGGCCGGGGTCATCCCGTCGCGCAGGCGGTCATAGCAGAGGGTGCACTTCTGCGCGATGCCCACGTTGCGCGCACCGGCCGGCCCCTCGCGACGGTCGATCACGCCGAAGGGACACGCCGGTATGCAATATCCACATCCGTTGCAGACGTCGTCCTGGACGACGACGGTACCGAACTCGGTACGCATCAATGCCCCGGTTGGACAGACGTCCAGGCAGGCGGCGTGCGTGCAGTGTTTGCAGACGTCGGATGACATCAACCAGCGGATGCCCGTCTCCGGAGAGCCCGCCGGCATGTTCTGGCCATGCGTGGCGGCAACCATGGGGAGCGGCGTGAGGCTTCCGGCCCCGACGGGCCGGCGCGGCTGTTCGATGAACGCCACATGACGCCACGTGCTGGCTCCGAGGCCCCCGGTGTTGTCGTATGACATCCCGAGCATCTGCAGGCCGTCCTCGGGGATGCCGTTCCATTCCTTGCAGGCCACCTCGCAGGCCTTGCAGCCGATGCAGACCGAGCCGTCGGTGAAGAAACCCTTTCGGGCGGGAGCCTCGCTCCACCCCGTGTCCGCGGCCGGATCCGCGGCAGTCGACCAACCAGGCATCACGGGTCGTCCTCGTGTTGCGTCATCCGCGCAGTGCCGGTCTCGACGGTGATCCCCGCGCGCCGGCGGTATTCCTCGACGTACCGAGGCAATGCCGGGCCAGTCGGTCGCCGGCCGGGCTGGATGTCACACGCGGCTGCCTTGGAATCCTGGATGTGCACGTTGGGATCGAGCGCGACCCCCATGACGTCGTTGGCGGAGTCGCCGCTGACGATCGCGCTGCCACCGCCCACTCCCCAGTGATACGGCAGGCCGATCTGGTGAATGGTGCGACCGCCGACCACCAGCGGGGTGACCCGGTCGGTGACCATCACCCTCGCCTCGACGGCGGTGCGAGCGGTCACGATGGTCGCCCAGCCGAGATGCTCGAGCCCGCGCTCCGCGGCCAGCTCTGGGGAGACTTCGCAGAAGAACTCCGGCTGCAGCTCGGCGAGATATGGCGACCACCTGCTCATGCCGCCCGCAGTGTGATGTTCGGTGAGCCGGTAGGTGGTGACCACATAGGGATACACGTCGGAGCCTGGCTCCGGCGGCGACGGGCTGGTGAGATTCTCCCTGCGCGGGAACATCTCGCGAGTTGGGTTCGCCTGCTGAGGGTGCATCGCGTTGCGAACCGGGGACTCGAGCGGCTCGTAGTGCACGGGCAGTGGACCGTCGAGCAGCCCGCTCGGGGCGTAGAGCCAGCCCTTTCCGTCCGCCTGCATGATGAATGGGTCATCGCCGGCGAGCCCGTCAGGGCCGCCGACACCCGGCTCGGGCCGGAACGACGGCGCCTTGTTCACCTGGAAGTCCGGAACGTCGTGGCCGGTCCACTTTCCAGCGGCCTCGTCCCACCACACGTAGGCCTTGCGCTCGCTCCATGGCTTGCCGTCAGGGTCCGCGGATGCACGGTTGTAGAGGATCCGCCGGTTCATCGGCCACGCCCATCCCCACTCCGGCGCCACCCACGATTGCTGGGATCCCGGTTTTCGCCGAGCCGACTGGTTGATGCCGTCGCTATAGACGCCGGCATAGATCCAGCATCCACCCGATGTCGAGCCGTCCGCCTTCATCTCGACGAAGCTGTTGAGCATCTTGCCGGCCTTGTCCCCGCTGAGGTGCCGGCCGTTGATCTCCTGCAACACCGCCTCCGCGTCGGGTTCGTCACCCTCGAGCGTCGGGTAGTCCCATGTGAGCCGGACGAGCGGCTGATCGCGGGCGAGGCCTGATGTCTCGAGGCGATCGCGAAGCAGCAGCCCGAGGTGAAAGAAGAAATGCAACTCACTGCGGCAGTCGCGCGGCGGGTCGACCGCCTTGTGATGCCACTGGAGCAAACGTTGCGTCTGCGTGAAGGTGCCGTCCTTCTCTGTGTGCGCCGCGGCGGGCAGGAAGAACACCTCGGTTCCGATGTCCTCGGTGCGCATCTCGCCGGTCGCGATTTCGGGGCCGTCCTTCCAGAAGGCAGCCGACTCGATCAGGTTGAGGTCGCGCACGACCAGCCACTTGAGGTGCGACATCGCGAGCCGCTGCATCTTGCCGTTGGACGACCCCACCGCGGGATTCTGCCCGAGGAGGAAGTAGCCCTCGACCTTGTCGTCGAGCATGTTGACGATCGTGTGGTAGTTGCTGTGGTCGGCGTTGATGCGCGGCAGCCAGTCAAAACCGAAGTCGTTGTCCTGCGTTGCGGCCTCGCCCCACCAGGCCTTCAGCAGGCTGACCATGTAGGTGTCTGCCGCCGTCCAGAACCCTTTCTGGCCCTCACTCTTGATCGCCGCAAGGTATCCGGCGAGATTGCTGTGCGAGCCCGCCCTCGGCATGGGGAGGTAGGCGGGGAGCAGGTCGAACAGCGTCGGGATGTCGGTCGAGCCCTGGATGCTCGCGTGCCCGCGCAGCGCGAGAATGCCGCCGCCGGGACGGCCGATGTTGCCAAGCAGCAACTGGATGATCGCGGCGCCGCGGATGTATTGAACGCCGACGGAATGCTGCGTCCACCCGACCGAATACACCCAGGCGGTGGTGCGCTCGCGACCGCTGTTGGCGGTGACCGCCTCGCACACCTTGGCGAATTGCTCGGGGGGCACGCCGCAGATCCGCTCCACCATCTCCGGCGTGTACCGTGCGTAGTGCCGCGTGAGGATCTGAAAGACGCAGAAGGGGTCTTGCAAGGTCTCGTCGCGGCGGACCTCGCTGTGCGGCAGCGCGGCGCCGCGCCCGCCGAACTCATCTCCCGCCCCGCTGCTCTGCGCGGGTGGCTGCCTTCCGGCGACGACTCGCGACCCGGCGGCTGCCGCGGTCTTCATGCCCTCATACGCCCAGTTGGTCGTGTCGTACGTGCCCGTCTTGGGGTCGAACCCCGAGAACAGACCACCGAGCTGGTCAGCGTCCTGGAAGTCCTCGCTCACGATGGTCGCCGCGTTCGTGTAGCTGACCACGTACTCGCGGAAGTACTTCTCGTTGGTGAGGATGTGGTTGATGATTCCGCCAAGGAAGGCAATATCGCTCCCCGCACGCACCGGCAGATACAGGTCGGCCACGGCGGATGTTCGCGTGAACCGCGGGTCGATGTGGATGATCGTGGCGCCACGGGCCTTCGCCTCCATCACCCACTGGAATCCGACCGGATGGCACTCGGCCATATTCGAGCCCTGGATGACGATGCAGTCAGAGTTCTGCAGATCCTGCTGGAAGGTCGTCGCTCCGCCGCGTCCGAACGAGGTCCCCAGACTGGGGACAGTGGAGCTGTGTCAAATACGGGCCTGGTTTTCGACCTGCACGACTCCGATGGCGGTGAAGAGCTTCTTGATGAGGTAGTTCTCTTCGTTGTCGAGGGTCGCACCGCCCAGGCTGGCGATGCCGAGCGTCCGGTGCAGGGGATTGGCCTCGCCGTCGGCGTCCTCCCACGTGCGTGCACGGGTATCCAGGACGCGGTCGGCGATCATCTCCATGGCACGCTCGAGGGGGAGGTCCTCCCAGTCGGTGCCGAATGGCCGGCGGTACTTCACGGTCGTCACCCGGCCGGGACCGTTCACCAGTTGCTCGCTCGCGGACCCCTTGGGGCAGAGCCGGCCACGCGAGATCGGCGAGTCGGGATCACCCTCGATCTGGATGACGCGCTCGCCCTTGACGTAGACACGCTGACCGCAGCCGACCGCGCAGTACGGGCACACGCTCTGGACCATGCGATCCGCGGTCCTGGTTCGAGGAGTGAGCTCCTTGGTATGAGCCGAGCAAACCGCCGTCCCGCGGCCCAGGTGGTCAGCGGTGGTGAACTGACGGAGCACCGGCCATTGACGGACTCGAGTGCGAATGCTCACGCCAATAACCTCCGAGCGTGCTATGACCGGCGCGACAGAATGACCAAGATGATAGTCCCGCTGTACGGGCGTCGCCACCGATGTCCCTGAGCCCTCTGTGCTCGGCCTCTACATCGAGTACGTCAACAACCTGGGTCGCGCGGAGTCAAATACCACCAAGCCCAACCTCGGGCCCGGATTCTTTTCTCGCGCTCGGCGCCACGGCGCTTCTCATCGCCGCGACTGTGGTTGGATCGCGTGAGCGTGACAATTGGCCCGGTGCCCTCGAAACCCCCGCGCCTCGGACGCGACAATGACGCGGCTGGCATGGCCGCCCACGGGTGCATCATCCACAAGCGATGGGCAGCGACCGCGGGGCGATGAGATCGACTGCGACGGCGTTGATCGTCGCCGTCGCCGTCGCGGGACTGGCCGGCTACTTGATCTCGAGACCGCAAGGGCCGGTTGATGCGCCGCCGATCTCGAACCCCCTGCCGACGCCGAGCGGCCCGTTTTCGACTGATGGATACAGCGTCGCTGACGATGGCGCAACCAACCAGGTCGTCGTGTTCGGGGGCAATCTGAGCCTCACCCAGACGTGGGTGTGGAGTGCGAGTCGCTGGGAACTCCAGCACCCGCGAACGAGCCCTTCGGGACGAGAGGAGGCTGCCACGGCCTACGATCCGCAGCTCCACATGGTGCTGCTGTTCGGAGGCATCCGGCCTCCGGAGACCGGCCTCCGCGACACGTGGGGCTGGGACGGCACCACATGGCACGAGCTTGACTCGGGGTTGAACGGACCACCCCCGGGCGAAGCCGCCATGGCGTGGGATCCAGCCGTGAATGCAATGGTGCTCATGCCGGCGTCCACCTCCGGGGCCGATACGTGGACGTGGTCGCACAGCCACTGGATCGACCATCGCCAGCCGGATCCGTACATGCCGACGGGCATTCTCGAGCTCGCGTTCGACCCGGCTGCGCACGCATTGATGGCTGCCGGCTTCGGCGACGTCATCGGCCCTGGCGTCGGCGCCGTGGTCGAGACATGGACGTGGGATGGGATGGCGTGGCGTCAGATCACCACTCCGCATATTCCGTCGGCCTACGGGATCCTTGGTCTGAGTTGGGACCCCGTCACGGCTCGACTGTTGCTCTTCGGTCAGGGGCCGACGGAGGTGCCGCTCTTGCGATGGGTGTGGACGGGTACCGATTGGCACCGCTTGGCATCGGTGGTCAGACCAAGCATCATCGAGGGGTTATTGACGAGCGCTGACACCGCCAAGTTGCGTCTGGTCGGCGAGTTGAGTGAACCCCAGGGTGCGATCACACCGATCGATGTCTGGGCGTGGACCGGGTCCGCCTGGAAATTGGAGCGCGGGCAATAGACATCGCGCGCTGATCCGACGCGTTGGTGACGGTCATCTCGATGAGTGACTTCGGTGCTAGGTTCCGCGCATGGCTTCTTCGGTGGCGTATCGGGAAGCGCGGAAGGAAACGCGCGCGTGCTCACCTTGACCGTGCGCCTGGTGCCCAGCTTTGCCGGTCTTGCGCTGGCGGCGACTCTTGGTGTGGCAGCCTGCGGTGGTCAGTCGCCCGGCACCGTCCTGTCAGCAGTGTCCTGCTCTGTTCCCCGAGTCAACGCGGTGAGCAGCGCCATTACGACTCCTGCCGCCAAGGGTCTCGGCATCGCCGCGCCGGTATGGTCTGGGGCAATTGGGCGGCCCTCGACGGTTGTGGGTGGTATGGCCTATGGAACTGGACCACAAGGGCGCTGCACCACGGCCTTCGACGTGGCGACCGGGCGGCTGGACTGGACTGTCGCCCCTCCGGCTGACCATCCCAACCTGTTCGACGTCGTGGCCGATGCGACGACCGTTCTCGCCGCGACCGGTCATGCCGAGGCATCAGGGCCTGGCTTGAATGCGCCGCTGATCAGCGAGCTGGTCGCCTACGACTCGCACACAGGTCGCGCGAGGTGGAGCGTGACCATCCCGGATGATGGGCAGAAGATTCCTGCTCTTCTGACGGGATCGACCGTGGCCGTGTCCGAGGACGACGGAACCCTCCTTGGTCTGAACGAGCAGACGGGCCACCAGTTGTGGCGCGATCGCGCACAACGGGGCTGCCCTGACGACATGCCCCCGGGTTTTCAGCCGAACGCCGTGGTGATCGGGTCGGGCCCTCAGGACGATGGCACCCCGACCGCCATCGTCCTGACCTGCGAAGGCGCAAGCATGATTGCCGTTGACGCTGCGAATGGCGCGACGCGGTGGACGTGGGAGGTCCCGGCGGGTTGGAACCTCGAGCCGCAGTTATCGAACACCGTCGATGCCGGGACGCCCGAAGGAGTCGCCGTTGCCGCGTTCATCGGCCAGATCCCTCCAGCCAACGCGCCCAAAAGAATTGCCGCGCCTCCCGGCCCGCTGCGCCCTACCAGTATTGGCAACGTCTATGGACTCGAAGCCGGCGGTGACCTGGTGGTGCTCGACGGTCTCACCGGTCGAGTGCGCTGGGACCTTACCGGCATCGCCGGTTCGGTATTGCCGGTCGGCGGTGCCGGGAGCATCTGTGTCGTCACCGACGCCGGCATCGACTGCAGGCGCGCGGCCGACGGGAGTCCCGAGTGGGCGACGACCTGGGTTGCGAAGAATGCGAGCCAGCAATGGCCCGCGCTGGGCTGCATGAGCCTTGCCGGTGGGGCGCAACCCTGCGCGATCACGGCCGGCGACCTCCTCTACCTCGCGTTGCCGACGGCGTCCACTCCTGCATTCCGACCGTTGCCTGGCCCGCAGAGTCCCCCAGGGACGTTCGTGTTGACCTCACTTCGATTGGATACAGGCAAGGTCACGACGAGACTTCCGCTCCCGGCATTCGTCGATTCGCAATCCAGCATCGCCATCTCGCTTGCGTCACCTCCCGGCGTCCTTGCGGTGGGTGACGGGTTCGCGATGGTGACCCCGGAGTACGCAGAGACAGATGACATCGAGGCCTTCGCGACGCCTCATTAGCGCATCCCGGTCAGCTCCAGGTCATCGTGAGCCTACTCTGGCAGGAGGCCAGGTCACCCCGACCCGGCGGCGACCGCAAAGGTGTTCTTTTTTTCCGCGAACTCCGGTAGTTGGATCATGATGCGCGCAACTTCCACCTCGCCTCGCGCACTGGCTGCCGTTGGTACGGCGCCGCACGCCTCGGCCGCCGGGCCGGCCGACGCCGAGGAACTGTGCGAGCGCTACGCCCACCGCATCTATCGGTTCGCGGCCATGGTCGCTCGCGGTGACGTCGAGGCTGAGGACCTCGCTCATGACGCCCTGATCAAGGCCATAAGAGGGCTGGCCCTCTACGACTCCGCGCGGGGCAGTGTTGAGGCTTGGCTGTGGCGCATCGTGGTCAACACCGCACGCGACGCCGGCCTGACCGCGCGCCGGCGGTTCGAGTTGCTTTCCCGACTGCGATCTGAGGCTGCCTCGGCACCGGTGAGCGCCCCAGCCCCGCTCGTGCGGGATGACCAGTTGATGAAAGCGATTCGCGACCTCAAGCAGCGAGACCGAGCGGTCGTCGCTCTTCGTTTCGGCGCCGACCTCGACTACGAGGGTGTCGGCGCTGCGTTGGGGATCTCAACTGCGGCAGCGGGTGTCGCCACGCGCCGTGCGCTGTACCGCCTCCGCACCATTCTGGAGAACCGAGATGACCAGTAGCACCACCGACGTCGCACTCGAGGCGCGGCTGCGCACCTTGACCATGGACGCTCCGCCGACGCTGGTTGCGCGCGTTCTGGCGACGGCGGCGGTAGCGCCTGGCGCAGTGTCCGAGCGGCGTATGTCTGTGCGCCGCCGTGTCGCCGTGGCTGCCGTCGCGTTCGTGATATTCGTTGGCGGGAACAGTGTCGCCGCCCATCTCATTCCAGCCTACGCCTCATTTCTGCACCGTATCCCGATCGCGGGCGCTCTCCTCGTCAATACGGGCCTCATTTCACCGGCGGACGTGGTCCCTGCCAACAACACCTCCACCGATCACGGGTACACGCTTCATGTTGTCGGGTCCTATGCGGATGCCGCAGGAACCCAAGTCCTGTTCACCGTAGCGGGACCGGTCGGCGCCGGAGATCCTCCCGATTTGTTCGGCACCACCACCACGCTCACCGACCAGTTCGGCACCACATACGCGCTCAACCCGCATGACCTCGGAAGTGGTGACTTCAACCTCGCGCCGCCGTGGAACTGGTCGCTCAATTTCGAACCGCTGCGCGGCGCGGCCGCCAACTCGAGCGTCTCTGTGACCATGCGCATCCGCGGGCTGTACATCAATGCCCACACCGATCGAGCCGCCTCGTGGCAGCTACGGTTCAAGGTGAGGGAGCTGACGTCGCTGCCGGCCACCACGCCCGCGCCGATCCAGCTCGGCTCCGACCACTTCACATTCCACCCGATCGTGGTGACCGACGCCAGAATCGACTTCACATTCATGCAGACGGGCGACGAGTCTCCGTTTCCGAGCACCGCGTTCGGTGCCGAACCGGAGCCAACCGGCGTGCTGTGCCCCGGCTGCCTCGTGGGATTACCCGTCATCGTCTTCTACGGGCCAGATGGACAGCGGTACCAGGACCTCGAGGGCACCGCATGGCCCACGACACCGAAGACGTCGGAGACGTCTATCTGGTTTGCTTCGGATGGGCCCGGCACCTACCGATTCACGCTCACCGCAGTCAACGGCGAAAGCGCGCAGGAGACCTTTGTAGTCGGCGGAGGAGCGTGAGCGCTCAGGCGTCTACGCCGGCCCCGGCATTGCCGCGCAGGCCTTTGCCGAGATCATCGGCCTGCAGACCGCGATAGCCAGTGCGATGGAGTTCAGTCGAGAGCTTCGCGATAAGGTCAGTGCCGGCAGCCTCACCGTGTCCTTTCGCCTGTGGCAGCGGCCACAAGTGCGAGTCGGGGGCATCTATGCCGTTCGCGACGTCCACATTCAGGTGGATGCGATCGATGCGATCCCGTTCCACGCCATCAGCGACCCAGACGTGCGTCGAGCGGGCGAGCGTGACCGGGAGTCGCTCCGCAAGCGCGCGGCTCATGCGGGACCGATCAGTGATGACACCGTGCTCTATCGAGTCGAGTTCCATGTGGTCTGACATCGCGGCTCACTCACACGAGATCACCTGAACGGCACGGGGCCGAAGCGGCAGTCCCGGCTAACCGAGGCATGGTACGTCCCAAACAGCGGACGCCGCCCTCCACACCGTAGTGTCCCGACCATGAGCGAGGGGCACCCCAACGCTATCGCATACCGAAGAACCGCGGACGCATTCCGCTCGGGTGATCAGACTGAATTGGCGTCCCTAATCGCCAGCGACGTGGTGTGGCACGTCCCCGGAGCGCATTCCATGGCAGGCGAAATCCGGGGCCGCGACCAACTCTTGGACTGGCTTCGCCAACTTCGGGCAAAGGGCTTCTGGCTCACCGAGCATGATGTATTCGGCACCGACGAGCACGTCTGTGCGCTCAGCGTGATGGGAGCGCAGCGAGGCGGCGTGGCTGTGCAAACGCGCGTGGTGAGCATCTTCCACTACCGCGAGGGACAGCAGCTCGAACGGTGGTTCTATCCGGATGATCCTGCCGCTTGGGAGCTGATCTTCGCGGAGTAGGCGCGAAGGCCTGGCAACGCCGATGGGTGCTCCATCTTCACAGTCGGATCAAGTACGCCCCAGCAGGGTGACAGCGGGAGACGAGGCTCGAACTCGCGACCCCTACCTTGGCAAGGTCCGGCGTCAAATCTGAATACGCGAGGACGAGAAAACGGCCTCACGGCGCCTACTTCCCGGCTGGATCGATGCTGTTCGACGCGGAGTTGACGGCGGTTGACGTCAAGCCACGACGACCTGACAGTGATCGAGTGAGAGCACTCGTGTGCGCGAGAGATTCCTTACGTGGCCGCAGAGCGCCGACGGCGAAGCTCGGCCTGCCCACTTTCAGCGCTGCTTGGTCGCCTGCGTTCTCAATCGCCGCGATTCGCTACTGGTCCGAGGGGCTGTGAACGTCACAGCGCTCCCGGTATTACCCCAAAGAATTGCCACCGGACACTGTAGGGATTTGGACTTGTCGCCAGCGAAACGGGGATCCGCTTGCCTGTAACGATGTTTTCCACCGCCAGCCCACCAAATTCGCCACCCAAGGCAATGCTGCCGCCCGTAGTGACCACAACGTCATTCCCATCTATCCAACCGATGAGTTGGAAGTCAAGAGGATTGGGGATCTTCTGGACCACCCCGCCGGCGCGGAAGGCTTGGGCGGGACTGTTGTGCTGCCCGGTTGCGTCCTCGTAGAGGTCTGAAGCACAAGCGATCACGGCTCCGTAGGGCGATAACATGCAAGTTCCGGGGATGTTCGTACCGAAGGATGTGACTACCCCGGACCAGGAAACTGATGTCAACTCCGGGGTCGTGGCCTCGAAGGGCTTGCCGAGGCCCGAACAGGATATTCCAGCTGCAGTCGGACTTCCGTCCATTACTTCAGTATCCAGCGGACAGAGCGGGGGACCGAATGTCCGTTTGACTGGGTTGAACACGCGCAGCTGTGACGCACAAAACACTGCCGCCGAGGGGGAGCCACCCCACGCTGAGCAGGGGCCGTTCCCGGGACCATAGCCGGAAAAGTAGGCCGAGAGAGACTGAGCCACCACCAGATTGGCGCCATCCCAGCCCACCGGCCAGGTCAAGGGAGCCGTGCTGCTTTTGCTGTTCCCATCAAAGAGGGTCTGCTGGATCCCCCCGCCCATGGCCATCAGGTACATGTGGGAGGTGTATGGCGGTGCGTCGCCGTTGAAGTTGGTGAGTACCGCCACCGCCACCCTGGAGTCGTCGGGGCTCACCGCAAACACCACCGACGCTCCGCTGGGTCTGCTGACGGTGAAAGCGACCCCGTGCTGTCCATTCGAGGCGAGGTAATCAATGTTGGTGTTCCCGTCTTCGTAGTACAGGCGGCTGTCGGAGGTACTGGTAATGGACGGATCGCCATCTGAGTAGTAATCGGACGGGGTGTTGGCAGTCACGGCGGCCACCACGATCCCTCGGGCGTTCACCAGTCCGAGCGTGTATAGGCCGATACCGGCGTTTTCGGATCCGACCACGGCTAGTGGATTTGCAACGACAGTTGCCGACGGGGTGGGACTGGGCGTGGGAGTGGTCGCAGGCACGCTGGGCGTTGGGAC
>CABEDX010000084.1_pt1 | contig 34617 bp, 34 predicted proteins | sample 3132991 | NCBI WGS metagenome assembly CABEDX01 (sample SAMEA5534332, study PRJEB31848) | metagenome | biome: tundra; feature: field; material: soil | place: USA | collected 2013-05 | depth 0.15 m
CTCTCAAATACGACTACCCGATGTTCTCCAAACCGATGACGTCTGAGCAGCTCATCGCCGAGCTCAGCTAGCTCCCGAGCCACCGCTCGCGGGGCGCGTCCGCCCCGGCGTCAGCCCCTCCCCACACGCCCCTCTAACACTGTGCGATAATTCGAACAATGTTAGAGACACCTACTCGTGATAGACGAGCCGAACGGCGCGGTGCCGTCATCGCCGAGATCCTCGACGCGGCGTGGGAGATCGCGCGGGCCGAGGGGCTCGCCGGGCTCTCCCTCCGAGACCTCGCCGCCAAGATCGGCATACGGCCGCCGTCGCTGTACTGGTACTTCGACTCGAAGCGCGCGATCTACGACGCGATGTTCGTTCAGGGCAACCAGCAGCTGCTCGCGCGCCTCAGCGAGCAGGAGTGGCCCGACGATCCTCGGGCGGCGCTTCGCCTCTGCGCGCACCTGTTTGTCAAATTCAGCATGGACGACCTTCCGCGCTATCAACTGCTCTTCCTGCGGACCATCCCGAACTTCGAGCCCTCGGCCGACGCCTACGCGGTCGCGATGCAGGTCTATGAGCAGATGCGCGATCGCTTTGCGGGAGCCGGGCTCGTCGGCTCTGCCGCATTCGACATATGGACTGCCCTGGTCAGCGGTCTCTCCGCACAGCAGATCGCCAATGACCCGGACGGAGACCGGTGGCTGCGACTGATCGACGAGGTGGTCGACATGTACGTCGACCACATAACCGCTCCATCAAGACAAAGGAAGCGCATATGACCGCAACAACCATCCCAGCGGGGACAACCGCTCCCGCAGATGTGACGGCGATTCCGGCGCTCGGTCACACCGAGGCGATGGGGCTTGCCAGCACCGAGTTCGCCCGGATGGTCGACCTATTGCGCGCCCTGCGTACCGATGAGTGGGGAACGCATACGGTCTGCAACCTGTGGAACGTGCGCTCGATGGTTGCGCATGTCGTCGGCATGGCTGACGCGCAGGCGTCGTTCCGCCAGTTCGCCCACGATTTCGGAGCGGCGCGAAAGCGCAGCGGTGGCGCCATGATCGACGCGCTCAATGCGTCCCAGGTACGCGACAGAGTGGACATGACACCCGAGCAGCTCGTCGATCGGCTCGCATCGGTCGCGCCCAAAGCGGTGCGATCGCGGCGTCGCACCCCGGCCGTGATGCGCAAGATGGTGCGATTCAAGCAGGACCCGCCCTTCGAGACCGAACGCTGGCCTTACGGCTTCTTGGTCGACACGATCTTCACGCGCGACACGTGGGTGCATCGCCTCGATATCTCACGCGCGACCGGACGTGAGATGACCATCACCGAGGAGCATGACGGTCGCATCATCGCCGGCGTCGTCGCGGAGTGGGCGCATCGCCACGGCAAGCCCTTCACGCTGAATCTCAGAGGCGCGGCGGGCGGTAGCTGGCGAGAGGGCGACGGCAGCGAACTCATCGAACTGGATGCGCTCGAGTTCTGCTGGACGGTCGCGGGTCGGGCAGAGGGCGACGGACTGCTCGCCACGCCCGTTCCGTTCTAGGCGAACGCCGCCTCGGTCAGCGCATCCGGATGAACGACGCGTTGCTCCGGTACTCGCCCAGCGAACGCGCGTCCATGTACGACATGGAGCTGCGCAGCCCGGCCACGTAACGCTGGATCACGTCGGCCACCCGGCCCTTGTACGCAACGATCGACTCGGCGCCCTCGATGTACTCCGGATCCTCACCGGCGAATTCCTGCTGTACCGAAAATGAGGCTGCGCCGCGCATGATCTTGAACTTCTTCCCGTCCACCACGATCACCCGCCCCGGCGCCTCGTAGGTCCCGGCGAGCGCCGAGCCGACCATCACCGCGTCTGCCCCGAGCGCAAGGAGCTTGCACATGTCAGCCGGGTTGCGCACGCCGCCATCGCCGATGATGAGCGCGTGCCGGCGCACCTGGGCACATTCGTAGACGCTGTAGAGCGTCGGCGCGTGCACACCGGTTTCGGTGCGCGTCTCGCACACCGAGCCGCCCGCAATCCCCACGCGGATCGCGTCGACGCCATGGTCCTCCAGCCACCGGAACGTCTCGGCGGACGCGACGTTCCCGGCGATCAGGAACACCGCGGTGCCCTGGTCGCGGATCCAGCGCACCGCATGAGCGACCTGCTCGTGCGCGCCGTTGGCCGTGTCCAGGCACACGATGGCGCAGCCGGTCTCTACGATGCGCGCGAAGCGTTCGCGGTAGTCGCCGGTCACGCCGAGCGCAGCGGCGAGGGGCCCGCCCGTGGCCGCGACCTCATGAAGCTCTGCCGCCTGCTCGTCGATGGACTGGAAGCGAGGGAGGATGCCGAGCGCGCCGTCCTGGCCCAAGGCACGGCACATGTCGACGCCGCAGACATCCGGCATCGGCGATCCGATCAACGGAACGGTCAGCCGCAGCGGTCCAAAGTCCACCACCGGCAGCGCCTCGGTCCGGTGCGCGAGAGTCGAGCGAACACGCGGCACCAGCGACACGTCGTCGAAATCGAACGCCCGGGGCATCTCGGTAAAGAGGTCCCCGATGGCTTCGGCCGAGACGGCGGCAACGGTTTGCATGACTTCATTGTGGAATACTCGTGAGATGAGCGAGCTTGCAGAACGCGCCACCGACGTCGCCGCCCGTATTGCCGAGCTCCAGGGGCATCTTTGACCTCGACGGCAAACGCGTCCGTCTGAAGGAACTCGACCAGGAGATCGCCGCGCCGGACCTGTGGGACGACCCACGGAATGCGGCCGCGCTCAACCAGGAAGCCTCGCGCATTCGTGACGACCTCAGCACCTGGGAATCGTTGACCCAGCGTGCCAGCGATACGCGCGAGCTCGCCTCCATGGTCGAAGCCGAGCCGGACGCGGCGGTGACCCACGACATCGAGACGGAGCTCGCGGCCCTCGAGAAGGAGATTGGCCGTCGCCAGATCGACCTCCTCTTCAGTGACCCGTACACCGACCATGTCGCCCTGATCGGCATCCACGCGGGTGCCGGTGGCACCGACTCCCAGGACTGGGCGCAGATGCTCCTGCGCATGTACCTCCTCTGGGCGGAGCAACATCGCATGCCGGTCGAGTTCCTCGAGGAGTCCGTGGGCGACGAGGCGGGCATCAAGTCCGCGACCATCCGTGTGTCCGGACCGCGCGCCTACGGCCTGCTCAAGGGGGAGCACGGCGTGCACCGTCTGGTCCGTATCAGCCCCTTCGATGCCGCCCACCGAAGGCATACGTCGTTCGTGCTCGTCGAGGTGACCCCCGAGATCGAGGACACCGTCACCGTGGAGATCGACCCCGACGACGTGCGCACCGACGTCTTCCGATCGAGCGGCGCCGGCGGCCAGCATGTCAACAAGACGTCCTCGGCGGTGCGGTTGACGCACATCCCCACCGGTGTGGTGGTCACCTGCCAGAACGAGCGGTCACAGCAGCAGAACCGGGACGTCGCCTGGCGGGTCCTGCGCTCGCGGTTGCTGGCGCTGCAGCAGGCTGCCCACGCGCAGAAGGTGGCCGATCTCAAGGGCGAGTTGATAGCGGCCGAGTGGGGGAGTCAGATCCGCTCCTACGTTCTCCAGCCGTACACGATGGTCAAGGACCACCGGACCGGCGTGGAGGTCGGCAATGCCCAGGGGGTGCTCGACGGGGACATCGACCCCTTCATCGAGGGATACCTGCACTGGGCGGCGCGCGAGGGTGCAGAATCGAAGGCATCCTGATCGGACGGATCCCGGCCACCAATCCCTAAACGGAAGTGACCAATCTGTGAAATATCGCGGGAGTCTGCCGGAACCCCGGTTTATACTGGCCGCCGACCCAGCAACGATCCCAGAAGCCATCTTATGAAGACATCGCCCCAGGGGGCAGCCTGGTGAGCGTGGCGGTCGCGGAGCGATCTGCGGCACCCCCTCAGCACGCGCTGCGCCCGGTTATCTCGTTTCACGGCGTGAGCAAGGTCTACCCCAATGGAACGGAGGCCCTGCGCGACGTTGATCTGGCGATCCATCAGGGCGACTTCTGCTTCCTGGTCGGCCCCAGCGGCGCCGGCAAGTCAACCCTGGTGCGCTTGCTGATCCGCGACGAGGCGCCCTCGACGGGCCGGATCTTCATCGACGGGCAGGAGGTGAGCCGGATGTCGCACCGCAAGCTGCCCAAGCTGCGGCGCAAGTTCGGCATCGTGTTCCAGGACTACAAGCTGCTCACACGCCGAACCGTGGCACAAAACGTGGCATTCGCCCTCCAGGTGACCCGGCCCGGCCAGCGCCACATGCGCGAGAAGGTGGAGGAGGTCCTCTGGATCGTCGGTCTCGAGGACAAGCTCGACAAGTTCCCCGACGAGCTGAGCGGTGGTGAGCAGCAGCGCGTGGCCATCGCCCGTGCGCTGGTGCACCGGCCCCGCATCTTCCTCGCCGACGAGCCCACGGGCAACCTCGACCCCGACACCTCGTGGGGCATCGTGCAGTTGCTCCTCCAGATCAATCACCGCGGGACAACCGTGCTCATGGCGACGCACAACCGCGAGGTCGTCGACCTCGTGCGACGCCGCGTCATCGCCATCGACAACGGCCGGGTGGTCAGGGATGAGGCCGAGGGCAGCTACCTGCGCGAAGGAACCGCCACCCTGTGAGGCAGATCCTCGCCTCGCTGTGGTTCGCACTCCACAGCGCTGGGCAGAACTTTAGGCGCAACCTTGGCGTCTCGCTCGCGGGCGTCTTCACGATGGGCCTGATCATCTTCCTGGTCGGCGGATCGCTCCTCTTCACGCATTCCGTCGACACCGTGCTCCAGGGGCAGGAGCAGAACGCCAGCCACCTGAAGATCTACCTGTCCGACAACGCGTCGCTGGCGGCGATCACGAACTTCGAGAGCCGGCTCAAGCACGACCCACGGGTGATCTCGGTCACCTTCGAAACCAAGGACCAGGCCCAGCAGCAGGCGTCGCAGAACCCATCGATCAAGAGCGCGCTCGCGGTGCTCGGCAGCAACCCGCTACCCGCGTCGCTGAACCTCGACGTCCGCAAGCTCACTTACCTGAGCCAGTTCAACGCCGAGGCTAAGGCGATGCCGATCGTCGACAGCACCACGCCGACCGATTACAACTCCGACGTCATCGGCAAGCTGAACACGGTCATCACGGTGATCGAGTGGGTCGGGGCGATCATCGCGATCATTCTCCTGACCATCAGCATCGTGATCATCATGAATACGATCCGAACCGCGGTGTACTCACGCCGAACGGAGATCGAAATCATGAAACTGGTCGGTGCGACCGACTGGTTCGTCCGCTGGCCGTTCATCCTGGAGGGGATGCTCGGCGGGTTACTCGCCGCGATCTTCTCCGGGGCGGTGGTGTTCGGCGCCTACCGACTCTTCGTGCAGGCGGCGCAGGGCAACCTGCTCAGCGTGCCCTTCGACGCGCGCTACACGATCACCCTGCTCATCGTCCTCCTGGTCGGCGGTGTCGCGGTCGGCGCCTTCGGGAGCTTCCTCGGCGTTCGCCGGTTCCTTTCGGCGTGACCCCGACGGCCATCGCGCCGTCCGCCCCCCCGATCTGAGGCGTCGCCGCCAATGGCTCGAAGGACCCCGCCGATATACTCAGGGTTAGTGGCCGAACGATTTGACATCGCCATTCTCGGGGGCGGGATGGGCGGTTACCCCGCAGCGATCCGCGCGGCCCAGCTGGGCCTCAGCGTGGTGCTGGTTGAGGAGGACAAGGTCGGCGGCACGTGCCTCCACCGAGGCTGCATCCCGGCCAAGGCATTGCTCCAGAGTGCCGCGCTCCTTGATGAGCTGCGGCACGCCGACACCTTCGGGGTTACCACCGGCGACGTGCACTTCGACTACTCGGTCGCCGGGCGCCGCCGCGACCAGGTGGTCAGCCAGCTGCACAAGGGCGTGCAGTTCCTGCTTCGCAAGAACAAGGTGAGTGTCGTCAGCGGCCGGGGCCGCCTCGACGGTGCCGGGCGCCTGGTGGTCACGCCGCCGGCGGGGGACGCGGTTGAGATCGAGGCCGGCTCGGTGATCATCGCCACCGGCTCTCGACCCAAGCAGCTGCCCGGCAACCCCGCGGACGGCACCGTGATCCTCACCAGCGACGAGGCCCTCAGGATCGACCGGGTGCCGGCCTCCGCGATCGTGCTCGGCGCCGGCGCGGTGGGCGTCGAGTTCGCGTCGCTCTACCGCAGCTGCGGCGCCGAGGTGACCATCGTCGAGATGCTGCCCAGCCTCGTACCGCTCGAGGACGCCGCCGTGGGCGGCGAGCTCCGCAAGCAGTTCGAGGCTCGGGGCATCACCTGCCTCACCGGACACCGCCTTGACCTCGGGTCGATCGAGCGGAACGAGGGAGGCGTCGCCGTGACCGTCGCCGGCGAGGACGGCAAGGAGCAACGCCTCCAGGCCGAGCTGCTGCTGGTCGCGGTGGGCCGGGCAGCCAACGTCGAGAGCATCGGCATCGAGGGCACTGGGGTGGTCGTCGATCGCGGGGTCATCGCCGTCGACTCGATGCTCCGAACCGGGGAGACCGGCGTCAGCGCCGTGGGCGATGTCGTGGGCGGCTTCCAGCTGGCCCACAAGGCGCTGCACGAGGGGGTCCTCGCCGTCGAGGCCATCGCCGGCCGCGATCCGCACCCGCTCGACCCCCGCCTCGTGACCCGGACGACCTACTGCACGCCGCAGATCGGGTCCATGGGTCTCAGCGAAGCTGAGGCGCAGGCCGCCGGGTACGAGGTCGCCACCGGAGTGATGCCCTTCCTTGGGAACGGGCGCGCGGTCATCTGGGGTGAGAGCGGCGGATTCTGCAAGGTCGTCGCCGACAAGGCGGACGGGACCGTGCTGGGCGTTCACATCATCGGCCACGAGGTGACCGAGCTCATCTGGGGACCGGCCCTCGGTGGTCTGCTCGAAACCACCGCCTTCGAGATGGGACACGCGGTCGCGCCACACCCTACACTCAGCGAAGTGCTCTCAGAAGCTGCCCTTGCCGTGAGTGGCGAGGCGATCCACATTTGAGCTGCTGTGGAGCGTCGAAGCACCGCCGTCGGCGTCAGCTTCGTCCGGAGGGATGATCGACACGTGGCCATGACTCGAACTGAAACCAAGGCGCGCGCCGGCCTCGACGCAGAGACGCTCCGGCTCATGTACCGGCACATGCTCAGATCACGTCTGCTGGACGAGCGGCTCTGGGTCCTGAATCGCCAGGGGCGCGCACCCTTCTGGATCTCCGCCGAGGGGCACGAGGCGGTTCAGGTCGCCTTTGGCATGAACCTCAAGCCCAAGTACGACTGGGTGGCGCCGTATTACCGCGATCTGGCGCTGACCCTGGTGCTCGGCATGACTCCGAAGGATCACATCCTGTCGGTGCTGCAGCGCGCCGCGGATCCCAACAGCGGCGGCCGCCAGATGCCGGCGCACTATGGGTGCAGGCGTCTCAACATCATCACCACCGGGTCGCCGGTCGGCACGCAGTTGCTGCATGCGACGGGGATCGCCCTGGCGTCGCGCATGCGTGGCGAGGACGCGGTGACCCTGACGTCGATCGGCGAGGGTGGCACCAGCGAGGGCGACTTCCACGAGGCCATGAACTTCGCGGCGATCCACAAGCTCGCGGTGATCTTCCTGGTCGAGAACAACGGTTTCGCCATCAGCGTGCCGTGGCAGAAGCAGATGCCGACGCAGGATGTCGCGGACCGAGCCAAGGGATACGGCATCCCCGGCGTGATTGTCGATGGGTGCGACGCCATCGCCTGTTATCGAACGGCGCGCGAGGCGGTCAAGCGCGCGCGCCGCGGCGACGGGCCGACGCTCGTCGAAGCGAAGGTGCTGCGTCTCACCTCCCACAGCTCCGATGACGATCAACGTCGCTACCGCACCGCCGCGGACCTCGAGGCGGACAAGGAGCGCGACTCCCTGCATCGGTTCAAGGCGACGCTCGAGGAGCTCGGCGTCCTGCACCCGGGTGACGCCGAGGAGTTGCGCAGCGAGCTGGTGCTCGAGCTGGATCGCGCCACCGACGAGGCGGAGGTATCGCCCTTCCCGTCAGCGGATACGGCCATGCTCCACGTGTACTCCGAGACGGGCGACTGACGTGCCTCAGAAGTCGTACATCGAAGCCATCCGCGACGGCATCCGCGAGGAGATGCAGCGCGACGACCGTGTGATGATCCTCGGCGAGGATGTCGGTGCCAAGGGCGGCGTCTTCGGGGTCACCGAGGGCTTGCAGAAGGAGTTCGGCGAGTGGCGCGTGCTCGACAGCCCGCTCGCCGAGTCACTGATCGTCGGAGTCGCCATCGGCGCGGCCATGAACGGCCTGCGCCCGATCGCGGAGATCCAGTTCCAGGACTTCATCATGCCGGCCGTCGACCAGATCATCAGCGAGGCCGCGAAGATCCGCTACCGCAGCAACGGCGACTGGAACGTGCCGATGGTGCTGCGCTCTCCGTTCGGTGGGGGAGTGCACGGCGCGCTCTACCACTCGCAGTCGATCGAGGCGATCTTCGCGCACATCCCCGGACTTCGCGTGGTCGTGCCGTCCAATCCCTACGACGCCAAGGGCATGATCGTCGCCGCGTTGCGCGACCCGGACCCGGTGCTGTACTTCGAACACAAGCGCTGCTATCGGGCGATCAAGGGCGAGGTCCCCGACGGCGAGTACACCGTGCCGCTCGACCGCGCGCGCGTGGTGCGCGAGGGCGAGGATATCGCCATATTCAGCTACGGCATGATGGTGCACGCATCGCTCGAGGCGGGCGATCGCCTTGCTGCAGATGGGTTTTCCTGCGAGGTCGTCGACCTTCGTTCGCTCCGGCCGATTGACCGCACAGCCATCGTCGCGAGTGCGAGCAAGTGCGGCAAGGTCCTGATCGTGCAGGAGGCCAACCTCGCGGTGAGCGTCGCGTCGGAAGTGGCGGCGATCATCGCGGAAGACTGCTTCGACAGTCTCGATGCGCCGGTGATGCGTCTCGGTGGCCCGGAGATTCCGGCGATGCCGTTCTCGCCACCGCTCGAACAGTTCTACCTGGTGACTCCAGACAAGGTCGAGGCAAAGCTCCGCGAGCTGGCCGCGTACTGAACACACGAATACCACGAATACAAGGAATCTCGCGAAATGGCCCTGACCGTCACGATGCCGCAGCTCGGTGAGAGTGTCACCGAAGGAACGATTGCGCGCTGGCTCAAGCAGCCCGGCGATGCGATCGCGAAATACGAGTCGATCGCCGAGGTGATCACCGACAAGGTGAATGCCGAGATTCCCGCTCCGGCCGACGGCGTGATGGCTGAGTTGATCGCACCCGAGGGCACGGTCGTCCCGGTGGGTCAGCCGATCTGTTCCATCGAGACAGCCGCAGGAGCCACGGACGCCGCTCCGCAGGCTCCGGTGCAGGAACCTGCCGCGGTGGCGGCGCCCGTGGAGCGCGCCGAGGCGACGCCCGTTGCAACGCCGGCGGCATCTGCGGAGCCGGAGGCAGGAGCCGACAGTGCGGTTGCCCCGATCCAGGAGGCATTCACGGAAACCGCGGCCGATGCTCCGGCGGAGGCTCCGGCCACGCATGAGGCAGCCGGCGGCAACGGCCAGGCGGGCGGCTATCACGTGACCCCGGCCGTGCGCATGCTGGTCCGCGAGCATGGCGTCGATCTGTCTCAGATCACGGGGAGCGGGATCGGGGGGCGGATCTCGAAAAAGGACGTTCTTGAGTACGTGCAGCGGCGGGACGCGACTGGTGGCTCGTCTGGTGCCGCGCTCCCGCCGGCCGGGGTGCCTGCTCCGGCGACTCCCCTGGCTATGTCGCCTACTCAGGCACCCCAGCCGGCGTTGTCGGCGCCATCTGGGCCACCGGCGGCTCCCGCTTCTACGGCCTCCTTCACTCAGGGCGAGGGGGAGACCGTGGTTCCGCTGACGCAGGTTCGCAAGGCCATTGCGGAGCACATGGTTCGGAGCAAGCAGCTGTCGCCGCATGCGTACGTGATGGTCGAGGTCGACATGTCGGCTGTGTCGCGGATCCGCGATCGCGAGAAGGCGGCGTTCGAGGCTCGGCACGGAGTCAAGTTGACCTTCCTGCCCTTTGTGGCACGGGCAGTTGTCGAGGCGCTGCAGCGGCATCCCACGCTCAACGCGTCGTGGAGCGATGCGGGAGTCGTGGTCAAGAGGGCGATCAATCTCGGCATCGCGGTGGCGCTCGAGGACAACCTCATCGTTCCGGTGGTGCGCGATGCGGATCGTCTGAGCATCACCGGGCTCGCGACCACGATGGCCAACCTGGGGGCGCGGGCGCGCAGCAACCACCTCAAGCTCGACGAGATCCAGGGTGGCACCTTCACGCTCAACAACACCGGCGCGCTCGGTGCGGTGATGACCCAGGCGATCATCAATCAGCCGCAGGCGGCGATCATGACCATGGACCTGGTGGTGAAGCGGCCGGTGGTCGTCGGCGATGCGATCGCGATCCGGCCGATCATGAACCTGGGCCTTTCGTTCGACCATCGCATCAACGACGGGCTCCAGGCGACCCGTTTCGTGACCGCCGTCCAGAAGCTTCTTGAAGGTCTGGACCCATCCGCGACCCTCGTTTAGCCCGTCCTGGCTATCATCAGGAGGAACGATGATCGAGCAAGGCGCTTTCGATGCATGGGGGCTCCGGACGCCACCGGCCTGGGCGCAGCGCGCTCTCCGCAAGGGCATCATCGACGAGAGCCGGTTTCACGCGCTGATCCGGGTCGCGTCCGAGGACCCGGCCGTCGCGCGCCGGACACCTCGCCACCCGGGAAGCTGCTCCTGCAGGCGCCGGCCCACCCGGTCCTGCACGCGCTGGCGGGCGTAGCGGGCGCTTCGAACGCGCTCCGCCGGCCGGGCATACAGGTGTCGGGTGGATCGGGTTTCCGGGGTCAGCTGAGGGAGATCGCGACCTCCTCGAGGTCGTCGAGAGCTTCCTGGAGTCCGCCTTCCATTCCCGAAGCGATGACGATGTCGCGGATCTCGCTGCTCGGGTACTGCGTCAGGACGGCGAGCGTCGTCCGGCCGTTCTCCTCGGTGAATGAGACCGTCGTCACGGCCGCGCCGGAACCCGGCATTCCCTCGAAGATGTCCGTCGAGACGATGCGCTCGTCAGGGACGACCTCACTGAATTCGCCGTGGAAGGCCACCTCGAATCCGGCGTTCGTGTTCATCGCGTAGCGCCACCTGCCGCCCACCCGCAGGTCGACCTCCGCGCTGGTGGCAATGCCGTGGTCGCCGGCCCACCAGCGCTTGATGAGCTCGGGGGTGGTCCAGGCCCGATAGACCAGGTGCTTGGGTGCGTTGAACTCACGCGTGGTCAGGATCTGCGTATCCGATGGAAGCGTCACCACCGCAGTCCCACTGGTCGCCGTCGCTGCCATGCCGGTCCTCCTTTTTCTTGAACTCCTGCTGTCCCTTGAACTCTTGGTCCTTCAACTCTTCCAGCACATCGTCCAGACGCTCGAATCGACGAGACCAGGACGCCTCGTAGGCCTTCACCCAGGGACGAGGGAGGGGGGTGGACTTAGGAAATGCGGCAGTGCGGGTTCAGTCGGGATCCTGGTGCGGGTAGCGCCAGTCGGTCGGAGGCACGAACGTCTCCTTGATGACCCGGGGGGACACCCAGCGCAGCATGTTCAAGGCCGACCCGGCCTTGTCGTTGGTCCCGCTCATCCGGGCGCCGCCAAAGGGCTGCTGACCCACGACCGCGCCGGTCGGTTTGTCGTTGACGTAGAAGTTGCCGGCGGCGTAGCGAAGGTGCTCCGACGCCTCGTCGATGGCGGCCCGGTCGTTTGCGAACACGGCGCCGGTCAGCGCGTAGGGCGAGGTGGTGTCGACCAGGTCGAGGACTGACGGCCAGTCCGAATCGGCGTACGGGAACACGGTGAGGATCGGACCGAAGAGCTCGCGCTGCATCAGGTCGTGACGCGGATTCGAGGTCGCGAGGATCGTGGGATGGACGAACCAGCCGACCTCGGCGTCACACTCGCCGCCCGCGACCAGGGTGAGCTCCGGATCCGTTCGTGCCGCGGCCAGGACCGCCTCGTGCTTGCGGAAGCTCGCCTCATCGATCACCGCGCCCATGAAGGTGCTGAACTCCGCCGGGTCACCGACCGGGATCGCCTCGGTGGCGGCGGCCAGCGGATCACGCAGCCGGTCCCAGACCGAGCGGGGGATGTAGGCACGCGATGAGGCGGAGCACTTCTGCCCCTGGTACTCGAAGGATCCGCGGAGCAGCCCGACGAGCAGCGCGTCGGCGGACGCTGACGCGTGTGCGAGCACAAAGTCCTTGCCACCGGTCTCGCCGACCAGTCGCGGGTATGTCTTGTAGGTGCCGAGGTTGGCCGCGACTGTGTTCCACAGATGCTGAAAGGTGTCGGTCGACCCGGTGAAGTGGATGCCGGCAAGCGACGGGTGCTTGACCGCGACCTCCGAGACGGCGGCGCCGGGAGCTGCGATCATGTTGATGACGCCCGGCGGCAGACCTGCTGCCTCGAGGATCTCCATGATCACCTGCGCGGCGAGCAGCGCCGTGGTCGCCGGCTTCCAGACCACCGTGTTGCCCACGATTGCGGGCGCGACCGCCAGGTTCCCTCCGATCGAGGTGAAGTTGAAGGGGCTGATCGCGAGCACGAAGCCCTCGAGCGGCCGGTGATCCATGCGGTTCCAGGTACCCGGGGACGACACCGGCTGGTTGTCCTGAAGGTCACGGCCGTAGTGCACGTTCCAGCGCCAGAAATCGATCAGCTCACAGGCGGCGTCGATCTCTGCCTGATGGACGCTCTTGCTCTGCCCCAGGATGGTCGCGGCATTGAGACGGTCACGGAAGGGGCCGCTCAGGAGGTCGGCGGCGCGGAGGAAGACGGACGCGCGCGTCTCCCAGGGCGCGGTCGACCAATCGTGGTGGGCGGCGAGCGCGGCGTCAACCGCCCTCCGGACGTCGTCGGTGGTCGCGGTCGCCGCCTCCACGATCGTCAGGGAGTGCTGATGCGGCGCGGTGACCGAGATCCGCTCGCCATGGCCGTCGAAGGTGCGCCCCCCGATATGAAGCGGAACCCGGTGTGGCGCTGCTGCCTGCATGTCGTGGATGACGGCGCGGAGGCGGGCTCGCTCGGGTGTTCCCGGAGCGTACAGGCGGACAGTCTCGTTGATCGGGGGCTGAGAACTCATCGCGGCGATTGTGGCGCAGCGAGTGTGTAGAGTGAGGGAGCGCCATGGAGCAGATCCGCTTGCGTCCCGTTCCCGTGGCCGATCCCCGGCCGCTGCATCAGCGGCTCCTCCCCGAGGGTGTCGATCGGCGGCCCGAGTGGCTCACGGTCAAGCTCCCAGCCGGGGACGGGTACTCGCAGATCAAGGGGATCATGCGAGGCCAGAACCTCAACACCGTCTGCGAAGAGGCTCGGTGCCCGAACATCGCCGAATGCTGGGGCCATGGGACCGCGACCTTCATGATCCTCGGCGACGTCTGCACCCGCGCCTGTGCCTTCTGCGCGGTGAAGAGCGGCAAGCGCGGCGGCGACATCGACTGGGATGAGCCGCGCCGGGTGGGGGAGGCGGTCAGGTCGATGGGGCTGCGTCATGCGGTGGTCACCTCAGTCGATCGTGACGATCTCGCCGACGGGGGCGCCGGTGTGTTCGCGGCGACGATCCGGTCGATCCGGGCGCTGTCGCCCGGGACAACCGTCGAGGTGCTGACACCTGATTTCCAGGGCGACCATGACGCGCTGCGCACGGTCATTGACGAGGTTCCCGAGATCTTCAACCACAACGTCGAGACTGTCGGTCGTCTTTATCGACGGGTCCGGCCGAAGTCGGAGCTCGATCGCAGCCTCGAGCTGCTCCGCGTGGCCAAGCGCATCGAGCCGCGGAGCCGAACCAAGTCAGGTCTCATGGTCGGGCTCGGCGAGGAGATGGATGAGGTCAAGGAACTCCTCGACCAGATGCGCGCCCACGACATCGAGATCATCACCATCGGCCAGTACCTGCGCCCGTCGCTCAAGCATCACCCCCTGATCCGCTACTGGCATCCCGACGAGTTCGCTGAGCTCAAGGCATACGGCAAGTCGCTCGGCTTCAAGCACGTCGAATCGGGGCCGCTGGTGCGTTCCAGCTACCACGCCCACGAGCAGGCGGTCGCTGCCCACGTCGGGTGAGCGAACGATGAGCGTGTCCGTGCTCCGCTGGGCCTGGCTCGGTATGGTCAGCTACGGCGACGCCTGGTCCTTGCAGCGCGAGGTCGCGCTGGCGCGCCGCTCGGGTGACCTGGACGACGACGCCGTGCTCCTGCTCGAGCATCCGCCCGTCTACACCATGGGCCGCCAGGGCGAGGCGCGTCATCTCGGCGCCGGGCCGGATGCGCTCCGGGCCGCCGGGGCCGAGTTCCTCGAGGTCGATCGCGGCGGGTCGGTGACCTTCCACGGGCCTGGCCAGCTGGTCGCCTATCCGATCGTACGTCTGGCCGGCATCTTCCCGATCCCCGGGCACACGGCCCACGGCGACGTCGATCGCTACCTGCGTGCCCTCGAGGCCGGCCTCATCGCCACCGCCGCGAAGTGTGGCGTCGAAGTCGCCCGGCGCCCACCCTTCACCGGCGTGTGGTCCGGTCAGCGAAAGCTCGGCGCAATCGGCGTGAAGCTTGCCGCCGGGGTCACCACCCATGGTGTCGCTCTGAACGTGGCGACCGACCTCAGCTGGTTCGACCGGATCACACCCTGCGGCATCGATGGTGCCGGGGTGGCTTCGCTCGAGACCCTCGGAGCCAGGGATCACACCCCGGCGGAGGTGGCGCCGGTGCTCGCCGCCGCCCTCGCCTCGGCTTTCGGCTGCCGTCTCGAAACCGCCGGGCCGTTGCATGCGCTGGTGCGCCGGGCGGCGCGCGTGGCGACAGCCGCCTGAGGATCCGCCGCCTCGGCGGCGAACTCGACTGGACAGGGTCTCGGCGAATTCTCAGCGTCGTCTCCGCGCGCTCTCAGGGCGCGAATCCGGGGTTCTGGTTGGATGAATCCCATCCCCCGGACACACCAAGGAGACACCAGATGACCCATGTCACGGCGCTCAGGAACAGCGTCCTGTGCGGCCTCGCCGTCGTGGCGGTCGCAGGATGCGGCGCCGCACGGCTCACCACCAACACCGGCATCGGCCCCGCCGTGCCGAGCGCCATCGCCCCCGTGAGCGGAACCACAGCACCGCCCGCCGCGACGTCGACCACGACGCCGGACACGAGCGGCATCAACCAGCAGATCAGTGGCATCAACAGCCAGCTCAGCACCATCAATGGGCAGCTCAACGCGGCCGGGGCGGGGCTGAGCACGAGTGAAGGAGACCCATCTCAGTGAACGCTCGACTCGTTGCGCGTGGCATCGCCACGCTGACCGTGACCGCCGGGCTCGGGCTCGCGGGCTCGATCGCGGTGGACGCAGCCGGCACGCCCACGTCGTCACCAACCGCAACCCCGATCACGGTGCCGAACACCGTGGCGCTGGCGGCGCTCAAAGAGCATTGCAATGTCGCGGTGCAACGCCGGCTTGCAACTCTCGCTGCCGACAACACATTCGTCAAAGACTCGGCGGCAGTGAGCAGCGCTGATCGGGCAACGCTCGAAGGGCAGATCAGCGCCGATGAGACAGGCCTCACCGCGCTCGACAAGACCATCCAGGGCGACACGAGCTATCACCAGACATGGACTGACTGCCAGACCATTGTCACCGGGTATCGCGTGTATGTCCTCGAGGATCCCAAGATCCACGAGGTCATCGCTGCCGACGGTGTCACCAAGCTCGACGCGACCTTTGCAACCCTGATCCCCGAGCTGCAGTCGCTGATCAACAACTCGTCCGTCTCGGCCACTGTCAAAGCTCAGGCGCAGGCGGATCTCAACGATCTGACCAGCAAGGTCGACGCATCGCACACGTCGATCTCCGGCGTGGCCGCTTCGGTGATCGAACTCATGCCGGCAGGCTGGCCCGGCGATCAGGTCGACCTGAAGAGCGCGCAACAGAACATCAAGACCGCGCACTCCGATCTCGATGGGGCGGCGGCTGACGCCAACCAGATCATCAAGTTGCTCGGCGCATAACACCCATCTCCCCTCAAGCCGTGAGGGCGGCTCCAGTGCGGGGCCGCCCTTGCGGTCGTCGAACAAACGTTCCACTATGCAAATCGCAAACAAATCGGTAGGATCGCGACCACAGGACGTCCATCTGTTCGGTCCGACTCACCCTACGTCACATCAAACCCCCGAACCCGGTGGACGCCCCGAGGGAGCGTCATGGCCACCTTCGTCCGAAACCGCGTCCTCAATCAAATGGTGTGGTCAGCAGAAGAAGAGCGTCAGCGTGTTCAGCGGCGCGAGACGCTCTGCGAGCTCGACGGGCTGCTCACTCAGCTGGAAGAGGTAAATCTTCGTGGTGGGCCGATCCCCACGCGGGTTCTCGTCGCGCTCCGGCGCCGCGGCGTCTCGTTCCGGCCGCGGACCTGCGCTGCCGAGCTCATCGAGGCAGTATTCGTTGTGCAGGAACGCTTCATGCGCCAGCCCGACGGAGTGCATCGCGACATGGCGTCGACAACGGCCGGCGAACTGAGCAGACGCCTCGCGTCCTGACAGCTACGCTGATCGGGTGGACGTCGATGCCGCCCGCCGCGCGGCTGGGGAAGCCGCGGTGCCACTGGTCGACAACGGTATGCGCGTCGGCCTTGGAACCGGGTCGACGGCACGCTGGTTCATCCTCGGCCTCGCCGAGCGGGTCCGCCAGGGCCTGACCATCCGCGCGGTCGCAACCTCGCTGGCGAGCGCGTCGCTGGCGACCGAGAGCGGCATCCTGGTGGAGGAGCTTGGGCCCGACGGTCTCGACATCGCCGTCGACGGCGCCGACAGCGTCGACCCGGCGCTGCGCCTGATCAAGGGCCGAGGTGGGGCGATGCTGCGCGAGAAGATCGTCGCTGCCTCGGCGGCGCGGTACGTGGTTATTGTCGACGACAGCAAATACATGCCCGGCCTGTGCGGCCAGGTTCCTGTCGAGGTGATCCCGTTCGGAAGCGCCAGGACGCTCCGAACGCTCGCCCAACGAACGTCGATGGCATTCGCTTTTCGTACCGGCCCCGATGGACAGCCCTTCATCACCGACAACGGCAATCTCGTGGCCGACAGCGAATATACGGACGTGACCGATCCACCGGCGCTGGCGGAGATGATCCGCTCCGTCCCCGGGGTTGCCGGTGACGGGCTCTTCCTCGGGATGGCCGATCTCGTGCTGATTGGGCACGGCGATGGGAGCGTCGAGCAATTGACCGCTCCTGGAGATACAGTCGCCTCGGGCGGATAGCTCAGCTGGTTAGAGCGCCTCGCTTACACCGAGGAGGTCGCGGGTTCGATCCCTGCTCCGCCCACGTCCGGTCGCCGCCAGCGACAGGTCGCGATGTGTCCGCGAAGCGTCACGCTCTCGAAAGGGTGCAGGGGTGACGATCACCGCGGTTGGTCGCGGTTGGACGTGTTTTGGGAGTTATGGATTGTGAGACGGCGTTTGCTGAGCAAGCCCTCCATCATCGGCATCGCCGTGGTGCTGGTCGCCGCCGGCGTGGGAGCGTTCTTTTTCACGCGCGGCGCCGCGGCGACCGCCTCGTACCGGACCGGCGTCGCAACGCTCGGGACGGTGACGCAGACGGTGTCGTTGTCAGGGAACCTCGCTCCCGACGGCGAGACCGATCTCGACTTCGCCGGCGCGGGAAAGGTGACAACTGTGAACGTTCAGTCGGGACAGGCGGTCGTTGCCGGCCAGGTGCTGGCGACCCAGGATCCGACGACCGTTGACGCAAGCCTGACCCAGGCGGAGGCGACCCTTGCATCGGCGCAGGCGAACCTGACGCAAGCCGAGGCAGGCACATCCGCGTCCAACCTCGTGCAAGCAGAGGCGCAGGTCAGCAGTTCATACGTCTCATATCAGAACGCCGTGACCAGCCTGGCGGACACCAAAGCCGTGAATGCGCAGATGGTCGCGCAGTCCTACAGCGCCTATACGACTGCGCAGGCGGCGGCCACCGCCGCGGGCTGCACAGCCTCTGACACCACACCGCCGTGTCCACAGGACGAGGCCGCGGTCACTCAGGCCTATCAAGCGTGGCAGGCGGCCGAGGTCAAGAGCACGCAGGCCAATGACCAGGCCCAGGGTCAGGTCAACTCAGACAAGGTGCAGTGGCAGAACGCGAAGTCGTCGCTCGCAGCGCTTGGGAGCACATCGACGACGACCGCAGCCCAGATCGCGGTTGCACAGAGCCAGGTCCAGATCGATGAGGTCAACCTGAGCAGTGCGCAGGCCGCAGTCGCGGCGGCCACGCTCAAGGCGTCGACGGGCGGCACCGTCGAAGAGGTCAACATCACCACCGGGCAACAGATTTCGAGCGGTGGCACCGGCGGCGCTTCGTCCGCGAGCGGGACCGCGACGCATGCCATCGTCATCATCACGCCGGGGGTCTTCGAGGTGACCGGTTCGGTGAGCGACGCGCTGGTCAACGAGATCGCGGTGGGACAGACTGCACAGGTCGTGGCCGCCGGGTCGAGCACAGCGGTCGCGGGCAAGGTGACCTCGGTCGCCGAAGCCGCGACGGTCACATCGGGCGTTGCGACCTTCCCGGTGACGGTCGTGCTGAGTGGCGCGAATCCCGCGCTGCGACCGGGAATGTCCGCATCAGTGAGCGTGGTCATCAACCAGGTCGTCGGTGTCATCACGGTGCCCACCAGCGCCGTGCACACGACCGGCGCGGGCAGCACGGTGACGCTGTTCGTCAACGGCAAGCCGGTTCCCACCGCGGTGACCGTCGGCGCGTCCGATGCCACCCTCACCCAGATCCTCACCGGGGTCAAGGTGGGTGACCAGGTGGTCATCGCGACCATCACCAGCACGATTCCGTCGTCCACCACCGGGACCGGGCGCAGCCTCACCGGCGGCGGCTTCGGGGGAGGCGGTTTCGGCGGCGGTGGTGGCGGCGGGGTTCGCACCGGAGGCTGATGTGACCGCAGAGATCATCCGCCTCGTCGATGTGAGCAAGGTCTACGGCAGTGGAGATGCGACGGTTCACGCCGTCGACCGTGTGTCACTCTCGGTCAAGGAGGGGGATTTCCTTGCGGTGATGGGCCCTTCCGGGTCCGGCAAGTCGACGCTCATGCACATCCTCGGATGTCTCGATATCCCGACGAGTGGCGAGTACCTGTTCGCCGGCGAGGACGTGAGCCGCATGGATGAACGCGAGCTCGCCAGCATTCGCAATCGCCGCATCGGGTTTGTCTTCCAGCAGTTCCACCTGCTCGCGTCGATGTCGGCATGGCGCAACGTGGAGCTCCCTCTGCTCTACCGGGCAGCGAAGGATCGCAGGCAGATGGCGATGAACGCGCTCGCGCAGGTGGGACTGACCGACCGCATCACGCACCGGCCCAACGAACTCTCCGGTGGCCAGCAGCAACGCGTCGCAATCGCGCGGGCGCTGGTGACCGACCCGACCATGATCCTTGCCGACGAGCCCACGGGCAATCTCGATTCCAAGGCGAGCCGGGAGGTCCTCGACATCCTGACCGGGCTCAACAAGTCGGGCCATACCATCGTCCTGATCACGCACGACCCGAACGTCGCGGGCGTCGCGGAGCGCGTTGTCGAGATGGCGGACGGACGCCTTCGCGACCGGGTTGCCGCATGAACCTCCTGCGCACGTTCGACACCGGCATGCGTGGCCTGCTCGGTCACCGCCTGCGCTCGATCCTGACGACGCTCGGCATCCTCTTCGGCGTCGCGGCAGTGATCTGCACCGTCGGCATCGGCACGGCGTCGGCTGATTCCGTCAACTCGCGAATCGCGGCGCTGGGCACCAACCTCCTCACCGTCTCGCCGGGAAGCACGACGAGCTTCGGGGTGCGTGGGGGATCAGGATCTGCGAACACGCTGACCATGGAGGACGTCGCCGGGCTCGCGGACAAGCAGGATGCCCCTGACGTTGCTGCGGTTGCGCCGGTGGTCTCGGGGACGGCGACGCTCGTGAGCACGAGCACCAACTGGTCGACGACGGTGAACGGCAGCAGCCCCGGATGGCTCGTGACCAATGCTCGGTCCCTCGCAGCCGGGGTCTTCTTCACGCAGCAGCAGGTCGACCAGCACGCCCAGGTTGTCGTCCTCGGCACCACGACCGCGCAGGACCTCGGAGTCACCGTAGGCTCGCAGGTGACCATCTCGGGTGCGCCGTTCGATGTCGTCGGCATCTTGACCGCGACCGGCAGCACCGGGTTCACCAACAACGATGACCTGGCGGTCGTTCCGATCACGACGGCCCAGGACCAGATCACCGGAGGCAGCCCCGATTCGGTGCAGCGAATCCTGCTGAGCGCAACGAGCAGCGCGACCATCGGCTCCGCCTACGTCGAAGCCGATCAACTGCTGCTGCAGACGCACCACATCACCAACACCGCGTCGGCAGACTTCAACATCACCTCTGCGTCGACGCTCGCGAGCACCGCCGCCTCGGTGACCACGACCCTCACCATCCTGCTCGCCAGTGTGGCCGCAATCTCCCTGCTCGTCGGAGGCATCGGCGTGATGAACATCATGCTGGTGTCGGTCACCGAGCGGACCCAGGAGATCGGCCTGCGCAAGGCGCTCGGCGCGACTCCTCGAGACCTGCTCCGTCAATTCCTCATCGAAGCGGCCACGCTGAGCTTCATCGGAGGCGTGCTCGGTGTCGGAGCGGGTCTGCTCGCCGGATTCCTGGTGCCGCGCCTCGCCGGCATCGCGGTGACCATCACGGCGACTCCGGTGATCATCTCCGTTTGCGTTGCGGCCGGAGTTGGCCTGATCTTCGGTGTCTACCCGGCGGCGCGCGCCGCTCGACTCGCGCCGATTGCCGCATTGCGAGCCGAATGAAGCTTGAACTCAGTCATCCTGTTGGGAGAAAGACCTCATGAACCGTGCCATTCTCGGCGCCGCCGGCGTCATGGCCAGCCTCGGTATCGCCGCCTGCGGGAGCGCCGCCGCCAGTGGAGGGACGACCCCCTCCGCGTCGCCGTCAACCGGCGGTAGAGGCGCCTTCACACGAAACGCGGCCTTCGGACAGCTCGTCCAGATCAAGACGTCAACACTGATCCTCAGCAGCAGTACCGGTGATGCGACGGTGACGTACGCTCCGACTACCACGATCACCCAGACGAGCACCGGGTCTCTCGCGAACATCACCTCGGGCATGTGCATCACTGCGACCGGTACCAAAGACGCGACCGGGACGCTGACCGCGACCACGGTCCTCCTGAGTGCACCCGTGAGCGGCTCGTGCACCACCGGGGGATTTGGCGGAGGTGGCACGTTCTCGCCCCGCGCCGGTGCGACTCCTCGGCCGAGCTTCTCGCCTCCCGCCGGCGCCGCCGGTCTCACCGCTGCGCGTGGCCTCGTCAAGTCAGTGACCGGGACCTCGGTCACGCTCACCGAGTCAACCGGCACCGTGCTGACCATCAACGTCCCGACCACCGTGAAGGTGACCACATCGACCGTGATCAAGGCCACCGCGCTCCAGACCGGTGAGTGCGTGACCGCGATCGGGCCGAAGGACAGCGCCGGGACGGTTGCGGCACGATCGCTGACGATCACGCCCGCGACGGCCAGCGGCTGCACCGCGGGCTTCGGCCGCGGCGGCTTCGGGGGCGGCGGCGGGTTTGGCGGAGGCGGTGGTGGCTTCGGAGGCGGCGGCGGCTTCGGCGGCAATGGCTCAACGAGCGCCTAGCCTGGAGAACTGAGTGCGTGTACTCGTAGCAGAGGACGATCGCGGGCTCCGAGAGGTTCTGGTCCAGGGCCTCGAGGAGGCCGGCTACTTCGTCGACGCCGTCGCGGCGGGCGACGAGGCGATCGAACAGCTGCGCTTCTACGAGTACGACGTCGCCGTGATCGACTGGCGGATGCCCCGAGTCAGCGGCCTCGAGGTCGTCGCTTGGGCCCGCCGCCACAATCGCCCGACGGCCATGTTGATGCTGACTGCACGCGACACGCCGTCTGACCGGATCGAGGGACTCGATGCCGGAGCCGACGACTACCTGATCAAGCCGTTCGACTTCGGCGAGCTCGTGGCTCGAATACGGGCATTGCAGCGGCGACCGCGCAGCGTCGACGGTCCGTCGATCACACGCGGGGCGCTTACCCTGGACCCCGCTCGGCGGGAGATCGACGTCCATGGGACCCCGGTGAACCTGACATCGACTGAGTTCAACATCCTCGAGCTGTTGCTCCGGCGGTCGCCGGCAGTCGTCGACCGCAAGGCCATCGCCGAGCACGCCTGGCGCGATGAGACCCAGCCGCTCGGGTCCAACGCAATTGACGTCCAGATGAGCCGGCTCCGGGCCAAGCTGCCCAATACAGGAATCCAGATCGTGACCGTCCGGGGCTCGGGGTACCGACTGGAGGAGGCGTGAACCGGCGGCTCGAGCGGGTCAATGTCGCGTCGCTGCGAGTGGCCCTGATCAGCACCGGAGTCGTGGCTGTCGTCTACGCCATCGTTGCGATGGTAGTCGTGGTCTTCGTCACCAACAACCTGACCGCCCAGGTGGACAGCAAGCTGAGCAGCTCGCTGACCTACTACGCGGCCAACCCCCCTAACTTCACGACCGCCGGTGCGGTGGGCGACACTGGGGGAGGAGGACTCGACTCTCCGACGCTCGTGTGGGTGGTCTTCCCGTCGGGGGCACTCCCCTTTGGCGGGACTCAAGTCACCAGCATCGCTGACGGCACGGCGCTCCCCGCCGCCGACATCAGCATCACTGATCCGACCACCATCAGCATCAAAGGGGTGGACCTGCGGATTGCCGGGGCCTCGCTCGGCTCCATCCATGTGCACACGCGGTTCGGCCCCGTGGTGAGCTCGGCGCGCCTGGTGGTCGGCTACAACGTCGAGTCGGTGTCGCAGGCGCGCTCGTCTCTGATCGTTACCGAGGCCGCAGCCGGGGTGATCGTGCTCCTGCTGGTATTCGGCGGCACGCTGTTCGTCGGCCGTCGCGTCGGCGCCCCGATCGAGCTCGCCCGGCAGCGCCAGCTCGAGTTCACCGCCGACGCCTCTCACGAGTTGCGGACGCCTCTTGCCGTGATCGAGGCGCAGACCAGCCTGGCGCTCAACCAGGATCGGGACCCCGCCTGGTACCGGAATGCCTTTCAGCGGGTCGGATCCGAGAGTGGCAGGATCCGACGCCTCGTGGACGACCTCCTCTGGCTCGCCCGCGTGGACACGCCGCAGGGCCGTCCCACCGCTGAGCCGGTCGAGGTCGGCGTGGTCGTCCACCAGGCCGCCGAACGGTTCGCGGCGGTGGCCGAGAGTCGCGGGAGCACCCTCCAGGTATCGGTGGGCCCCGGGCCGCTGGTCATCGTGGGCTCATCCGAGTGGCTGGATCGGCTGCTCGGCGTGCTCCTCGACAACGCCTTCAAGTACGCCCCGCAAGGCGGTGTCGTGGCCGTGAGCGTCGGCGCAGAAGGCAACCGGGTTCGCCTGGTGGTCGAGGATTCCGGCCCGGGTATCCCGGACGACGAACGCCCCAAGATCTTCGATCGCTTCCATCGAGCCGAAGCGCAGGGCGGCTATGGCTCCGGGCTCGGACTGGCGATCGCGGACGCCGTCGTCCGGCACAGCCATGGTCGCTGGGAGGTGAACACCTCGACGCTCGGGGGCGCTAGGATGGCCGTCAGCTGGCCTCGTGTCCTGACCAGCTCCAAGGACCCCAGCGAGGCGGATCCGCCGGTCAGCTGGACGGTCCCGGCAGCGGCGCCGCCCCCCGCTGAGGCCTAGCGACGGACCGCCCCGCGAGATCGGGGAGGGGGAAAACCCAACTCCGGGTGGCACAATTTGGCCAGTTCGTGCCATCATAGTCCGAAACCAACCGAGTCTGGAGGAGGCCGGAGCATGACCAAGGGAGCTATGGCGGCGCTGAGCGCGGGGGTTGCCGTCTTCGGGTTCGATCCTGAACCTGGGACCCCAGCGAGCCGGGCGTTGCACGTGCTCACGGTGAAACGGTCCCTTCCGACGGGCGATCTCGGCCCCAGGGAGCGGTTCCCTGAGGCGGCCCTGCGCGCCGCCGGCGAGGCCGGCATCGATCTCGGAGGCCGGCGTGGCGCCCGCGGTGCCCAGCGTCTCCACCTGGTAGGCGTCGACGACGATCCGGCGCGGGCTCGGAGCGTCACCGTCTGGTACTACGCGGCCGCGCCCTACGGGGCGGTCCCAGGCCCGGGTGTCTGGTCGCCGACAGGCCGAGGGCTGCACCTCGACGCTCCCGGCGCCACAGCCCTGCGTGCCGCCCTCGACCGGCTTCGGGCCGACACCCGGCAGCTCGCCGGTGCCGCGGCCCTGGTTGGCGACGTGTTCACCGGGGACGACCTGCTTCGCCTCCACGTGGCGCTGCACGGGGGGCCCGAGGGCAGCGAGCGGACCTTCCGGCGGCGGATCCAGGAGTTGCGCGATTCCGGCGTGCTCCGCCCCGTCCGCGACACCGAGGTGGCCGCACTGCGCCTCCGGGTGCCTCGATTCCGCTCGCCCGCGGGAACCGGGGGCAGGCCCCCCGAGCTCCTCCGCTACTCGGGTGCCGGCGGCGAGGACGAGCAGCTGGCAGCGCTCAGGGCACGTCGCGCGGGCTGATCCGGCGCTACCCGGCGTCGGCGGGCCAATTGGGCTCGGCGCTGGTCAGGACCAGGGTCACCGGCCCGTCGTTGACGAGGTCGACGTTCATGTGGGCGCCGAAGGTGCCCGTCTCGACGCGGTGCCCGAGCTGCCGTAGCGCCGCGACGAAAGCCTCGTAGAGCTCGTCAGCCCGGTCGGGCGACGCGGCGCGAGCGAAGGACGGGCGATGGCCGCGCGAAGTGTCCGCGTGAAGCGTGAACTGGCTCACCACCAGGACGGCGCCGCCGAAAGCCGCCAGATCGAGATTCATCCGGCCGTCGGCGTCGGGGAAGATCCGGAGGGTTGCGATCCTCCCGGCGAAGCGTTGCGCGACCGCCTCGTCGTCGCTGGGGCCGACCGAGAGCAGGACGCAGAGCCCCGCCTCGATGGCGCCCACCGTCGCGGAACTGACGTCGACCCGGGCACGGCTGACCCGCTGAACGACCGCCCTCACTCGAGGAAGCGCAGGCCGCGCCACATCCGCATCGCTTCCGCCTCGGCTTCGAGGAAGCTCGGCCGTGAATCGCGCATGCCATGGACGAGGAAGCTCCAGGCCCGGCGTTCGCCGTCGGCGCCGTCGATGGTCCCGAAGGCGCTGCCGAGCGCACGTGGCGGGTACATCTCGATCCGGTTGCCGTCGCGCATCCGCTTGAAGATCGGTCGTCGCACCAAGATCGATTCGAGCGCCCGCCGGTCCCTGAGCCTGCCGTTCAGGAGGTCGACGGTGCGCAGCTTGGCGATCGGGTTGTCCGGGTCGCGGATGTCGACCCGGCACGAGAAGCGCTCGGAGAGATCGCGGAGCACAAAGACGAGCGCGAGCGCATCGGTCTCGTCGCCGGCAACGCGAATGAATCCGGCGGCGGAGAGATCGGTTCCCTGCCGGTCATCGCGGCGATCGGCGGCCACGGCCTGGTCGAAGAAGAGTTGGGCGAAGAGATCGGTCGACGCGGCATCAGCCAGCCAGGGGAGCTGGTCGCGCCATTCCCGGCTGGTGATGAGGTCAGCGAACCGGCCCTGTAATCGATCCCGGTCGGCCGCCGCGACCCCGCGCACGCGAACGTGGATGACCCGGGCCATGCTCTGATTGTACGGGCGCATCCGTGGCCCAAACGCGCCATGGGAGGCGCAGGGCGTGCCGCTACACTGCGTCGCGGATCGCCGAGGTAGCTCAGTTGGTAGAGCACAGGTCTGAAAAACCTGGTGTCGACAGTTCGATCCTGTCCCTCGGCACCACGATTTTGAATACGAAGCTGCACTTTGTGAGCGCCTAAGAACCACAGATTTGTATCAAATGACACCTTCGCTGACACCTTCGTGACACCTATCGCGCCAGAATCGGGGCCATCCGGAAGGCGTTTTCCGAGCGGCAAAACGACCGTGCACTCTACGGGCTGATCGTCTTCAGCCGCGTACCGCGACCACGCACCGGCTTCGCCTATCTGGCGATTCGACCGCAGGGCGCCAGCGGCTACCGGGCGCTGGGATCGACGAATCCGCGACGCCTCTGACGTTGGCCATCGGGCGGGTCTCGTGCACCGTCGACACCATGATGTCGCCGATTCGTTTGAGGTGCCGAGCGCGGTCTCTCGTCGAGTTATGGCACGAGATACATCAAACGGTCCTTCCCTGTACGGATCCCGCCAACCCTCGAACAGACCCGTGACGGGGGCCTAGAATGACGCTGGAATCGTCGAGGCGGTTGGCGAGTCAGGAGGTATAGGGATGCAGTTGCTCAGAGTGAGTGCGATCGCGCTCGGTCTCGCGATGGCCAACGCATCGGCGTTTGTGGTTGCCGAGGCGTCCGGTCAGTCAAGAACGCAGCCGGTATGCACAGCGGGAACGTGGACCCAGGAGTCCGCCCACGTGCTGCCGTCGATGGTGAACGGCGATCTGAACGCCACCAGCGTTGCGTCGCCGGCGCTCGCATGGGCAGTTGGCGACTACTACACCGGTACGTCGTTCGGTAGCCTGATCGAGAAATGGAACAGCAGCGGTTGGTCCGTTATCGGCAAGGGTGAGCCTGATGCGCAACTGTTTGCAGTTGCCAGCTTTGGTTCGAGGCATTCTGTGGCTGTGGGCACCATCGCTGAGAACGACGAGACTGTCGTGCATGCGTTGATCAGCCAGTGGAACGGTTCAAGCTGGAATCCAACCGCCCTGGCCCTGCCCGCCAAGGCGAAGGCATCCTCACTCTATCTGGTGAGCGGATCATCAGCATCGGACATCTGGGCGGCTGGCACATACACGATCGGCAGAGAGCAGCATGTCCTTTTGGAGCACTCCAACGGTTCAAGCTGGATTAAGGTCTCATTGCCAGCTCGCGCCCAATCACTGGGGGAGCCGACCGGCATCGTTGATCTCGCTCCGAACAATGTTTGGGCTGATGGCGTGAGCGATAGCGGTGTGCTTCGCATGTGGCACTACAACGGAACCACGTGGTCCCTTGAATCAGCCATGCCACCCGTTGAGGGATCTCTGACTGGGAGTTCCGATGATGATCTTTGGATCACTGGGTTCGACAGTGTGTGGCACTTCACCGGCAGCTGGTCGGAAGTCGGCAGAACCAACGCCGATGCTTCGCTGTATGTCAGTGCTGAAGGTGCGCGTGGCGCGGCGAGTCTTTGGACGGCTGGATGGGTCTTTGATACCTCCACGAGTAAGCCGCTGGTGTACATCGAAGAGAACGGTGTGAAGGTGCGCATTCCGAAGATCAATGGTTTCTTGCAAGGTCTTGGCGTTGGATTTGGGCTGGCTTTTGCGGTTGGGTATCCGGCTAGTGGGCAGCCGATCGTTCTGGCAAGTTGCGACTGAGGACGAGACTGCGTAGCGTTGCTCGGCGGCTCGTGCCCTTGCCAGCAGGTCAGCTGCCGCCTCCGTAAAGCTGTTGTCAGCGAAGCCCGGGGCGATCAGAGCCAGGACCGGGATCGCGTACTCTCCCGCCCTCAGGTGGGAGTTGGCACGTAGCTCGTTTTCGCCGTTTGACAGGGTTCGATTACCTTCCTGCCGCCCAATTCTGATCCAGACTGACCAAATGGTCGTGACACTCTGGGGTGCTTCCGAGAATACATAGTCCGGTTGCGAGGCCTCCCTCACGTGCTCGTCGAACGAGGACTCGAAGCGCTTGAGCGCAGGTGTCAGCCGAGGTATCATGGGCCACCCCAGACGACACTGTGAGCGCTCGACGGTATTCAACCACGGCCGTTCAAGCCAAGGTTCGCCCTAGGTTTGGTGTACCTGACGTGGATGCGGGCGAAATCCTTTTATTGATCTCGATGGCCGTGTTGACACAACACGGGCCCAGCGCTGCCCTTGCGCTTAAGACTGCCGACCGATACGGCGGTCGTTGCGCGGCCGGCCCTAGCTGCCGCGCCCCGCTATCAACGTTACTCACAATGCGGACAGCGGCAGATGAGTGACCGTCGAAACAAACCGGCTGCTCGATGCCCTTACGGCTGCTCAAAGCCGGCAGCTGCAACGAGCCCTTACACCGGTATTTCTTGACATCAAGCCGTCCTGTTTCAAGCCAGCCGCAAGCAATCCGAGCGCGGGCCCTGTGTAGAGTGCCGCACTATGGCCACAAAGCTCTACCGAGATGCCGCATTCGCTGACGGGCGCTCCACCGCTCTACGCGTCGGTGTCAGCGTCCTCGTCGAAGGCAACCGGGTGGTCTGGATTCGACCCACCGACGGGGAGGAGGAGGTCGGCTCCGAGGTCGAGGTGGTCGACGCGTCCGGAACCACGATCGTCGCCGGGATGGTCGACTGCCACAGTCATCTCACATTGCCCGGTGGGGCTCACTGGCTCGATCATTTGAGCGACCCTCCTCAGCAGCTGATCTCCACCGCAGAGGACAACGGCCGATTGTTGAATACGGCCGGCGTCCGCTGGGCACGCGACGTTGGAGCTCCGATCGGACCCCACCCTGTCGACGGCGTGGTGCGCGCGCTCAATCTCGGTCTCCGCGAAAAGTGGAGCGGGCGCCGGGACCGCCCCTATGTTCGGGCCGCCGGCTTGTTTATTGAGCGTTCGGACCAGACGCCGGAGGGGGTCGACCAGAGCCCGTGGCTCGCGGATGTTGTACGTCTGCAACTTGACCAGGGCGCCGACCTGATCAAAATCTATCCGGAGTCCGGTTTCCCGCAGCACATGGCGTGGAGTGCCGGCGAGGTCGCGGCCGCGGTCGAGGCAGCGCACCTACGTGGTGCCAGGGTCACCGCGCACGCCTCGACGCGTGATACCGCCGCCGTCTGCGTGGCTGCGGGGGTCGATTCCATCGAACATGGCTTCGTCCTTGATGACACCACCGCTCAGTTGATGGCTGCGCGAGGAACCGCGCTGGTCTCGACGCTCGCAGTGTTCCGGTCGTGGATCTCGTTCTCTCGCACCACGACGCTTCCTCGCTTCGCCGAGACCGAGGGTCGTGACCGGATCCTCGAACGGCAGGAGACGGCAATAGCGAGCGTTCGCGCTGCGCATCGTGCTGGCGTACTGATCGCAGCGGGTACCGACTTCGGTGGTGGTTCGACCCGCGCGAACCAACTGGCCTGGGAGGTGGAGTGTCTCGTCGACGCCGGCCTCGAGCCTTGGGAAGCACTTGCCGCCGCGACCTGGCACGGCGGCAGTGTCATCGGGGATCCTGACGCAGGGGTTGTTCGTGAGGGTGGCCCTGCCGACTTCATTCTGGTGCATGGCGACCCTCTCAGTGACCCAACCGCGCTCTGGAGGGTGTGGCGGGTCGCGTGGGCGGACTGAAGCTGACGCGGTCGGCCCGCTTCCTCCAGCGAGCGCATCAGCGCCCGCTAGCGATCGCGTTGCCTATTGCCTTCACGGGTCTGAGTGCGCCCAGTATCAGGCAGGCTCGCTCACACGAGCGTCCTATTCCTCGACCTAACGTGAGGTGCCGCGTGTAGGTGTCAGCGAAGGTGTCTTTTGGGCGATAGCCGCGGACGAGTTGGTCCGGATACGTTCGATCCGGCGTCGACTCTGCCAGGTAGGCATCAGGTTTGGTGAACCTGGCTGAACTCGCCCAGAAACAGCATTCGTCAGCTACGTGCATGTCGGAGTCACAGTTGGCCGCCTCGGATATAACGCCTAAGCGACCACCATACGCAGGCCGAGGCTTACGCAGCGCCAAGCGTTGCAATCCCCGCGACTGATGCCCGCGCTCGAGCGCGGGCAATGTAGGAGAACATCCACGTCAGCAGCGCGAGTAACCCGGCATAAAAGATCACGGGCGACAGCCACACCATGCTGGCCACAGGCAGGACGAATGTGAGTACCACCCGAAAGCCGGCATCCAGGAGCAGGCCCACCGCCCACACGGCTGTGATCGTGTATTGAACCCGCCGGAACTCTGGGTACACCCAGTAGCTGTTCCAGACCTGCACTCGGGCCGGATCACCGGCGGTGGCGAACTGGCGTCCGAAGAAGAACGCCAACGGCCTCGGCAGCGCCAGCGAGACGGCACATGCGACCCCGAATACACCGGTCAGGACGGACTCCTTGACGAGATGAAATCGCGGAGAGCCGGAGACAACACTTCCGAGGAGACCGATCACAATCAGGATCAGGCTGACGAGTGCGAGGCCATCCAGGCTCCGGGTCCGGGTAATCGACACCAGCGTCGCGATCACGGGGAATGCCGCTGAAGTGCAGAGTGCCGCGACCGGTGACCACCCCTCACCGGTCAGGATCGTGTAGGCGACGACTGGAAGAACCGCATTGACAACGATCCCTGGGATCAGACCGAGAAAGAATCCCCCGCGGCGTATGGGCTCAGGTGATATGTCGGCGGGAGCCGCTGATGGCGTGTGCGTGGATTGCGGGTCCTCGAACTCAGCCATCTCGCCGAGTGTACGACCCCTGGTCCCCGAGACCAGCACTTGTTTCCCGGTGCGGGCTGAGTTCGAGAGCGCGAGCACATGGATCTACACGCTGCAGGGCGCCATATAACGGTCTCGGTGTTTGACCCATCCACTACGCGATCGCGCGCGGTCCAATTAGCCTCGCTCACTCGAGCGCGCAATTAGACCCCGCCCCAGGTGTTGCCGGCGACGTCAGGTTGGCGTCAGCCCGAACCGCGTCCTGAGCAGCGCGAGGTTGAACTCGGCCGCAACCGAAGAGGATCCGGACGAGGTCGGCACCGGTGGAGGCAGCGGCGCGCACGTCTTGTCCCACTGCGCGTCGTTGTCACGGGCGGGGAGGTCGCCGCTGGTCAGGTACGCCGCGACCGTGCGGTCGACGCAGAGATCGCCCGACAGCGAGTCGGCATGGTTGGTCCCGCCGGGCTCGGCGAGCAGCACCGAGTGCGGGAACAGCTGCCGGGCGTCGAGGCTGCCGTCGAACGGTGTCGCGGCGTCAAGAGTCTCGTCGATAAGCAGCATGTTCTTGATGCCGCTTCCGTTGACGGTGAAGAGACTCCTGGACGGCGCCGGCCAGTAGATGCACGGAGCGTTGAACCAGGCGTTGCCCCAAGCCTCGAACGGAGCACGCGCGTAAATAGCTGACACGTCATGGTTCCAGGTGGACCACTCCAGTGGCCAGTGCGAGTCTGTGCAGATCACCGAGAGGTACACCGCGAATCCGTTGTCGTTACCGGGTCCGTCGACCGCTTGATACAGAGCGATGAGCTCGTTCGCCGCGGCGGTGTCGTGCTTGTTCACCCAGTCAGAGAAGGCCTGCGCCCAGGTGACCCACGTGCCGTTGAAGTAGCCCGGCTCGATGAAGAGGTCCGTCCACTCATCGGGCCCCACGATCCCGCCGGCCGGATGGGCGGCGAGGTTCGCCTCGGCGGTGTAGAAGGCGTGCTTAACGGCCGCCGCAGTCGTCCCCAAGTGATAGACCGAGTCGTACTTCGCAATCCAGCCCATCCAGATGTCGACGTTGCGGTTGAACGGCACATCCTGGTCGAGGTTGAGGTCGTGGTAGTCGTTGCGCAGCATGTCGACATTGCTGTCCAAGATGATCCGGCGCACGTGCGTTGGGAACATCGTCGCGTACGTCTGGCCGATGTCGGTGCCGTACGAAAACCCGTAGTACGTGATCTGCTCCTTCCCCAGCGCCTCGCGGATGCTGTCGACGTCCCGCGCGACGTCGCGCGTCGTCATGTTGCGGAGCAGCGCCGATTGCAGCGGGCTCAGGCTGTCGCACGCCTGCGCGTACGACTGCGAGTACTCAAGCCAGAAGTCGAGGAGATGCGGCGTGGTCGCGATGTAGCTGGGTCGAGGACCGTAGAAATAGTTTGGGATACAGCTGATCGCCGGCACGCTTGACCCAACACCGCGGGGATCGAAGCCGATCCAGTCATAGTCGGCAGCAGCCGCCGGGAAACCCTCAGCTTGGAGCGCCTGGATCAGGAACACATTGAGGTTGAGCCCGGAACCGCCAGGACCACCGGGGTTGCTCAAGATCACACCCTGATAGTCGGCGGCGCTCGACGTGTGCCGGATGCGCGACACAGCGAGCTGGATGTGCCGACCTCCAGGGTTGCCGTAGTCGAGCGGCACCGAGACGAAACCGCACTGTGCGTGCGCGGACTGCAACGAGGGATCCGAACAGGGCCCCCACGCGATCGAGCCGGTACCCGGAGACGCTGCCGCGCCTCCAGCGGGTGCCGCGATCCAGACCGTCCCTCCGAGCAAGGCCGACACGGCGACCGCTGCGATCCGACCCCTCATAACAAATCCCTCCAATGCTGGACGTGCGTCATTCTGAGGCGTTGGGAGCGAGCCCGCAACCCGTAGTCAGAGGCGATCGCCCGCCGCCGCTCGGGTAGGGCTTTGGCGCGCGCTTCTCGCCGCGACGGAGGACGTCCGACCAACCGGCTCAGGAGGGCCGCTGAGAGCTTCGTGTCATCGTCGCCGGACGATGAGGATCTTGCCCCTTCGCAGGCCGCTCGCCGTGGCCGCCACGGCCTCCTTGATCTCGTTGACGTCGTAGGTGACGGGGATCGGCGCGGGCAGCCTCCCGTCGCGTCGTTGCTCGGTATATCGCAGGAGCCGATCCAATACTGTAAAGGCTACGAAGCCTGGGGGCGTGCCAAAGCCGAGGCCATCGCGGCTGGAAAGGAGTTCCGCTTCCTCGGGATCGGCTCGCATATGCTGCTCCGCTTCAGGCGAGTAGGCGCCAATGTCTACTCGACGCCGGCCTGCCCGCCAACCCACAGCCTTCGCCTGAACGGTACCTTTGGATCGGGCGATTTCCATCAGCGATATAGCGCCGCAAACGACCCTCCCGAATTGACCTGAGCTCGGCTGAATTCGGGCGGGGGCCTTCATGTGGCTACCGCGTCGCCCACGCCAGCATTCGCCAATGTACCCAGACGGTGCTGAACGCTGGGTGGTCTTAGAGTTGCTAATACAACCCCTCCGACCGAAATGACTTTCGGCTGGCGCTAGGGGTGATCCGCGGGAAGCGCCGACGGAAGTGCGCCAGCAGGCGCAGCCTTACGCTTCAGGCGCAGAAACGGTTGCTCTAGATATCTGTAGGAGGCCGTTGCCATACCGACCGCCATGAGACAGCCCACGAGAAGTGGCAGCCAGCCGTCACCGCCGGCAAAAGGCTGGATCAGGGCGGCCGCCGGCGCCGCATACAGGTAGATCCCGTAGGACCGCTGCCCGACCCATACCAAAGAGCCCGTCGATAGGATTAACGCGATTCGACCGCTCTCATGCTGGGTGACCGCGAGAACCAGAACCATAGCCGCAAAGTCAATCCATGTGAGCGAGAGGCCGATCGCGCGGTCTTCCTGAACTACGAGAGCGCCGACTACGAGCGCCATAGCGGAAAGGATGCCGACGACATTCCAGGCGCGCCGGGGCACGATCCTGAGGTATCCGAGCGACTCGGCCAATGCAGCGACGCAGCCGAGGAGCAAGGCGCCCGCACGAGCATCGGTTCGGAAGTAGGCACCATTAGAGAACAGCAAGTGATCCCCCGTCGATAGCAGCGCGCCTACGAGTGCAACCGTCAAAGCGACTCGACGACCACCCAGTCGCAGAGCCGCAAACAACGCAATCGGCCAGACCCAGTAGAACTGCTCTTCGATCGCGAGCGACCAGGTGTGGACCAACAATCCGCTGTGGACAACGCCGACAACGATCAGCCAGTTGGCGATGTACCCCATGGCTCCTATCGCCTCGCGGGCAGTGTCGGCGGCTGACAGTGGCCACTCGATGAATGCAACCAGCAGGGATAAGGCGATGGTCGCGCTCAGCGCGGGAAGCAGGCGGAGCGCTCGGCGCAAGTAGAAGGTCCGAAGGCGAATGTGCCCAGTGAGTTGCCACTCGACGGTGAGCAGCGCGGTGATCAGGTAGCCACTGAGAACGAAGAAGACATCCACACCCAGCCACCCGCCACGCGCGACTTGGCCCCACGAGTGCGAAACGAGGACGGCCAGGACCGCCAAGGCACGAATGCCGTCAAGCGCAGGCCGGTAGCGGAACGACGCGGGGGCCAGGGCCGCCTTTGGCCCGCTAGAGGTGCTCGCGTCTAAAGCGGTCATAGGCACTAATGCTCACGGCGCACTCAACGGACGCCTACTGCAAATCCGTGGCCACCATGGTCGAGTCGGTCGACCGAGCGTTCCGCGCGGTGGGCTTGCCGGATCGTCGTCGCCGCGCTGACCCGTGGAGTCGCGCAGGGGAGCGCACCATGTGACATAAAGGAAAGGTAGCTTCGACTCGTCAGCGATTCCGCTGGCGTTGCTGGAAAGTCACTCTCGCCTCCGCGAGCAGGCCCGCCATTTGATTGGAGTACCAGAGTTCGCTCAAATTTGGCCGCGGCCGTCTTGACTTGACCGGCGGAACGAAACGCGGCAACCTGGTCAATTCCTAATACAACCCCGTGGGAAGGGGCGACTCACCGTAAGGCGGCCACCACCACCGGTTGACGAGCGTATACATCGCAGTCGCGACTGCTAGCGCGATGCTCGGGTTGATTGAGAGGAAGGGCGTCCCCGGTGGCGGGATG
>CABEDX010000090.1_pt1 | contig 32944 bp, 32 predicted proteins | sample 3132991 | NCBI WGS metagenome assembly CABEDX01 (sample SAMEA5534332, study PRJEB31848) | metagenome | biome: tundra; feature: field; material: soil | place: USA | collected 2013-05 | depth 0.15 m
TTCGCAGCAGCCGCGCTCGCCATAACAATTGCCGCGTGTGGAACGCCACCCACGGCTCAGAGCCTCGTCTCTCAAGGGCTGAAGGCGCAGCTGGCCGGCGATGCGTCCACAGCCGAGAGCACCTATCAGCAGGCGATCAAGCTTGATCCGAACAACGCGGTCGCCCACTACGACCTCGGTACTGTCTATGACAGGCAGGGCAACGTGTCGCAAGCAGTGACCGAGTACACGGCCACCCTGGTCATCAGTCCGTCATTCACCGACGCGCTCTTCAATCTCGCGGTCGATACGGCGACCTCGGATCCGTCCGGTGCGCAGCATCTGTATCTCCGTGTGGTGGCGCTGCAGCCGACATTCGCCGCGGCATGGCTCAACGTTGGCTTCATCCTTCGAAGCGAGGGCAAGCTCGCTGCGGCACAGGCGGACTGGGCGAAAGCGGTCGCGCTCGACGCGTCGCTCGCGTCCCACGTACCGACGCCGGCGCCAAGCGCCGTCACCAAACCCGCAACTACTCCATCGACATCGAGGTCGTAGCGCGGTGACGCGGCTCCTGTGATCGCACCGCCGCAATCACGCGTGCGCCAGGCGCCACCGGCCGTGGCCCTGAAAACGCCCGAGGTTCCGATGCGGCCGACTCGGTGGCGGTACGCGCCCTGGCTCGTCGTTGCTGTGGCATGCGTTTTCGGTCTGGTGACCATGTCGGGCGAGTTGACGATCGTTCAACCCGTCAACGATGAGGCGCTCCACTTCGAAATGGTGCGGTGGGCGACCCAGCAGATCCACGAGGGAAATGTTCTTCCCCTCGACGGCTGGTTCCCCTACCTCGCTCTCGGCAATGCCCAGTTCTCCCACTATCAGAGCCTTCCGCATTTGATCACGGCCTACATGTCCCTCGTGTTCGGGACCGACTCCACCGAGCGCTGGGCCGGGTACCTGCTCTTCGCGCTCTTCCCACTGAGCGTCTATGCCGGCAGCCGGCTGATGGGGTGGTCGTCATGGACTGCTGGGGCAGCTGCCCTTGTGTCGCCCTTGCTTGTCAGCGTCACCGGCTACGGCTACGAGTCGTTCAGCTACACATGGCTCGGTAACGGTCTCTGGTCGCAGGAGTGGGGCATGTTCCTGCTCCCGCTCGCCTGGGGCTTCAGCTGGCGCGCCGTCCAGGGCACGGGTCGCGGGAAGTACGCGCTGGCGGCGTTGGTCGTCGGGATCACGATCGCAATGCACTACCTGACCGGGTATTTCGCGCTGCTCTCGATCGGAGTGTTCGTGATTGTCGTATGGCGCGGATTGCTGCCACGCATCGGTCGCGCGGCTGTGGTGTTCGGCGGGGCGGCACTGGTCGCCGCATGGGTGGTCGTGCCGCTGGTGAGTGATGCCGCGTACTTCAACGACAGCATCTTCAATCAGAACACGTTCTGGCTCAACTCATCGGGCGCACCGCAGGCGCTCGCATGGCTTTTCACGGGTCAGCTCTTCGACTCGGGTCGGTTACCGATCGTCAGCCTGCTCGTCGTGGTCGGTGTTGTCGTCTGTGCCTGCCGCTTCCGCAAGGACGTGCGCGCACGAGCGCTGCTCGGTCTCATGGCGATGAGCTTCGTGCTCTTCTCCGGCCGTCCAACCTTCGGATTCCTGATCAACCTCCTCCCCGGCAATGCCGACCTCTTCCTCTCCCGGTACATGATGGGGATGCAGCTCGCGGGCGATATGCTCGCGGGTGTCGGGCTCGCGTGGGCGGGCGAATCGATCTTCCGGCTCGCGCGCAACTGGAGACCGCGAGTGCGCCCAGTCGCAATCGCCTCGGGACTGATGGCCGCGGCGCTGCTTCTCACACTCCCTGCGTGGCTCAACCGTGCGGCATACGCTGCCAGCGATTCCGCCAGTATCGCCACGCAGGTCGAGAGTGACCGCACCGATGGCGCCGCGCTCAACGTGCTCATCGACGACATCACGTCGCGAGGCGGCGGCCGCACCTACGCAGGCTTGCCAGGGAACTGGGGCGCACAGTATGTGATCGGCCAGGTCCCGGTCTATGAGTATCTCGCCGACCACGACGTGGACGAGCTCGGCTTCGTGTTGCGGACGTCGTCGCTCCTCACTGACAACGAGGCGTATTTCAATCAAGCCGACCCCGCTTCGTATCAGCTGTACAACATTCGCTATGTCTTGATGCCGAGCGGTATGACACCGCCGGTTCCGGCCACCTTGCTGGCGAGAAGCGGGCGGCACCAGCTCTGGCTCATCGCCACCAGCGGCTACCTCCAGGTCGTTGATACGTCCGGCGTCGTCGAAGCCGATCGCAGCGACATGGCAGCGCAGATGCAGCCGTACCTGCGGTCGCCCGCATTCCAGCAGGGCGAACTCGCCACGGTTGCGTTCGACGGTGGAACCGCCGCAGCGCCCACGCTGCCCGTGACTGCGACACCCGATTCTCCGCCAGGCTCGAGCACCGACGCGCTCGTCGAGGAGCAGGACGGCTACTTCGCTGGTACGGTGACGGCGAATCGCACCGCCGCTGTGGTGCTGAAGGCGACATTCGATCCCGGATGGCACGTGACCGTCGACGGGCAGGCGGCCCAGCCGTACATGGTGGTTCCTGGGTTCGTTGCCGTCACGGTCGGGCCCGGCGCCCACACGGTGATCTTCCAGTACGTCGGGTACTCGCACTACGTCCTGCTGCTCGGGATCGGTGCGGTGACGCTCCTCCTGCTCGGATTCGGACCCTGGATCTGGCGCGAGAGGATCGGACGGCTGGTCAGGCGGCGCAGAGTCCTGATCGGTCGGGGGACGGCGTGAAGCGTCTCCTCGAGGTCTCGATCCTCATGCCGTGTCTCAATGAAGCGGAGACAATCGGGCGATGCGTCGATCGCGCGCGCGAGTCGATTTCGCGGATGGCGCTGAAAGCGGAGGTGCTGGTTGCGGACAACGGGAGCACCGACGGATCGCAGCAGATAGCCCGCGCGCACGGGGCAAAAGTGGTGCTCGTCGATGAGCCCGGATACGGCGCCGCCATCCGTGGTGGCGTGGCCGCGTCCTCGAGCCGGTACATCATCATGGGCGACGCCGACGAGAGCTACGACTTTGGTGAGATTCCCCCAATTCTCGAGCGTCTGCGCGAGGGCGACGACCTGGTGATGGGCAACCGCTTCGCCGGCGGGATCGAGAAGGGTGCCATGCCCTGGTCGCATCGCTGGATCGGCAACCCCATCCTCTCACTCACGGGCCGGATCTTCTTCTCCTCGAGCGTGCGTGATTTCCACTGCGGCTTGCGGGGGTTCAGTGTCGACGCGTTCCGGCGCATGCGCCTCAACACGACCGGCATGGAGTTCGCCAGCGAGATCGTTGTCAAGGCATCGCTCGCGAGCATGAAGATCAGCGAGGTGCCGATCCAGCTGCACAGGGACGGACGGAGCCGTCCCCCGCACCTGCGCACCTGGCGCGACGGCTGGCGCCACCTGCGATTTCTCCTGCTCTTCTGCCCCCGATGGCTCTTCCTGATTCCTGGCCTCGCGCTGCTCCTGATCGGGTCGGCGGTAACCGTCTGGCTGCTCGGCGGCACGCGCCACATCGGCTCGATCGGATTGGACGTCCACACCATGCTCGTCAGCGGGATCTTCGCCTTGATCGGATACGAGTTGATCCTCTTTGCCGCGTTCATCAAGATCTTCGGCATGCGCGCGGGATTCCTTCCGTCCGACCGGCGAACCGAGAGCTTCTTCCGGGTGGCTACGCTGGAGAAGGGGCTCCTGATGGGGGGCGCGCTCACGCTGGCAGGATTCGCGCTCGTGTTTCTCGCCGTGGTGACGTGGAGCCGCAACGGCTACGGCGCGCTTGACACCGAGGCGTCAATGCGCCCGCTGATTGCGGCGGTGCTGCTCATCGCCGGCGGCGTGCAGACGGTGTTCGCGAGCTTCGTGATGAGCATGCTCGGCATCCGTGACAACGTGGTGGTGCGACCTTCCATCGTGCTCGAGCCCGACCTCGTGGCCGTCGACCTCTCCGGCGTCGGGAGCCGCCCGTTGCTCGCCGGACGTCGGACCAGGGCCGTCATCGGTGGTCCCTAGTGGAGACCAGCATGTTGTTGCGTCCGAGCGCATCCAGGACGACGATCGCGGCGCCCCCGACCACGGTTCGGTTCGCCGCGGTGGGGTTGGGATGGGTCACGACCCATCGGCACATCCCCTGGCTGGGACGCACGGCGGGAGCACAGCTCGTGGGAGTCGTCGATCGGCGGGCTGAGCGCGTCGACAGTGTGCGTGCGCGGCTCAACCTGCCCCACGGGGCCGTCAGCTCGAGCGCGGATGAGGTCCCGTGGCTCGATGACATCGACGCCGTGACCATCGGTACCTCGCCGGCCACGCACCACGCGGTTGCATCGGGATTTCTCAGGCGCGGTAAGGACGTGCTCCTCGAGAAACCGCTGACCATGACCATCGAGGAGTCACGCGACCTGCTCGCTCTCGCGTCGCGCAACGAGCGCGTCCTCGGCGTGGTGCACAACTTCCAGTTCGCACGGTCGGTGCGGCGGGCGCTCCGAATGCTCGAGCGAGGTTCGCTGGGCTCACTCCGTGAGGTCTGGGGTCTGCAACTCTCCAACCCACGGCGACGGCTGCCCGATTGGTATGAAGAGCTCCCGCTCGGGTTGTTCTACGACGAGTCGCCCCATTTCTTCTACCTGATGCGGCGATTCCTGGGTGACGGAATCGCCGTCGCCGATGCCGCGGTCGTGCATCGCAGCGGAAGGCAGACGCCCATCTCGATCGGCGCGCAATTGACTGGCGGCGTCGTTCCGGGGCGCATCGACATGCACTTCGAGGCGCCGGTGAGCGAATGGCACCTGATGGTTGTCGGCTCGCGACGCCTCGCGATCATCGATATCTTCCGCGATATTCTCGTCACCCTGCCGAACGACGGCGAGCACAGCGCACGGGACATCCTTCGCACCAGCGCTGAAGCCGGCGTCCGACATCTCGTCGGCGCCGTCACCTCGGGGGTGCTGCACGCGAGCGGCCGGCTCGCGTACGGCAACGACGAAGTTTTGCGTCGGTTTGTCGGCTCGTGCCGGAACCGAGCGGATCCCGCAAGCATGAGCGGCAAGGACGGAGCGGCGGTGGTCGCGCTGCAGCATGCCGTCCTCAAGATGGCGTAGCGTTGATGCGAATCCTCGCGTCGAGCAACTATTTCCCAGAGCACGTCGGTGGGATCGAACGGGTCGCGGGCGACCTTGTCCACGCACTCCGCGGCCGCGGTCACACCGTGCAATGGGTCGCCGCCGAACCGAGCGACTATCCGCATCGCGGCAATGCCGAAGATGCGCCGATTCCCGCCTGGAATGTCACCGAGCGACGCCTCGGATTTCCATACCCGCTACCAGACCCTCGGTATCGGCGGGCACTCGGCGAGATCGTGGAGGCGAGTGACGTCGTGCATCTGCATGATTGCCTGTACGCCACCAACCTCATGCTTTTCAGGATGGCGCTCAAGATGGGGCGGCCGGTGGTGATCACCCAGCACGTCACCGAGGTGCCCTACCGGCGCTGGCTGGTGCGTTCAATCCAGGGCGAGGCGTACCGTCTCCTGACCGAACCCATGCTTGCACGGGCCGATCGCGTGGTCTTTGTGAGCGAGCGTGTTCGGGCTCGGTTTCAGGACGTCGTGAGCTGCCATCGAAGCGAGGTCATCGAGAACGGTATCGAGGTTTCGGGGTTCGCGCCGCCACCCGCGGCGGAGCGGCATCAAATTCGGCAGGAACTCGGATTCGACGAGGCCGAGACGGTCCTGCTCTTTGCGGGCCGGTTCGTCGCCAAGAAGGGTCTGGCGCATATACGCGCTGCAGCAGCGCAGCAACCGTCCTGGCGCTGGCTCCTCGTCGGACGGACCGACGATGAGGACCCGCGGTCGTGGCACCTGGCGAACGTCACGGTCGTCGACCCTGTTGGACACGAGCGCATGAGGGCGATGTACGTAGCCGCGGATCTTCTGGTCATGCCCGGAGTCGGCGAGGGATTGCCCGTTGTTGTCCAGGAAGCGCTGGTCAGCGGGACGCCGGTACTCACCAGCGTTGACACCGCCGCGGGTCTCGCGGGCCATCGTGCGCTGGTGTACGAGTGGGATTCCGCAACCGACTCCCTCAGTGGTGCGATCGCGAAGTCGTTGGAACAGGGTCGGGACGTCGAGGCGATCTCAATGCAGGCGCGGCAGCGATGGGATCTCGCCGAGGTCGTCAAGCGGTACGAAGCTCTCATGGAGACCGCGCGTGCCCGCCCTCGTCGTTAGGCGCTCCTGGCACACGCGCGTTTTGAACATCGATCCCGTTTGGTCACCCCTCCTAGCGTCGCAATCGCGCAGATTGCAACGCGTCTGAGCCGAGGCTGTCGCGACGTGGGCATCCGGCCGGCGCATTGCTCGATTCGGCACAGGGTAGGGGCATGCTTCCAGGCGAAACCACGCCATGACCGGCCGTCAGACGACGCCCAGGCAGGACCCGCTCCCGCCCGAGGTCGGCTTCGGTGAGCTCATGACCCGGATGATCTCGGCCAACCGGGTCGAGAAGGCCAAGCGTGCCCGGGCCGACGGCCTCGGTCGTACGCCAGCGCAGGAGCCGGCGGACCTACGAGGAACTTCCGAAAGCTCCGGGGCGTGACGCTCGCCGCGATCAGTGCGCCGACCGGCGGTGCGCTCTTTGCGACATTCATCGAGGCACTGCCGGACGCGATTGTCGCGGTTGCCGCGGACGGCAACATCCTCCTCGTGAACTCCCAGGCCGAGTCCCTGTTCGGCTGTGGACGTGAGGAGCTGATCGGCCACCCGCTCGAGCTGCTGGTGCCGGCCTCGGTCCGCGACCACGCTCAGCTTCGAGCCACGTACTTCCGGGCGCCGGTTCCGCGCCCGATGGGACTCGGCATGGAGCTGTCGGGCAGGCGCCACGACGGTTCTGAGTTTCCCGCGGAGATATCCCTTGCGTGGATCGAAATCGACAGCGGCCTCGTCGTCATCGCCTCGGTCCGCGACATCACCGAGCGCAAGCGTGCCGAGGCGAAATTTCGCAGCCTCCTGGAGGCCGCCCCCGACGCGATCGTCGGCGTCAACCCTGACGGCCTGATCGCCCTGGTGAACACGCAGGCCGAGGCGCTCTTCGGGTACGAGCGCAACCAGCTCATCGGGCGGCCGGTCGAGTTGCTCGTCCCTGGAGCCGCCCTCAACATCCGCTCGCCTACACCGGACCCCGGGTTCCGCGACCCGCACATCCGACCCGCCGAGGCCTGGATCACCCTTGCCGGCAGGTGCGCCGACGGGTCGGAGTTCCCGGCCGAAGTGTCGCTGTCATCGATCGAGACCGAGGTCGGTCTCATGGTCTGTGCGGCGATTCGCGACGTCACCGAGCGCGTCGAGGCCCAGCGCGAGCGAGACCGGATGGAGGCGCAACTCGAGCGGGACAGGCTGGAGCGGCAACTCCATCAGTCCCAGCGGCTCGAGAGCCTCGGTCAGCTCGCCGGCGGCGTTGCCCACGACTTCAACAACCTGCTTGCGGCGATCCTCAACTACGTGAGCTTCGTCGACGAGGAGATCGCCGCTGAGATCGCGCTTCGCCCGTCCGACGAATCGGCGCGGCTGAGCGCCGTGCTCGATGATGTCGGCCAGATCGGCGCAGCAGCCGAGCGCGCCGCGAGGCTGACGCATCAGCTGCTGTCGTTCGGTCGTCGCGAGGTGATCAAGCCGGAGATCATTGATTTCAACGTGATCGTCGGTGAGGTGGACGGCCTGCTGCGCACCACCATCGGCGAGCACGTGGAGCTGATCACCCGATGCGCAGCAAACCTCGAGCATGTGCTCGCGGATCGTGGTCAGATGGAGCAGGTGCTGCTCAACCTCGCGGTCAACGCACGCGACGCGATGCCGACGGGTGGCACGCTGATCATCGACACCGACAACTTCATCGTCGACGACGCGTATGCGGCCCAGGATCCTCGGTTGCAGCCGGGACCGCACGTACGCCTGCGCGTGGCCGACACGGGTTCCGGCATGACCCGCGAGACCATCGAGCGCGCCTTCGAGCCGTTCTTCAGCACCAAGCCGAAGGAGAAAGGTTCGGGTCTCGGTCTCGCGACGGTGTACGGCATCGTCAATCAGGCGGGCGGCATGGTCGACCTCGAATCCAACCTCGGCACCGGGACCACCATCACGATCCTGCTCCCGACTGTCGCATCGATCATCCAGCAACCGGACACACCGCGACCGTCCGCACGCCGCAGTCACGGTGGGGAGACCATCCTCGTCGTCGAGGATGAGGATCTGGTTCTCCATGTGGCCACCCGGATCCTCACGCGGCATGGATATCGTGTGCTCGCGGCCCGAGGTGGGTCGGAAGCGCTGGAGCTGATCAATGACCACCGCGGGACGATTCACCTGTTGCTCACCGACGTGGTCATGCCCGGCCTGACAGGCAAGCAGATTGCGGAGCGAGTCAGCGAACTGCGGCCGAAGATCCGCGTGCTGTACATGTCCGGCTACCCCGAGTCGGTGATCAGCTCACAAGGTGTGGTCCAGCGAGGGATCCACCTGGTGTCGAAGCCGTTTGTCGCGGCCGATCTACTCGACCACGTGCGCGCAACTCTCGACGCCTGAGAGCAACGCGCCCTCTAGAGCGACTCCGCCCACGCGACGACGACGCCCCAGACGATCGCCCACGCCGCGAGCACGGCCACCCATTGCCACCCGGACACGTGGGGCGCGCCGCCTCGCCCCTGGGCCATCGTGAACCAGGCGGCCGTCTCCTTGTCGAGTAGACGCCAGACCAACCACGGCGCATAGCCCAACTCGATCGCGGTGGTGAACAGCAGGCTGCCGCTGAACTGCCCGGTCACGAGCATCACCAGCGATGCGATACCGACGAGGCTGATGATCACCATCAACCCGATCTGCACCAAGCGGAGGACGGGCACGCCGCGCCGCAGCCCCTCGCCGAGCGCGAAGAGGCAGGCTGCGGCGACGAGGCCGCCGCCGATCACCAGCGGGTTGGGAGTGAACCCGAGGTTGTGCGTCGCAGACGCGAGCGCCTGAGTGGTGAGTTGCGCGGTCAACGCCCAATCGAAGACGACGGCGATCCCGAGCCCGTGTGGTCGTGGATGCGGTGTGGCTTCGCTCACCGGCGCATCAACTGAAGCTGCGAAGGGACGGCCAGGCTGCATTGATGGACTCCCGAAGGTTCGTGCAGATGAGAATCGGCGTGGCGGCCTCCTGGTTGACCACCGAGTCCGGCATGACCACGGTACCGGCGCGGGTTACAGTTCCGCAGAAGAACGCGATATCGATCGGATTGAAGCCGACGGTCACGAGGGTCGTTGCGTCGAGGTTCGCCGGCTTCCAGTACCAGAAGGTCAGGTGTGGACTGATCGCCTGGGGCAGGTGCTCGCTGCCGCCGTAGATGTCGACGGCTCCGGCTTCACCGTAGTTGCTCGCGAGGATGCTGGTGGTTGCCCGCTGCGACACCGGCAATCGGTTGTAGACGGCGGCGACCTGGGATGCGAGATCGGGCCAGCCGACGGTATCAGCGAAATCCTGGCGCAGCTTGTCGAGGTTGAAGGTGTGCAGCGATGACGTCGGCACAACCGGGAGGATGACCGGTAGCAGCACCGCCAGTTGGATGAAGGCGCCGGCCACAACGAGGCCGGTGACGTGGCGCCTTCGCGTCCTCGATACGATCCGGCCGACCGCAATGCATCCGCCCGCGAGGACGAGCGGAATCGTCGGCGCCGGGTAGTATGCCTTGCCCTCCGGCAGGAGCAGCAGGATGGTGACCACGGTGAGCACACCCACGGGCCGGAAGCGCCGATTGCGCAACAGGAAGATGATGCCCGCGATCCAGAGAGGGAGCATGAGCGGGCCGATGTACAAGAGGAAATCGGCGATGAACGTGAGCATCCCGCCGCCGTTCGAGATGTCGACGCTGTGGTTTCGAATGTAGGTGAGCGAGGGGAAGTCATTGGCGATCTGCCACGCGACGTTGGGCGCAAACAACGCGAGGGCGATCACCATGCCGATCCACGGATAGCGCGTTCGCAGGAGGAGTCGCAGGTCACGCGATACCAGCACCGCAGCGACGATGCCGAGGCACAGCGCGAGGATCGTCAGCTTGGTCTCGAGGCCGATGCCGACATCGATTCCCATCACGAGGAAGAGTCGTGCGTCGCCGGTGCGAAGGATGCGGAGCAGCAGGTAGATGGCGATCAGCCACGTCAGTTGGTCGAACGTCACGGTTTGAAACAGCCAGTTCGCGCCCAGGAGCAGGGGGCTCATCAGCGTTACCAGTGACGTGAGGACCGCGATGCCGCGTCCGGATCCCATCTCTCGCGCGCACATGCCGGCGAGGAACACGACCACCGCGCCGGCGAGTGCGGGAAACAGCCGTAACGTCCACGGCGAGATACCGAAGATGCTGGTGTTGAGCCACGCCAGCATCGGCGTCACCGGCGGGTAGTCGACGTATCCGAGCGCGGGATGCTGACCGCTGATGACGTAGTACATCTCGTCGCGCTGGAATCCGTACACGCCGTTGGTGGCGAGATGGATCGCGAACTTCACCGCCGCGACGAGGAGCAATGGCGCGGTGGGCCGCTGCCACCAGCGACGGACCGCAGCGACGTTCATCGATCCGGCAATCGCATCGCGCGTGGTGGTATCCAGCGCCCACGCTGTGCCATAGCGTGGGCGCTGGACGCGAGCGCTACGCTGCCCCGGCAGGGACTTTCGGCAGTTCCGCGAGGGCGGTGTCGAGCCGCTCCTGCGGGAGCTCGATGTCCTCGAGCTTGCCCGCGAAGTAGGCGTCGTAGGCGCCGAGATCGAAATGCCCGTGCCCCGAAAGGTTGAAGAGGATCACGCGCGAATCGCCCGCCTCACGTGCCGCCGCAGCCTCCTGGGCCACCGCACGAAGTGCGTGGGAGGGCTCCGGTGCGGGCAGGATCCCCTCGCTGCGTGCGAAGCGAACCGCCTCCGCGAAGCACTCGTTCTGCTTGTACGCGCGCGCTTCGATGAAGCCGTTCTTGACGAGCAGGCACAGTGACGGCGCGTCGCCGTGGTAGCGCAATCCGCCCGCGTGAATGGTGTCGGGAATGAAGTTGTGGCCGAGCGTGTACATGGGCACGACCGGTCCCATCCCCGCGGTGTCGCCAAAGTCATATGCGTAGAGGCCGCGCGTGAGGGTTGGGCATGCGGCCGGCTCGGCGGCGATGAAGCGGGTGTTGGTCTTGCCGGCAAGGCGGTCAGCGAGGAACGGATATGCCAGGCCGGCGAAGTTCGACCCACCGCCGACGCACCCGATCACCACGTCGGGATACGCGTCGGCCATCTCCATCTGCTTCTGAGCCTCCTGACCGATGACGGTCTGGTGGAGGAGGACGTGGTTCACCACCGAGCCGAGGGAGTAGTGACTGTCATCGCGAGTGGCGGCGTCCTCAACGGCCTCGGAGATGGCCATGCCGAGGCTGCCCGGTGATTCGGGGTCCCGTGCGAGCACGCTCCGTCCGAACTCGGTCTGATCGGTCGGGGAGGGGAGGACCTTGGCGCCCCACGTCTCCATGAGGGCCCGTCGGTACGGCTTCTGCTGGTAGGAGACCTTGACCATGTAGACCATGACCTCGAGGCCGAACAGGCCACCCGCGAAGGCAAGTGCTGAACCCCACTGGCCGGCGCCGGTCTCGGTGGTGAGCCGCTTGATGCCTTCCTCGGCGTTGTAGTACGCCTGGGCCACCGCCGTGTTGGGCTTGTGCGACCCGGCCGGAGAGGTGCCCTCGTACTTGTAGAAGATCCTCGCCGGGGTGTCGAGCGCCTTCTCCAGCCGCGTGGCCCGGTAGAGCGGCGTCGGGCGCCACATCCTGTAGATGTCGCGAACCCGATCGGGGATCTCGACCCAGCGTTCGGCCGATACCTCCTGCCCGATGATCGCCATGGGGAAGATCGGGGTCAGATCCGGGGGTGTGAGCGGCTCGAGCGTCCGCGGGCTCAGGAAGGCGCCAAGAGGCTCCGGCACGTCCGCGAGGATGTTGTACCAGTGCGTCGGGAGATCGTCTTCCGCCAGCAAGAACTTCGTTGTCATGCGATCCACCTCTGCCAATCCTCTGACGCGTGCAGCGAGGATACGCCGCGTACGGCGGCGGTTCCTAGAGGGATCGACGCTGCTCGCTGCCTGACACCTGCGCGACGGGCCCCGCGGCGTCGACCCTATCCTTGGCCGATGCGCCTGGCAACCTGGAATGTCAACTCCGTCGTCGCGCGGCTGCCTCGACTCGTCGCCTGGCTGGCGGCGAGCAGACCCGACGTCCTCTGCCTCCAGGAGACCAAGATCGCGGACGAGGCGTTCCCGCGGGCGGAGGTGGAGGCGCTCGGGTACGAGATCGCGTTGCATGGAGAGGGACGGTGGAACGGCGTCGCGATCATTTCGCGCGTCGGTCTTGACGACGTTGCACGTGGGTTCGACGGCGAGCCAGGCTTTCCCGCTACGGAGGCTCGAGCGATGAGCGCGACCTGCGGCGGCCTGCGCGTCTGGTCGCTGTACGTGCCCAACGGCCGCGCACTCGACAGCGATCACTACCCCTACAAGCTGGGCTGGCTCGGAGCACTCCGCGTCGCACTGGCCGCGTCGCAGCCCGTGTCACCGCCCCTGATGGTGTGTGGCGACTTCAACATTGCCCCGAGCGATGACGATGTCTGGGACCCTGCAGCATTCATCGGGTCGACTCATGTCAGCCCGGCGGAGCGAGGGGCCCTTGTTGCGCTCACCAGCCTCGGGCTGGACGACGTGCGCCCGCGAGCTCTCAAGGGACGTCCCTTCACCTACTGGGACTACCGAGCGGGGAACTTCCACAAGGGTCTGGGCATGCGGATCGATCTCGTCCTGCTTGACCACGCGGTCACCCCGGCGGTGACCGACGCCTACATAGATCGCGACGCTCGCAAGGGAACCCTGCCCTCAGACCACGCGCCACTCGTGGTCGACCTCGACTGGCCGCGCTAGTGTAGGGATAGCCCATCGGGGCGCTACGGAGCGTCGGCTGCCTTCGATCCTGAGATCGGCGAGGTGCTGCTGTTCGGCGGAACGCTCCAGACGGGGCAGGCCACGAACGACACCTGGGGTTGGGACGGCCGGACGTGGCAGCTGCACGTCGAAGGTCGATGGCGGGCTCAGCAACCAGCCATCGACGTGGCGGTGGAACGGGTCGGAGTGGATCGCCCTCACAACGTCGATGCATCCTCTCGACGGATCGAGCATGCAGCAGGATCCATCGCTTCGCCGCCTTGTCCTGTGCAGTTGCGATCTCGCCGGGGGACTGAGCCCCGAGATGTGGGTTTGGAACGGGCGGGACTGGACGAAGGGGCCGTACCCGCAAGCTCCGGTCGCCCCTGAGGCCGAGGTCATCGACCCCGCGGATTCGCAGTTCCTGATCCTCGGCTCTGCGATCGCGGGTGCCGATGCCCTGACGCAGACCGTCCAGGTCTGGGCGCTGCGTGGAGCGCATTGGCTCAGGCTCGGCGTCGGACTGGCCTCGGGATAACGGCGGATCGATCAGCCCAGCGCGATCACGCCGGTCAGGCTGACGATGCCGAGGAGTATCAGGGCAGCACCAACCAAACGCCCACCGAGCTCTCCGAAGCGCACGGTCTTCTCGAACAGTACGAACGCGGCGATGGCCACGATCCACGTCAGGTTCATGACGCCGCCGACGAACAGCAGTCCCATGAGAATCCAGCAGCAGCCGAGGCAGTACGCTCCGAGTGCCAGTCCCGTCCGCAAGCCGCCGAAGGGTCCGGCGTGCCAATGTTGGGCGATGAAGTGCGCAGGTGCACGGCACTGCGCAAGACACGCGTGCTTCAACGGCGTCAATTCGTAAACGCCCGCGCCAATCAGAAGACCACCGGCGAGCCGCGGGCTTGCTGCTGCCATCGCCGGTGTCAGCACCGACCAGTGCTCGAGGCCCATCTGTACGGCGGTCGCCGCAAGGGCGAAGAGGCCCCACATCGCGAGGTATCCGGTGACGAATACCCCAGTCGGCGCCACCGGATGCTGTCCGCGTCCAGCCTTCCGGACAACTGCCGCGTAGACGAGCGTCATCGGCAAGGCCGATGGCAGCATCATGGCGACCATCATCACCGCCCACATCAGCAACATCAGGCCGAACTCGACAGCGGTCCACATCCGCGCCTGATCGGTGGATTGCGTGGGGCCAACCATGGAGCTGCTCATCATGCCGGCCGACATTTGGCGCGCCTGAACCACGACATAGATCCATGCGCTCGCGGCGATGCAACCAACGCCTCCCAGAATCACCCAGCCGTCACGAGTGCGTCGCGTTGCCGACAGAACATCCGATGCTGCCGCCGCGCTGCGCGCGGGGATCATCGTCATCGGATGACGCCGTCCTGATTCATGTGCAGGATGTTGAACTGCCCGTAGCTATCCTTGAGGTCCAGCTTGATCCCGGCGCGGGATTTGCTGTTGCCGTTGCCCATTTCGGCGTAGGTGTATTCGAACCCGTTCGGAAGGCTGATCGCGGACCTCATTGCATGCCCATCGAAGGAGCTGACAATTGGAGCCCCGATCGACTCGACCACGTCCCCGATGTTCAGCCTAGCTGTTCGCTCATCAACGTTGATCGAAAGGTCAATCGGTGCGTACCACGTATCCAGCACCGTTGACATCGTGCTGTTGTAGACGAAGAAGTGCGTCGCACCGGGCGAGGTCGACTCACCCAGGAGAATCTTCCTCAGAGCTTCGCGCTGGTGCTGGTCGGCCCGTTCGTCAACAATGGCCTGCTCGGTACCGTTGCCTTGCCCGATCTCGCCGGGCCAATACAGGAGCAGCGCCCAGTCGAGGCCGTCGAGCTTGGTTTCGTTGAAGGAACCTTCCTCGATGTGGCCTGCTACCACCGCCTCGCAGTGACCATGCGTTGTGGGCGCGCCGAATTGGCACGGGCAGCCCCAGTTGCAGTTGCAGTTCCCATACTCAACGCCGCGGATCACCCATTGATCGGCAATGACTCCTCCTTGCCCGGCTTGGCTGGTGCGGTTCTGGTGCGGGCCGGTGACGCCGGGTGCAGCGAGTCTTCCGGACCCGGCTTGCAACGGCATTGCAGTCGAGGGAGCCCGTGACCGCGACGCCCAGGGCCAACGAGGCAGACTCTGCACGTGCCGGAGACCCATGGTTGAAACCGTGACCGTGGCGATCGTCGGTGCGGGCCAGGCCGGCCTCTCGCTGAGCTATGAGCTGACACATGCCGCGGTTGAGCACGTTGTCCTCGAACGCGGGTCCGTAGGAGAGTCCTGGCGGCGCAGGTGGGACAGCTTCCGTTTGGTGGTCCCCAACTGGACCGTGCACCTTCCGGGTGCGCCCTACGACGGTGATGACCCTGATGGGTTCATGCCGAAGGATGAGATTGTCAATTACCTGGATCGCTACGCTCGGAGCTTTACCGCACCAATCCGAACGGGTGTGGAGGTGACGGCAATCGAGCCGCTCGAAGACGGCGCGTTCACGCTTCGGACGTCGAACACCGAGATCCGAGCCCGTGACGTGGTGCTGGCTTCCGGAGGGTATCAGCGCGCATACCGGCCGGCGGCGGCACGTCAGATGCCAGTGGATTCAGTCTTGACGATCGATGCGGAGGGTTATACCAACCCGGGCGCGCTGCCAGAAGGAGATCTGTTGATCGTCGGCAGCGGGCAGACCGGCTGCCAACTCGCTGAAGAGTGTTTCGAGGCCGGACGAAACGTCTACCTGGCGTGCGGCCGCGCTCCGTGGGTGCCTCGCCGAATCGCGGGTCGCGACGTCTTGAGCTGGATTCTCGATACCGACTTCTACGAGGCTCGCCTCGCCGAGCTGCCCAGTCCGAGCGCTCGGTTCGTCTCGAACCCGCAATTCACGGGCCATGGTGGCGGGCGCGATCTCAACTATCGGACGCTCCAGGCGCTCGGCGTCCAACTCGTCGGGCGGCTCGCGGGCGTCGAGGACGGGCGCGTCCACTTCGCTCACGACCTCCACGCATCAGTGGCGTTCGGCGATGCTCGCTACGCCGACCTTCGGGATCTCATGGTGGCTAGCTGCGCAGCCCGTTCTGTGCCGGCGCCGGCGATGCCGGCCCCCCAGGCCTTCGAGGCCAACCCGCCTGACGGCCTTGACCTGGCCCGCGTTGGTGCGGTGATCTTTACGAGCGGGTTCCGACCTGACTACACACGTTGGGTCGCAGCGTTCAACGCCTTCGACGGAGCCGGATTCCCGATCCAGGTCGACGGCTCGAGCACAATCGTTCCCGGCCTCCACTTCATGGGTGTTCACTTTCAGCGCAAACGGAAATCAGCCACGCTCTTTGGTGTCGCCGAGGACGCCGGCGTGTTGGCGGAGCACATGACGTCGCGAAGGTCACCACGCTCGGGCGCGATGCGATGACCCCTCGCAATCGTTGATCGTGATCGGCCTTGAGACCTCCGGCGCTACAGCTCCAGCGTGGCCTCCGCGGTGATCGGGACCGCAGCGAGTGCCTTCGAGACCGGGCAGTTTGCCTTGGCATCCTCGACCGCCGCGGTGAAGACCGCAGCGTCGATGCCCGGCACCTTGCCCCTCACGATGAGATGAATCGCCACGATGCCCTCGCCAGCCCCGAAGGTCACCTTCGCGGTGGTGTCGAGCCGCTCCGGGGCGTGACCCGCTCCGGTGAGCCCATGGGCGAGCGCCATCGAAAGGCAGCTCGAGTGCGCCGCCGCGATCAGCTCTTCGGGGCTGGTGCCGCTGGCCCGCGACTCGGCCCGCTGATTCCAGGTCAGCCCCAGCTCAGGGAATGCGCCGCTCGCAGGTCGAACCGTGCCCTTGCCGCTGACCAGACTGCCTTCCCAGGTTGCGCTGGCGCTACTTTCGACGGTCATGTGAGGCTCCTTTCACGATCAACGACGACGTGATGCAGGGTATCCAGAGCAGCAGCAAACGTGCCCTGGGACGGCAGGCGCCATGGTCAAATGCGCGGATCACACGTTGACCCGTGCCATGTACGCCTCGGCGCCCCGTGCTCCCGCCACCCCGTCCGGCGACGCAACCGCATCGATCTCCTCGAGATCCTCGGCGCTCAGGGTCACGTCAGCCGCCGCGGCGTTGGCTGCGAGGTTCTCGGGTTTGCGTGTTCCCGGGATCGGCACGATGTCCTCGCCCTGGCGCAGCACCCACGCGAGTGCGAGTTGCGCCGTGGTGATGCTGTGGCGTCGGGCGATCTCCTCGAGGCGGCTCACCAGGCGCACGTTGTGGTCGAAGTTGTTCTCCTGCCAGCGCGGCACGCTGCGCCGCCAGTCGTCGGCAGGGAGATCCTCGAGCCGCTGGAACTGTCCGGTGAGCATCCCGCGTCCGAGCGGGCTGTACGCGACGAAGCCGATGCCGAGCTCGCGAATGGTCGGGATGATCGCCTCCTCCGGTTCGCGGCTGAACATCGAATACTCGGTCTGGAGTGCGGTGATCGGGTGCGTGGCATGCGCCCTGCGGATGGTCTCGGGCGCGGCCTCGGACAGCCCGAGATAGCGAACCAGCCCGGCCGACACCAGGTCGGCCATCGCGCCGACCGTCTCCTCGATCGGTGTCGACGGGTCGACCCGGTGGAGGTAGTAGAGATCGACGTAGTCCGTTCCGAGACGGGCGAGGCTCTCCTCGAGCGCTGGGCGCACCTTGTCACGCCTCCCGAGGCCGGGGCCACCACCGCCCCCGAACTTGGTGGCGAGCACGACATCGGCGCGGCGCCCAGCGATCGCCCGGCCGACGACCTCCTCGCTGTGTCCCGCACCATAGATATTGGCGGTGTCGATGAACGTGACCCCGAGCTCCAAAGCGCGTGCGATGGTTGCCGCGGACTCCGCGTCCTCGGCACTGCCGTAGACGCTCGCGAAGCTCATTGCCCCGAGCCCGACCGCCGAGACCATCGGTCCTTGTTTACCGAGACGGCGACGTTGCATGGGGGATCCTCCAGGGTGGCCGGGTACCGAAATCTCAGGCTAGCGGTTTGATCCCGAACTAGGGCCACTGCTCCCACGCGCGCATGGTCGCGGCGATCGACTCCTCTTCGAACGCGAGATGGGCGAGGAGGTCGTCCTCGAGCCGTCCCAGCGCAGTCACCAGGCGTTGACGAGCCGGGTTCGTGGCCGTGTCGTCGAGTGCGCCCGCCGACTCTTCGACGTCGTCGAGCAGATCGGAGATCGCTCGGTGATCCGCCTCGAGCTTGTCGACGACCGCTGACAGATCCGGGTTCGAACGGCGCAAGGCGGGAAACATGTCGGCATCCTCGAGCCCGTGATGGCCGTGAACGACCCTGCAGTGATACAGGCAGTTGATCCGCAACGTCCAGATGGGGCTGCGCGTCTGCAGCGCCACGATCTGGTCGGTGATCGCGGCTGCGGGAGCGCCGGCGGCAACCTCGCCGGCGAGGTCCCGGCAGGCTGCCAGGTCGCTGCGCAGCATCTGGTGGATGAGCTTGAGCTGCCGGTGCATGAGCACACCGAACGGCGCCTCGCCGTTTGCTCGCGCCGTCACCTCAGAGAAGCTTCGCTCGACGCAGCGCATCCTCGACATCGCCGAGTTCGTCAACGAGGTATCCCGGATGTTCGCGCTCGAGGACGTCGCGATCGCGGATGCCGGAAGACACAGCGATCGACAGGTAGCCGAGCGCGTTGGCCGCGCCAACGTCGGCTTCGCTGTCACCGATGACCACGCCGGGGTCGTCGTCGGGCACCGTCTTACGGATCAGCCGGGCCTTCTGGAACGCGGGATCGACGCCGGCGGGGCTGTTTTCGATGATGTCGAAGAACGGCGTCAGCGCGAACACCGCGAGTTGTGCGCGCAGCGCCGTCGGCGAGGATCGGAGAGACACCAGCGTGCAGCGGTAGGTCGCCGCGAGGCGGGTGAGCACGGGGACGGTGTTGGGAAAGAGGACGTCGAAGCCGAGGCTGTCCGGCAGCTCGATGAGCTCGACGAACTTCACCTCGAAGTCGGTGACGTCCGCGCCGGGAAGCCCACTTTGCGCGAGGATTTCCGACCACGCCGTTCGCTGCCGCTTCAGGTGCCAGTAATCGGCGCGGGCAAGAGGCTCACCGCCCAGCGACGCGCAGACAGTGCTGTATACGTGATGGTGTCGAGCCGACACGTCGAGCAGGGTTCCGTCGAGGTCAAAGACGAGCGTCGGCGGCCGCTGCGCTGGCAATCTGCTCCTCCAACCCGTCTGGAAAAACGCGAGCCGGAGAGAATCCGGTCGCCTCGCGGAACCGCGTGACGTCGAGCACGATATCAGCCGCGGGTTTCTGTCGAGGGTGCTGCTCGAGGGGCGAGCGCCCGCCGGCGAGGCGGAGCACCGCGTCGGCCGCTTCACGCACCGAGACGCCCTTGCCCGAGCCGACGTTGAAGGTTCCCGAGAGCCGCCCCCGCCAGGCGGCCATCACCGCCCGCGCCGCATCGTCGACGTGCAGGTAATCGCGCAACTCCTCACCGCCGAAGACGCGGATCGGCTCGTGCCGGATGGCGCTGCCGACGAAGTTCGGTATCGCCCGCTGGATCGTGTCGCCCGTGCCGTACAGGACGGTGAATCGGAGGATCGCGATGCGCATCTGGTCGTGGCGCTCCAGGGTCCGGCAGTAGATCTCCGCGGCGACCTTGCTGGCGCCGTACCAGCTCCTGGGCTGCGGCTCTGTGTCCTCACGGATCGGCTCACCTGGTTCGGGGAACCCGTAGACCTCGGCGGTGCTGGCGAAGACGTTTGCCTGTCCCTGGCGGCCGAAGGCTCCGAAGAGATGCACCGACCCCATCAGGTTGGCCGCGAACGCGGTCGCCGCCACGTCCTCTGCGGCGTGCTTCGGGACCAGCGCCGCGAGATGGATGATCGAATCCACGTCGCCGGATTTCCCGGCTGCATGCTCGACCTGGGCAGGGTCGGAGAGGTCGGCGACGAGGTGAGTGCGTGCAGGGCTGTCCGGGTGGATCGCCGAGCGGCCGATCGAAACCACATCGTCGCCGCCCTCGGCCAGGAGTTCGGCGACTCGTCGACCGAGGAACCCGGAGGCGCCGGTGAGCAGCACCCTCATGCGCGCAGCTTCTGTCTCCGCCTCGCGAGGTCCTCGCGTTGCGATTCGATGTCGGACATCGACACCAGGACGGGCTCGAAATCGATGCCACGGATCCACACCATGCCCGGCTCCGCGGGGTTCAGCCGCTGCGGAATCTCCGGCAGCGTCTCGCTCAAGGCGAGCTTCACAAAGATGTAAGGCATGTTGACGCCGAGCTCGGTGAAGAACAGGTGGGTGGTGAAGAAGCGCCCGATGTTGATCTCGGTCGGGTTGGGAATCCCATTGCGGTCGTAGGTGAGGTCGACGCCGAAGAGCGCGTCGGGTTCTGCATCGATCGCGAGAACGGCCGCCCGCGCAATCTCGTCGACCTGCGGATCGGAGACGGTGATCGCCGCGCCGGTCGCGCCCGTGACCCCCGATTGCGACACCTTCGACAGCTCCCAATAGAGGCGTTTGCGGCCCTGTGCGAGGATCAACTCGCCCTTACGCCAGATCGACATCCAGGTGATGGTTTGCGGCTCGAGCAGCTCGGATGCTGTGTAGCGGCCCCAGCCCTGGCGGAGGTCGAGCCACGACCGTGCGGTGTCGAGATCATGGACCGGGAGCGCGCCGCGGCCGCCGGCGCCGGTCGAGTCCCGCAGCCACATCCGGCCGCCGAAGCCGGCGAACGCGCCTTGCAAGTCCGCCTCGGTGTGCATCACCACGGTCTCCGGCACCACCAGGCCGGCGACGTGCCAGCGCTCGTAGGAGAGGAACTTGTCCTGGCAGATGCGCACCGTCTCGGCCGATGGCAAGAAGGTTCGCGCGTGGACCTCGTCTCGATGGTCCGAGAGGAAACGGACCTCCGCGTCGTTCTGCGCGTGGACGAGGTCGACGTGCTCCTCATCGATGACGTCGTTGAGGACATCGAGATAGGCGGGGTCACTCGCGGGCGGCACCAGGTACCGGCTGTCGGTCTCGGCGCGCATGAGCAGGAACTCGTCTGCATCGGTGCCGACGAGGTCGAAGGGCTCGGGGGCAAGGCGCAACGAACGGACGAAGTTGGTCGACGGCGAACCGCCCGCCCCGGTGATGAGGATCCGCTTCAACGCCGGCTCCGGGCGCTCGTCTGGAGCATCGGCGCCATGGTAGCCTGGCCCGGCTCAGTCCTCGGGAGCGCGGTGGAACTGTTCCCTGAGGGTTTCCAGGCCGATGATCCCGTCGCTCACTCGTTCGAGTCCTTCCAGCCGAAATGCCTCCACCGGAACACCCCGGTGAGTCCGAGGCGGGAGATGTGGAGCTGCTGGAACTCCTCGTACTCGTCCGCCTGCTCCTTGGTGACCGAGAGATGCGCCGCCTCCGTGGTTATCCGCTCGATGTCCGCGGCCGGGGCGAGGTAGTGCTTGCGGCTATGCGCGTGCTCGAAGACCAGGCCGTGAAAGATGTCCTCGTTGGCGAGCGCGGCGACCTCCACGACCTTGCCGATGGTCACGGCGTCGCTGGTCACAACTGCCTCACCGGTCTTGACGGCGGTCCATGCGATCTGTTCTTCAGCCATGCGAACCATCATAGAGCCGGTTCAATTGCGCGGTCGGACCGGCGGTCGCATCGACCAACGCCCACACGATGTCGCCGTCCTCCCGACGGGCTGCCGCGCGCACCACGTCGACCCGCCCCCATCCGGTCACCCACGGCGCGAAACCATTGAAGCGCCAGCCGTCGCCATCGGGTTCGGCGGTGAGGATCGGAGGACCCGGCCGGCGCAATCCCGAGAACGCGACGCCGGCTCGCACCTCGCCACCACAGAGTCGCGACAGCCAGGCGTCGCGGAGCCGCTGCGGTGCCTCGACCAGGGCCCGGACGGCGCCGTGGTGCTGGATCCAGACAAACGCCGTTGTCAGGCAGCCGGAGGCAATGATCTCGATGATCTCGAGCACGGTCCCGAAGTCGGACAGCCCCATGCCTCCGGCGTGGAGGTCGAGACGGTCGATGGGCACGACCTCGGCTGCGTCGGCCTCGAGCGCTCCGGGAAACAGCATGCCATCGCTGATCTCGCGGGCCCGCGCGATCGGGTCACGTGTCGCGGGCATTCGAGGTCGGAGGCCGCCCGCGCGCTAGGCCGGACGGGATGTGGCCGGGGTGCGCGTCCGGCGCCGGCGAGGGCGCACCGGCAGGTGCGGGGGTCGCTCGGGAAACTGTGGAACCACGAGCGCTTCGATCTCATCGGCAAGCCACCCGGCCATCGTGCCCACGTCGGACATCATGTCGCGGTCGGCGACGATGCCGATATTGAGACGGCCGTTGTAGCTCATGACCGTGATGTTCAGACCCAACCCATCCGTGATCACCGAGACCGGGTAGATCGCCTCGAGAAGCGCACCGGCGCAGTACAGCGGGATCTGCGGGCCGGGCACGTTGGAAACGACGAGGTTCCACGTCGGACGGAGGCGCGGGTTGCTCGTCCACGCGAACGTGAGCTGCGCGGCTCGCGCGAACAGCGCGGGTGGGATGAAGTTGTTGGCGTCCTGGAGCAGCGACGCGGGCAGTGCCTCGTCGCGCTGCTTCATCTCGGCGAGCGAATCGTGAGTTGCGCGCAGCCGTTCGACGGGATCGGCGATCTCGGTGTGCAACTCCACGCCCATGAGCAGGATGCGATTCCCGAACGTCCCCTGCTGCTCGGGGCTGCGCACCGAAACCGGAATCTGCGCGATCAGCGGTTCCTTGCCCAGCTCATGGTGCTTCAGCAGCCAGCGACGCACCGCACCAGCGCATATCGACACCACCACGTCATTGACGGTGACGCCATGCATGTTCTTGACATCCTTGACAGCATCGAGCGGGAGGTGCCCGAAGACGATGCGGCGGTGTGCGGAGATGCGCCCGTTGAACGACGTGTGCGGGGGAGTGGCGAGGTTGCGTCCGGTGACGATCGGACTCCGCCGCAGGGCGGCTTGGAGGCGACGACCGGCGGCGCCGACCAGACTGGCGCCGGGGAGGATGCTGAAGATGCCCACCTCTTCGAAGTTCGGCACGGCCGCCGGCAGTGAGCGGAGCAGGCGGAGCGGGTACTGGGGAACGCCCATGAGACCTCGAAAGAGCATCTCGAGCTGCGTGGGCATGCGGTCCGGGCTGACGTCCGCCGGCTCGGGCGCCGGCCGTCCCTCTGGAGTGAGGTCGAGGAGCGACCCCAGGATCTCCGCGCCCGAGAGCCCGTCGATCACGGCATGGTGCACCTTGGTCATGAGCGCCACGCGGCCGTCCTCGTACCCGTGGATCAAGTAGATCTCCCAGAGCGGCCGGCTGCGGTCGAGCGGGCGGGAGAAGATGCGCGCGACCTGTTCCTCGAGCTGAGCCATGGACCCGGGCGGCACCAGCGCGAGCTCGCGGACATGGAAGTCGATGTCGAAATCGGGATCGTCCACCCAGTACCCGAAGTCGAGCCCGAAGGGCACCTCGGCCAGGCGCCATTTGAAGATCGGGATGAGTGGAAGGCGATCGAGGATGAGCTTCTGGAGATCGCCGAGGGTGAGCGTGCCTCCGCGAGCGGTCGAAGGGTCGAGCACGAGCACACCGGTGACGTGACCGTAGATTCGCGGCGTCTCGAGCGCGAGGAATTGCGCATCGAGGCTGGTGAGCTGGCGCATCGGCTCGGCCAACACTGGCAGAACTCGCGGAGAACGGTCAACTCATCCCATTCGCTCCTGCATGTGGGATTGTTCGGGGGTGCGCGCGGAGATCGCCACCATCGAGACCCCAGAGCTTGGCGACCGGAGCTACGCCATCTTCACCGGTGCCGGTGCCGTCGTCGTCGACCCCCAGCGCGATATCGACCGCGTCCTCTCGCTGCTGTCCGATCGCGGCGCACGGCTGACCCACGTCGTCGAGACGCATATCCATAACGACTACGTCTCCGGCGCCGCCGAGCTGTGCAGGGCCACCGGCGCAACGCTGGTCATTCCCGCGGGGGAGTCGGTTGGCTACGCGCGTCAGGCGATCGCCGACGGCGAGCGGATCGCGCTCGGGGACGTGTCCGTAGTGGCGCGACACACGCCGGGGCATACGGCCACGCACATGACCTACCTGCTCGAGGAGGACGGACGCGCGGTGGCGGCCTTCACGGGCGGGTCGATGCTCCTCGGATCGGTGGGGCGCACGGATCTGGCCGGTCCCTGGGTCACCGACCGCCTCAGCCATCTCCAGCACCGGTCCGCACGCCGTCTTTCCGAGGAATTGCCCGATGACGCCGCGATCCTGCCGACCCACGGATTCGGCAGCCTCTGCTCCGCCGGATTCCCGGTCGGAGCGGCGGATACCGCCGACGCGCGCCATCAGCGTGCCGAGAACCCGGCGCTGCTCATGGACGAGGACGCGTTCGTCGCCCGCCTGCTGTCCGGGCTGGATGCCTTTCCTCGGTATTACGCCTACATCGCCCCGAGGAACCGCGAGGGAGCACGGAAGGCCGACCTCGAACTGCCGCCGATCAGCGCTGCCCGCGAGCTTGCCGAACGCGCCGGCGCCGGCGAGTGGGTTGTCGACCTGCGTGATCGACGCGAATTTGCCGCTCGCCACCTCGCCGGAACGCTTGCGTTCGAGCTCTCGGATCCGCTGACCACGTATCTCGGGTGGCTGCTCCCATGGGGCAGCCCGCTCAGCCTGATGGGACGATCTCGCGAGGACCTTGCGGCAGCTCGTCGAGCCCTGGTTCGGATCGGCATCGACAGGATCGCAGCCTGTGGCCTCACCGAAGGCGAGAACGGCGAGGACCTATGGGCCGGGCTCGCGACACAGTCGTACCCGGTTGCCGGCTTCCTCGACCTGAAGCCGTTCATCGGCTCACCCGGCGAGGTCGTGGTCGACGTGCGCCTCGGCGGTGAGTGGCGCGAGGGCCACATCGCGGGCGCGATCCACATCCCGCTGCACGAGCTTCCCGACCGCATCGACGAGGTGCCCGCGGGCCGGGTCTGGGCGCATTGTGCAGCCGGGTATCGGGCGTCGGTGGCCGGCTCGCTGCTGGCGCGTGCCGGGCGCACCGTCATGGTCGTGAGCGACCAGTTCACCAACGCCGTCGACGCTGGGTTCGACATCGTCTCCGCGTGCGACTGAGCCGCCTGGCTTAGGTCGGGCGCGATGAGCTTCGCCACGCGCGCCGCCGCTGTGCTCGCGCGGATCCCCCCGGCGCACACGCGCGACATCGCGGTTCATCGCGACATCGAGGTCACGATGCCGGATGGGATCCGCCTGCTCACCGATCGGTACTGGCCTCGCGGAAACGGCGGCGACCCGGTCATTGTGATGCGGAGCCCGTACGGGCGCAACGCCGTGTGGGCGCTCGCCGCGCGCCTCTTCGCCGAGCGCGGATACCAGGTGATCGTTCAGAGCTGCCGCGGGACGGGGGGCTCCGAGGGCGAGTTCGACGCCTACCGGCACGAGGCGCACGACGGGCTCGCGACGCTCGCCTGGATCGAGGCCCAGCCCTGGTTCTCCGGAAAGCTCGCAATGGCCGGTCCGAGCTACCTGGGGATCGTCCAGTGGGCGGTCGCGGCCGAGCCGCCACCGTCGCTCGGGGCCATGGCGGTGCCCATCTCGTCGGCACGGGTGCGCGCGTTCACGTACCCCGGCGGCACCTTCTCGCTGGACAGCACGCTGACCTGGCTGGCGCTGCTGGCGACCCAGCGTCAAGGTGGACGTTCTCCGCTCTTCGAACAGGTGGCCGCGCGCCGGCGGATGGCGCGCGCCCTCATGACCCTGCCGCTCGGGAACGCCGACCGGGTAGTCACCGGTGCGCGTGTGGGGTTCTACCAGGACTGGCTGGCCCGCATGGACGACGATGCCTTCTGGGCGCCCGTGGAGTTCGACCGTCATCTCGACTCGTTCACGGTGCCGGTGACCATGGTGACCGGGTGGTACGACATGTTCCTGCCCGCCCAACTCGCCGACTATCAGGCGCTCCGTGCAGGTGGGCGCGATGTGCGACTCACCATCGGCCCGTGGAAGCACACCGACCCCGGCGCCGCCGGCGAGGCACTTCGCGACTCGCTGGACTGGTTCGGGACCCACCTTCTCGAAGACCGCGGGAGCCGCGCGCAACGCTCGCGGGTCCGGCTGTTCGTCGGCGGTGCGCGCCGGTGGCTTGAGGTGGGGGAGTGGCCGCCGCCGGCACGCAGCGTGCGCTGGCACCTTCATCCCGGCGGCGTACTGCACCCACGGGCCCCGCTGGCATCGGCGCCGGATCGGTACCGCTACGACCCGTCGGACCCGACACCGTCGGTCGGCGGCACGCTGCTCGCCCGCTCGGGAGGGCCCCGCGACAACCGCGCCCTCGAACGGCGAAGCGACGTGCTGGTGTTCACCAGCTCAGCGCTGGTTCGCGACCTCGAGGCGATCGGACCGATCACCGCTGAGTTGCACGTGCGGTCGACGCTCGAGCACACCGATTTCTTCGTCAGGCTCTGCGACGTCGAGCCGTCGGGGAAGTCGTTGAATCTCTGCGACGGACTGGTCCGTGTCACTCCCGCGTCGTGGCGGCGCGGGGCCGGCGGTATCGCCGTGGTTCAGGTGCCGCTGTGGCCGGCTGCGCATGTCTTCCGGCGCGGTCATCGGCTCCGCGTGCAGGTCTCGAGCGGCGCGCACCCCAGGTTCGCGCGCAACCTCGGCGGGGGAGAACCGCTCGCCACCGCGGTGACCATGCACAGCGCTGATCAGGAGGTCTGGCACGATCCCGACCATCCATCGGCGATCGTCCTGCCGGTCAGGGATGCCAACTAGTTGTCGCTCACGGGTGAGCGACGCGCGTCGGAGTTAGCGATGCGCTTCGGCGGGGACGCGCTCTCGCGGCTGGCTCTCATTGACTCTGGCGCCATCGGGCGTGGGGTCGTCGACCTTGCGGATGACCGTGACCCACTGAGGCGGCGGTACGTCCGGCCGGATCGGCGGCTTCTCGGGTCCGTCGTCGCCCCGACCAGTCTCGTCGTCGGTCGCCGCCTGCTGATTGTGGTCGTTGTCGAAGGTGATCAGGTAGATCGCGGCGATCGCGGTCATGGTGACCAGCGCGAAGAACGAGAACGGCAGCCGGTAGACCCATCCGACGTCGGTCGGCAGCCCGGGCATGCAGGCGACCAACACGGCGCTCACTATGCCGACGCCCGGCGGCAGGAGCCAGACCCACACGGTACGGCCTTCACGATCGATCCCGAGCCGGCGTTCGATGCGTCGGAAGAGGGCTGCGAGCCGCTCTTTGATTGAGGCCATCTCCGTTCTCCTGCCTTCAGTCTATCGTGGAATGACGTGAGCACTGTTGTGACCCAGCAGATCGTTGGCCCCGGGGCGCTGAAGCGGCTTTCTCCCCGTTTCTGGCTGGCTCGGCAGACTCAGCTCGCCATCTTCTGGGGTCCGCTCTTCATCGCATCGATCGTGGTCGCGCTGATCGTCAATGTGAGCGCCGGGTACCTGCTCCCGGTGGTCATCGCGCTCCTCGCCGCGGTCGCCTGGCTGGTGGAAAGGGGCCGGTATCGGTCCTGGGGCTACGCGGAGCGCGAGGACGACCTGATCGTCACCCGCGGCCTGATGTTCCGGCACGTGTCGGTGGTTCCCTACGGGCGTATGCAGTTCATCGACGTGACCGCCGGCCCGATCGATCGCGCCTTCGGCCTCGCGACCGTGCAGTTGCACACCGCGGCAGCGGCGACCGACGCCCGCATCCCCGGCCTGGTGCGCCCGGACGCTGACGCCCTGCGCGACCGGCTGGCGCTGGTGGGGGAGGCGAAGGCCACCGGCCTATGAGCGTCATGCCTCCGCCCGTCGCCGCGGGGGTACCCATGGAGGTCGGTGAGAACTGGAGGCGGCTGCACCCGCTCTCACCGGTCGTCCGCTTCGGCAGGGTGCTCATCGGGGTCGTCGTCGTCGCCGTCCCGTCGATCGCCGAGCAGCCTGGATTCCATCGCGAGGGCAGCCTGCCGATCTCGGTGATCATCTACATCAGCCTGCTCGTCCTCGGCGGCGTCGGCGGGGTCATCTCATGGTTGGTGACCCGCTGGCGCATCGCCGACGGAAACCTGCAGATCGAGACCGGCTTCATACGGCGTCAGTCACTGCGCATCCCGCTGGCCCGGATCCAGGCGGTCGACGTGATCTCGCCGCTCCTGGGGCGCTTTCTCGGGCTTGCGGAGGTGCGTGTCGTCTCAGCAGGTCGTGGCGCCGAGCATGGCCGCCTCGCCTATCTCACCGCCGCTCAGGCGCCCGTGGTTCGAGCGCGCCTGCTCGCGCTCGCCCACGGCCTCGAGGTCGGCACTCCCGAGCCGGTCGCGCTGCCGCTGCTCCATGTGCAGAACGGGTTGCTGCTCCCCGCGCTCCTGATGCGCTCGCAGGTGCTGGGTCCCATCCTCCTCGCCGTCGCCGCCTTCGCGGCCATCGCGGCGGCGCCGGTGGTCGGGGCGGGCGCGCTCGGCAGCGCCGTGACCGTCCTGGTCATCAGCGGTCTCGGGGTGGCGCGGGCCTTCAACGAGGACTTCGATTTCACCATCAGCGAGGCGGGTGACGGGGTGCGGCTCGATCGAGGCCTGCTTCAGCGCCGCCACGAGACCATCCCCTATGGCCGCATCCAGGCGGTACGCGTCGTCGAACCGTTCTTCTGGCGGGCGTTCGGCTGGGCGCGCCTCGAGGTGGACGTCGCCCGTCAGAGCGTCTCTCGCGAGGCCGACCGCGATGCCCAGCAGGTTGCCAGGACGCTCATCCCGGTGGCATCGCGCGACCAGGCGTTGTGGCTGCTCGCGCGGGTCATGCCCGACGCCCATCCGAATCCGCCGCCTGACGCGGGGCCGCCGTCGCGGGCACGCCTCAAGGCGCCACTCTCCTTTCACTTCCTCGCCGCGTGGTTCGGGCAGCGCTACGTCTACGCGAGGACCGGTCGCCTGCAGAAGTCCACGATTATCGTGCCGCTGCTCAAGGTGCAGAGCGTGCGGCTCAAATCGGGGCCGCTGCAGCGCTCTTTTCATGTGGCCACGGTCGATGTCGACACCGCGGGGCGGCGCTGGCAGGCGTCGGCTCGCTGTCGCGACCAGGACGAGGCGCTGGAGATGGTCCGCCACATCAGCGAGCGCGCCAGGTTGTCCAGGCGGGTGCCGCCTCCGCTCCCGGCGAGCCCCGCGCCGGTTCCGGCTGCCGGTTAGACTGCGTCCGTGGCAATATCGCAGTACTGATGGCGGTGACAGCCCCGTGCGAGTGCGACGGAGAGGAGACACCGATCTTCCGTCTAGCCGCTGTGATCCTCGACGGCAGGATGGCGCGCGTCTGTCCGCACTGCGCCGCCAAGTACAAGGATCGGATCGAGATGCCCTACTCGCCGCGCACCGACCAGGGTGCGATCCAGCCGAGCACGTCGAGGGAGGTCTGGTAGCGCCGTGACGTTCGTCGCACGCCTGGACGCGTGCGTCGAAGCATCCGGTTCGTTGCTCTGCTGCGGACTCGACCCGGATGGGTTCGCAAACGCGGAGGAGGCTGAGCGGCGGTGCCTCGAGATCGTCGACCAGACGATCGATCACGTCTGCGCCTACAAGCCGAACCTGGCGTTCTTCGAACAGATGGGATCGGCCGGCTACGCGATCCTCGAGCGGCTGCGAAGCCGCATCCCACGCGATCGCATCCTGCTCCTCGACGCCAAACGAGGCGACATGGGCAACACTGCCGAGGCATACGCGCGGGCGCTGTTCGACGTGCTCGGCGCCGACTGCGTCACCGTCAACCCGCTGCTCGGCAGCGACTCGGTGCTGCCGTTCCTCCAGCGCGAAGACCGCGGTGCGCTGCTGGTCGCGCGGAGCAGCAATCCCGGTGCTGTCGACCTGCTCGACGCACGGCTCGAGTCAGGCATGCCGGTCAGCGCACGCATCGTCGAGCTCGGTGTCAGCTGGGACCCGGGCGGCACCGTCGGTTTCGTCGTCGGTGCGACCAAGCCGGACGCGGTTGCGGCCATTCGTGCGGCGGCGCCCGATGCCCCGCTGCTGCTCCCGGGGGTCGGAGCCCAGGGCGGTGCGCTCGAGGACTCGGTCAGTGCCGGGCTCGATGTCCGGGGCCGGGGCATCATCGTGTCGGTGAGCCGGGGCATCGCCGCGGCGCCGGAGGGAGCCGGCGAGGCGGCGAGGATGTTCCACGAGCGTATCGAGGAGGTCCGCGCTGCGGTTGCACACGTGTGACCGTCCCGCTGGCGTTGATCCGCAACGACGACCAGTCCGCTCACGCCAGCCCGGGTCACCCGGAGCGGCCGGACCGGGTGGCGGCGATCCTTGAAGGCATCGCGGCGGACGATCAGCTTGCGGCGTTGCCGTGGCTGGTCGCCCCGGCGGGACGCCGTGCGCTCCCGCTCCTGGTCCACTCCGAAGATGAGGTCAGGAGAGTCGAGGGGCTGGCGGTCAAGGGCGGCGGCTGGTTCGATCCCGACACCTACTGCACCGGGGACTCGTACGTCGTGGCTCTGAACGCGGCGGCGTGTGCTGCCCGTGCGGCTGAGGCGGTGATGCAGGATGAGACGCGCGCCGCCTTCGCTGTGGTGCGTCCCCCCGGGCACCATGCGACCCCGAATCTGCCGATGGGCTTCTGCCTCTTCAACAACGCCGCGGTCGCGGTTCGCGCCGCCCAGCATGCCGGCGCTGCGCGGGTCGCGATCGTCGACATCGACGTGCATCACGGCAACGGAAGCCAGGACATCTTCTATGCGGATCCGACTGTGCTGTACACCTCGCTGCACCAGTTTCCGTGGTACCCGGGGACTGGCCATGCCTCCGATCGCGGCGACCCGGGTGCGTCCGGCACGACGGTGAACGTGCCGGTCCCGCCGGGAACCGATGGGACGCGCTGGCTCGAGCTGTTCGACGAGGTGGTGCTCCCTGAGGTGACCGCATTCGAGCCGGACCTGGTGGTGGTCAGCGCCGGATTCGATGCCCATCGCGACGACCCGCTCGCCGAGTTGCGCCTCGAGGACGAGACCTACTCGGAGATCGCCGAGCGGGTGCGCATGCTCACGGAGGCGCGGTGCGAAGGACGATCCGTTTGGCTTCTCGAAGGTGGTTACGACCTTCGAGCAATCGCCGCTTCGGTGGCTGGATGCCTGCACGTGCTCGCCGCCTGACCCGCGCCGGCGTCCCGGCGACGACCGTTGCGGCGCTCGCGACCGGTGCGATCGTGCTGCTTGCCGCCTGCGCGGGTGTGCCGTCGAGTCCGTCGCGGACGGCATCATCCAAGCCGACCTCTGCTGTAGTCGTACCCACGACGAGCCCGACCCTCGCGCTGGTCGGAAGCACTCGCACCGTGCTCAGCCCGCTCGGCCTCCGGGTTCACTCCGCACCGGCGCTCGTGGCCGGCAACGTCATCGGCGGCTTCTCCCAGGGCCGGTCGTTCAGCGTGCTGGCATACCAGAGCGGCGGGGGAGGTTGGTTCCACGTCCAGGGCCGCACGCTCGCCGGTTGGGTCGTTGCCGATCCAGCCCTGACCGCTGCGGGCACCTTCAACACCTACTCCGAGGCCAACGGTGTCACGGCGCTGTATCCACAGACATGGGGCTTTCAGCAGGAGACCTTCGGAACGCTGTTCGTGCCGCAGCAGGGGACCATTGACAGCGCCGTGCTGGAGACGGCGAGCAGTCTCAAGACATTCGGTGCGGGCGGGTTGCCTGGCTATCTGGCGACGAGCGTGACGCCTCTCGTCGTCTGCGGCTACACCGGCACCCTCGGCTACTACGCGAAAGAGGCGTCCTATACGGGCGCGACGCCTGCGCCGCTACCGGTCGCACGACAACCGCTCTACGCCGAGATACGCCTCCGGTTCGACTCCACCCACGCCATGCTGATCGGCTTCAACTATCAGGACAGCGGCCAGCTCGACGTTTTCTCGGCGCTGTACAACTCCATCGCGTTCCCATACCCGCTGTGCGAGGCGCCGCTTGCAGCGTCGACGCCGACGCCAAAACCCTAGAGAACCGTTGACCCCGTGCTCTGGTTGACCCCCGGGACCGTATTGCTGTTGACGATCGTGGTGTTGGCGATCGACATCCCGGCGGCGGCGACCAGCAGGATCCCGACGTAGGCGGCACCCAGCCCGAGACGGCGTGAGGCGGCGACCTGCGACGGGTCGGCCACCTGGTTGCTCCTCCGGAAACGCCCGATGGTGTGGAAGATCCCGAGGATGAGAAAGATCAACCCGATTGGATTGCCGAAGAAGAGCACCACGGCCGCGACCACCAGCAGTCCGAGCACGTTCATCCACTTCGGGATGGCGTCGGCCACCTTGGCGCCGTCGAGAAAGCCAACCGGGATGAGGTTGATCAGATTGAGGAAGCACCCGAAGTACGCGAGCGCGAGCAGCAGATAGCGGAAGTATCCGGGGCTCGCTGCTCCGGCAAGCAGGAAGCAGAGCAGCGCGGCAACGGTGCCCAGTGCTGGTCCGGCGAGCGCGATGATGCCCGACTTTCCGGCATCGCCGGGCGACCCGCGCAGGCTGGTCACCGCGCCGAGCGGGCCGATGAAGATGGGCAGACGTGCGGGCAGTCCCATCCATCGGGCAACAATGAAATGCCCCAGCTCGTGGACCAGGATGAGCACGACGATCCCGACCGCGAAGGCCGGCCCGAAGAACAGCGTGTAGAACCAGAGCGCGATGACCATGGTGATCAGGGTCGGTCCGAAAGTGCCGAACTTGACCAAAACCAGCCCGTATTTCAGGAAGGCGAACAGGGCGGCGAGGATGCCGCCGGCGGCCCCCTCCCGACGGCCGCGCTGCTGCCGTGGTGCGGTCGGGCTGTGCTGCTGCGGGGATCCGGGGCGCGCAGGTGGCGGCGGGGGCAGCCACGGTGCGCCGTCGCCGGTGGTGGTGACCGAGCTGTCCGGCAGCCACTCATAGACGGGGGGTTGGT
>CABEDX010000096.1_pt1 | contig 32400 bp, 36 predicted proteins | sample 3132991 | NCBI WGS metagenome assembly CABEDX01 (sample SAMEA5534332, study PRJEB31848) | metagenome | biome: tundra; feature: field; material: soil | place: USA | collected 2013-05 | depth 0.15 m
CCTCGTTGACGGCTCGGCCGCATTGAGTTTGCAGCCCATACACTCCGATGGCGCATGACTGGTCACTTCAGCAACTTCCTGGCTGCTCACGCCGAGCGGGTCGCCGACGTGATGCGCCGCGCCGCGGCCGAGCAGGCGGCCAGTGGGTCAACGGACGGTGATCGTGGTCCGCGGCAGTTCATCAACGCCGTTCTGCTCGCCGTCACGGCCGACGACCTGCGCCCCCTGACCGCCTTCTTCACCCTCGGCGGCGAGAAGCCGGCCGGCATCGGCGTCCGGCTTGAGGCCGCCCTGGCACGGTTGGGCGCGCTGCGCCGCGCCGCGGTGGCGGTGGCCGCCGAAGAGCTCAGCGCCGCCGACCAGGTCTCAATGTCGGCCGAGGCCGCCGATGAGACGGGGTTGGTCGGACAGCGGCTCGCCGCCTCGGTCACCTCCGCGCTGGCGGGGAGGCTCAACGCCGTGACCTCGTCGAGCAGCGCACGCGGCACCTCGATGAGCATCACCATGCATGAGCTGCGCCGCCCTCTCACCATCCTCAACAGCTACGGGCAGCTGCTCTCGACCGGCATGCTCGGACAGCTCCCCGACACCGCCATGGTGGCGATCGAGGGGATCACGGCCAGCACCGAGATGATGGTCCGTATGGTCAACGCCATCGCCGAGGTCTCCCGCCTGGAGGACCCCGATGACCAGCTCAACTTCGAGGTCATCTCCGTCGACGAGGTGGTCACGGGGGCTGTCGACCACGTCAGCATGGAGGCCAAGCTGCGCGACACCGTCATCGAGACCGATGTCGAGCCGGGGGTGAACATCCGCGGCGACCGGCGACGCCTCACGCTGGCGCTGACCAACATGGTCGGCAACGCCGTGAAGCACGGCCCCCCCGGCTCCACCATCACAGTGCGCGCCTTCGGCGGCGACGACGGAGCCCACTTCCTGGTCCGCGACCAGGGCCAGGGCTTTCCCAACGAGGACGCCGGCCACCTCTTCGACAAGTACTTCCGGTCGGTGGCGGAGCGGCAGCGCAAGGTGCCGGGGAGCGGGCTCGGGCTTTTCATCGTGAAGACCGTGGCGCTGCGCCACAATGGACAGGTCTTCGCACGCTCGGCGCCCGGCGACGGCGCGGAGTTCGAGATGATCATCCCCAGCCAGCAGTAGAGGGGGCGGCGGCCGGCGCTGCGCCACCCGCGGAGCGCCAGCCATGACCAGCACCGCCAGCCGTGTCGAGCGCGACTCGATGGGCCAGCTCGAGGTTCCCGCCGATGCCTACTACGGCGCGTCCTCGGCGCGGGCACGCGACAACTTCCCGATCAGCGACCTGCGCTTCAACCGTGGTTTCATCCGCGCCCTGGGGCTCATCAAGCAGGCAGCGGCGCAGGTCAACCTTGAGCTCGGCCTGCTTGACCCGACCGTGGCCGGCGCCGTCGCACGCGCCGCCGCCGAGGTGGCCGGGGGACGGTTCGACGACCAGTTCGTGGTCGACATCTTCCAGACGGGCAGCGGCACCTCGACCAACATGAACGCCAACGAGGTGATCGCCAACCGGGCCATCGAGCTGCTTGGCGGAGAGCGCGGCTCGCGGACCCCGGTGCACCCCAACGACCATGTCAACCTCGGGCAGTCGAGCAACGACGTGATTCCGTCGGCGATCCAGGTGGCGGCGGCGGTCTCGATACGCGAGGACACCATCTCTGGCCTGGAGATCCTCGAGGCGTCGTTGCGGCGCAAGTCCGAGGAGTTCTGGCCGGTGATCAAGACGGGCCGCACCCACCTCCAGGACGCGACTCCGATCCGGCTCGGGCAGGAGTTCCTCGGACTTGCGCCGCAACGACGCCTCGAGAATCTTCAGGCCAGGGATGGTGTCCTCGCGTATCGAGACCGCCGCCGCCACCTGGATCGCCGCCGGAATCACGTCGTTGCTCGACTGCCCGAGGTTGACGTGGTCGTTGGGGTGCACCGGGGTCCGCGAGCCGCGCTCCCCGCCGAGCAGCTCGATGGCCCGGTTGGCGATCACCTCGTTGGCATTCATGTTGGTCGAGGTTCCGCTCCCAGTCTGGAACACATCGACGATGAACTCCCCGTCGAGCGCTCCGTCGATGACGTCCTGGGCGGCTCGGGTGATCGCGCCCGCGAGGTTCTCGTCGAGCAATCCCAGCTCGCGATTGACCAGGGCCGCCTGCTGCTTGATCAGCCCGATGGCGCGGATGAACCCCCGGGGCAGGCGCAGATCGCTGATCGGAAAGTTGACCTTCGCGCGCATGGTGTTGGCGCCGTAATAGGCGTCATCCGGGACCTCGAACTCGCCCATTGAGTCGCGTTCGGTCCTGGTCGCGGTCATGCGCTCGTCTCCTCTCGATACAGCGGAATGGTCATATCGAACTCGGCGCCACTCCCGGGGACGCTCCGAGCCGCAACCGTTCCGCCGTGCCGCTCCGCGACCGTGCGCACGATGTAGAGGCCGAGCCCGCTGCCCGGGACCTTTCGCCGCCGCTCGGCAACCGAACGGAAGTACTTGTCGAACAGGTGCCCTGTGTCAGCGACCGGGAAACCGTCTCCATGATCGCGGACCGTGAAACGCACCGAGTCGCCGGCGCGCGCGGCGAGCACCTCGATCGGGGACCCCGTCGGCCCGTGCTTCACCGCGTTGCCGAGCAGGTTGGTGAGGGCGAGGATGAGACGCCGGCGGTCGCCCTTGATGGTCATGCCGTGGGCGCACTCGCTGCTGATCGGCGACTCACGCAGCTTCGCCTCCATGGCAACGTGCTCGATGGCCTCGGCGACCACGTCCTCCGCGTCCATGACCTCGAGCGCGAGATGGTCGTCGGGATCCTCGAGACGCGCCAGCTCCGCCAGCGCGTTGACCATGCGCACCATCATCTCGGTGCTCGCGGTGATCCCCTCGATGGCGACGATCGCCGTCTCGGGGAGGGTCCCGAGCATGCCGGCGCTGAGCAGCTGCCCGTAACTGTTGAGGATGGTCAGCGGGCGGCGGAGCTCGTGCATGGTGATCGACAGCGATGTCCCCCGTGCCGACGACTCCGACGTCGCGCTGGTCAGGCGGCCCTCCAGGGTTGCGACCGAGGAGGCGGCGAGGTGCTGTCCGACCGCCTCGATGTCGTCGGCGGTCATGGTCGCCATCGCCAGCGTCTCCTCGGGGTCGAGCCGCTCCTCGCGCACCGCCTCGGCGGTCACCTGGCGAAGGGCGGTGAGGTTGGCGAGCGCCTTGCCGAGACGGCGCTCGATGCCCGTCTCCGAGTCGAGATGGTGATAGGCGATCAGGGGACGGAAGTCGTCGGCGGTCAGCGCGACCAGCACGGCGTTGACGAACTGGCGCGGTCCGCGAGCGCGGTCGAGAGGTTCACCGGCGTTAGCCGGTGATATCTGCCTCGCCCACAGGTCGGCGATCCGCGCCGCGTGGGCCGCCAGGAAGTCGCTGAACTGCCGGGTCACGCCGCTGAAGTCTAGGGGTACCAGGCGTCAATCCCGCGAGCGCGGCATCCTCGATGGCGGCGACCTCGACCGCGAGCTCCACCGGGGAGCGGCTGCTCCGGCGGTGACGCGACCAGAGCACGGCGCCGAGCACGGCGAACGGGATCATCTGCAGATCGATGAGTACCGAGATCGCGCCCGCGTGCGCGATCGAGACCCCGCTGTGGGAGAGCAGGGCGACCAGGACCCCTTCGCGAAGGCCGAGCCCGTTGATGCTGAACGGTGCCAGGGCGACCAGGAGCGTGATCGGAATGCAGACCGCGAGTATCGTCCAGCTCAGGTCCACCCCGATCGCACGGGCGGCGACACTCAGTGCCAGCAGGTTGAAGCCCCATCCGGCGGCGCCGACGAGCAACGACTGGGCGACGGCGTGAGGGTGGCGCCGGTATCCGGCGAACGCGTCGCTGAAGGAACGAACGCCGCGGCTCATGGCGCCCGACACGCGGGCGAGCAGCCGGTGGGGCACCAGGCGGTCGGCGCTGAGCGCCAGCAGCCAGATGATCACCACTGCCATTGCGAGTGCGGCGATCACGATCACGACGCCGGTGCCGAGCAGCGCCCGGAGCAGGATCGCGGCGGCGATCCCCCAGCAGGTCATCCCCAGCATGCCCGCGAGGCGGCTGCCCGCGAGCGAGGCGAGCACGTTCCCGTGGCCGACCTGGCGGCCCATCTCGACGGTGCGCATCGCATCGCCGCCGACACCGGCGGGAAGCATCTGGGTGAAGAACATGCCCTGGAGGTACGAGGAGCTCAGACGGCGCCAGCTCAGCACCGAGCCGGGGCCGGCGCCGGCAGGCGCGTTGGCGGTGCGCAGGAGCACCCCCCACTCGACCACGCTTGCGGCGACCGCGAGCATGGTGAGCCCGAGCGCGGCGGCGATCCAGAGGGGATCGGCATGCGCGAGGCTCGCCACCGCCTGCGGCAGGTTGATGGTCCTCGCGAGGATGGCCAGCCCGACGACCGTTCCGCTGACCCGCGTCCAGGGGGACCCCAACACGACACGGGCGATGCGCAGGGCTCGTCTCATCGGCTCCATTGAATCAGGGTGGGACCGCTCCCATGTGCCATCCGCCGTACCGTGACACGGCGACTGCTCCTTGCAACGCAAAGCGCAGACGGCGCGTTACTCAGCCGCCAGGTAGGGCTCTCGAAACGTGGTCTGCTCGGCGATGAACACCAGGGGCAGGTCATCGACGGGGCCGTTGCGGTTCTTGGCCACGATCAACTCGGTCTTGGCCCTGTCGACCTCCCGGTTGTGCATCCCCTCGCGGTAGAGGAAGAGCACCACGTCCGCGTCCTGCTCGATCGAACCGCTGTCGCGGAGGTCGCTGAGCTGCGGGCGCTTGCCTTCGCGCTGCTCGGCAGCGCGCGAGAGCTGCGAGAGTGCGAGCACCGGGATGTTGAGCTCCTTGGCGATCGACTTCAGCCCTGACGAGATGTCCGACACCTCCTGGACCCGGGAATCGCGCCTGCCTCCCTGCATCAGCTGCAGGTAGTCGATGACGATGAGCTCGATCTTGTGCTGCGCCTTCATCCGCCGGGCGCGGGCTCGCAAGGTGTTGATGGCGAGGCCCGGCGAGTCATCGATCCAGAGGTCGGCATGGGTGAGCGTGTCCATCGCCTTGGCGATCTTCTGGAACGCCATCGAATCCGCCTGGCCGGTGCGGAGCATGTAGGAGTCGACGTGCGCCTCGCTGCAGATGAGCCGCTGCACGAGCGACTGGCGCGACATCTCCAGCGAGAACACCACCACCGGCCGGCGCGCGAGCACCGCCGCGTTGCGCGCGATGTTGAGGGCGAACGACGTCTTGCCGACCGCCGGCCGCGCTGCCAGGATGATCAGCTCGCCGGGCTGCAGCCCCTGGGTGAGCATGTCGAGCTTCGAGAAGTTGGTGGGCACGCCGGTCACCAGCTGCTTGTGCTCGATTCGCTTCTCGAGCACGTCCCACCACTCGCGCACCACCGGTGCGATGTTGCGCATCTCCGAGCCGCGACTCTCCTGGCCGATCTTGAACACTTCCTGCTCGGCCTGGTCGATCGCCTCGGCCACCGGCGTGGTGTTGTCGAACCCGAGGCGGCTCACCTTGCCCCCCGCTTCGATGAGGCGGCGCCGGAGCGCATGCGCGATGACGATGTCTGCGTAGTGCTTGACGCTTGCAGAGCTGGGCACGACCAGCGTCAGCTCGGCGATGTAGTCCATGCCGCCGGCGCGGCCGATGCCGGGACCACGCTCGAGCTGGTCGCGCAGCGTGACCGTGTCGATGGCTTCGCCACGATCATCGAGCGCCAGCGCTGCGCGATACAGCACCGCGTGTCGCTCCGCGTAGAAGTCCTCGGGCACGAGCACGTCGCGCACGATCGACAACGCCTCGCGGTCGATGAGGATGCCGCCGAGCACCGCCTGCTCCGCCTCGTTGTCGTGGGGCGGGACACGCATCGGCGCCGCCCCCGCAGTAGCCCCGCGTCCCACCAACTCGGTTTGCGGGAGAGAGGTCATTGGGCCGCGACGACGACCTTGAGTGTCTCCGTGACCTCCGGGTGGAGCTCGATGGTGGCCTCGTGGGGACCGAGGGATCGGATGGGTGGATCGATCTCGATCTTCCGCTTGTCGATATCGATCCCCGCCTCACGCTTCAGTTGCTTGGCGACGTCGGCCGTGGTCACGGTGCCGAAGAGGCGCCCGGCCTCGCCGGCCTTGGCGTACACCGTGACGGTCAGTTTGCGCAGCCGCTGGGCGGTTTCCCTGGCGTCGATGAGCGCTTTCTCGACGCGCCTGCGCGTCGCCTCCTCGCGGCGCCGAATCTGGTCGACCGTGTTCTGGTCGGCGATCACCGCGAGGTGCTTGGGGAACAGGAAGTTGCGCGCGTAGCCCGGCGACACCTCGCGCACGTCGCCCGGCTTCGCCGTTCCTGCCACTTCTTTCAAAAACAAAACCTTCACGAGGTGATTGCCTCCTGCTCATCGGGACGCAGGCGCCGGTAGATCATCATGGCGATCCGCTCTCCGTTGCGAACGTCGTCATCGAAGCGGCTGCGCCGTTGGGTGATCAACATCTCCTGCTCCGCGACGACGTGACGCGGACAGGCGGCGATGAAGGCGCGGGTTGCGAGCAGGCTGAGGGCGAGAATGTCGAGCTCTCCGATGACCGGGAGCGATTCGGGCAGGTCGACCACCGGCAATGCGATCAACGCGAGGCCGCCCCCGAAAGCGAGTTTCATGTATCGGGGCACACGCGGGTCGAACATCAGGCAGTACGCCAGCCGCAGTGTGCGCGGCAGGTCGACAAAAAGGCGTTTGGCGCTGCGAACCTTGGTCAACATCTCGAACCGCGCATTCTACTTTGTTGCCGTTGCGACCGATCGGGAGGGCGCTCCCGTCCGCAGCTGCGCACGGGTGTGCGTTCACTCATCACGCAGGATCTCAGGATGCTCCTCAACCCACGCGCGCGCGCGTGCAGGGTCGGCGGGAGGAATCGTCCCTTCGATGACCGCGTCGCGGATCGCGGCCTTGGCTCGACCCACCCACGGACCCGGGCCGCGTGCGGCCATTGCCATGAGCTCGTCGCCGGTGAGCGGATCCGCCATCGCGGAGACCACGCCGCCGGCGTCGAGCTCTGCCATCCGCTCGTCGAGCTCGTCGAGCTCCTCCAGGGTGGGATAGGCGGACGCCGTGGTGTCGGCCCGCGCGAGAGCGAGCATCTTCGCGCGCAGCGGCCCGGCGTCCCTGATCAGCTTGCGCACCGCGGCGTCACTGAAGGTCTCGCGGTCGTACTGGATCGGGCGCAGGTGCAGGCGCACCAGCCGGCTGACATCGCTGATCTCGTCGTTGCTGAATCGCCAGCGGGTGAGGATCGTACGGGCCATCTCGGCGCCGATCTGCGGATGGTCGTAGAAGGTGTGGCGGCCATCTGACGCGACCACGTGGGCTGGAGGCTTGGCGATGTCGTGGAGCAACGCCGCGGTACGCGTCACCAGGTCAGGAGGCGCCGCATCGACGGTCAGCAGCGTGTGTCCGTAGACGTCGTGGGTGTGATAGCCACCCTGCTCGACCCCGATCCCGGCGACGAGCTCGGGCAAGAACATCTCGAGCACCCCACCGTCCAGGAGCACCGAGATGCCGGCGCTCGGATATGGGGCGACGAGCGTTCTGCGGAGCTCGTCGCTCACCCGCTCGATGGACAGGATCGACGTTCTCGAGGCCTGTGCTCGCATCGCCTCGATCGTCCCCGGGGCGAGCGTGAACCCCAGGCGGGCGACGAACCGGGCTGCCCTGAACATGCGCAGCGGATCCTCGGCGAAGGTGTCGGCGGGATCTCCGGGTGTCCGCAGCACGCCGTCGAGGAGGTCGGTCAGCCCCTTGCCCGTGAGGTCGATCACCTCCCCGTCGAGGCTCTGGCAGAGTGCATTCACGGTGAAGTCGCGACGTGAGATGTCCTCGAGGAGCGTGCCCGGGCGGACGTCTGGGTTGCGGGACTCGGGGTCGTAGCGCTCGGCGCGGGCGCGGACGCCCTCGACGATCCAGGTGCCCCCCCGGATCTGCGCCGTCCCGAAGCGCTCGAAGCGCTCGGGATGATGCCAGCCGAAGACCGAGGCGACCGCCGCGAGCAGCGGCAACGGATCCATCCCCACGGTGACCAGGTCGATGTCCTTGCCCTGCGCTCCCCCGAGCAGGCGGTCCCTGACGAACCCTCCAACCAGGTAGGCCTCGACGCCGAGGCTGCGCGCCGCGTCTGCGATGGCCTCGAGGAGGTCCTCGAGCTCCGGGGACTCCGGCGTGACCTCACGGATGGTGGGGGTCACTGCGATGCTGGAGCCAGGCGCCCCGAGCGGCCGCGAAGCAGCGCCGCCGCCAGTGTCGCCGCGAGCGCGGCACAGAGTCCGGCGCCGAGGAACACGGTGTGTAACTCGGTCACGATCGCGGTGGTCACGTCGCGTTCATAGGCTGGGCAGTTGAGCGGCGACGCCGGGCAGAGCGCCGACGGCGAGGGGAACGACGACGCGGTCGTGTAGAAGATGTGCAGGCTCACCGCGGTGAGGATGGAGATGCCCACGAGCATTCCGATCATGCGCGCTACGACGACCAGTGCCGAAGCCAGCCCGTGCATCTGCTCGCGCACCGAGGCGAGCATCGAGGCGTTGACCGGGGCAATCGCCAGGCCGAAGCCCAGCCCGCAGGCGACCAGCACGGGGTCGCTCGGATGCAGCCAGCCCGGTCCAAACGGATCGCCGAGGGTCGTGGCCGTCCAGCGGGTCATGAGGAGGAAGGCAGCAGCGGTGATCGCCAGACCGGCGGCGGCGACCAGCCGGTTGCCCAGGCGCTGGGAGAGCCAGCCCCCGGCGATCGCCCCGATGGGCACGCCGACCAGAAGCCGGAGCAGTACCAGGGCCGCTCCAAGCTGTGAATTCGGATCCACCGTCGACCGGGCGAGGACGGGGATGTCGAGCAGTGCCGCCATCAGTGCCGCGCCCACGGCGAGGTTGGTGAGGAGCGCGCCATACGCGCCGGGTGAGCGCAACTCCGATGCCGCGACCAGCGGCTGCCGGGCCCGCCGCTCCCTCACCACGAAGCCCGCCGTGGCGACCACGCCGAGCGGGAGCAGCCAGAGCGCGGCCGGCGAGATGGCGCCGCTGGACGGATCTTCCGCGGAGAAGCTGACGATGATCGTCGAGAGCGCAACGCCGAGGAGGACCGCCCCGGGCCAGTCCACCGCCGCGGCCACAGCCGGCAGCCGGCGCACCGCGACCAGCTCCCGGGTCGACAGGTGGCCTCGCGCCTCCCAGAGGATCAGTGCCGCAGCGGCGGCCGCCGCCACGAGCGCGATCGGCGTCAGCCACACCAGACCGCCGAGTGCCGTGTACGCCAGGCCGATCGTGTTGTTGTCGCGGAGCAGCCCGGGCGCTGCGATCGACAGGCATCCGGCCACGAGTGCGATGCCGGCGAGCACGATCGAGATGCGGTCGATCGCGGGACGGTGAAGGGGTGCCGTCGGGCGCTGCGGATCGGTTTGACCTGAGGCGGCGAACAGCCCGAGCGCGAGGGCGGCGGCGATCGGAATGTTCAGCCAGAAGATCGTCTGCCAGGACGCGACTGTGAGGATGAGACCGCCGTAGAGCGGACCGAGGACGCTCCCCAACTCCTGCACACCGCCGATGACGCCGAGCGGCAGGCTGCGGCGCTCCGCCGGCCAGAAGTCCGCCACCAGTGCCAGCGTCACCGGGACCAGCCCACCGCCGCCGAGCCCCTGGAGCGCCCGGCCCGCGACCACCGAGCCGAGGTCGGTCGCCGACGCGGTGACCAGCGAACCTCCCGCGAAGACCGCGAGGCAGAGGATGAGCAGGGGGCGCCGGCCGTAAAGGTCGGAGAGCCGCCCGAGGAGCGGCATGACCACCACGTAGCCGAGCAGGAAACCGCTGACGATCGGTGTCGCCGCCTGGAGCTGATCGACGCCGATGCCGACGTCGGCCATGATCGCGGGCAGCGCGAGCACGACGACGTAGGTGTCCATGGCGGCGACGAGCACCGAGGCCGCCGCAATGGCGAGGATCCAGCGCCGGCGCGTGTTCACCCGATGGCGGGTGGCGGCGTCACTGACACGTTCTCGCCATAGTTGGTAAGAACGAGCGTGTAGGTGGTGTCCGTGGTCTTGCTGATGAATGGCCCGGTGAGCACCACCCGGCGGAGCTGATTGGTGCCGGTGTCGATGCCGAAGGTTGCGGCGACGCTCTTCGACGGGTCAGCGCTGGTGAGCAGTGCCGCGACCGCGCTTCCCGGGAGCGAGCAACCGATCTCGTGCAACGCCTCGCCGTTGTATCGATCGTCATTCTCGATCTGAGGCGACTGGCATTTGAGCAGCAGCGAGGACAGCCCGTTGTTAGGGTCGATGAGCTTGGCGGGGTCGGCGAAGCCGTAGTCGGCGGGGTTGGCGGTGGTGAACCCGGAGCCGGTTGGCAGCTTGACTGCGAAACTCCCGCCCACCGAGACGACGGGAACGCTCACCGCCAGGCCGAAGATCGACACCTGGAGGACGCCTGACATGCTGTCCGGCCGCTTCATGTCGCCGCTCCCGCCGGTGAGCTGTGCTCCCGAGCCGGTCACGTTGGCGCTGGTGAGCACGAAATGGAACGAGGGCGTGCTGTCGAGGACGGTCTTGGTCGTCTTCAACAACGTGGTGGCGTTGAGCGACGGCCCTCCGCAGGCGCTGAGCAGCAGCGCTGCGGTCGTGACCACGGCGAGGCGGCGCAATCCCGCGATGACGATCCCTCCGAACGGGGTCAGGTATCGCGGGCGAGTATAGGTGTGCCGATACACTGCGTCGCGTGAGTGGAGCGAGCCCCGCGTCGGCGGAGATCGATGCGGCGCAGTTCTTCGGTGTCGACATCCGCGTGGGCACGGTGGTGAGTTGCGAGGCGTTTCCGGAAGCTCGACGCCCCGCCTATCGCATGGTCATCGACTTCGGACCGCTGGGCACGAGGAACTCGTCGGCCCGGCTGACGGATCTGTATACCCCCGAACAGCTCACCGGGAGCTCGGTGGTCGCCGTCGTCAACCTTCCGCCGCGGCAGATCGGCCCGGTCCGGAGCGAGGTGCTCGTGCTCGGCGTGTACCAGGAGGGATCGGAGCGGGTGGTGCTGCTCCGTCCCGATCATCCCTGCGCTCCGGGCGATCGGGTCGGCTGAGATGACCTGTTCAGTGCCAGCGTGAGCCTGCGATCCCTCGCCGGCGAGCCGGGCGCCCGCCGCGTCAGCCCCTTGCTCCTGCTGCTGGTCATCCTCTCGTTCTTCCTCGTCTTTGCCGGGGTGTCGTGCAACCCGACGACCACCAGGGCGGCGCTCTCGTCGATCGACGCGACCCAGGGAGTGACCGGAGCCGAGGCAGCCCAGGTGAACGACTGCGTCAACGCCCTCGGCAGCACCAACATCCTCACCTACAGCGGGTGGCAGATCGCCTTCGGGAAGAACCCGATGGTCGGGTCGGTGCCGGCGCCGTGCAACCAGAACAACGCGGCGGGCGCGGACACCTCGTCGGCGAACATCGGCCCGCAGCTGCTCGCATTTCTTGCGCTGATCAGCATCTTCCTCGCGCTGCTGACCTCGGTGCTCGGGGTGCTCGGCCTCGTGGCGGTCCGGAGCAGAGCGCTGGTTACCATGATCTTTGCCGCGGGAGCGGGCGGCCTCCTCATCCTCGACCACTTCCACGTTCGCGACGTGCTGCTGTCGAAGATCTCCTCGAGTCAGGGTTCGAGCATTCCCGGCCTCGATACCGCATCGCTCTTCAACATCAACGTGGGCATCGGTCTGATCGCGGCGCTGGCGATCCTCGCGGTCACGGTGGTCTACAACCTTGCGGCGCTGATCATGACCCCGGTTCCGGCAGGCGTCGCGATTCCGGAGTCACCCCCGCCCGAAGAACCCCCGCCGCCGGAGCATGTGTCGCCGGAGCAGTCGCTGCCGGAGCAGCCGCCAACCTAGCTCAGGTCAGGTGGTCCCCCCGAGAAACGGGATGCCGTACGTCTCGGGCTGGGAGCCGACCGACGTCGACCAGACCTCGGCGATCGCGTCCGCCGTCCAGCCGCCGTCGCGATAGGCGACCGAGATCTCCTTCGGGTGCGCCCAGAGCGAGAGCTTGTCACCGCCAAGACCGACGCATTGACCGGTGACGCCCGCAGCCTCGTCCGAGCTCAGGAACACGAGCAGGGGCGCCACGTCGTCGGGCGTGCCCATGCCCATCTGCTTGCGCACCGTCGCCGGAAGGGGTTCGCCCTTCTCGGCCGCCTCGACCAGCGAAGCCATCCCGGGAATCGTCGAGATCATCCGGGTGATCGCATTGGGAACGATCGCGTTGACGGTGATGTTGTGCTTCGCGCATTCCATCGCCCAGGTGCGGGCGTAGGCGGCGATACCCGCCTTCGCCGCCGCGTAGTTGGTCTGCCCGAAGTTCCCGCGCTGCCCCGCGATCGACGAGACCACGACGATGCGCCCGCCCGTTCCCTGCTCCCGCATCCGGCGAACCGCCGCCCGCGCGCAGGTGAACGTGCCCCGCAGGTGGGTCTCGATCACGACGTCGAAGTCGTCGTCGCTCATGTTCCAGAGGACGCGGTCGCGAAGGATCCCGGCGTTGGTGCACATGATGTCGAGGTGCCCGAAGGCGTTCACGGCGCCGGAGACGAGCTGGTCCGCGGCCTCGGCCGATCCGACGGCACACACCTCGGCGACGACCCTGCCGCCCGCGCGGGCGATCTCGTCGGCGGTTGCTTCGGCGACGTCGCCGTCGACGTCGTTGACGACCACTGCGCAACCCGCCTGCGCGAGTGCGAGTGCATACGAGCGGCCGATACCACGGCCGCTCCCGGTGATGACCGCGACCTTGCCTTCGAGATTCATGGCCCGGACTCTAGGGCCCGGGATCGACGGTGCGCTTGGCGAAGTCGATCTCCACGTGCTCGCCTCGCGGCTCGTATCCGGCCTGGCGGTAGATCGAGTTGGAGACAGGATTGGCCGCATCCGTGAAGAGCATGGCGCGGTGGACGCCGGGTCGCCGCAGCGCATCGGCGGTCACCTCGTAGGTGAGGCGCCGCGCATATCCATGGTTGCGATGCTCGGGAGGTGTGTAGACAGGACCGATGCGCACCACCCCGGCGGCGTTTCGGAACCCGACCATGGAGACGATCTGACCATCGTCGATCCAGACGTCCATATGCCCGCTGCGCACCATGTGGTCGGCTATTGCGTCCGCGTTTGCCTGCACGGGGTGCTCGATCTCTGTGCTGAAGGTCTGGAGCCACCCGGCGATCAACGGCACATCGTCGGCTCGGCCGGCACGGCGGACGCCGGGTGGCACCGGCACCTCGACGAGTGACCCGAGCTCATTGAGGAGAATCGTCCTGTCACGATCGATGGTGTCGCCGGTGAGTGCCGTCCACGCCGCGGCGACGGCGCGCGCCGACTCCGCCGGACCGGCGACGCCGGGTGGTCGCAGGCCAAGCGACATCGCGCGCTCCACAGCGGCATCCGCCAGCTCTGGTGCCGCGGCTGGGGGAAGCGCCGACACCAGCAGGTTGTGCGGAGGGGTCCAGTTCGCTGCGCCGACCACCGCGACGCCGTCGGTGACCCACCAGAAGCTCGGGGCGGCGCTGTACGTGCCCGGCGCGGCGCGCACGATGTCGATGATGGTCAACAGCACGTTGCGCGCGCACGGGTCGGCCTTGAGGAACGCCTCCGCCGCGGCCGCGTACTCCTCGACATCGCCGGTCGTGTGCACCTGGATCACGGTTCGATTGTGCCGCCCTCAGAGCGCAAGGCGTCCACTGGTCGCGACCTGTGCCACCACGTACACAAGCCAGGGCAGAGCCGCCAGGGCGAGCAGCGCACCCCGCGCCTGACCGCGCCAGAGCAATGCAAGGAGGAAGACCGCGGTGACCAGCGTGAGCGTGGCGCTGATGAGTCCCGCCGACCCGGGCTGCCAGGTGGTGAAGACGATACCGATCGCGGCGAGGATGCACGACTGAAACGCCGCTGAGCCTGCGACGTTGCCGAAGGCGAGCATGTCGTCGTTGGTGCGAACCCAGAGCACGCTGTTGAGCGTCTCCGGAAGCTCGGTCGCAACCGGCACGATCACCAGGGCAAGCACGAGCTGGGGAATCTGCAGCGCCGACGCCGTCTGATCAAGCGCGGTGACGAAGAGCTGCGAGCCCACCACCAGGAGGCCGATCGCGATGAGGAGTTGCACCGTCACCAGTACCGGGTGTGGCTCGCCGGGGCGCCAGCGCACGATGTGCAACGGCTCTGGGCTCTCACCTGCGGACGCGCTGCCGCGGAGCGTCGCAACCACGTAGACGGCGTAGACAATGAGCAGCAGCGCACCAACCGCGATCCGCGGACCGCGGGGCAGCACGCTCGACACCACCGCCACGGTGAACGCGCCGATGAAGACGCCCAGGTCCCGGCGCGCCTGGCGCCGGTCGATCACGAGACGGCGCGCGCCACCGCGAATCACCACCGCAATGCCGGTCGCGCCGGCCCCGAGCGTCAGCAGTAGGAACGGCGAGCCCAGCACGGCACCGGTGGCCACCTTGTCGGCCCCGGGGGAGTGCGTCGCCAGCGCGACCACCGGGACGACCGTCTCGGGAAGTGAGGTGCCGAGTGCCGCGAGCAGGCTGCCGGTCGCGCCGGTGCCGAGGTTGAGCATGTGGCCGGCCCATTCGATCGCGTTGGTGAACAGCTCCGACGCGATCACGACGAGGAGCAGGCTGGCGATGAAGAGCAGGGCGGTGATCATCGGCGACGCATCAAACGGTCGAAGGGCGTGTGCAGCCACGCGGTCGCGAAGCCGAGCACGTGGCGGATGGTCACCGGTTGCACGCGATGAACGGCATCGCCGCCGGCGGCAACGTCGACGGCGTCACGCACGCGCTCGCGAACCCACGGAAAGACGGTTCGCGGCAGCTCGTCTGGACGCGCCATGCGAAGCGCCCACGCCTCGATGCTGCGTCGCGGGGCCCCGCCGACGACCTCACCGAGGAAGACAACGTCACCGGCCGACCGGAGTCCTCGCCACGAGTACACACCCACGATGCCGGCGATGCGCACCTGGTAACCGGTCTCCTCCTCGGTCTCGCGCGCACCGGTGACCGCCGGGTCCTCACCCGGCTCGACGTGACCGCCCGGAAGCTCCCAACCCGGCGGCCACGGTCGGAACTGGAGGAGCACCCGCCCCCGCTCCACAATCGCAACCTGCGCACCCTGGACCGGCCACTCCACGCCGTTGATGACGACGGCATTCATGACAGGAGGTGAAACACGTTCGGCAGCCCGATGAAGACCGGGTGCATCCCCGGCTCGATCAGATGCTCGAAGGCGAGCGTTGCGGGACCGGCCGACATCGCTGACGCCACGTCGATGGCACCGTGCGTCAGCGGCGGCGGCAGCAGCACCGCGAGGGCTGCGAGCGCGTAGATCGCGTAGCGGTACTGCTCGAGGTAGAGAAAGACGCGCGGTGCTGAGCCGAAGAGGAGCGCCCGCAGCACCGCGTAGCCGTCCAGTCCCGGCAGGGGCAGCGCGTTGAAGACGAACAGCGCGATGTTGACGAGAAATCCCTGGAGCAGCACGCCGAGGATCACGCCCTGCAGCGTGAACTGCGCGAGGATGTCGAACCCGGACGCGTCGATGCCGGATCCCTGGAGCTGCACACGCAGCGCCACGGCGAAGATCGCGGCAACCACGAGATGCGCGAGCGGCCCGACCGCGGCGACCTGCGCTCGCTGCCTGCCGGTGCGCAGATACAGCGGATCAAGCGGCACCGGACGCCCCCATCCCACCCCGGCGATGAGCAGCGCGAGGCATCCGAACGGATCGAGGTTGCGACGCGGGTCGAGAGTCATCCGTCCGTCGCGCCGCGGGGTCGGGTCGCCACAGCGGAGTGCGATTGCTGCGTGGCTGAGCTCGTGGATCACCGATCCGAACACGAACCCTGGCAGCGTGTAGAGGATGATCGCCAGGTAGGTACCGGGGCTCGTCACCCGGCGCCCGGCTACTCGAGCTCGACCCGCGACGGCCGCCGCGAGCGCTCTGTTCCGCTCCGTGAGCGTCTCCGTCCGCGCGACGGGGACTCGGTGGGTTCCGGCTCCTGGGTGTGATGGTCGATGACCGCCGCCAATGCGAGCAGCAGCTCGCGTTGCGCTATCAGGAGATGTCGCTGCGCCTCGGGAGGCACGATGTCGCTGAAGGACGTGCCGAGCAGCCGCGAAGCCTCATCGACAAGGCGTGTCACCTGCGCCCACACCGCGTCGGTCATGGCTTGCGATCCGCGAAGGTCACCGAGAGCATCCCCTCGTCGAGCCGGCCTTTGGTGACCCGCTTGCCGTTGAGGACGCGCGGCAGCGAGATCTCACGTTTGTACGGCCCGACACTGACGAACAGCTCGCCCTCACGATGCTTGATGTCCACGTCCTCCTTGCCGACGAAGGGGAGGTGGAGCTGGAGCTCGTACGTGTCCCCGACCTTGCGGATGCGCTGGGGCACAGAGTGATAGAAGATCTGCGAGGGATCACGGTCGCCGTAGATCGATTCGCCCATCTCGGCGAGCGAGTCGAGCCCGACAATCTCGTGGTCGAACAGCTTGGTGCGAAGAGTTGGGATGGGCGAGAACGCGGTCTCCACCATCAACGAGTAGCGCTGCTGCGCCTCCCGCCACGAGTCGAAATAGGTGTCGGTGACCTCCGGAGGCAGCACACGGTTCACCACCACCAGGTCAGTGAGGTAGTCGTAGAGGCTGAGGTAGGTGAAGGCGCGCTGCGCCTCCTTGACCACCATCTTCTCGAGGTTGAGCACGATCCGCGTGGTGCACACTTTGGGATCGCCGAGGATCTTCTTCATCCCCTCGAGGTCGAGGAGAAGGTCCTTCACATTGCTGAAGATCTCGTCGCTCGGCAGCGGTATGCTGATGAACGGCTGCATCACCGGGCGGGCCACCTTGTTCATCATCCGGTGGATCGGGAAGATGCGGTCGAGATACCACTTTGCGACGTCGGGAAACGCAAGCAGCTGCAACGTCTCCCCGGTGGGGGCGCAATCCACGATGAGGACGTCGAACTTGCCTTCGCGCTTGTGCTTCTTGATCCACATGAGGCTCGCCACCTCCTCCATGCCTGGAGGCGATGCCATCTCCTCGGCGACGATGTCGTCGACGCCCTGAGACGCGAACAGCGACGTCAGATAGATGTGGATGCGATCCCAGTGCTCCTCGAGCTCGTGGAGCGCGTTGACCTCCTGTCCCCAGAGGTTCGGCGCAAGCTCCGTCGGGTAATCGCCGATCTCCTGGTCGACACTGTCGCCAAGGCTGTGTGCTGCATCGGTGCTGATCACCAGCGTCTTGTAGCCGAGGCTCGCGCACTTGACCGCGGTTGCCGCCGCCACAGTGGTCTTGCCGACGCCACCCTTGCCTGTGTAGAGGATCACTCGCACGCGCGTGTCTTCGTGCTCACGGGTTGATGCGCGTCACCACGACCGCCGCAATGAGGATGAGCACGACCATGAGCGCGGCCATGATCGCGACGCGCCGAAGGTCGCGCGGTACATAGGGGACGCGGTCGAACGGGATCGCGGCGTCGTCGCTGTCCAGCGGCAGAAACATCGCGGCGGCGCTCACCTGCCCTCTGGGCGCGCGCGGCTGCGCTGCCGGGTTGACCCGTTGCACCCGGCGGCGCGCCGAACTCTCTGCAGCCGCGGGCTGATTGTCCTCGGTCCCGTCATCGTCGGCCGGCTCCGATTCGATTTCGAGCTCGGTACCGGGCAGTGGCAGGACGGTTTCGGGCAACAACTGGGGCTGCGCCGGTCGCGAGGCGACGGGCGCGAGACGCTGAGACATAGGTGTGGATGCACCGGCCTGGCGGGCGATCGCCCCAGGCCCGGACGGCGCCGGCGTCCCGGGACGCCGCGTCGCCGCGCGTTGCTTCTGCTTGCGGGTCTTCTTGGCCATGAACTCTTCGAAGCGTATCAGGGGGTGTGGGCCCGACCCGACATCGAAAGCCCCAAGTGGATCGACCTCACATCGTGGAGCTGGAGCAGGCAGCGGGCATCCGGATGAGAGCGGCCACGATTGGAGGTATGGCCTGAGCGATGGGAGAGCCCGGCGCCCGCTGCCCGACGAGCCGTAAAACGTAAGGGGGTGCAGCCCTACATCTTGTGGCCTGCGCGGAACGCTAGCACATCATGCGGGGGTATTCAATGGGGTTATCCAAAAGGTTTGGCGACCCGCGACTGGATGCGACGACTGGATGCACGGAGGGGCAAACTTATATTTGACAGACCGAAGGAGGGTCAGGGGATGCGAGCGTTGGCGTGGTCTCTGTCCGGGGTGGGGCTTGGCTTTTGGGCCGTCCTACTCGTCTTCGACATTGCGGGAGACCTGCAACCCCTTCAGAGCCTCGCCCTCGGAGGGGTCATCTGCTCCGCATTAGCGGCACCGTTGTTCTTCATCACGGACCATCGGCGCAGCCCATGCCAATACGACATCTGACGCGATTCAGTACGATATCGGCAGGGTGAGGCCCGCTCCGACCGGGAGCAGGCAAGATCGGAAGGGAGAGACCCATGAGACTCAGGGCACTTTTCGTCGCGGCAGCACTGGCAGCCACGGCGCTGGCGCCGCAGGTCGTCGTGGCAGCCCCAGTCGGCGCGAATTCGCGAGCGACGCAGCTCGTTTGTACGCCCGGCGTGTGGACCCAGGAGTCCGCCAACGTCCTTCCATCGCAGCAGGCCGGACAGCTCTTTGGCGTGACCGTAGCCTCGCCGACCTTGGCCTGGGCGGTTGGGGGGTTCGGGGCGTACTCGGTGAACTCGGGGTACCAGTACGGAAGCCTGATCGAGAAGTGGACCGGTGGCACGAGTTGGTCTGTGGTGGGAACCGGCGGCACCAACGCCTTCCTCGCTGCGGTTACGAGCTTCGGCGTGTCGCATGCTGTTGCTGTTGGCGAAATCTCCGTCGACTTAACGGACCACGCGCTGGTCACCGTGTGGAATGGCTCGACCTGGGGCCGAACGGTTCTGCCGCTGGTTGCTAAGAGCAGCCGCGACGAGCTCGTCGCGGTCAGTGGCTCGTCAGCGAACGATGTCTGGGCGGTCGGCGACTACACGATCGGCAAGGAGCCGCGAGTGCTGTTAGAGCACTACAACGGATCGGTGTGGAGTCGATCTGCCATTCCCGGAGGCCAGCAGCCACTCGCTGCCGCGCGCGGAGTCGTGGATCTCGCCGCAAACGATGTCTGGGTGGCCGGCGACGGCGACCAGACCGGCAGCCTGCTCTGGCACTACAACGGCTCCACCTGGGCGGAAGCACCAGCGCCGCCGTTCATGTATGGGAATGGTCCCCCATTGGTGGGCACGTCTGACTCCGATCTGAATACGCTCGGTCTCGTTGGCGGCGATGTGGATGAGCACTACAACGGGAGCACTTGGAATCAGGTCGGGCCGATCAATGCGGCTGTGATTGAAGATGCTCTGGCCGAGGGAGCCTCGGGATCGACAAGCCTGTGGACCGTCGGCACAGTCGCTGTGGGCGCCCCCGAGGAGGAACGGATCTACATCGCCAAGAATGGCGTCGAAGTGGACACGCCGAATGTGGCGGGCATATTGAACGGCATCGGCACTGGATTTGGTCTCGCCTTTGCGGTCGGAGTTTCGTACACGGATCCCCCGCAGCCCGTCGTTATGGCCAGCTGCGACTAGTCGTCCAATGAATCGCCATCTCCACAGGGCGACGTCGATGCGTGACCGCATTCGCTGGATGGCGACCTTCCTCGGTCGGGACCCGGCAGCGCCTGCTCGACACGGGTCGAGCCTGAACTGAGCCAGGAGGCGATCCCATTGCGGGGTGGCCTTCGCTGCTGGTGTCACCCGCTAGGGTGATCTTTCGGGGTGGTCGCGTTCGGACCTACCTACGGCCTATTGACTTTTGAGCAGGACGAGATTGGCGGGGTCGGTCTCGCCGCCGTGGCTCTACGAGTCCGAGAAGCGCGAAGGCTTCAGGGCTCGATCAGTCAGTCCACGATCGTGAGGCCGGGCAGGCCGGGATTCTCTATAGGGCTGCTAGTTCGATCTCGCGCTCGGCCAAGCGTCGAGTGCAACGAACCGAGCAATTCGCCTTCTGGCGCATACGCATCGGCGCTTCAGGGCCGTTCTGTACCCGGATTGATGCCCGTCGGCACTAGGCTTAGACGCACCAAGGTGTCGTACTGGTTCCGGGATCGCCCCATCGGCGGACCACGTCACCCTTTTGGGAGGGAATCACCTATGCACATCGACCGACGACTCGCGCTCATCGGCACCGCCATCGGGAGCATCGTCGTGCTCGCCGGATGCGGCGCCGCAGCGACCATCACGACGCCCGTCAGCCCGTCGTCCACGTCCGCGGCGGATGCCGCGGCGGCATCGGCAGCGGCAGCATCCGACGCAGCCGCGCAGGCATCGTCCGACGCAGCGGCACAGGCATCGTCCGACGCAGCGGCATCCGCGGCAGCGTCGCTGGCGGCGATACCGACGCCCGTGCCAACCCCGGCGCTGACGGCTGATCAGACCAATGCGGTCGAGAGCGCCGCGCAGTATCTCGGTGAAGGCACCGGCTGGTCGCGCAACGGCCTGATCGCGCAGCTCGACTCCTCGGCTGGGGAAGGCTTCTCGAAAGCCGACGCGACCTACGGCGTCGATGCCCAGGGTGCCGACTGGAACGCTCAGGCGGTCCTGTCGGCTGCCGACTATCTCAGCGAGGGCACCGGCTTCTCGCTCAACGGGCTGATCGCGCAGCTTGACTCCTCAGCGGAGGGATTCACCAAGGCGCAGGCCACCTACGGCGTCACTCAGGCGATGGGCTAACCCACCGCTCCACAATTCCGCTCCGCCGATGAAAGGGCGCCCTCCGGGGCGCCTTTTTCAAGCCCGGGCGGTGATCGCTGCTGGCGCTGCGACGGTGGTGAACGCTGGCAGGCCGGGATTCACGGTCGTCGCAAGGCGCGAGCGCTAGGAGTCCCTCGCCCAACCGAACCAGATCCCACTCGCCGGGCTACGGAGGGGGATGTATTAACGATTGACGAGGTTGTCGAGGTAGGGGTCGCCGCTGAGGTTCTCGCCTTCGCTCGGGTATTCGGCGTCTCCTCCAGTCGCTTTCGGATTGGGTGTGAACTTGTGACATTCGGCCCTAGTCAGAACACCATCGTTTCCCTCATGCCGCACTAGCCCTGTTGAGGTTGGTCCGCTCGTCAGCAGGACATCCCCTCTCGAGCGGGCCGAGGAGGTAGGCGGATGAAGCGCTTCACAGGGAGGCGTCTGCGCGTGGGTGCGGCCGCGATCCTTTCCCTTGCAGGTCTCGCCCTCGCCCCATCGGTATCGGCGTCTGCGGCATCGGCGTCCTCCTCGCGACACGGAGATCTTCATGTCACGAAGGAGTGCTCGCAGTACACGGGGCTCGCCGATTCCTTCTGCACGATCACGTCCTCGAACCTCCCAGCGATCGTGGTCGGCTCGAGGATCGTCTATCTCGAGGCGGCTGGTGCTACCGCCGTGGACAGTGACGTCGTCCTCGTGGTCGGGCCCGGCGACTTCGCGCTCGGCCACGTCGTCCTCAGCCGGGTGACCCATCTCGGGGTGATCACGTTCTCGGGCGGCACTGGGAGGTTCACCTGGTTCCATGCCCGTATCGCTGTCTCACCGGATCCAAATATCCCGTACGGCTGGTACTGGAACGGCGACTACCGCTTCAGTCCGGGCGACGAGACAAGAGAGTCATCCCCGGTCTCGGGGTTTGCGCGAAGCGGAGAACTCTATCTGACAAAGGAATGCTCGCAGTACACGGGTCTTGCCGATTCGTTCTGCACTCTCACGTCCTCGAATTTCAACGCGATCCCTGTGGGCGCACGCGAGGTCGCGCTCCAAGCAGCGACTGCGACTGCATTGGACAGTGACATCGTCCTGGTGGTCGGGCCCGGGGAATACGCGCTCGCCCATGTCGTCCTCAATCGTGTGACCCACCTCGGGGTGATCACGTACTCAGGTGGCACTGGGAAATTCCGCTGGTTCCATGCCCGTGCCGTTGTCAATACATCGGTCCAGCCGGTGTCAGAGAACGGCGACTACCACTTCCGTCCGGGCACCGAGACCAAAGAGTCGTAAGGCGTTAGGGGGAAGGCCTCCATCGCTGGTCCGACAGCGATGGAGGCCATGCGCCTCGGGACGCTGGGACCGCCAGCTCTCGCCGGAATTCTCAAATTCTTGGCGATGGATGACCATCCCCCTTCAGGGGCGCAACGTTATGGTGCACGCACATACGCACCATGGGAATGGTGCGGACCAGAGGTGCTCTCCGCCGGCTGCCGCCAATGGTCTCCTCGGAGGGGGTTGTACTAGGGACTGACGAGGTTGTTGGGCTTGGTCGCCCCGCCTGGAGCCCCAGACTCTCAGAGCCTGTAGCCGATTGAGAAGGATTGCGACCGTCACCAAGGCGTCATTCTCGGACGAGACGTCCGGGCTACGCTGCGTCGCATGATCGCCGCGAAAGGAAGGGGATCTGCGGACCAGTTCGCGAAAGCGGATCCCGCTACGCTGGTAGCGAGCCGGAAGAGGGCCTCAGCGAGCCCAGAGCGCGTACTCGTCAGGGACCGGCGGAAAAGCGCTCCCGCTCGGAACAGCTCTTCCGCTATGCCGCTCGCCAGTGTCGCCGAACAGGAGCTGCTGAGAGCTACCGTGACGGGTTCGCCTACCGCTCTGGTGGTGGCGGATCTCAACGGCGTCGCGCTGCTCTGGAACCCTGCCGCTGAACGCCTGTTCGGCTGGAGCGCGGCCGAAGTCGTCGGCCGTCCGCTCCATCTCATCGAATTCAGCTCCCGCGGGGAGAGCCACCGGCTGCGCAGGGGAGCAGCGGCCGGCCACGATGTGTTCGAGGTCCAAGCGCGTCGCCGTCACCGTGACGGGCACATGGTGGAGGTCGCCGTCTCGACGGTAGGGCTGCACGATCCCAGCGGCCGGGTCATCGCCGTCCTCGGAACCTATCAAGACATCACCGCGCGCAAAGCTGCGGAGGACGAGCTCGTCCGCCAGGCCCACCGGGACGACCTCACCGGCCTGGTCAACCGGCGTGGCCTGCTGGAGGAGCTGGAGTATCTTCAATCTGGGAGGCGGCGCCGGTTCGCGGTGGTTGCCTTTGACCTCGATCATTTCAAGCACGTCAACGACGCATTCGGCCGCGCTGTGGGCGACCAGGTGCTGGCGGTCTTCGCCCGGCGCTTGGTGAACTCGGTTCGACCTGGCGACGTGGTGGCTCGGCTCGAGGGGGCCCTCTTCGCAGTGCTGATGATGGGGGTTGAACCGCGCGCTCTTGAGTCCACAGTCGGCCGACTGCTCGCAGCCGTCACGCAACGCTACGACGTCGCTGGACAGCAGACTGCGGTCACGGTGACGGGCGGAGTGGCCGGCTGCTCCAGGATCGAAGAGCCTGCCGAGATGGTCCGGCGGGCCGAGGTGGCGTTGCACTATGCCAAGCGGGTCAGCCGAGGCGGCTTCCAGGTGCTGGACGAGGCGCTGGACCGGGCCTTCCTGGACCGGGGCTGGCTCGCAGCCCATCTCCTCGACGCAGCCGACCGGGGCGAGTTGCGCCTCCATTTTCAACCCATCGTCGCCGCAGTCTCGCGCGAGATCGTGGGGATGGAGGCGTTGGTGAGGTGGGAGCACCCCGAGCGTGGTCTGCTCGGCCCTAATGAGTTCATCCCCCTCGCCGAGGAGAGCGGCAGCATCTCCTCCATCGGCCGCTGGGTTCTTCGCGAGGCGTGCGCAACGCTCGAGCACTGGACCGAGGCAGAGCCGGCAGCCGCCCACCTGTCCGTCTCGGTCAACCTCTCCGTGGCCGAGCTCCAGGATCGGAACTTGGTCAAGGACGTCGCGGAGGCGCTGAAGCGCTCCGGGCTGGCCCCCGAGCGACTCCACCTCGAGGTCACCGAGAGCGTGCTGAGCACCGATCCCGAGGCCGCCTCTCGGGCGCTGGCGCAACTGCGCGACCTGGGGGTGTGGCTGGTGATCGACGACTTCGGCACCGGCAATTCCTCACTGACAGCGCTCCAGCGCTTCCCCTTCCGGGTGCTCAAGATCGATCGCTCCTTCGTCGGCGGCATTGGAATTCGACCCGCCGACGAGACCATCGTGACGGCCACCCTGGCGTTGGCCCATGGCCTCGGCCTTTCGGTGGTGGCGGAGGGAGTCGAAACCCCAGAACAGGCGGAGTTCTTGACCCGAGGCGGCTGTGAGGAGCTCCAGGGCTACCTCTGTGGACGTCCCGCGCCGGCCGCCGTCATCCAGCCGCTGCTCGGGATGGATTGTCTGAGGCGGACTGCGTAGCGGAGCCCACCTAGTCTCGGCCACGTCCCAAGGTCATGGACGTCGGAGGGGGTCGTATTAACGATGTACGAGGTTGTCCAGTTCGGTCGCTCCGCCCTGGCTCCAGTGCACGAGGTGGTGCCCGTCAATCCAGCTCCATAGGGGTAGGCCCTGGCCCGGCTTCCTCGAGGTTCCTGACGTCTACTAAGGGCCAGTTGCACCCTTAGCCACGGTCAAGCAAGCCGTTCGCCCGTCGCTGCTACCTGAGGTGCCGGCGGCGAGGCGCGCATCAGTCGCTTGAACACCACCCCGAGCAGTACCCCAGCCACCACGAGCACGATCCAGTCGATGGTGAGCGCGATCACCTCGAATCGATACTCGAGGTCCTTCCCAAAGATCAGTGCGAGGGTCACCAACACCCCGATCACCGCGACACCGCTGATGACGAGGAGTCGGCGGACCACTCGCTCCAGCCGGGTGAGTCTGCCAAGGCTGAGGCCGCTGAAGAGGAACGCCAGGCCCATCAGCGAATACCCGCCATCTTCGAGCGCGATGAAGATCCCGTGTGGGTTGTACTGGGAGAAGAGGCTGAGACCGCTCACCTGTCCATCAAGCAGACTCGGCTGGACCACGGCGATTTGAATGGCGTAGTCCGAGAGGATCAGCGCGGCTCCGAGCGAGGCGAAGCACATAGCAACCAGACTGCATGACTTCAAATCATCTGTGGCGTGACGGTGGACGCGCGTCACCAGGACGACGAATGTCACGGACAAGAGTGCGGCCGGATACATCCAAAGGTAGTCCCTCGGCACAAACGCAGCAGCATTTGTGTATGGGTACGCGATGCATGACATCGAACAGTAGGGGCCAGATCGCGGTGGAGTGGTGACAGCCATTGCCAGTGCGGCCGCGGCCAGCGCCGCCGTCAGCACGGCGACCCAGAAACTGAACCGCGCCTCCGCTCTGCGGGTTGCTGTGCGGTCGACGTGCTTGGTAGTGAGACCCGAGAGAGGCACGTTCAATCAGTTGCTACCGCGCTACGTGGTTGGGGGACGAGGACCGTCGCCATGGTCGGGTCGCCCTCAGCGCCGGTGTTGTGTGTTCGGCGCGGCGTTGACCACCACGCCGGTCAGCAACAGCGCGACGATCAGCCAGAGCACGCTACCCGTGACGACGTACACAACGGCACCGACAATTGCGGCGACGATCACGCGTATGGCCACGAACCAGAAGAACTGACTGGGACTCAGTCCGAACCATTTGTGAGCATCACTGCCGGCGGTCTTGTTCAAGCTCGCCTCCTTCCGACGGCCCACCGGGTCTGCCCAGGCCCGCCAGTGAGGCGATTGTGGCTGGAGCCGCGGACATCGACAAGGGCCGTTTGTCACATGCAACACCTCCCGCAGCGCCCAATGCTGACCGGGCGTGGCCGAGGAGGCGGACCAGTTGTTTGGCCGGTGCAGGTGGTGACCTTGGACCCTAGCGGCGCCTCCCTGGACGATCGACAGTAATTTCTGATTGTCTGGAGCTACAGCGCGTTCCCGCGGTCGGAGGAAAAGCCGTCGATGAGCAAGCGGATAGAAGGCGACATCATCATCAAACGGCCGGTGGAGGAGGTGTTTGACTTCTGCGCCGACGAGCGCAATGAGCCACGTTACAACCCACGGATGACTCGTGCCGAGCAGACCTCGTCCGGGCCGATCGGCCTGGGCTCGCAGTTCCGCGCGGAGATGAGGACGATGGGGCGAAAGATGGCCATGACCATAGAATGGACGGCCTACGAGCGACCCCGGCGCCTCGCATCGTGGACACGCTTGTCCGGCATGGATATCCGAGGTGATTTGAGATTCGACCCGGTTGCCGAGGGCACCAGGATGCGGTGGGCGTGGGACCTGGAGCCGCACGGTGGACTCAAGCTGATTGGACCGATGATCACCTTGATGGGCCGGCGCCAGGAGCGGACCATCTGGGCCAGCCTGAAGCGTGTGCTAGAAGCACCGGAGGCTTCCGTCACTCCTGCCTGAGTGTGGCCTGCGGACCGCACCAGCCTTGCAGGCGTCTGAAGAACCGAGAGCTTTGGCAACAAGCTGACCGAAGCCGCATGTCGAGCCCGGCCATAGATGGTCGGCCCAGACCCTCCCGCTCGGGGCTCTCGAGGGGGTTGTATCAACGATGCACGAGGTTGGCCAGGGCTATGGCCGCGCGGTCGTTCGTATCCCAGTTCAACGCTCGTTGACACTCGCCCGCTCACTTTGGGTCGAGTCGAGCTATCCGTCCTTCCGGACTAACGGTATGGCTAGGCCTGCTCGGGAAGAGGGATCGAATGCCACAGCACCAGCTTCCAGGCGCCGCCGTCGCGGCGGAGAATCATCGTGGTCGGAGCCGAGATGTGCTGCGGGGTGCCGTGCATCGTGTAGTCCTGGTCGATCCAACACGTCAGTAGCCCTGTGTCCCCCCAAATGCGCTCCTCCGCATCTCGAAGTTGCGTCTCCACATCACTCACCGCGGGCATCAGCTCGCGGAGGTAATTGTCTACGTCGCCTCTGCCGCGCAGCCAGCGTCGCGAGATCTCGTCGACACTCTGGACGTCCTCCGTCAACATCTGCTTCATCCGATCAGCATCCAAGGCATCAAGCGCCGCGAAGAAGTCGGTTGCGACACTATTCAGTTCGCCTGGCATCAAACGGTTCCTCCATGGTGGTCGGCGATTGCCAAGTCTCCAAGTACGAGCCTCGCGCGTCAATAGGGCTCGATGGTGGCGACTGCAATGACAGGCGACGACCTCCAGCATGACCGCGGGGCGAGCCACTCGGGCAGTCGCCATTTGTCACTCCCGGCATATCTAGGTAGCGGCGCACAGGCGCCCATTGCGCGGCGGATGTACTCTCGCCCAGCCGACGCTGATCTCAACTCAGCGGATCGCGAGGGGGTCGTATTAGCGATGGACGAGGTTCTCCACGCCGCTGTCGCCGCCGCGACCCCAGTGCACGAGGTGGTGGGCGTTGGTGAAGGCCACCGGACGGTCGCAGCCGGGCCACTCGCAACCCCCGGCGCGGGCGCGGAGCGCCGCGCGGGCCGCCGGACCCGGCAGGCGCAGAGAGCGGCCGACGTCGATCACCGCGGGGTGGGGCCGAGCAGGACGCGGCGGACCCGCGCATCGCAGGCGAGCCGCTGCACGGTGGCGGCGGGCACCGCCCCGGCGAACTCGAGCTCGCCGCCGGGCGCTCCCTCCAGGCCCATCACCGTCTCCAGCGAGGCGGTGAGCTGGAGGTGGGTGCTCGCCCCACCGGTGGTCGGCACCGCCCCGAGGTCGAGCACGTGGCTGGCGATCTCCACCACGGCGTCAGCGAGGCGCCGGGCCAGGGGGCGGTGATCGCCGGCGCCGGTGGGCTTGGCCACGGGGAAAACCGCGGTCTTGATGGTCGCTGCGGCGATGGGATCGAAATAGCCACGCAGGGCCATGAACCCGCCCTCACAGGGATGAACTCGCAACGGTTGCGCTCGGCGGCGCTCACCTGCTCGGCGAGGACCGCGGCCGCGTCATGGGCGTGGCGGGCCTGGCTGCAGTCGTGGATGAAACGGCCCACCGAGTGGTCGCGGACCAGCTCCAGGAGGGTACGCTCGTCGAAGGGGAGGGGAACCAATGGCGTTGTGGGATCTGAGGGATCCGCGGGATCTGAGGGATCAGCAGGGTCATCCCCGGCCGCGCCCCGCCCAACCCTGTCGCGCCTTGGTCAGCGAGCCAAATCGGTTCCGTTCAAAAGGGCGTTTCGAGAGCCTGCATGAACCCCGCGGCGAGCGCATCGACCAGTTCCTCGCGACTCACGTCGCGGCCAAGCAGCTCACGCACGCCGACCCCGCCGAGCGTGAGCACCGGCTCCCCACGCAGGTAAGCCGCCGCTCGGGGCGGTTCCAACAACACCGAACCGTGCTGCAGCAGCGCCCCGGCGCGCCGAGCCTGGGCGCTGCCGACCAGCTTTCGGCCCTGCTCGTCGAGCAGTTCATGAGCGGCGGGTCGGGCGAAGCAGTCCGCCACGGACGCGCCCTCGCGTGCGTCGCGCCGGAGATCGGCGGGCAGCGCGCGTGGCATGGTGCGCACGCCGAGCACCTCCAGTCCGCCGGCGACCGCCTCGTGAATCCGGGCGCAGGACTCCAGGACCCGTCCACCGAAGACGGGGTCGGTCGAGCGGCACACCACCGAGTAGGTCACCTCCTGGTCGTGGAGCACCGCGCGGCCGCCGCTTGGGCGCCGCACCACATCGACCCCGTCGCGAGTGCAGGCAGCGACGTCAACGTCGTCGATCGGCTGCATCCGACCGAGACTCAGACACGCCGGCTCGAACCCGTAGAGGCGCACCGCGCCCGGAATCTCGCCCCGCGCGCATGCATCGAGCAGCTCCAGGTCGCGACGCATGTTTTCCGCACCTGGTGCCGGCGCGTCGATGATGAGCTCGAGCCGCTGCTCGGTCGCGGCGCCGGCCCCATCAGACATTGAATCGCACATGGATAACGTCGCCGTCGCGCATGACGTAGTCGCGACCTTCGAGCCGCTGTTTGCCACGCTCACGCAGCACCGCATACGAGCCGGCGTCGAGCAACTCCTCGGCGTCAGCCACCTCGGCTCGGACGAAACCGCGCGCGATGTCGGTGTGAATGCTCGCCGCAGCGTCGAGCGCGGTCTCGCCCTCGCGGAGGTTCCAGGCGCGCACCTCGGTCTCGCCGGCGGTGAAGAACGTGATCAGCCGGAGCAATCCATATGCGCTGCGCGCGACCCGGTACAGCCCCGGCTCTTCGAGATCAAGATCGTGGAGAAACGAGGCGCGGTCTGCGGCATCGAGCTCGGCGATGTCGTTCTCGATGCGCGCAGACACGGCGATGGCATCGCCTCCCGCGAGCCGGGCGCGCTGCACGATCTCGTCGGGCACGAGCTCCCCCGCCAACGACTCCTCCACATTGACAACCACCATGAGCGGCTTGCCGGTGAGCAACCAGAACTCGCGAAGCATCGACTGCTCCTCTGCGGTCAGCGTCATGGTCCGCACCGGCCGGCCCTGGTCGAGGTGCTCCTGGACACGACGCAGGAGCGCGATCAACTCGGGCTCCTTCTCCTTCTGCAGGCGCGCGCTCTTCTCGGTGCGCTCCAAACGTTTGGTGACGGTCTCGAGGTCGGCGAGCTGGAGCTCGAGCTCGAGCACGTCGATGTCGCGAACCGGGTCCACGCCACCCTCGACGTGCGTGACGTCGGGATCCTCGAACGCGCGAACCACGAGCGCTGTCGCATCAGCCTCACGGATGTGTCCGAGGAAACGGTTGCCCAGCCCTTCGCCACGGCTCGCGCCGCGCACGAGCCCGGCGATGTCGGTGAACGTGACGGTGGCAGGGATCACCTTGGGCGGCTGGAAGAGCGCGGCAAGGCGGTCGAGGCGCGTGTCGGGGACGGGCACGACGCCAGTGTTCGGTTCGATGGTGGTGAACGGGTAGTTGCCGACCGCAGCGCCGGCCTGGGTCATCGCGTTGAAGAGCGTCGACTTCCCAGCATTTGGCAGTCCGACGATGCCGACACTGAGACTCAAATCCTTTCCAGTTCGAACGCTGTATGCAGGGCACGCACGGCATCGCGGACTCGCGGACGATCGATGATGCAGGTCACGTGGATCTCGCCGGTGGCAATCATCTGGATGTTGATCTCCGCGTCGGCGAGCGCGCGGAAGATCTTCGCGTAGATCCCGGGCGTTCCCCTGAGCCCGCTGCCGATGACCGTGACCTTGGCGATGCCGGCGGTGGCCGTGTACCCCTGCGCCTGCACGCTCTTCGCCACCGACGGGAGCATGCGACGAGCCTTGGGCAAGTGCGACTCCGCGATGGTGAAGCTGAGGTCGGTGGTGCCGTCGTGGCTCACGTTCTGAAGGACGGTGTCGATGTCGATGCCCGCATCGCCGAAGGGACCGAAGACCGCCGCGGCAACCCCCGGTTTGTCAGGCACGCGAAGGATGGTCACCTTCGCAACATCGGTCTCGTGCGCGATGGCGCGCACCTTCTGGCGTATCTCCATCTTGTCCTGTCTCGCGATGATTGTCCCCGGTTCGTTGTCGAACGTGGATCGGACGCGTATCTCCATCGAATAGGCCTCGCCGATCTCGACGGCGCGCGGATGCATCACCCGAGCGCCTGCTGAGGCAAGCTCGAGCATCTCGTCGTAATCGATGGTGGCGATCACCCGGGCGTTGGGAACGATGCGGGGGTCCGCCGTGTGCACGCCGGGGACGTCGGTGAAGATCTCGCAGTGATCGGCACGGATTGCCACCGCAAGCGCCACCGCGGTCGTGTCCGACCCGCCGCGCCCGAGGGTGGTGACGTCCATGTCCTCGGTCGCGCCCTGGAACCCCGCGACCACCACCACGTTGCCGCGCTCAAGCTCGTCGAGCACTCGCTGCGGAACGATGTCGACGATGCGCGCGGTGCGGTGCGCGCTGCTCGTGCGGATGCCCGCCTGGGCGCCGGTCAGCGAGATGGCGGGCGTGCCGGCGGCATGCAGGGCCATCGCCAGCAGCGGCGCCGTGATCGTCTCCCCGCTGCTCAGCAGCATGTCCATCTCACGTGACGGCGGGTCGCCGGTGATGCGGTGGGCGAGTGCGATCAGCTCGTCGGTGGTGTCGCCCATGGCGCTGACCACCACCACGACCTCGCTCCCAGCGCCCAGCGATTCGCGGATGCGGCGCGCGACCCGGCGAAGCTTCATCGGCGTGGCGACACTCGATCCCCCGTATTTCTGAACCACCCGGGTCACGGCGCGATGTCCACGCGGGTCCCGTAGTTGCGCGGCGGGAGGACCATCGTCTGTCCGGCCACGCCTGCGTCCGCGGCGGCGCTTGCCATCGCCGCGACGATCGGCTCGGTCGCGAGCGGCGTCAGCGCGATCACCGATGGTCCGGCGCCCGCCAGCGCAGCGCCCGACGCACCGGCCTCGTTCGCCGCAGTGACGATCTCCTGAGCCCCGGCCATGAGCGCAAACCTCGCGTCCTGGTGCCATCGATCCTGCATCGCGATGCGGAGCCCAGCGTGATCGCCGATCGCGAGCGCCCGGACCAGGAGTGCGCACCGGCTCGCGTTGAAAATCGCGTCGGCACGGCTGAAGGTGGTGGGGACCACCTGACGCGCCTCATGAGTCGTGAACGGAAGGTCCGGTATGAAGAGCACCGCGCGGAGCTCGTCGGAAACCGCCATCTGCACGGCCGGCGAACCCGGCGCGCAGATGGCGAGGCCACCGAGCAATGCAGCCGCGGCGTTGTCGCGGTGACCCTCGATCGCGGCAGCGCGCTCGAGCACCGCGTCCTCGTCCCACGGCGCCTGGTGCAGTGCGGTGGCCACGAGCACGCCGGCCAGGGCAGCGGCGGCGCTCGATCCCATGCCGCGCCCGATCGGGATCCGGTTCACGCACTCGAAGTGCACGCCGGTGGCGGGAATGCCGAGCTCGGTGCATGACTTCGTGTAGGAAATCGTGACCAGGTTGTGCTCCGGGTCATTGAGCGCCGCTGGTGCACCCGGCCCCGCGTCGACGCTCAACGGACCGGGTCGCTGCTCGGCGCGGATGTCGTTCTGGAGCTGGAGTGCCATAGCCAGGATGTCAAACCCCGGGCCGAGGTTGGCGACGCTCGCCGGGACAGCCACCCTGACACGCACTCGATCAGACCTCGATGGCGCGGGCCAGGGCGCCTGCGTCAGAGGCGATCTCGACGATCGGAGACAGCGCCGCCTCAACCGCGCCCGGGTCCTTGAGGCCGTTGCCGGTGAGCACGCAGACCGCATGCGTCCCGGGGGCCACTCCCCCCTCCGCGATGGCGCGCTCGAGAACCGCCAGCGCTGCCGCCGATGCCGGCTCGCAGAAGATTCCTTCGAGGCGCGCGAGGCGCCGCTGTGCGTCGAGGATGGCCGCATCGTCGACCGACGCGATCATCCCCTCGGATTGATCGCGAGCGTCCACCGCCCCCTGCCAGGACGCCGGATTGCCGATGCGAATTGCCGTCGCCACCGTCTGGGGGTCGTCGATCGGGCGTCCCAGGAC